>Ga0138256_10002474_pt1 | contig 19790 bp, 18 predicted proteins | sample KNB2016incub_MG_FD_105486 | JGI IMG/M metagenome (GOLD analysis project Ga0138256, IMG submission 105486) | Active sludge microbial communities from wastewater in Klosterneuburg, Austria - KNB2014incub_MG | ecosystem: Engineered > WWTP > Activated sludge > Unclassified | place: Austria... | reverse complement strand
TTCAAAAATTACCAGGTGCAGCTCATACTTCTCTGCCAGTTGATTCAGCAATAAAGACACAACCCTTTCTGCACCTCCATACGTTAAAGTATTAATTATAAAAAGCAGTTTAGGTTTCATGCATTCTCAATTAAATCATATAGTAATTTTAATTTTTCAGCATATTTTTCAGTACTAAACACTTCTCTTATTTTCTTTTCGCTTCCCTTTGAATATGCAAGATAGGTTTCCGTATCTAAATGCAGGGCATCATCCATTGCCTGGTTAAACCCGCTTTGAGTATGCTCAAATATAAAACCGTTTTTATTTTTTTCTACAATCAGGTTAGCGCCTCCAATATCCGAGACCAAAGGCACTACTCCCCAACTCATGGCTTCGAGCAATGCATGATTTGCAAAAACGATATCGGAAGGAAGTACAAAATATTTTGCCCGTTTAAAATAAGATTCAGGGGTTGAAGTGTAATCTACAAGAGTAAGATTTTCCGGGCTATTTTTTATTACATACTCCACATCCGGGTTTAATATTGTGTTTTGCAAAATACCTACCAGGATGTTTTTGGTATTTTTAAATTCAGGTGTACTTAATTTTTGTATAAACCATTTTGCTTTACGCTGTGGAATAATCCGGTTCACCCATAAAAAATCAATATCCCTTTCTTCATTTTGAATGGGATGGCTTTCTACTGGGATAGCGTTATGTAAAAAATAAAGATTCTTTTTTCTCAGTTTTTCAAGTTTTTCTTTCATATACGGTTCCCTGTACCACACAATATTTGAAAATTTATAACAACAGTACATTGAAAAGCGGGTGAAGAAATCGTAACCTCCTTTATTAAAGTACAATAAATCGCCCCGTTCAGCACAAATTGTTTTTAGCGAAAACCATTTTGCTAAGAATAAATAAATAAAAGAAATGCGCCCGCCCGGGTAAATTTCCAGGTGGTGAATCGTTTCTTTATTCTTTTTAAAAAAGCTGAACACTTGTTTAATACGGCTTGCAAACCCAGTTGCTAAGAGTATTTGTGCACCTGCTGAAGAAAAATATTCATCAAAATGTGGCCGGTAAGTATTTACAAAAAAAACAGGCTCCCAGTTTAATTGCTGAATAAGTTCAATTTGCAGTTTATTTTTATGGGCTACCAGGTCAACAAATACCAGAACCTTTTTTTTCATATTATATCCCTTAGGTGATCATTTTACCTGCCATTAGCTGGGCCCAGCTATTATCGCCTTTTTCATTAGAAGCGTAAGCGCCAGGCACACGATCTAATATTTTTTTATCTAAAATACCTGCCTTTACTAATTTTTGCCTGGATGCAAATATACTTTCTTTCATAGCGGCAGATTCCATCCATTTTTTTTGTGGCGGTTCATATCCAATTTTATCTACCCGCCATGCAATTTCGGAAGGCAAAATATTTTGAAATGTATCCCGCATGATGTATTTGGTCCAGCCGTTATGAATTTTCATTTGAGGCGGTAAGGAAAATAAAAATTCTACCATTTCATGATACAGAAAGGGCAGGCGTACTTCTCTTGAATTGGCCATACTGTTTCTATCGGCATACCTTAATAATCCCTGCAAATCTCCGCCCATGGTACTGCGGTATAATGCCTCTTTCAAATTATTGAAACTGGTATCAGCCTCAAAAACAAAGCCGGCATTTGCTTTATAAAAATCGGTTTGAAAGTTTTTGTTTTTAAATTGTTGAAAACTGGCAGTTATTTTTTTTATCCGGTTTATTTGGCCCGGCAGGTACCGCCGGATTTGGTATTCCAGGTTTTTTGTTTGAGGTGCATTTATTTCATTGTGCCGGTGAATTGCAAGGTATGCCGCATATTCTTTTTTATACTCGTTCTCATTTGTCTTGTGAAGAAACCTGAAGTAGGTATTGTAATAGCCATGGTAGCCGGCTAAAATTTCATCGGCCCCCTGGCCATCGAGTAATACGGTAACATCATTTTGGCGGGCCAATTTCATTACTTCATATTGTACCAATATGCTGGCGCCACCAAATGGCTCCTCCTGGTAATACATCAGGTGGTCTATATCATCGGCTAATTGATTGCCGGAAGGAAAAACAAAATGGGGTTCCACATTGGTTTTATCAATCACCATTTGCATAAATGCGCCTTCATCTTTTTTAAAATCCGGGAACCTGGCACTAAAAGTTTTTTGTTTACTGGAAGTAGAAGCAAAGCTATGTTCAGCTTTATTTTTACGAATAAGATCATCAATTACACAAACAATCAGTGAACTGTCTAAACCACCGCTTAAACTGCTTCCTACATTTACATCACTACGGAGCCGCCTGTTTACAGAAGTATAAAAAAGGGATTGAAATTTTTCTTTTGCATCAGAAAGCGATATTTTATTATCCTGCTTTAGAATATCTATATCCCAATATTTTTCTACCCGTTTTTCTAGCGTGGTGGTATTGAGCCAAAGCAGGTGTGCATGGGGTAAACGCTTTACCGCAGCAAAGAAAGTTTCAGAAAGATCTTTTTTATTATCAAGTACACCAAAGCTTAAATAGTTATACATCATTGCATCATTGAGTGTATGGTCTTTGGTATATGCTTGTATGGCCTTAATTTCTGAACCAAATACAAAATATTTCCCCGGTATATAGGTATAAAAAAAAGGTTTTTCACCAAAGCGGTCCCGGGCTGCAAAAATTGTTTTTTCCTGGTTATCATAAATTACAAAAGCAAACATCCCATCCAGCAATTGCAAACAATTTTCTTTATCACGGCTGTACAATGCCAGCAATACTTCTGTATCACTTTCTGTTTTAAACTGGTAGCCTTGCTTTATTAAAATATTTTTTAGCTCTATATAATTATATATTTCACCATTAAATACAATGGTAAAACGGTTTTGGTAATGCATGGGCTGGTCGGCAGCTTCATGTAAATCAATGATGGATAAGCGGCGGTGGCCCAGGCCTACATTGGCATCGGCATTTATCCAATGCCCTTCTCCATCGGGGCCCCGGTGTTGCATACAATCCGTCATGGGTTGTAATTGCGATTTTATTATAGCGCCCTTGTCAAGCGTAATAATACCTGCTATTCCACACATACTTAAAGATAAATATTGTTGTTAATGGTAAATTCTAAATATTGGTACACGAATTATTTATAAGCTCTGATTTTTTGTACAATTTCAATGGCGGGTTTAGTTTGACTGATTCGGAAACCATTTCCTTTTAAAATTTCTTCGTAACTACGGGTATGCAATTCAGTAAACCCTTCACTAAATTCAAATTCATCACCGTCAATTGTAAGGGTCCTGTAGGTTTTTTTACCTTCTTTACGTACCTGTTCGGGCAAGCGATTGGCATCTATACTTAAACTCCAGTTTGCAGTTACATTTTTAAATTCCAGTTTTCCGGAAGCACTGTCTTGTGTATGTTCAGTAACTTGATAATCGAGTACTTCTCCAAAGATCCAGTACAGCATATCAAAAAAATGCACCCCAATATTGGTTGCAATACCGCCGCTTTTTTGAATATCGCCTTTCCAACTATTGTGGTACCAATGCCCCCGGCTGGTGATATAAGTAAGATTAACCTGGTGCTTTTTACCTGCCCCTTCATTTTTTATTTTTTCTCTAAGTGCTATAATGGCGGGATGCAGCCTAAGTTGCAGTATGGTAAAAACCTGGCCGCCGGTTTCTTTTTCAATTTCCATTAAAGCATCTATATTCCATGGATTGAGTACTACCGGTTTTTCGCAGATTACATTTGCGCCAATACGCAATCCAAAACGGATATGGGCATCATGAAGATAATTGGGGCTGCAAACCGTTACATAATCAATCTTGATTCCTTGCCTTTTTAGCTTTTCTACGTGGCGGTCAAATCGTTCAAATTCAGTAAAAAAATCGGCTTCGGGAAAATAGCTATCCATAATACCCACCGAATCGTGTTTATCCAATGCTGCCAATAAGTTATTACCTGTATCTTTTATTGCTTTTAAATGGCGGGGTGCAATATATCCGCCTACGCCAATGAGCACAAAATTTTTCAAATTAAATCGAGTTTATCATTCAAAAATATTGCTTTTATATTTACCTGCACCACAGGTTTGCCGGAGTTTTTATAAATAGGATGAAGGTATTAACATTCTGATGGAACTTACCGAAACATTTAACTGGTAAGTTTAGAAACTTTATTATCTTTTAAAACATAACGCTCCCCGCTTTCACTGCAATCCGCTTCTCCTGCAGCATTGAATTTTAGTTTTTGGCCGAACTCACTCATCCAGCCGGTATGCCTGCCGGGGTTTCCTATTATTAAAGCATAGGGTAGTACCTCTTTAGTAACCACAGCGCCTGCCCCAATAAATGCATATTCACCAATTGTATTGCCACATACAATGGTTGCATTGGCCCCAATGCTAGCGCCTTTTTTTATGAGGGTTGTTTTAAATTCAGCTTTCCTGCTCACGGCGCTCCGGGGGTTTATTACGTTGGTAAGAACCATGCTGGGGCCCAGGAACACATCATCTTCACAGACCACACCTTCATAAATGCTTACGTTATTTTGCACCCGCACATTGTTGCCCAAAATAACTTTTGGCGATACTACCACGTTTTGCCCCAGGTTGCAATTTTTGCCAATTTTACAATGGCTCATAATATGGCTGAAATGCCAAATTTTAGTTCCCTCTCCTATTTCACAAGGTTCATCAATTACCGCCGTAGGATGTGCAAAATAGCTCATAAACTTTTATTTATTCTGGTGTTATTTCTTCATTTTTTAAAACAAAATCAGCATATACATTTTCGATACCTTGCTGTAAAGGAATAGAATATTGCCAACCCAGGTTTTTTAATTTTGAAACGTCCATTAATTTTCTTGGCGTACCGTCCGGCTTGGTTGTATCAAATACCAGGGTTCCCCGGTACCCTACAATCTCTTTTATCATATTGGCCAGTTCGGTAATACTGATATCGGTACCAGTACCCACATTAATACAACCCTCTTCATCGTAATTTTCCATTAAAAACAAACAGGCATCGGCCATATCATCTACGTGTAAAAATTCCCTTAATGGTGTACCTGTTCCCCATATCGTTACAGCCGGTTGGTTTTGTTCTTTTGCCTGGTGAAATTTACGCAGCAATGCCGGTAATACATGAGAACTTTGTAAGTCATAATTATCATTGGGGCCATATAAATTAGTGGGCATAGCGCTTATAAAATGATCGCCATGCTGGCTACGATATGCATCACATAATTTTATGCCTGCTATTTTTGCAATGGCATAAGGTTCATTGGTGGGTTCTAAAACACCCGTAAGCAGGTATTCTTCTTTTAATGGCTGCGGGGCCAGCTTAGGATAAATACAACTACTACCCAGGAACAATAGTTTTTTTATTTTGTGCTCATGTGCAGCATGAATTACATTTAATTCTATCGCCAGGTTATCGTAAATAAAAGAAGCCCGGTACGTGTTATTGGCCAGTATGCCGCCAACTTTAGCGGCAGCTAAAAAAACATACATCGGTTTTTCCCTACTAAAAAATTCATTAACGGCTTGTTGGTTTCGTAAATCCAATTCTTTACTGGTACGCCATATGATGTTGTGGAACCCCCTTGCCTGCAAGGCCCTAACAATAGCAGACCCCACCATGCCACGATGCCCAGCCACATATATTTTATCGTTTTTATCCATCAGGGTTTTCTGGTTTTTTTAAAATAAAGAGCCAGGTATAGGGAGCCAAATACAATGAGAATGGCTCCGTAGATGGTTAAATTTTCAACTTCGGGGTTTGCAATTTTAGTAATAAACATCAGCAAGCCCAGCACATAAAATATAATACTGAAGTATAAAAATCTTTTGGCTTTAAACATATTCTTTTCTTTAAAAAAAAGCAGCCGTTTTTAATCGGCTGCCCATAAAAACTTAGCAAATATAAATTGTTATTATTCAGATTCAGCTACTACTTCTTTTACTTCAGGTATCATTCTTTTCATCATACCTTCTATACCGGCTTTTAAAGTGATGGTAGAAGATGGGCAACCGCTGCAACTGCCCTGCATGGTAAGGTTTACCACGCCGTCTTCATAGCTTTTAAACTGAATGGCACCGCCATCCATTTCTACGGCAGGTTTCACATAATTTTCCAATAATTCTTTAATGCGTTTCACCACATCATCGTCATCTGCTGCAGGTGCATTGCTGCTTTCAGATTTCATGGCGGCCACTTCTTCATCATTTACCACAGGTTTGCCTTCTTCAAGATATTCTTTTAAAAACTGGCGAATGGTAGGAATTACATCCTGCCAGTCATCCGTATCCATTGTTTTGGTGAGTGTAATAAAATTACTGGCAATAAAAACAGATTTTATAAAAGGGAAAGTAAATAATTGTTGCGCCAGTGGCGAAGGTTTGGCACTAGCCTCATCAGCAAAGTCAATGCTTTTGCCCGGGTATAAAAGTTTATTGGCTACAAACTTCATGGTTTCGGGATTGGGCGTCATTTCGGTATAAATACTTATAACCGGGTTACCTGTCTTGATCATAATGCTGTTTTTAAAAATTCAACTACAAAACTAATAAGTTTTGATTGGTTTCACATGTAAATTGGCGTTAAAGAGCTGCTTTTTTCGGATTTCGAAAAATAAAGGGCTCTACAACCATTGGGGTTTCATAATAACGAGTAATAACCAATGTTTAACGTAAATTTCTTGAATTGTTTCATTTGTGATTTTTTAAACCGGCTACCTAAAAGAAATGAGCATTTAATTACCCGGCTTAAAGGTTCCATAATAGCATAAATATGAAATTGAACAATGGCATAATTTTTATCTTATAAACCTAAACATATAAAAATGGAAAAGAATAAAAAACCTTCCGGGTTCGAAAAAATGTCAAGAGTTGTTACCGCAGCATCTGGTAGTACTGCTGCATTTGTTATAGCGGTAGGGGTAGTAATTGTATGGATCGTTACCGGCCCACTTTTTAATTATTCTGATACCTGGCAATTGGTAATCAATACGGGTACTACCATTGTAACTTTTTTAATGGTTTTTCTTATTCAGCGTAGCCAAAATAAAGACTCTGTTGCCATTCATTTAAAATTAAATGAACTTATTGTAGCGCATGATATTGCCAATAATCATTTAGTATCTATTGAAGATATTAGTGAGGATGAATTAAAAGTGTTGCACAAATACTATAAACATCTTGCAGCATTATCGGGTGAGGAGATATCTTTAACAGAATCGCATTCTATTGCTGCTGCCAATGAGCAACATACCCGAAAAAAAGCGGCCAGGATGAAAAGAAAAAAAGCTTCGGAACAGGAACCGAAATGATTTTGAAAAACATTATTTATTAAAAAGATTAGGATACCCGGAAAAAGCCCCAATGCTTATTCTATAATTCTCAGTTTTGCATAATTCAGCATGATTTTCTTTTCGCCGTTCAGTTCAAATTTTACGGTGGCAATGGGGTTATGGGCGGCACCTTCCATTTTCAGCACTTCGCCAAAACCAAATTTTTGATGCTCTACTTTTTGGCCTGCTCTTAGGCCACTGGTATCGCTGGGTACAAAATTTTCGCTGGGTGTATGTTCTTTTACCTGCGGCCTTGGCTTAGGTACCGTGAATGTTGATTTGGCAGGTTCTTCTTTTTTAAATTGATTTCCAAAGCCACGGTTCATCCGCTCAAAGGCATTTCCTGCTGCCCAACCCGATGCTGCATTGTTACGGGCAGGGCTACCGGCGTATGTTTTATCAACATACTGTTCGGGAATTTCATCTATAAATCGGCTGGGGTCATTTTGTTGCAATTGGCCAAAACGGTACCGTGCATTGGCAAAGCTCAAAACCAGTTTATGTTTGGCCCTTGTAATAGCTACATAAAAAAGCCGGCGTTCTTCTTCTAATTCTTCACGGGTATTAATGCTCATGGCATTGGGGAAAAGTGTTTCTTCTAAACCGCCCAGGAATACCATCGGAAATTCCAAACCTTTTGCAGCGTGGATGGTCATCAATTTTACGACATCGCTGTTTTCAGGATCATCATCGGCATCGGTAAGTAAAACAATTTGTTGCAAATAAGTTCCCAGACCTTTATCTCCCACTTCACCATCCTCTTCGTTCAGTGGTGTTTCGGTAAATTCTTTTATTGAGTTGAGCAATTCCTGTACGTTTTCGTACCTGGCAAGGCCTTCTGTTGTTTTATCATTAAATAAATCTTTTACAATGCCCGTATTTTTTCCTACCAATACAGCCAGGTCATAAGCATTTATTTTTTGCTGTTCGCTTTGAAACATTTTAATACTGGTAACAAATGCATCAATGCTTTCTAAAGTACCACTGCGAAAGCCATATTGAGATGCATGGCCCAATACTTCCCACATACTTATTGCATGAGTGTTAGCAATCAGTACCGTTTTATCAACGGTGGTTTTACCAATCCCCCTTGCCGGGTAGTTGATGATCCGCTTTAATGCTTCCTCATCCTTTGGGTTTACGATTACCCTTAAATAAGCTAAAAAATCTTTAATTTCTTTGCGTTGATAAAAACTCATACCACCGTAAATACGGTAAGCAATTCCCATCCTGCGAAGCGCTTCTTCAAAACTACGGCTCTGTGCATTGGTACGGTATAAGATGGCAAAATCCCGGTTCATATAATGATTGCGCAGCTTATGCTCCTGTATGGTATCGGCCACCATTTTACCTTCATCGTTATCGGCCAGGGTACGAACCAATTTTATTTTTTCGCCTTCTTTATTATCTGTAAATAATTTTTTTTCTATTTGACCTTTATTATTACTGATAATTTCATTTGCAACGTGTAAAATATTTTTGGTACTCCGGTAATTCTGTTCCAGTTTTACGAGTTTAACTTCATCATAATCTTTTTGAAACTGTAAAATATTTTCAATGGTGGCGCCCCGGAAACTATAAATACTTTGGGCATCATCACCCACTACGCATACATTCTCATGCATAGCGCCCAGTAATTTTATAATTTCATATTGGGCAGGGTTGGTATCCTGGTACTCATCAATTAAAATATATTTAAACTTATGCTGGTATTTGGCCAGGCTTTCAGGAAAGTTTTTAAGCAAGAGGTACATTTTAAAAAGCAGGTCATCAAAATCCATGGCTCCATTTTTAAAACACCTTTTGGAATAGGCATCATAAATACGGCCAAGTGCAGGCCTGTTTGCCCGGGCATCTTCCTGTTGCAGCATGTAATCATGTAAATATTCTGCGGGGCCTATCAATGCGTTTTTTGCCGCTGAAATACGGTTGTAAACTACGTTGTGTTTATATTGTTTATCATCCAGCTCCAATTCTTTTATAACTGTTTTCACAACGCTTTTTGCATCTTCGGTATCGTATATCGTAAAATTATTGGGAAAGCCTAATTTATCGGCCTCGGCCCTTAAGATGCGGGCAAACACACTATGGAATGTTCCTATATATAAATTACGGGCTTCCCTGTTGCCCAATGAAACTTCAATCCTTGCTTTCATTTCTGCTGCCGCCTTATTGGTAAATGTAAGAGCCAGTATATTAAATGCATCTACGCCATGCTGTGCCATTAAATGGATAATACGGGTAGTAAGCACCTTGGTTTTGCCACTCCCGGCGCCCGCAATAATCATTAAAGGGCCATTGTGGTGCAGTACGGCTTCACGCTGTTGTTCATTGAGCGTTTCTAAATAATCTCGCATCTTACAAAGGTAAATTTTTTAAAAGCTTACATGAATTTAATTATGAACGCATTTATTTTTTGTACCTTGCCCATCAATTTTTTTTATACTATGGGTAAAAGTGTACCGGTGTTTCTCTTTTTCTTTTTTATTATTTTTTTAGCATGTTATTCCTGCTCAAAGCCAAATGATATTCATGATCAAAATGGCGGTTCGTTACCAAGTAATTATGTAGATATTAAAGATACTACCTATAACCCGGCTGTACTTACTTTAGTAAGTGGTTCCTCTGTTACTTTTGTAAATAACACTGCTACCACGCATACTTTAATTTCGGGGAATACCAATTTCTTTGATTCTGCCATTGTAACGCCGGGTCATTTTTTCTTTTTAAAAAAAGATATTGATGGGGTGTTAGAATATCACTGTAAGGAACATCCTAATTTTATTGGTCGGATCTTTTTTACCCCTTAATGTATTTAACATTCAAAGTCAACTTCTTTCTAATTATTTATGCCTCATAAAAAACAAGCAGCAATCGGTTTTATTTTTATTACCCTGCTCATTGATATTACCGGCATAGGATTAATAATACCCGTAATTCCAAAATTAATAGAAGAGCTGATACAAGGCGGAATTAGCAAGGCTTCGTTTTATGGCGGTTTGCTCACTTTTACTTTTGCTTTTATGCAATTCTTTTTTTCACCCATGCTGGGAGCATTGAGTGATAAATATGGGCGGCGGCCAATTATTCTTATTTCATTGTTTGGATCGGGCTTGGATTATCTTTTTTTATCTTTTGCACCTACGCTTGCATTATTATTTGTGGGAAGGGCTATATCGGGTATTACGGGCGCCAGCATTACTACTGCTACGGCTTATATAGCCGATGTGAGTACAGCTGAAACCCGGGCCAAAAATTTTGGTATGGTAGGGGCTGCATTTGGTTTGGGCTTTATCATTGGTCCTGTTATTGGCGGGTTATTGGGGCCGCTGGGTTCCAGGGTACCCTTTATGGCAGCAGCGGGCCTTTGCTTTGTAAACTGGATCTATGGTTATTTTGTATTACCCGAATCTTTACCCAAAGAGAACAGGAGAAATATAAGCCGAAAAACAATGATCCCCGGCCGTTCGCTTATTGAATTTAAAAAACATCCTGAATTGGGAGGGTTGGTAAGTGTATTTGTTTTGATTTACCTGGCTTCTCATGCGGTACAAAGTAACTGGAGTTTTTTTACGATTGAAAAATTTGGCTGGAGCGAAAAAATGATTGGCATCTCATTGGGTGTTGTAGGTTTATTGGTAGCCATTGTACAAGGGGTACTTATTAGGTTTATTAATCCACGGCTGGGCAATGAAAAAAGTATTTACACCGGCCTTCTTTTATATTCATTGGGTTTATTTTTATTTGCCTTTGCGTGGCAAAGCTGGATGATGTTTGCATTTCTTATTCCTTACTGCCTGGGCGGAATTGCCGGCCCTGCCATACAATCCATTATTGCTTCACATGTACCCAATAATGAACAGGGCGAAGTACAGGGGGCACTTACCAGTTTGGTGAGTTTAACTTCCATAGTAGGGCCTCCTCTTATGACGGGTTTGTTTGCATTTTTTACCGGGCCATCTGCACCCTTTCATTTTTCAGGAGCTGCATTTTTGTTAGGTGCTATTTTTATGCTGGCCAGTACCCTGATTGCTTATCGTGCTTTACACAAAGTAAATTCTACTGTTGCAGGTTCGTAGTTTTTCTATTCACCGGCCAATATATTCAGTAAAGTTTCGTAAAAATGAGTGCTTTCCTATAGCAAAAAAAAATATGTAAAGAATCATACATTTTTTTACAATATTCTTTAGCAAATTTCGCTTTAATATCCAGAGTATTTTTTTCAAGCATGATTCAAGACAAACTACTCCTCTTTTATAAAACTAACCGTTGATTAACCGATATCGTTAACCGATATAAAACACCATATTTTTTGTTAGGCAGACAGGACAAGAAGAGCCCCGGATTGGTCGGGGCTACTTCATTTTATAAAATTATGTTTTAGGAAATTAGATTACGATGGCAGCAATAAACTGGCAAATAAGCCCTAAAAACAATCCGGTATATAATTCCTTTTCTGTATGATCGCTAATCAATAACCTACTTGTACATACAAGCCCGGCAATGAGTATTACAATGCTTACCGGCCATGTCATCAACATGGTTTGACTAAATGCAATCACTAAAAAAAATCCGAGCCAGCCGCCAACACTCAATGCATGAATACTTATTTTTTGATAAATATTGGCCATTAAAGCAGCGTTACAAGATAAGAATACGCCGAAGATAAAAGACGGTAACACATTGGGATACATCACCTGTTTCCTAAACACCAGGTAAGCCCAAAAATAAAATATGCTGCAAGCGATGTAAGGAATAATGCGGTCTCTTTGGGTGCGCAGGTAAATAGATTCTATAAAGCCAAGCGCCTTTAATAAAACGATACTTAGCAAAGGAAAGAAAACCATATTTAAAAGAACAACGAGTAGTGTTTGTTGTTTTGCCTGCTCAGAAAAACCGGCAAAATAAGTGGGATGCAGGTACACTATAAAAGCAATTACATACACCGGTATAAATATGGGATGAAATATCCAGGAGAAAATTACAGCCGGGATGCGTAATGCAATAAATACCGGCTTCTGCCGGCTGGCCTGTGCTGCGGGTGAGCTTATGTTCATAAATTTTTTAAAGAATTTTACGTAACCTGGCTACCGGGATATTTAATTGTTCCCGGTATTTAGCTACTGTTCTGCGTGCAATATTATAGCCTTTTTCCTGAAGCAATTCAGTAAGTTTTTCATCGCTATAGGGGTGCTTTTTTGTTTCTTCTTCAATGAGGTCGGTTAATATTTTTTTTACTTCACGGGTACTTACTTCTTCGCCACTGTCAGTTTGCAGGCTTTCGCTAAAGAAAAATTTTAATCGAAAAGTACCGAATTCTGTTTGTACAAATTTGCTGTTTGCCACACGGCTAACGGTGGAAATATCTAAATGTGTTGTTTCTGCAATATCTTTCAAAATCATAGGGCGCAGGTTGGTTTCATCGCCGGTTACAAAAAAATCATGCTGGTAATTCATGATGGCCTCCATGGTATTCAGCAAGGTGTTTTGCCTTTGCTTTATTGCATCAATAAACCATTTAGCCGAGTCAATTTTTTGTTTGATAAAAAGGACTGCTTCTTTTTGGCGTTTATCTTTTTTGCTTCCCCTTTCATAATCTTTCAGCATATCCCGGTAGCCATCGCTAATGCGCAGGTCGGGAGCATTTTTACTATTTAAAGAAAGTTCCAGTTTCCCATTATTATTTACAATAAAAAAATCGGGGATGATGTAGTTCCTGTTTTTTCCTGTATCGCCGGTATTCCCTGGTTTGGGGTTCAGCTTTATGATCTGTGCAATAATTTCACGAAGGTTTTCATCCGTAAGGTCAAAAGCTTTTTGTATTTTTTCGTAATGCTTCTTCGTAAATTCCTCAAAGTACTTTTCAAGTACCTTGATGGCCAATTTGATTGTAGTTGTTTGTTCTTTTCTTTCCAGTTGCAATAACAAACATTCCTGTAAATTTCTTGCCCCTACACCTGGTGGGTCAAACTGCTGAATTTGAACCAGCAGGTCTGCTATTTCTTCTTCATCAGTATTTACATTTTGCCTGAATGCTAAATCATCAATAATGGATTCTATTTCCCTACGCAAATAACCATCATCATCTAAACTTCCAATAATTTGTATCGCTACTTTTCGTTGGTGTTCAGTAAGGGTGAGCATTCCTAACTGCTGGAGCATGATCTCCATAAAACTCACTTCTACTTTATGGGGCGTTACCCTGGTTTCATCCTGCTCAGGATAATTGGTATCCCTTAAACGATAGTCACCTACTTCGTCATCGCCTTCATGTACATATTCGGCAATATCTATACTGTCGTAATCGTCCTGGCTGCCATCTTTTTCATATTCATCTTCATTCGTATTTTCCGCCTCATCATTATTGTACTCATCTTCAAACGTATCATCTCCCTGTTCCAAAGCAGGGTTTTCTTCCATTTCTTCTTTAATTCTTTCGTCTAATATAGCCGTGGGTACCTGCAACAATTTCATCAGCTGAATTTGCTGAGGCGATAGTTTTTGTAATAATTTTTGCTGTAGATGTTGCTGAAGAGCCATAGCTGTGCAGTTTTATAGGTTCTAAACCAGGGCGTTTTCTCTTTTACAGTGAAGTTAATAAAACTTTTTGAAAGTTTGCACGGTTTTTGCAGGAAAGTTTTCAAGACTCCTTAAATAATGCTACAACTCAACACTGGTAAGTGTTTTACAAATTTATGCTGCTACAGTCCTTTTACTATATATGTATAGAAAAGACCAATAATTAAAATTTCTAAAAATATTTTTATTTTATTTTACCTTTGGCAATGGCGCCGGTTCTTTAAAATATTTTAGTCGCAGGCTGTCTGACCAGCCATTCAAATTCTTTTCAATACTCTTACTGCTAAAAAAGATCATACCCTGTAAATTTGGATTTTTCCTGATTTCTTCTATTTGTTTAGGCAATTGGGTTTTATCTCGCCAGGCAGTATTACTACCGGCACGGTACATCCCCAACCCGATATAGCAATTTTTGCCATAGGTATGTTCTCCCCACCATTTTGATAGTGTTTCAAATGCCACCAACGGATGGCCAAACTCCCAATAGAGTTGAGGCGCTACATAATCAATCCAGCTATTGCGGAGCCATAATAAAATATCAGCATACAAGTCATCATAATTGGTTTGGCCTGCTTTTGTTAAACTTCCTATGGGATCTTTATCACTATTGCGCCATACTCCAAATGGGCTTATCCCGAATTGACAATGTGGATTGGTTGTTTTAATAACCGTATGCAATTTTAAGATGACAGAATCCACATTGCTGCGCCGCCATTCATCTTTATCCATCCCTTTACCGTATTTAGTATAGCTTTTCCCATCTAGAAATTCTTTATTGGGAATGCGGTAAGGGTAAAAGTAATCATCAAAATGTATGGCATCTATATCATATCTTTTTACCACATCTCTTACTACTTCTACTACATATTGCTGGGCTTCCTTATTACCCGGATCAAAGTATTTTTTATCACCATAATTTAAAAACCATTCCGGGTGTACCCGGGTGATATGGGTTGCCGAGATAGAGCTCTTACCAATATTAAACACGGCCCGGTAAGGGTTCATCCAGGCATGAAATTCCATGCCTCTTTTATGTGCTTCTGCTATCATAAATTCAAGTGGGTCGTAGTAAGGAACGGGAGGTTGCCCTTGCTTTCCGGTAAGCCATTCGCTCCAGGGTTCGTAAGGTGAAGGATAAAGGGCATCGGTTGCTGGCCGTATCTGCATGATAATGGCATTGATACCATTGGCCTGGTGCATATCTAAAAGTTTTACAAAAGATGCTTTTTGAATTTCGCTATTTACAGTTGGCGTTACCGGCCAGTCAATATTACTTACGGTTGCAATCCATACACCCCTAAACTCAGGCTTCACAGGTGTTTGAGCCATACTGTTCCCAATGAGTAATGCGCTTAACATTACCATCAAACTGCTTTTTACACTCATTATACTCTCCAATTTTTATTTAGACCTTAATTTATCTAATAATGTATTCAACAAAACGGCTTCATCTTCTGAAATTCCATTCATAATGTTAAGCATCTCATCTTCCCTGGTATCCAGTTTATACAACACTTGTTTCCCGGTTTCTGAAATGGTAACATCCACCAGCCTTTTATCTATCAGCGAAATTGTTTTTAATACCAAACCCTTTTTCACCAGGCGGTCTACCATACGGCTGGTATCGCTCATCTTATCGAGCATACGGGTTCGAATCTGTATGGTAGATAATGGCTTATTGGCACCCCTTAGAATACGTAAAATATTAAACTGTTGTGGTGTAATATCCTGCCTGTCAAAAAAAACTTTCGTTCGGTCATTTACCCAATTACTGGTGTATATCAGGTTAACCATTGCTTTCTGGAACTCGTTTTTAAAGTTCACTTGATGGATGTCAGTTTCTATCCCCATACAAATTGTATTAAGGTGAAAAATCCCCCCCCCCAAAAAAAGCTACTATTCTTTTTCCGTATTGCTTATCTCCTTACTTTCTACCAACCCTTCGCCATTTGTTTTATCCCCCCCAAATTCATTTGTATAAATTTTTGCCATCAAAATAAAATAACTAATGAGTAAAGGCCCAAATACCAGCCCAATAAACCCAAATAGTTTTAACCCAACAATTACGCCAAGTACCGTAACCAATGGATGCACATTACCCATTCTTTTCATTAAACTCAGCCTGGCTACATAATCAATATTCCCTGTTACCACGATGCTATAAATAGCCAGGCCCAGGGCCGGCCATACATGACCCTGCGCATATAAATAAATGGTTAATGGTACCCACACGATCATGGTGCCTACCAAAGGGAAAAATGCAAATACACCTGTTACGAATCCCCACATTCCCCAATCATCTAAATTAAAGATAAAATATCCTAAAGCAGCCGCTAAACCCTGAATTAACGAAATGATGGGTATTCCCAGTGCATTTGCCTTAACCATCATTTTTGTTTCGCCGGAAAGCCGGTTGATGCTATCGGTAGCTAAGGGTATCATACGGTGCAAACTTTTTTCTGCTGTGCGCCCATCTACCAGTAAATAATATAAAATAAAAAACATCATCAGCATATTGGTAAGCACTATGGCGGTACTGTTAAGCAGTTTTGGTACCAGTGCCGTTCCTTTACTGGCTAACTGCTTTATATTTTCACTGGTAAGTAAGGTAATACCGGTTTTATCATGTATTACAGAAGATATTTGTTGCAGGCTTTTAACGATCCTGTCCTGGTTATTGAGTAGTTCCGTTATTTTGGGAGATATTAATGTAATGCTAAAATAAAATGGGAGTGCCAATATTATTAAAAAGGCAAAAATGAATGCGATTGCTGTTAAGCTTTTTTTCCATTTATATTTATAAACCAACTTAAGATACCAGGAACGGCTTAAAATATACAATGTAATGCCTCCTAAAAAACCGGGAATAAAAACTGCAAGCTGGTTGATGAGCAACACAGCCATAAGAATAATAAATATGAGTACTAAAATCTGCCTAAGCCTGTAATTGAAGTTGGTTTGGTTCATACGTTATTCTTAATTACATACAATTTAAGAATTATTTCCACACAGAAACACCTTCGCTGCAGTTTGCACAGATATCTATGTTTTTCCTGCTCTTCATAAGCGAAGCCCTGAATTGTTTGTAATTGGCATTGTGCCAAACTTCCTTAAAGGATTGTGTTTTTAAATTGCCGAGTTGATGGGTAGCATCTTTATCAAAACAGCAGGGCACTACAAGCCCATCCCAGGTAATTACATTGCCTTGCCAAAGCTTCCAGCAATGATTGGCTAATTTATTTTTGGGAGCATAAGTTCCGTCGGCCAATTTTTTATAGCGGCTATATTTGTCATTCTCAGGAATTAATTGATTGGGGTCATTTTCGTAATCATAAATTTGTGCTGTTTTAAAACGCACTTCATCTACCCCTACTTCTTTGGCTAACTTTTTTATTTCTTCTACCTGGTGCTCATTTGGTTTTACTACTAAGAATTGAAAAAACACAAAGGGTGTATTGCTCTTTAATTCTTTTTTCCATTTCACAATATTTCTTGCTCCTTCAATTACTTTTTGTAAGTTACCCCCTACCCGGTAAGCTTTGTACACCTCTTGTGTAGTACCATCAATCGAAATGATTAAACGGTCCAGCCCACTTTCAACAGTTTTACGGGCAGCTTCATCATTCAAATAATGGGCATTGGTAGAGGTTGCTGTATAAATACCTTTTGTCGAAGCATATTTTACCATTTCTAAAAAGCCTGTATTTAAATAGGGTTCGCCCTGGAAATAAAAAATAAGATAGAGCAATTCTTTATAAATATCATCAATGGTTTTACGAAAAAAATCTTTTTCCAGCATCCCGGTTGGCCGGGTAAAAGCTCGCATGCCACTGGGGCATTCGGGACAGCGAAGGTTACAACTTGTAGTAGGTTCAAAAGAAATAGAAACCGGGTAGCCCCATTGAATGGGTTTGTTCAGGATTCTACTTACATAAAAACTACTCAGCACTTTTATACCGTTCCATACCCGCCGTGGGGTAAGTTTTGCGGCCAAATTGATACTATCTTTAAAATTAAATGCAGGCATTGATATAAACAAAGATACAATCCCCTGTCGTTAAGCTTTTGAAACCAGGTGAATGATATGGTAATTATGAAAAAAATTTCTCTTTTCATAAATCATGAATATAGCCTGACATGCCTATGGTATGTTATGATATTTAAGTATATATTTTAATAAAACGATATTTCTTCCTGCTCAAGATCAAAAGGAATATTAAAGTTTGTGGCCTGTTCTCTTTTACCTGTTTTATTGCTCCATTTCACATTTTATTAATACAATCAGGCATACTATTTTGACTAATTATTAATAAAATTATTATTATGAAAAAGATATTATTATGGACAGGAAGTATTATAAGTTCTGTTTTGTTTTTAATGGCCTGTGGCCCTTCTGCCCATATTGAAAAAGATAAAAATCTGAATTTGGCCGCTTATCATTCTTTTGCATGGGCTACCCCCGATAAAAAAATAAATAACAATGTAGTGGATGAAAATTTGAAAGCTGCTGTGAGTGAAAAACTAACGCATGATTATAACTGGGAGGAAACCAATGGTAACCCGGATATACTCGTAAGCTACGATGTATTGGTAGAACGTTCTCATCGTACCACATCGAGCCCGGTATATAGCCGCCCTTTTATGCGTAGCTTTTACAATCCCTATAATCACAGGATTTACCGGGTATATTATCCATCACAATTTATGGGATATGATGAACAATCTACACCTACAAAAGAAGGAACCATCACCATCACATTGGTGGATGCTGCTACCGGAAAAGCAATTTTACAGGGATGGGCAAGTACCGAAATACTGGGCCACAAAATCACTACTGCTGATGCAAACAGTATTGTAAATGCCATATTTAAAAAAATGAAAGCTTCTGGTGTTACAACCAATTAAAAAAGAAAGCACCAATTGGTGCTTTCTTTTTATCCCGGCATGCGGGTAATATATTTTTCTACCTGCTTTATTTGATCTACAATTTGTGGTGTAGTGGGCTTATAGCTTTTTGCTTTTTGAAAATATTGTTTAGCTGCTCTGAATTCTCTTTTGTTCATCATGATAGAGCATAATTGTAAATAAGCTGCTGCATTATTTTCATTATCGGGCAAACCGGCTTTTATTGCCTGGCGAATATAACTTTCGGCTTCCTTATTATTTCCTTTTTGCATCGCCAGCATACCGAGTTGTAGCTTATTGGGCCCTTCGGCCTGTTTTGTAAGCTGGCCACCACCTAATGACAAACTTTTTTTCATGTGCTTTTCTGCGGAATCAAAATCCTGGTCCACCATGGCAAGGTTACCTTTTAAAGTGTAATACACCGAGCGCATCGGTTTTATAAGCAGGCCCGGGAATTTAATACCATCTACTATTTTTTTAGCGCCTTCCACATCTCCATTTTCCATATACGTTTGAATAAGCCTCATGGGGCCAAAAAGGAAATGGCCTGCAACCAATACTACGCCTAATAAATAAAGAATAAAAGAAGGCCAAAAGCCCGCCTGCAGGTTAATGATTACGGCTGCTACCAGCATCACTAACCCGATCCATAGCCGGTATTTAATAATAACATTTAACCACTTCATAGCATAAAATTTGGGTTGCAAAGATAAGGTTCTGAAGCGTGCCGGGGAAATTGAATATTCTTCATTTTTCGCTTTAATTCGTGTTACTAACCCATAAAATGTTTCATAATCATAATCCGAATTTTCTTACTTTTGCCAGCCTGAAAAAGAAGCTTTCAGCATTTGGTCCCGTAGTTCAATGGATAGAATAGAAGTTTCCTAAACTTTAGATGCAAGTTCGATTCTTGCCGGGACTACCAAAAACAGCTCCCAAATACTTTGCTACT
>Ga0138256_10002473_pt1 | contig 19795 bp, 21 predicted proteins | sample KNB2016incub_MG_FD_105486 | JGI IMG/M metagenome (GOLD analysis project Ga0138256, IMG submission 105486) | Active sludge microbial communities from wastewater in Klosterneuburg, Austria - KNB2014incub_MG | ecosystem: Engineered > WWTP > Activated sludge > Unclassified | place: Austria... | reverse complement strand
GCCGCGCTGAAGAACGCGATGCGCGAGGCCCCGGACGTGATCCTGATCGGCGAAATCCGCGACGCCACCACCATGGAAGCCGCGATCGCGTTCGCCGAGACCGGCCACATCTGCCTAGCCACCCTGCACTCCAACAACGCCGACCAGACCATCGAGCGCATCCTCAACTTCTTCCCGGAGGGCGCGCACAAGAACGTGCTGATGAACCTGGCGCTGAACCTGAAGGCCGTGGTCAGCCAGCGTCTTGTGGTCGGCACCGATGGCCGCCGCATGCCGGCTGCGGAAGTGCTGATCAACACGCCGATGATCCGCGACCTGCTGCGCCGCGGCCAGGTGCACGAGATCAAGATGGCGATGGAAGAATCGCTGGAAGACGGCATGCAGAGCTTCGACCAGTGCCTGTTCCGCCTGTACAAGGAAGGCAGGATCGAGATGGAGGAGGCGTTGAAGGCCGCCGATTCGCGCGATGGCCTGGCGCTGAAGTTCCGACTGTCCGAAGGCGGCAGCGGCGAGCACGACCCCTACGCCGACGTGTTCAACGCCGGCATCTCGCACTGAGATCGGGCCTGTAGAGCGGAGCTTGCTCCGCTGCGCCCACATCAGCCGGGTACGCTCGGCTCTACAACGGGCGCATCGCCCTGAAACGATGATCGCTCAAGCCGCCGGCGCGTCCGGCTGCCGTTCCGGGCGTGCCGCATCGAATGCGGGCAGCTCCAGACAGGTCGCTTCGATCCGTTGCAGGGTCGGGAACTGCGCCATGTCCACGCCGAAGCGTCGCGCGTTGTACACCTGCGGGATCAGGCAGCAATCCGCCATCGATGGCGTGTTGCCCTCGCAGAACGTGCCGGTGGACGGATGCTCGGCCACCATCGCCTCGGCGGCGGCGAAGCCTTCGAGAATCCAGTGCCGCACCCACTCGTCGCGCTCGGGCTGCGGCACGTTCCATTCCCGCTCGAAGTACTGCAGCACGCGCAGGTTGTTCAGCGGATGGATGTCGCAGGCCACCAACTGGGACAGCGCGCGCACGCGATGGCGCTCGCGCGAGGTACTGGGCAGCAGGGGCGGCGTCGGCCAGACTTCGTCCAGGTATTCCAGGATCGCCAGCGACTGGCTGAGCCGTCGATTCCCATGCCCCAATACCGGCACCAGTTGCTGGGGATTGATGCTGCGGTACACATCGGAATGCTGCTGACCGCCATCATGCAGCAGGTGCACCGGCACGATGTCATGCGCCAGCCCCTTCAGGTTCAGGCCGATGCGCACGCGGTAAGCCGCGCTCGAGCGCCAATACGAAAACAACTGCAGCGATTCGTTCATCGCGTTCCCGTCGACATGCCCGTCGCGGCACAGTACTGGTGCGATCGCACGCGCGAAAGACCGCCTGCCGGCCTGCGGCGACCGTCCATGCCTCAGGCGGCCGGCTGGTGCTCGATCCGCTGCTCGATCGCACCGAAGATGCTGTTGCCCTCGCGATCCAGCACCTCGATGCGGACGGTGTCGCCGAATGACATGAACGGCGTGGACGGCTTGCCGTCGCGCAGGGTTTCCACCGTGCGCTGTTCGGCGAAACAGGACGCGCCAAGCGAGGTGTCCTCGTTCGCCACCGTGCCCGAGCCGACGATGGTGCCGGCCGACAATGGCCGCGTCCTGGCTGCGTGCGCGACCAGCTGGGCGAAGTCGAACTGCATGTCCACGCCTGCTTCCGGCGCACCGAACCACTGGCCGTTGATGTGGGTCAGCAATGGCAGGTGCAGCTTGTTGCCGCGCCAGGCATCGCCCAGTTCGTCCGGAGTGACGAACACCGGGCTCAACGCACTGCGCGGCTTGCTCTGCAGGAAGCCGAAACCCTTGGCCAGCTCCGGCGGAATCAGGTTGCGCAGGGACACGTCGTTGACCAGCCCCACCAGCTGGATGTGCGATGCGGCCTGTTCGGGCGTGGCCGCCATCGGCACGTCGTCGGTAACGATCACGATCTCGGCCTCGAGGTCGATGCCGTAGTCCTCGCTGACCACCTTCACCGCGTCGCGCGGCCCGTAGAAGCCGGCGCTGACCGCCTGGTACATCAGCGGATCGACATAGAAACTCTCCGGCACCTCGGCCCCGCGCGCACGGCGCACGCGCGCCACATGCGGCAGGTAGGCACTGCCGTCGACGAATTCGTAGGCACGCGGCAGCGGGGCCGCCAGCGCCTGCAGGTCGAGGTCGAACACACCGTCGGCGCTGCCGTCATTGAGCGCGTCGGACAGCGCATTGAGCCGCGGTGCAGCGCTTTCCCAGTCTTCCAGCGCGCGCTGCAGGGTCGGCGCGATGCCGGTGGCGCGCACCGCGCGGGTCAAATCGCGCGAGACCACGATCAGGGTGCCGTCGCGCCCGCCTTCCTTCAATGAACCCAGCTTCATGGCAACCTCGAAACGATGCGATTGAATAGTTGCAATTGTAACCTTCAGACCTCGCCCTGGAAGCCGGCGGCGCGGAAGGTCAGCACCAGCGTATCGCGATATCCGTAGTCGCCCAGCGGCTGGATCGGCGTGGACTCGTGGATCACCCGCGCATCGTCCAGCAGCAGCATCGACCACGGCTCGCCGAGGGTGAAGCGCTGGCCATCCGGGCCCGCCGCTTCGAAGACGCGTGTCTCGCCGCCCTTGATGCCCGCGCGCGCGACCAGCAGCACCGCGACGAAATCCACGCCATCGCGATGCGCGCCTTCCGGCGTCGGCCGACCGAGACCGTCGACGGTGTCGATGCGGAATTGGTGCGCCTCGATGCACCAGCGCGGCGACGGCATCCGCGCCGTGCATGTGTGCGCCAGCGCCAGCAGCAATTTCGACCAGACCGGTTGCGCGACGACCGTCGTCGCCATCGGCTCGAACCAGCGCTGCATGCCGCCATGCAGGGCGTTGTAGTCGAGCGATTGCCAGTGCATGCGATGCGGCACCTGGCGCAGCTCATCGCCCTCGGCGATGAAGCAGGAATGCCGGCGCTTGCGGTATCGCCCGCCATCCTTCAGGTACGCATCGGGGCGCAGATCGTCCCAACTCGGCAGCAGCGCGGCGAACTCGGACACTGCCACGCCGGCGAGCTCGGCCACCGCATCCGCTGCGAGCACCGCATAGCCGCGCTGGCGCATGGCGGCATCGAGACCGTCGAGTGGCGTCTGCGGCGCGGGAAAACTGGCAACCATCGGCGGCTCCATTGCGAAGCGCGATTGTCGCACCCGCGTCACCACGCCGGACATGGCAAATGCGCATCCCGAAAACGCCAAACCCGCCTTGCGGCGGGTCTGGTTGGAGATGGCAGCCCCGGATGGATTCGAACCACCGAATGCCTGAGTCAGAGTCAGGTGCCTTACCGCTTGGCGACGGGGCTATGGACGGATTGTAAATCCAAACGCGCCTGCCGGATGAACTGCACCGGCAAGCGCGTAGACCATCGTTCTCTGGCTAGAAGTGGTGGCGCAGCCTGTACTGACAGTACAGGCAAGCCGCCACGACAACGCCAGAGGGCGATGGGATCAGCGCTTGGAGAATTGCGTTGCGCGGCGTGCCTTGTGCAGACCGACCTTCTTGCGCTCGACTTCGCGGGCGTCACGGGTCATGAAGCCGGCCTTGCGCAGCTCGGTCTTCAGGGTCTCGTCGTACTCGACCAGCGCACGGGCGATGCCGAGGCGGATCGCGCCGGCCTGGCCGGTGATGCCGCCACCGGTCGTGGTGACCAGGATGTCGAAGGTGTCGGTGTTCTTGGTCAACTCCAGCGGCTGGCGCACGATCATGCGCGCGGTCTCACGGCCGAAGAACTCGTCCAGCGGACGGTCGTTGACGGTGATGTTGCCGCTGCCCTTGCGCAGGAACACGCGGGCGATGGAGGACTTGCGACGGCCGGTGCCGTAATTCTGGGAGATGGCCATGATCAGATATCCAGGACTTGCGGCTGCTGGGCGGCGTGCGGGTGTTCGGCACCCTTGTAGACCTTGAGCTTGCGGTACATCGCGCGGCCCAGCGGGCCCTTCGGCAGCATGCCCTTGACCGCGATCTCGATGACGCGCTCCGGGTGGCGCTCCAGCGCCTGGGACAGCGATTCGGTCTTCAGGTTGCCGACGTAACCGGTGAACCGGTGATACATCTTGTCCTGCAGCTTCTTGCCGGTGACCGCGATTTTCTCGGCATTGACTACCACGAGGTAGTCGCCGGTATCGACGTGCGGGGTGAACACGGGCTTGTGCTTGCCGCGCAGGCGATAGGCCAGGGCTGCGGCCAGACGACCCAGGGTCTTGCCCTCGGCGTCGACGACGTACCAGTCGCGCTGGACGGTCTCGTTCTTGGCGATGAAAGTCTTCATGGGAACTCTTCTACGGGGTGCATGGTCGGGCTGGTTCCGCATCGTGCCGCGGATGGAAACGTCGCCTCGCGTTGTTCTTCCGGGCCTGCCCGAGGGCTTTTCGGCGCGAAAGGAGCGGAATGATAGCCCGCTGGCCGGGCTCGTGCAACTAGCCTGCTGGTCTCCTCCCCCTGCGAATGCAGGGGGAGGCCGGGAGGGGGTTGCTCTTTCGCGGCAAGAGCACCCCACCCCAACCACCCGGCCAACCGGCATAGCCGGCTGGCGTTCGTCAGGCCGCAGACCGGTGGTCTGCAAACAGCCCTCCTCACCCCCTGCTCCGCAAGGGAGGGAGCAGGAGCAATAGAATGGCCGGATGCATGCGACCCGCACCCTCAGCCCGCTCGACCGCCTGCTGGATTCGGCGCAGAACGCCCTGTCCACCGTGGCCGGCAGCCCGCGCGCCGCCCGCGGCAACCCCGGCGACACCATCCAGGACGTGGTGCTGGACGCTGCCGAATGCCGCCACGCCGCCGGCCTGATGCGGATCAACCACGTCGGCGAGGTCTGCGCGCAGGCCCTGTACATCGGCCAGGCCGCGGTCGCCCGCGACCCGACCACCCGTGCGCACCTGCTGGAAGCCGCACAGGAGGAAACCGACCACCTGGCCTGGTGCGCCGACCGCCTGCGCGAGCTGGACAGCCGCCCGAGCCTGCTCAACCCGCTCTGGTACGCGGGCAGCTACACCATCGGCGCGCTGGCCGGGCTGCGCGGCGATGGCTGGAACCTGGGCTTCGTGGTCGAAACCGAGCGCCAGGTCGAGGCGCATCTGGACGAGCACCTCAAGACCCTGCCCGCCGCCGATGCGCGCAGCCGTGCCATCCTCGAAGTGATGAAGGAAGACGAAGCCCGCCATGCCGACCATGCCGAGGCCGCCGGTGCAAAGGTGTTGCCGCAACCGATCCCGCGACTGATGGCGGCGGCATCGAACCTGATGAAGGCCGTGGCCTATCGGCTCTGAACCTGCCGCTCAATCCGCCGTTGCGACGCCATCGCGCATGCGCACGCGCGGGCGCAGGGTCGCGCTGCGTTCGGTATCCATCAACTGCAGTTCACCATCCTCGATCATCGCGGTGACCCGCATCCCGCGCGCCAGCAGCGCGCCGGCCTCGGCCACCTCGGCATCGCCCAGCTCGATCACGCTGAGGTTGCGCAAGCGCGCCAACGCGGCGGCATTGCGCTTCCACCACGCATCGGCGGCCTGCCCGCCGTAGCCGACCACCACCACCTGCGCAGCGCGACCGCTGGCCTTGCGCAGGCGCGACTCGTCGGGCTGGCCAAGTTCGATCCACTGCTCGATGGCACCGGTATAGTCGCGCCGCCACAGCGCCGGCTCGTCCTCGTCGCTCAGGCCACGACCGAACTCCAGGCGCTCGTCCGCATGCAGCGCGAAGGCGAGCAGGCGCACCAGCAGGCGGGTCTCGGTTTCCGACGGATGCTGGGCCAGGGTCAGCGCGTGACTGGCGTAGTAATGGCGATCGAGGTCGCTGACCTGCAACTCGGCCTTGTAGATGGTGGCCTTGGCAGCCATGGCGGATCCTGCGGCCATGCGGCCGGATCGAGGGTGCGCCATTCTACGGCTCGCGCGCAGCCGCGCCCGCCATCGTGGACGTATGCTGCGCGCCTGCGCAGTACATGCCTGCTTTGGATCCGCCCGATGAGCACCCACGACTACGACCCCGACGACAACTTCGGCCACGCCTTCCACGCGCAGGCCGGGGTGAACGACGACGATGCGCTGGAAGTGGTGGCCTGGCAGTTCCTGCTGCTGGTCAACCCGGACGACGAGGACGCCGCCCTGCAGCAATTCGCCGTGTTCCGGCAGGCGCTGGATGCCGCCGGAGACGATGCCGACCCGGTGCCGCTGCTGCGCGATGCGATCGACTGGCAGGCCGGTTTCCACGTCGGCGAGCTCGATGCGCAGGGACTGATGGAAGCGCTGGACGAACTGGCCGGCCGCTGGCGGCTGCACCTCGACTGGGAACTCGACGAGGACGCAGCGCAACTGCCCGACACCTCGGTACTGCTGCACGCCGCCTTCGCCCAGCTGCGCGAGCGGCACTACTGCCTGTGGACGATGGACACCGGCGAGCCGACCCTGGCCGGCTGGATCACCCGCGAGCGCGACATGGAGGCCATGCAACTGGTCGCCAGCGCGCTGGGCATGCCGGCGCGGCCCGGCATCGGCTGACCGCACGCACGAAAAAGCCGGCTTGCGCCGGCTTTTTTCGCAATCCCTCATCCGCCCTTCGGGCACCTTCTCCCGCAAGGGGAGAAGGAAGATCCTGAGTCAATCGACCAGGTTGCGACCGTGGTAGAGCTCCTCGATCTCGCGCTTGAGGCGCGCCTCGATCTTCATGCGCTCCTTGAACGACAGGTTCTTGGCCTTCTCCTCGAACAGGTAGGTGTCGAGGTCGAATTCCTTCATGTGCATCTTGGTGTGGAAGATGTTTTCCTGGTACACGTTGACGTCGATCATCTCGTAACGCGAGCGCACGTTCTTGGCCAGGTAGTCCTGGATCGAGTTGATCTTGTGGTCGATGTAGTGCTTGCGGCCCTTCACGTCGCGGGTGAAGCCGCGCACGCGGTAGTCCATCACCACGATGTCGGACTCCAGCGACTCGATCAGGTAGTTCAGCGCCTTCAGCGGCGAGATCACCCCGCAGGTGGAGACGTCGATGTCGGCGCGGAAGGTGGCGATGCCGTTGTCCGGATGGGTTTCCGGATAGGTGTGCACGGTGATGTGCGACTTGTCGAGGTGGGCGACCACCGCGTCGGAAATCACGCCCTTGGCATCGGCCTTGTCGACCACCGGCTGCTCGGAGATCAGGATGGTGACCGAGGCACCCTGCGGGTCGTAGTCCTGGCGGGCGATGTTGAGGATGTTGGCGCCGATGATCTCCGCCACGTCGGTGAGGATCTGGGTCAGGCGGTCGGCGTTGTATTCCTCGTCGATGTACTCGATGTAGCGCCGGCGCTCGTCCTCCGACGCGGCATAGCACACGTCGTAGATGTTGAAGCTGAGCGACTTGGTGAGGTTGTTGAAGCCTTGCAGCTTCAGGCGCGGCAGCGGTTTGACCACGGCAGTGAGTTCCGGAAGGGCACGAACAGGGCCGCGATTATGCGGCAAAGTGCCGTCCGGCGCGTGACCGGGGTTTGCCCGCCACCCCGGATCGGCCTAAAGTGCGGCCGAAGTCCGTATCGATATGTCATGAGCTCAACTTTCGCCACGCCGGTCAACCCGCGCATCATCAACCCGTTGGGCGCGGATGCCGCGACCATCGACCGTTTCATCGCGCACTGCCACCGCCGCAAGTATCCGGCGCGCACCGACGTGTTCCGTCCCGGTGACGCCGCCGGCACCCTGTACTACATCATCTCCGGCTCGGTCAGCATCATTGCCGGCGAGGAAGACGGCCGTGAACTGGTGCTGGGCTACATCGGTGCCGGTGAATTCGTCGGCGAGATGGGCCTGTTCGTCGAAACCGGTCAACGCGGCGTCGCCCTGCGCACCCGCACCGCCTGCGAACTGGCCGAGATCGGCTACGACCGCCTGCAGCTGCTGCTGACCACCCAGGCCAATGACGCCGCGCGCCTGCTGTACTCGATCGGCGCGCAGATTTCGCAACGGCTGATGCATACCAGCCGCAAGGCCGGTCGCCTGGCCTTCCTCGATGTCAGCGACCGCATCTACCGCACGCTGTTCGACCTGGCCAGGGAACCGGAGGCCATGAGCCACCCGCAAGGCACCCAGCTGCGGGTGTCGCGGCAGGAACTGGCGCGCCTGGTTGGCTGCTCGCGCGAGATGGCCGGCCGCGTGCTGAAGAAACTGCAGGCCGACGGCAAGCTGCATGCGCGCGGCAAGACCGTGGTCGTGTACGGCACCCGCGACTGACCCGCGCATGAGCCAGGCGTTCTCCTTCGGACAGCTTCCGTTCGCCACCGACCTGCGGATCGCGGCGGTCGCCGATGCCGACGATGTCGCGCGCCTGCTCAGCGAGCTCGGCTATCCCTGCGAGATCGACGAGGCCATCGAACGCATTTCGGTGATCGCCGACAACGACCGCCAGGCGCTGGTGGTGGCGCGCCGCGAAGGCGCGGTGGTCGGCCTGATCGCGCTGGATTTCATGTACTACCTGCCGCTGGGCACCACCACCTGCCGGGTCACCGCGCTGGTGGTGACCCCGACCGCGCAGGGGCTGGGCATCGGCCGCACCCTGCTCAAGGAAGCGGAACGCCGCGCGCGCGTCGGCGGTGCCGCCCGCATCGAACTGACCAGCGGTGCCCAGCGCACCGAGGCGCATGCGTTCTACCGTGCCTGCGGCTACAAGGACAGCTCGGTGCGCTTCGTGAAACTGCTCGGGGCCTGAGATGCGGAACGACGCCGTGCAACCGGATGTGCTGGATTGCCCGAAGTGCCGGGCGCAGATGCGGATCCAGCACTATCCGGAGAACGATGCCTACCGCTGCGACGGCTGCATGGGCCTGTGGCTGCCGCTGATGGCGCACGAGCAGCTGGAAGAACGCGCCGACGAAATCGACACCGGCGAATACCGCGGCGCATCCGCACCGGAAACCCGCACCCTGATGTGCCCGCAGTGCGAATTCGTGCCGCTGATCCGGATGGTCGACATCGAGCAGCCCGGGATTCATTTCGAGAGCTGCAAGTCCTGCTACGGCCGCTATTACGACGCCGGCGAATTCCGCGAAGTCAGCGAGGATCCCTCGTTCCTCGACCGTCTGTTCGGCCGCGATTGATCAGTCGCCCGGACAAGGCCGAAGGCCGCATCCGGGATGGCAATGCGATTGGCCCCGGATGCGCCGCGCTTGTCCGGGCTACCAATTGCCGTTCGAATTCCCCGCCCGCCCCGGGCAACCCCAGTTGAGGATCGGCGTGCCGGGCGGCAGCACGCGGCGGAACATCGCCACCCGCGAGGCCTTCGGGTTGACCACCACCGGGCGCTGCGCCGCCTGCAGCAGGGGCAGATCGGCGCTGCTGTCGGTGTAGGCAGTCGCGACCGGCCCGGTGTAACCGGCATCGCGCAGCATGGTCATCTTCATCGCGTGATGGCAGTGGCGCAGCGCGCCGAGTGCGCCGAACTTCGGGCCGACCAAGGTACCGACCACCGGCACGTCCTCGTGGGCGACGAAGGCCAGGATCGCGCGCGCCAGTTCCGGTGGTGCGCCGGTGGCGACGACCACGCTGTCGCCGGCCGCGCGGTGCCGTTGGAACACCTCCAGCGCGACCGGCAGCAGCCGGGATCGGATCGCATCCGCATGGGTGGCGACGTAGGCATCGATCAGCGCATCGAGGTCGGGCAAGCGCTGCAGGCCGATGGTGCCGATCCACACGAATACCGAGATCCCGCGCCGGCGGGTCGGCAGCCACGCCACCATCGGCCCGGCGACCGGCACCACCAGCAAGGCCAGCAGTTGCCGCCACCAGGCGCGATCGATCAGCCACTTGAACAGGTGGCTGCCGGAATCGCCGTCGTACAGGGTGTGGTCGAAGTCGAATACCACCAGCGGCGCATCGGCCTGCGGCTGCGGGAACCTCATGCGAAGAACAGGTCGCGCAACGCCGCTCCCGGCTCCGGCTGGCGCATGAAGGCCTCGCCGACCAGGAAGGCACCGATGCCGTGCCCGCGCATCAACGCGACGTCCGCGGGCGCGAGGATGCCACTCTCGGTCACCAGCACCCGATCCGCCGGCACCATCGCCTTGAGATCGAGCGTGGCCTGCAGGGAGACCTCGAAGGTCTTGAGGTTGCGATTGTTGATGCCGAGCAGGCGCGCGGGAATCGGCAGCGCACGCTCCAGTTCGTCGAGATCATGCACTTCGACCAGCACGTCCATGCCAAGCTCGTCGGCGATGAAGGCGTATTCGGCCAGTTGCGCATCGTCCAGCGCGGCGGCGATCAGCAGCACGCAGTCGGCGCCGAGCACGCGCGATTCGTACAACTGGTACGCATCGACGATGAAGTCCTTGCGCAGCACCGGCAGCGCGCAGGCCGCGCGCGCCTGGCGCAGGTAGTCGTCGCTGCCCTGGAAGAAGTCGATGTCGGTCAGCACCGACAGGCAGGCCGCGCCGCCGGCTTCGTAACTGCGCGCGATCGCGGCCGGGTCAAAATCGGCGCGGATCACGCCCTTGCTGGGGCTCGCCTTCTTGACCTCGGCGATCACCGCGGGCTGGCCTGCTGCGATCTTCGCCTCGATGGCATCGGCGAAGCCGCGCACCGACGGCGCTGTGGCCGCGCGCGTCTTCAGCTCGAACAGCGAGACACGCTCGCGGCGTTCGGTCACTTCTTCCTGCTTGCGCGCGAGGATGCGCTTGAGCACGTCATGCATGACGGGGGCTTCGGGCGGGGGAGCGACATTCTAGCTTGCCGCCTCGGCGCATCTTGCCTTGGGTAGGAGGGCCTTCAGGCCCGATCGGAATCTAGGGTCGCGGCTAAAGCCGCTCCTACAAAGGGTCTCCCGGCTGCCAGGCTTTCGCCTGCAGGCGGTCGAGCAGCGCCACCACGTCGTCGCGGTGCGTGGGTTCGTGGATGGGCAGTACCAGCAGATCGCCGGGGCGCGCCCAGCACAACGCTTCGCGGGCGGCCTGCGCCTCGTCCAGACACACCGGGAGATCGTCTTCGGCCATGCCCGATGCGAGCAGGGCATCGCGCAGGATCATCGCCACGGCACCGGAGGCGCGTCCGCGCAGGTAGTCGCCACCGATGTCCTTCAACCAGACCCGATCGGGCCTGGCCTGCACGGCGACAGCGGCAAGCGCGATGAAATCGGAGTCCAGCCGGTTGCCGGCATGGCCCAGCAACAGCGCCAGGCGTCCACCGCGCCGCAGGCTGGCGGCGACCTCCAGCAGGCCGCGCAGGCCGTCCGGGTTGTGCGCGTAATCGAGCAGGACCTCGACATCGCCCAGCGTCCAGCGTTGCAGGCGGCCGGGGTTGTCCGCGTTCGATGCGCCGAACCGCGACAGCACCTGCGCGATGGCGGCGGGCGCGATGCCGAGCGCGAATGCGGCAAGCGACGCCGCGGCGATATTGGCGATGTTGTAGCGCGCCGAGCCACCGACGGTGAGCGGCATCGCGGCGATCGCGCCGAGATCGTGTTCGACGCCATCGACCGACAGCCGCAGGCGGCCATCGCGCACACCGCAGGCGATCGCGCCGCGCGCCAGTGCAACATCCAGCGCCAGCGCGAACCAGCCGATGCGGCGCGTCGTCGGTGCATGCGTCACCAGCATGTCGTCATCGGCATTCAGTACCAGCAGGCCGTCCGCCGCCAGCGATTTCGCCACCACCAGCTTGACCGTGGCGAGGTTGTCGAGATCGTGGATGCCGTACTCGCCGAAATGATCGGGGCTGACATTGGTGACCACCGCCACGCGCGCATCGTTCGCCACCAGGCCGCGTCGCAGCAGGCCGCCGCGCGCGGTCTCCAGCACCGCCGCGGTGATGCGCGGATCGCGCAGCACGGTGCGCGCGCCGACCGGGCCGGAATAGTCGCCGGCTTCCACGCGTTCGCCGTCGATGAACAGGCCGTCGGTGCTGCTGTAGCCGACATGCAGGCCATGCGCACGCAGCATCGCCGCAAGCAGGCGCACCGTGGTGGTCTTGCCGTTGGAACCGGTGACCACGGCTTTGGGGGTGCCGTGCAGGCGCGACCACGGCACCTCCGCCGCCGCCGGCAAATGGTCCAGCGACCATGCCTGCGCACTCACGCCTTCGCCGATCGACAGCGCATCGTCATCGGCATGCGCGGGCAGGCCATGCGCGTGCGCGGCATCGATCAACGCCAGCAATGCCGGCTTCGCCTCGTCCACGGCCAATGCGCGGAGTTGCCGCAACGCTTCCTCGTCGTCGAAGTGCGCAACATGCGGGCGCGGCACTTCGGCTTCGTCGTCCACCGGCGCATCGCTGGCGTGCAGGCCAAGTGCCGAGTACAGCGCCCACTCGTTGACTTCGGTGGCGACGTAGAGCTGGTCGAGGGGTGCCTCGAACGCCATCGACGCGCCGCTGGCGTGTTCGCGCACGAACACCGCGCGCTGCGGCCAACCCAACGCCACACGCGCACGGGCGATGTTGTCGCGCCAGCGCTGCTGCGTCGCGCCATCGAACGCAACGCCGGGCGCGATCTCGAGTGCGGCACCGGCGCCATCGAAATACAGATTGGCACCGGTGAGGCGGCGCGAGTCCTCGAACGGTTCGCTCACTGCATCATCGCCCACGCAAGCATGCTCAATCGCTTTCCTCGCGCTCGAAGCGCAGCCCGCGCTCGTCGCGCACCACGCCTTCCATCGCCGCGACCAGTTGTTCGTCAAGGGTGGTCTCGAGCGCCGGCACTTCGGCACGCGGTGCGGCGGCCGGCATGTCGCCATCCGGCTTGAAACGGATGATCTGCTTCCACGACCGGGTCAGCGCGTCGGCGAACACCAGCACCAGGTCGCCGGGCTGGCCCATGCGCAATGCGGCATCGATCGCCTGCTGCTCGTCCGGGATCACGCTGATCGCGGCCTCGTCCACGCCTGCAGCCTGCAACGCCCTGGCGATGATGCGCGGCACTTCGTCGCCATCGCGGCCGCGCAGGGAATCATCGCGACGACAGATGTAGTGATCGAACCTGCCGGCCACGGCACTGGCGATCTCGCGCAGATCCTCGTCGCGGCGATCGCCGGGACCGGCCACCACCACGATCCGGCGGACGGCATCCAGGCGCTGCGCGAGATCCGCCATCACCCCCACCGCATGCGCGTTGTGGGCGTAGTCCATCACCACCTTGAACGGGTGTTCGTTGTACACGTTCATCCGGCCCGGGGCCTGGAAGAACGTGGTGTCGAAGGTGCGCAGGCCGTGGCGGATCGCGTCCAGCTTCATGCCCATCGAGAACGCGGTGGCCGCCGCGACCATCGCGTTCTGCACGTTGTGCAGGGCGCGGCCTTCCAGCGTGGCCGGGATCAGGTGGGTCCACATCAACGGGATGTGGCTGCCCTTGTCGTACAGGGTGATCATGTGGCCGTTGACGCCCTGCTCCAGCGCGCAGGCGCGGCCGCCGGCACGGATGTGCTCGCGCACCAGCGGATGCGAGGGGTTCATGGTCACGTAGCAGATGACCTTGGCGTCGGTGTACGCCGACATCTTCAGCACGTTGGGGTCGTCGGCGTTGAGCACCGCGCATTCGCTGGCGACCTCGACCACGATGCGCTTGATCTCGGCCAGTTGCTCCAGGGTATCGATGCCCTTCAGCCCGAGGTGGTCGGAGGCGACGTTGATCACCGCACCGACATCGACCTGGGTCACGCCCATGCCGGCGCGCAGCAGCCCGCCGCGCGCGGTTTCCAGCACCGCAAGGTCGATCTGAGGGTCGCACAGCACCATCCGCGCCGAGACCGGCCCGGTCATGTCGCCCTCCACCGTGCGCTGGCCGTCGATGTAGACGCCGTCGGTGGTGGTCAGGCCCGGGGTGTAGCCGGCCATCTTGGCGATGTGCGCCAGCATGCGCGAGGTGGTGGTCTTGCCGTTGGTGCCGGTGATCGCGGCGATCGGCACCCGCTTCGGCGCGCCCGGCGGGAACAGCATGTCCATCACCGGGCCGGCCGCATCGCGCGGGGTGCCTTCGCTGGGCGCGATGTGCATGCGGAAGCCGGGCGCGGCATTCACCTCGCAGATGCCGCCGCCGATGTTCTTGTAGCTTTCGGCGATGTTGGTGCTGAGGAAATCCACGCCGCCCACGTCCAGCCCGATCGCGCGCACCGCGCGTTCGGCCATTGCGCGGTTGTCGGGATGGATGATGTCCGTCACATCCGTCGCGGTGCCGCCGGTGGAGAGATTCGCGGTGGAACGCAGCGGCACCACCTCGCCGTCCTTCGGCACGGACTCGGCGGTGTAGCCGGCGCGCTCCAGCATCAGCTCCGCCTCGCGGTCGAGCTTCAGCTTGGTCAGCACTTTTTCATGGCCGATGCCACGGCGCGGGTCGCTGTTCACCACTTCGACCAGTTGCGCGACCGTGGACTTGCCGTCGCCGACCACGTGGCCGGGCGTGCGCCGGGTCGCCGCGACCAGTTCGCCGTTGACCACCAGCAGGCGATGATCGTCGCCGGCCAGGTAGGTCTCGACGATCACCGAACGCGAATGCTCGCGCGCGGCCTCGAAGCCGGCGCGGATGTCGTCTTCTTCGCTCACGTTGATGGTGATGCCGCGGCCGTGGTTGCCGTTGTACGGCTTGAGCACCACGCCGCCGCCGAGGCGACGCGCCGCGCGCACCGCTTCCGAGGCACTGGTGACCAGGTGCTGCTGCGGCACCGGCAGGCCGAGCGCGGCCAGGATCTTGTTGGTCTCTTCCTTGTCGCTGGCCAACTCCACCGCGATGTGCGGCGTGCGCCCGGTGACCGTGGCCTGGATGCGTTGCTGGTACTTGCCGTGGCCGAGCTGCACCAGCGACTGTTCGTTGAGGCGCAGCCACGGGATGCCGCGATCCACCGCCGCCTTCACCAGCGAGGCGGTCGATGGGCCGAGTGCGCGGCGCTGCGCGTAGCGGATGAAGCCGTCGCGCTCCTCTTCCCAGTTCCACGTCTCGTCTGTCGCGCTGCGCAGCTCGGCCGGCAGCAGCGAATCCAGCAGTTTCAGCGCCAGTTCGCCGGCGGCGATGCCTTCCTCCTTCTGCGCGTACTCGTACACCACCGAATACACGCCGGGGCGATCGTCGGAGATGCTGCGGGTCTTGCCGAAGGTGACGTCCTCGCCGGCCACGTTCTGCAGTTCGATGGCGACGTGTTCCAGCACGTGGCCGAGCCAGGTGCCCTCGCCCTCGCGCATGCGGCGCACGAAGCCGCCGGGTTCGCGATAGGAGCAGCCGTGTTCGGCCAGGCCCGGCAGCGCGGCCAGCAAGCCATCGACGAAACCGGCACCGAGCTTCGCGGTGGGCCATTGCTCCAGCGCGCCGAGGTCGAGTTCGAGGCGGATGACCGGGAACTTCGCGTATTGCGAAGGCCCCACGTAGACATTGCGATTGAGGATCCGCATCGAGCCCTCCGCTCGGTTGTGGTGCGTGGTGGTGCTCAGTCCTTGCGGTGCGACAACGTCCCCGCCGCCGCCTGGCGCGTGTGCAGGTTGAAGGTCGCGCCCGCTGTGAGGATGTGGACGGTCAGGCCCAGCATGCACACCGCGTCGTTCTGGCCGATTTCCGACATCGACGAAAAACTCATCGCCGCCGCATCGACCACGGTGATCGCGCCGCTGCCCTCGACTTCGAGCGTGTTGTCCGGGCCGATGAAGGCCGCGGTGTCCTCGTCCAGGCCGATGCCGATCGCGAACGGGTTGTAGCCCAGTGCCGCGGTCAGCCGGCCGAGGCGGTCGCGCTGGCGGAAATGCTGGTCGATGATGAAGCGATTGGTCAGGCCGAGCCCCGGTGCCAGGCGCACGCTGCTGGCCCGCGGCGACGCGCCCTCGGTGCCGAACGCGATCATGTGCTCGGACAGGATGCTCGCGCCCGCGCTGGTACCGCCGACGGTCACGCCGCGCGCGTTCATCGTGCGGATCAGCTTGGCCACCGGGGTGCCGCCGAGCAGCGTGGACAGGCGCAACTGGTTGCCGCCGGTGAAGAACACCCCGCTGGCCTGTTCGATCAGGTCGAGGCGGTTGCGCTCGCCGGCATCACGACGGGTGTCGAAGTCGAGCACGTCGACCCGGTTTGCCCCGAGTTCGGGGAACAGGCGCTGGTACTGGCTGCCGGTTTCCACCAGCCGGCTGGCGGTGGGGATGACCACGATGCGTGCATCGCGGCCGCCGCAGAGTTCGACGAAGCGGGCCAGGACCTTCGGATTCGCCTCCTTGTCCTCCGCCCCGCCGATGGGAACGATCCAGCCACGGCTTTCGCCGTCGGCTACCTTGCTTGGACACATGTACTGCCGCTTCCCCTGGACGATCAGCGCTCGAACATACCACGCCGCACCACGCTGCCCGCACGGACATGGAACCTCCCGCCGGCCAGGACATGGCGCAGCCCGGTCGTCGCCTCCAGCACCACCAGGTCGGCATCGCACCCGACCGCGATTCGCCCCTTTCCGGGCAGGCGCAGCAGGTCGGCCACATTGCTGGTGAAGGCCGGCAACGCACGCGCCAGCGGCAGGCCGCGTGCGAGCAGGGCGTTGAGCGTGTCCAGCATCGCGCCGGAGTGGCCCACGTCCATCCCGCACACACGGCCCTCGCCATCGAAACAGGGCAGGCAGCCGCCGGCATCGGAACTGATGCTGACCCGCTGCGGCGGCGCGCCACTGTCCAGATAGCGGATCAAGGCTTCGTCGGCGGGCCAGGCATCCTCGCCCTCCTCGACAGGGAACGCGGTGATGTCGACATGGCAACCGCGTTTCGCCAGCGCGATCGCTTCCTCGAACAGCGCTTTCTTGCGATTGACGTGGGTGGGCTGGAATACCCGTGGCGGCAGTTCGCTGGTGTCGAGCGCTTGCCGGACCAGGTCGAGGCCGCGCGCGCCGTCGCCCAGGTGCAGGTGGACGATGCCGGCCTTGCCGCTCATCAACCCCGCCACGTGCGCCTCGGAGGCGAGCCGCAGGAGTTCGTCGAGGGTGGGCTGACTGGAGCGGTGGTCGCTGATCGCCAGCTCGCCGATGCCGATCAACGGCTCGACCAGCGCGATGTCGCCGCGCACGCTGCCGCTCAACGTGGCCAGTGGCAGGTGGTAGCCACCGCAATACGCCCACGCCGACAAGCCCTGCTCGCGCAGCGCGTACACATGCGAGAGCAGTTCGGCGGTGCTGCGGGTGGCGTCATCGGTGCCGAGCAGACCGATCACCGATGTCACCCCGGCCATCGTGTAACGGCTCAGCAACGGTGCCGGCACCCGAGTGGCGAAGCCGGCCTCGCCGCCGCCGCCGCTGACATGCACATGGCCGTCGATGAAACCGGGAATCAGGCGCGCGCCATCGAGATCGATCGTCTCGACCCCGAGCGCCGCCGGCAGCGCCGGTTCCGCATCGCCCATCCACAGGATCTTGCCGCCACCGAGCAACAGGTGGCGCAGGCCCAGCGCTTCGGGCGCATGGACGTCGGCGTTGCGGAGCAGGAGCATGGGCGCGGTCATCGCGGCAGGGTGCGTGGCGCGCCGGGCAGCGTCAAGCGCCGGCCAGCACCTGCGTGGTCCTGACGAATTCGTCCAGCTTCACCGCCGCCGCACCGGAAGCGAGGGCGTCGCGCGCGCGCAGGATGCCCTCCTCGATGCTCGCGGCCACGCCCGCCGCGTACAGCGCCGCGCCGGCGTTGTAGGCCACGATCTCGCGCGCCAGGCAATCGCGGTTGTCCAGCGCCTGGCGCAACAGGTCCATCGACTCGGCGGCGTTCTCCACCCGCAGGTTGCGGCTGTGCGCCATCGCGATGCCGAAGTCCTCCGGGTGCAGCTCGTATTCGCGCACCACGCCATCGCGCAGTTCGCCGACCAGCGTCCCCGCACCCAGCGAGAGCTCGTCCATGCCGTCGCGCCCCCACACCACCAGCGCGCGCTGCGCGCCGAGTTCCTGCAGCACGCGCACCTGGATGCCGACCAGGTCCGGATGGAACACGCCCATCAGGATCGATGGCGCGCCGGCCGGATTGGTCAGCGGGCCGAGGATGTTGAACAGGGTGCGCACGCCCATCTCGCGGCGCACCGGGGCGACCACCTTCATCGCCGGGTGGTGCACCGGCGCGTACATGAAGCCGATCCCGCAGCGTTCGATGCACTGCGCCACCTGCTGCGGCTGCAGCTCGATGTTCGCGCCCAGCGCCTCCAGCACGTCGGCGCTGCCCGACTTCGACGACACGCTGCGGTTGCCGTGCTTGGCAACCTTGCCGCCGGCCGCAGCGACCACGAACATCGAGGCGGTGGAGATGTTGAAGGTATGCGCGCCATCGCCGCCGGTGCCGACGATATCGACCAGGTGGGTGCGATCCGCCACCTCGACCGGCAGCGAGAATTCGCGCAGCACGGTCGCCGCCGCGGCGATCTCGCCCACGGTTTCCTTCTTCACCCGCAGGCCGGTGAGGATGGCCGCGGTCATCACCGGGCTGACCTCGCCCTTCATGACCTGGCGCATCAGCTCGACCATCTCGTCGAAGAAGATCTCGCGGTGTTCGATCGCGCGCTGCAGGGCTTGTTGCGGGGTGATGGGCATTTTTCTTGTCTCGTCATCCCGGCGAAAGCCGGGATCCAGTTTTATTATCGTGGCGAAGAACTGGATTCCGGCTTTCGCCGGAATGACAACTCTAGCGTTCCAGGAAATTCTTCAGCAGCGCATGGCCGTGCCGGGTGAGGATGGATTCGGGATGGAACTGCACGCCTTCGACCGGATGCTCGCGATGGCGCAGGCCCATGATCTCCTCCATCGAGCCATCGTCATTCTCCGTCCATGCGGTCACTTCAAGGCAGTCCGGCAGCGTGGTCTTGTCCACCACCAGCGAGTGGTAGCGGGTCGCCTCGTAGCCATCCGGCAGGCCGGCGAACACGCCCTTGCCCTGATGCCGGATCAACGAGGTCTTGCCGTGCATGATGCGACCGGCGCGGACCACGTCGCCGCCGTAGGCCTGGCCGATGCTCTGGTGGCCGAGGCAGACGCCGAGGATCGGGGTGCTCGCGCCGAGGCGTTCGATCACCGCCATCGACACGCCCGCCTCGTTCGGCGTACACGGGCCGGGCGAGATCACGATGCGCTGCGGCGCGAGCCGTTCGATCTCGTCGACGCTCAACGCGTCGTTGCGCTCCACCCGCACCTCGGCGCCCAGCGATTGCAGGTACTGCACGAGGTTCCAGGTGAAGCTGTCGTAGTTGTCGATCATCAGCAGCATTCAAGAACTCCAGCGTTCAAAGCCCCTCTCCCGCTGGCGGGAGAAGGGTTGGGGTGAGGGTAGCCAGCACCCACTCCGCCACTCCATCCATTTCCGTCAGCACATCGTTGTTCCAGAACCGGATCACCCGGAACCCCGCACCCTGCAGATACTGCGTGCGCTCCGCATCCGCTTCCACCTGCTGCGCGTGATGGCCACCATCCAGCTCCACCACCAGCTTGCGTTCGAGACAAACAAAATCGGCCACGAACGGACCGATGGGATGCTGTCGCCGGAACTTGAAACCTTGCAGTTGCCGGCTCCGCAAGATCCGCCACAACGCCAGCTCCGCGTCCGTCATCGAGCGCCTCAGCCTGCGCGCGGCACCGATGTTGCGTCGCTTCTCCATCCACCCTCACCCCAACCCCTCTCCCGCCAGCGGGAGAGGGGACCGGAGCATGACACCTTGAAGCCCCTCTCCCGCTGGCGGGAGAGGGGTTGGGGTGAGGGTGGTCAGCAGCATCACAACCCCCTCGCCGCCTCGGCCACCGCGCGGAACAGCGCGCGACCCTTGTTCATGGTCTCGTCCCACTCGGCCTGCGGGTCGGAGTC
>Ga0138256_10002472_pt1 | contig 19799 bp, 29 predicted proteins | sample KNB2016incub_MG_FD_105486 | JGI IMG/M metagenome (GOLD analysis project Ga0138256, IMG submission 105486) | Active sludge microbial communities from wastewater in Klosterneuburg, Austria - KNB2014incub_MG | ecosystem: Engineered > WWTP > Activated sludge > Unclassified | place: Austria... | reverse complement strand
CGGTTGTTTGGCCTGCGCTAGATGAGGCTGGGCTAGGGGTTAGTGAAAGACTCCCAGAATCAGTCCCTTCATCTGTTGGCACACTTTCAATTGAGAAGATCGGCTCAATAGACTGCCTTTTGCCAAGACTTGAGAGTACTGCTGATTGGAAGATAGGAGAGATAGATTTAATTTCCTGTGTTTGAGTTGATGAGATAGTAGTCGTAACAGATTTATTATAGACACTAAAAAGTATCCAGAGAATAACTAGGATAGTAGATGGTACAAGGATATAAAGTAAATTTTTTTGTTGTTCTGGTTTCATGGTCGATAGTAGGCTGTAGCTCTAACGCTCAATTGATGAATGATGCCTTCTTGAGTTTTGATCGTAGTTGTCCCGATGCCATCCAGCGTTATCAGGCGGTCAATATCTACTAATTTTTTAGAAAAGGTTTCAAAATCTTCTGGATTCCCCTGAAATGTTCCCGAAATTCCAATTGGGGTGAGAATGCTGGTGGTTTTTTTAGAAGTAGCTATCTCAACCCCACTGATGTTGAGCTGTAGTATCGTGAGGTGAGAGCTATTGGCAAGCGTGCGAATTTTTCCAGAGAGAGTGCTTGTGCTTGATGTTTTAGGAATGGCTGCATAGAGAATTGGCAATTCTGAAGACAAAGAAGTATATAAATCCTGGAGTTTTGACATGTTAGTTATTTTTATTTGTAAAGACTCAGCTAAGAATTTATCATCTTTTAGCGTCTTTTTTAATTGTGAGATGGTGCCAAGTGTGGGCGCAATGGCAAAAAAGCCAAAGAAAGAAAAAGTAATAAGCGTCAGGATAATAGTTGCGTATGATTGGAATTTTTCTTGCCTAAAGTTAGGCAATGAATGGATGTAAGCAAGATACTTCTCCTTCGGGAAATTATGTAAAACGCTTGTGTTAACTTTCATTGAGAAACCTCCCCGGAAGCCGGCGTAGGCGCAAGGCCTTTAACTGTTACTTTTACTGGAATTAAATTACAGGAGACCTCTGCTTCCAGCTCTGAGCTCGAAATTCTATCTTCAATACGATCAATGCTTATATCTTTGACATCCTTCCTTTTTTCAAGATCGCTAATAAAGTTTTTTAGATTATCTAAAGAGCCAGTTGTAAATTCGACATGAAGAAGTTCTGGATTAATATTTAAAAGGGTAATTGTTATATTGTTTTTATCCGCTAATTTTTGAATATCAATCAGTTGCGTTGGCATGACTAGGATATTTTCATTAAGATTAGTTGCCTGCTGTAGGCTTTCTTGGACTTGCCTAAAAAGTTTTTCGTTGCCAGAGACCGCAGCGACTATTTGCTGTCGCTGTTTAATAACATCATTTAGATCAACGATTTGACGATCTAGGTTAAATCTATAGAGAAATGCACCTAGGGCAATCGTTTCAGTTAGAATAACTAAAAATCTTCCACCTGTTATAGCCCAGTGGACAAATACGTCAAGTGAAGGAGTCCCCTTTTTTTTGGCTAGATTGATTGTCAGACCTTTTCTAGTATCCATGGCAGTTAGCCTAGTCCTCTGCAACACAAAGATAGCCGAGGAAATCAGCCTAGTTCCAGTCTAGGTATTTTTCAGAGAAATGTAAAGTAAATTTACTCTAGATTTACCCATAGAAAGCTGTGCTGGAATATGCTATACTTTTGACTCCCAATAGTCTGGGATTTTTCTTTATATGGCAGATTCACATAATTATCCACTAGACAAAATTAGAAACATTGGCATTATTGCTCATATTGACGCAGGTAAGACGACCACAACTGAGCGTATCCTTTTCTATACAGGACGTACCTATAAAATTGGTGATATAGATGAGGGAAATACTCAGATGGACTGGATGGAGCAGGAAAAAGAGCGTGGTATCACGATTGTTTCTGCTGCTACTACTACTTTTTGGAAAGATCATCGCATTAATATTATTGATACCCCAGGCCACGTTGATTTTACGGCTGAAGTAGAGCGTTCTTTAAGAGTTCTTGACGGGGGTATCACAGTTCTCGACGCAGAAGAAGGAGTCCAATCACAGTCTGAGACTGTTTGGCGTCAGGCAGATAAATACATGGTTCCTCGTATCTGCTTTGTAAATAAAATGGATAAATTAGGAGCAGATTTTCTAGCAACTATCAAAAGTATTGAAGATAGACTTGGTGCAAATCCAGCAATTATGGTAATTCCGATAGGTGCAGAGAATACATATGTTGGAAACGTTGATCTTTTGACTCGAAAAGCGTTAATCTGGAATTCTGAAGAGCTAGGTGCGAAATTTGAAGTAAGCGATGAGGTTCCATCTGAGGTTAAAGATAGAGTTGAAGAATATAGAGCAAAGCTTATTGAAAAAATCGCTGAGACAGATGATGCGCTTCTTGAGAAATACTTGAGTGGAGAAGAGCCAACTGTTGAAGAACTAAAAAAAGCGCTTCGAGCCGCAGTTATCTCCTATAAATTAGTGCCTATTTATGCTGGTACTTCACTTCGCAACAAAGGGGTACAGCCATTATTAGATGCTGTCATCGACTATCTTCCCTCCCCAGTTGATCTTAAAGAAGTAAAAGGTATTAATCCAAAAACTGAGAAAGAAGAATTCCGACAGTTAACACCTGAGGAGTCTTTTTCAGGGTTGGCTTTTAAGATCCAGAATGATCCTCATGTTGGTAAGTTAACTTATTTTAGAGTTTATTCAGGTAAGTTAACTTCAGGATCTTATATTTATAATAGTTCAAAAGATGTTAAGGAGCGCGTGGGTCGCCTTCTGATGATGCACGCTAATCAGCGCGAAGAAATCAAGGAAGCTTATGCTGGGGAAATCATCGCAATTGTTGGACTTAAAGATACTAGCACAGGCGATACGCTCTGTGATGAGACAAAGCCAATTATTCTTGAGAAAATTTCATTTCCGGAACCAGTTATTTCACTTGCAATAGAACCACAAACGAAGTCGGATCAAGAAAGATTAGGTTACGCTTTAAAGCGTCTAACTGAGGAAGATCCAACTTTTTCTGTTAAATCTAATCATGAAACAGGCCAGACTATCATCTCAGGTATTGGTGAGTTGCAGCTTGAGGTTATGGTAGATCGGATGAAGCGTGAATTTAATGTCCAAGCAAATACAGGAGCTCCGCAAGTTGCCTACAAAGAAACTTTTCAGTCTCAGGTACAAGCAGAAGGTAAGTATATTAAGCAGTCGGGAGGACGCGGACAGTTTGGTCATTGTTGGCTTCGTATTGAGCCAAAAGGACGTGGAGAAGGAAATGAATTTGTCAGTGAGATTAAAGGTGGAGCAATTCCTCAGGAGTTCGTTAGGGCAGTAGAAAAGGGAGTCTGGGAAACACTTGAGAATGGAGTATTGCTTGGTTATCCAGTTGTCGATGTAAAAGTTGCTTGTTATGATGGCTCATACCATGACGTAGACTCGAGCGAGGTGGCATTTAAGATCGCAGCAAGTCAGGCGATCCAAGCTGCATCCAAAAAAGTTGAGATGGGACTCTTGGAGCCTATTATGAAAGTTGAAGTTACTACTCCATCAGAATTTATGGGAGATGTAATGGGCGATCTATCGAGTAAGCGGGGGCAGATTTTAGGAACTGAGGAGCGTTCTAGAGCAACTATTATTACTGCTCTCGTACCACTTTCTGAATTATCAGGATACGCAACCCAGATTCGTTCGATGTCACAAGGTAGAGCCTCTTATTACATGGAGCCTAGTCACTATGATATTGTTCCCCGTAATTTAGTTGAGCAAATGGTTGCTAAATCTACCTTCACTGGCCGTGTCGAAGCTTAACTTGTACTTAATTCCTCAAGCCGTTGATATTACAATTCATGATAAATAAAACTAGAGTTGGAATTATTTTTGGCGGACAGTCGCCAGAGCATGAAATATCTATCCAGTCAGCTAAGAATGTTTATGAGGCGTTAGATAAGTCTAGATATGAGCCAATATTGATTGGTATTAGTAAAAGCGGTAAATGGCTTGCTCTTTCTGCTACTGAATTTAATAAAATTGTTAGTTCTCCGCTACAAGCTCTTCAAGAAAAAAAATCGAGCCTACTCCCCTACTTTTCTGAGTATATACGAGATCAAAAGCTTGATGTCGTCTTCCCACTTGTTCATGGAGAAAATGGTGAAGATGGAACTCTTCAGGGTTTTTTAAAAATCTTAAGTATCCCTTTTGTTGGAGCTGGTGTACTTGGGTCGGCAATTGGCATGGATAAAGATGTTATGAAAAGGCTTTTGAGAGATGCAAGTATTCCAATAGTTAAGTTCTTAGTTTTCTATAAAAAAAATCGGGAAAATATTAATTTTATAAAAATTAAAACTGAGTTAGGTCTTCCTTTTTTTGTTAAACCAGCAAATGGAGGTTCATCAGTTGGTGTTTCTAAAGTTTCTAAAATGTCGGATTTTGCTGAGGCAGTCAATAATGCCTTTGAATATGATCGAAAAATTTTGATTGAGCAAGGGATTGATGCTCGTGAAATTGAGTGTTCAGTTCTTGGTACTAGGGAGAGAGTCGCCTCGGTTCCAGGAGAAATAATTCCGTCACATGAGTTTTATGATTATGATGCAAAATACGTAGATGAAGTTGGGGCTAGACTCGAAATTCCTGCCAAGCTGACAACAGAGCAGGTAAAAGATATTCAGGAGCTTGCAATAGGTGCATGTGAGGTTTTATGTATCGATGGTATGGCGCGAGTAGACTTTTTTATAGATCAGAGGACAGATAAGCTATATCTAAATGAAGTAAATACAATTCCCGGCTTTACTACCGTCAGCATGTATCCCAAGTTATGGGAAGCAAGTGGGATTTCCTATGAAGAGCTAATTAGCAGGTTAATTATGCTCGCATTAGAGCGAAGGCTAATTAGTAGATAAATGGAATAATTTTTTTAGTTTTCTTTTGGTAATCTTCATATCCTTTTTTAAAATATTTAACTAAGAGTAATTCTTCATAGTTAGCCTTGATGACTAAGTCAAAAGTTAAAAGGATAACTGCAATGCTTCTCATCATACCTACACTATTTAGAAGTAGCCCAATTGCAACAAGAATTACTCCAAAATACATAGGGTGCCTAATAAATTCAAAAGGTCCATCTGTCACAAGGTTGCTGTCAGGGGCAACATCTGCCGTAATCTGAATAGCAGTAATACGCATTGTCCAGACTGACCATAGCCCAAGACCTACCCCAAGAGCTTCAAGTATAAAGCTAATAGAATTTGTGGGGACAACGGGCCCACTGAGAAAAAGATAAAGTAGAAGAAAGGCTTGGGCAAAGACTAGAACGAGCGATTTAGGGTTTCGAGACATGCTAGTAGTATGGACCTTTCTTAGATTTTGTTCAAGTCTTTTGCATTTGAGTTCTAGTGCTATATATAGTATAAAAAAAATATGAAAAAAGTCGTAGCTATTTTTGCACATCCAGACGATGAAGCGCTTGGCCCATCAGGAACCCTTGCAACTCTTTCAAATGACCATGAAGTTTATATCATCTGTGTTACAAGTGGGGAAGCAGCTGGCAAGACAAAGGAGGAGAAGTTAGTGATTGGCCAAATTAGGCGTGATGAAGTCCTCAAATCAGCAAAGATCTTAGGGGTAAATGAGGTTTACTTTCTAGGGTATGAGGACGGGGAGCTTCGTAATAATATTTATCATCAATTAGCAGAGGATATTAAAAAAAAGATTGAGGAAATCCGACCTGATACTTTACTCACATTTGAGCTTCATGGCGTTTCTGGTCATATTGACCATATAGCTGTTGCTTTTATCGCTTCATTTATCTTTAGAAAATATTCTTTTATCAAAAAGTTGATGTATTATGTCACGTCTAAAGACGAAAGCGATTTGATGGAAGACTATTTTGTTTATTTTCCAGATGGTTATAAAAGGAATGAAGTAGATGAGGTGTTTGATGTTTCGGGAGTCTGGGACATAAAGCTTTCAGCGATGAACTGTCATATTTCGCAGATCCATGATGTAAAGAGGGTTATAAAGAACAAAAAAAAATATCCAAAGGAAGAATACTTCCTCACTCGGAAAAAATAGATTCCACTTTCATTTTATAAGACAAGGTATAATAAAGATCTATGAAATGGCTTTTGGGGCTAATTATTATAATTGTAGTTTTTATTGCAGTGGCGATGTATGGCGTGAAGGTGTTCAGGCAGAAGATAGATTCTGCGTTATCAATGCAGCCAGTCCTACGGATTTTGCCCTCTCCCACACCTACAGGCCCTGCTGCCAAGAAGATAGATGAGACCATCTTTGTCCCTTACTGGAGCGTAGGAACTGACTTTACGCTTCCTCCCTATCAGGAGATAATTTATTTTGGAGTGAATGCTTCAACTGATGGGGTCGATACCTCAGATGACGGATATGAGAGGCTGTCTGAGTTTGTAGATAAAACAAAAAACGGTCATACCCTACTTACTATTGGCATGACAAACAGTACAACAAATTTTGCTATTCTTAAGGATAAGGTGGTCCAAGACAAGGTAATTTCTAAAGCACTAAAAATTGCAAAAGCTAATGGTTTTAAGGGAATAGTGCTTAATATTGAGGTATCTGCTCTCCCCTTTACGTCATTGGTAGATCAGATTACAGCCTTTAATTCTTCTTTTGCAGAGGCTACTCATAAAGAGAAGTTAAGCTATGGTGTGACCGCATACGGTGATACATTTTATAGGTTACGCCCATTTGATATCGCAAAGCTCTCAAGAGTTAGTGATCGAGTTTATATTATGGCTTATGACTTTTCAAAAGCTAAAGGTAACCCAGGGCCAAATTTTCCATTAGGAGGAAGCGATACCTATGGATATGACTATGAGCATATGATAAATAATTTTGCTGATAGCATGTCGTTGAAAAAGATTACAGTAGTTTTTGGTATGTATGGGTACGATTGGCCTGTAGATGACAAAGAAAAAGCCTCTGATACAGGTGAGGCAATCTCTTTAAAGGATATAAAATCCACCATTACAGATAAATGTAAACACTTGCATTGTGAATGGCAGCGGGATAGCGAATCTGCTGAGACAAAAGCTTTATACAATGAAGGTGATAATGATAGGCATGTTGTCTGGTTTGAGGACGAAGAATCAGTTAAAAGAAAACAAGATTATCTTAAAAGTCATGGGATAGGGTCATTTGCCTATTGGGCATATTCCTATTTCTAATAATAGCTGGTATCTAGTATCTAGATGGATGATGTGAAGGTGCTTTCTCAAATCAAGAGAAAAGGTAATAGAATAACAGGATTTAGAGCTTTAGGGTTCCACTCGGTTAAGTTATGGGTCTGGAGTGAAACCTCTTCCCCAGATAAGTGACTAAAGGATATTTCTGTAGAAATATTAGCAGAGGCTGATGGCAAAGAAATTTTCTTAGGTATGTTGTTGTTAGAGGAGTTTGTAGATCTAGAGGTAGAAGGACTAAGTAGAGGTTTATAATGTGTGAGTTAATAATTACAGCAAAGGGTTAGAGAGTTAGCTAGATTCATTCTTCCCCCTAGCTCTAGTCTTTACCTAAAAAACCTAATGATTTATTTTTTATCAAGTAATACTCTAGCCATAGATTATTCATGGATTAGGGTATTGACGCTTAAAGGTAAATGTAGTATCATACACATAACCTCATTGAAATAAATGAGTTTCTTTTTTTCTTAAAAGATATAAAAATATGGCAGCTTTTACACGAAACAAACCACACGTAAATATCGGAACCATTGGTCACGTTGATCATGGTAAGACCACAACAACTGCAGCTATTGCGACTGTGCTTTCAAAGCACGGCGGCGGAGAAGCTAAGAAGTACGAAGATATTGATAACGCACCTGAAGAAAAGGCTCGCGGAGTCACGATTAATATTTCCCACATTGAGTATGAGACAGAGAAGCGCCACTATGCTCATATTGATGCTCCAGGGCATGCTGATTACATTAAGAATATGATTACAGGCGCAGCTCAGATGGATGGAGCAATTCTTGTTGTTTCCGCACCAGATGGACCAATGCCTCAGACAAGAGAGCACATTTTGCTTGCATATCAAGTAGGAGTTCCAGCTATTGTTGTTTATCTTAATAAATGCGACATGGTTCAAGATGAAGAGCTTCTAGATCTCGTTGAGATGGAAGTTCGTGAACTCCTTACTAAGTATAAATATCCAGGCGATACTGTTCCAATTGTTCGAGGTTCTTCTCTTAAGGCACTCGAAGGTGATCCAGCTTATGAAGAAAAGATCATGGAGCTCATGAAGACAGTTGATGAATATATCCCAACTCCAGAGCGAGACCTTGATAAGCCATTCCTGATGCCGGTTGAAGACGTTTTCTCTATTAAAGGCCGAGGAACAGTTGTTACTGGTCGTATTGAGCGCGGAGTTATTAAGATAAATGAACCAATTGAGATTGTAGGTATGAAGCCAACAGCAAACTCAGTTGTAACTGGGGTAGAGATGTTCAGAAAGCAACTTGATCAAGGTCAAGCTGGAGATAATGTAGGTCTTTTACTTCGTGGAGTTGAAAAAGATGACGTTGAGCGTGGTCAAGTTCTTGCTAAGCCCGGATCGATTACACCTCACACTGAGTTTGAAGCTGAGGCATATATACTTACTAAGGAAGAGGGAGGACGTCATACACCATTCTTTAAAGGTTATCGACCACAGTTCTATATCCGAACCACAGATGTAACAGGAGAGACCGTACTTCCAGACGGTGTCGAAATGGTAATGCCTGGAGATACGACAAAGATGACTGTTAAGCTAATCGTCCCAGTTGCACTAGAAGAAGGCGTCCGTTTTGCTATCCGTGAGGGTGGAAGAACAGTTGGCGCTGGTGTTATCACCAAAATCTTAAAGTAATATTTGCACATTGACTGTCTGTAAGGAGAAAAATCATGCCAAAAGGAAGAATTCGTGTCCGTTTAAAAAGCTACGACGCTAGAGTCATTGATTCTACGTGTCAACAAATTTTAGATACCGCAATAAGAACCGGGGCTAAAATTGTGGGACCCGTTCCTCTACCTACTCAGCGAAGTCTATATGCTGTTAATAAGTCACCATTTGTTGACAAGAATGCTCGTGATCATTTTGAAATCAAAGTACATAAAAGGTTAATTGATATTATATCTCCAACAGACAAAACTATTGATAGTTTGACTCATCTCGAGTTGCCAGCAGGAGTAGACGTAGAGATTAAAATGTAGTCGGTGACTACATGACTTGATTGCATGCCCAAACGAAATAAAAAATATGACTGAGGTAGAGAAAGCCTAAGCGGGGCCTAAAAATCGAAAAAGATAGAGGTAGCCTACTGGCTATCTTTTTTTTTGGAGAGACTATTATGAATACATTATTTGCTAGAAAAGCACAACAAGCACAAAGATTTCTGGAAAATGGAACTCGCATTCCAGTTACACTTGTCGTGGCAGACGGCAACGTTATTATGGGGGAAAAAACCATGGATCGTGATAACTATACAGCGGTTAAATTAGGTTTTGGTAAGACAAGAAAGACTGCCAAGTCGCTTTTTGGTGAGGCTAAGAAGGCGAATCTTAATTATATTCCACGAGTTATGGCTGAGGTCCGCGTTGAGGCTTCAGAAGGAGCGGAGTTGGGATCTGCTTTAAGAGTTGAGGATATATTTAAAATAGGAGATATTGTAGATGTAACTGGGACTTCTAAAGGGAAAGGGTTTGCTGGCGGTGTTAAGCGCTATAACTTTAGGGGTGGGCCAAAAACTCATGGACAGTCAGATCGTCACCGTGCGCCTGGGTCTATTGGGTCAGGAACTACTCCTGGAAGAGTTTATAAAGGAAAAAGAATGGCTGGGAATATGGGTCACGACACCGTCACAGTTAAAAATTTAACAGTAATTGAAATAAGTCCTGAAGCTAAAACTCTCCTACTCCAGGGACTGGTTCCAGGAATTCTTAATGGGATTATAAAGATTACTAAAGTTGGAGAGATAAAGGAAAAGAGTTTTGTTCCATTGTTCCAAATTAAGGAACCCATAGAATCTTCTGCGGTTGAGGAATCTAATCAAGAGGTAGAAGTCGAAGCGATAGCTGAGAAAGTAGAAGAAGTTAAGGAAGAAGTAACCTTAGATCAAGCTGGAGCTGAGGAACCTGAAGTGGTAAAGGAAGAGGAGTTAGTCATAGAGGCTCCTAAAGGGGATGAGGCGACAGAAGAAGTTAAAGTGAAAGATTTAAATGAAGTTAAGGAGGAGCAAAATGGCTAGTACTAAAAAGGCTACAGCAAAGAAAGTGACAGTCGCGGGTGAGAAAGCTATAGATACTACTAATGTGGAGGCTCCAGTGGTAATAAAAGCAGTTAAGACCGTTGCTAAAGGTGTTAAAGTTGACGTTTTTGATCTTACAGGTAAGGTAAATGGGTCAATGGAGTTACCAACCGAGCTTTTCGGAGTCGAAATTAATAGGCAGATAATGGCACAAGCCATAAGAGTTTATCTTGCTAACCAGCGTCAGGGAACTCAGTCTACAAAAACTCGAGGAGAAGTTAAGGGTTCAACCCGCAAGATTTATCGCCAAAAAGGAACAGGTCGCGCACGTCATGGTGGGATTACAGCACCTATCTTTGTAGGTGGAGGAATTGCGCTTGGGCCAAAACCTCGTGATCATAGTATGTCATTTCCAAAGAAGATGCGAAGAGTTGCACTTGCTTCAGCTCTTACAACTCAATTAGCTGCAGGAAAGTTAAAAATAGTTGATGGACTTGAGGGTATTGAGCCAAAAACAAAGGTATTTGTAGACACTCTAAAGAAATTTGAGCTTGACGAAAAGAAGAAAAAGATTTTGGTTATCATTCCTACTAAGACAGAAAATGTTTCAAGAGCTGTTCGTAACGTAGAAGGCGTGACCTTTGCTAACGCAAATCAGATTAATACATATGAGGTATTGAATACAAAAACACTCTTAATTATGAAGTCAGCAGTAGAGACACTTACAGAAACATTTGGGAGGAAGGCATAATGAGGCTAATAGTTCTCTCACCTATTATTACTGAGCGATCAATGGAGCTTGTTAAGCAGGGGAAATTTTCATTCAGGGTTAGTACTAGCTCTAATAAGAATGAGATAAGGAAAGCAATTAAGGAACAATTTAGCGTTGATCCAATCTCAATTGAGACAGTAATCCAAAAAGGAAAAACACAGCGAGTCGGAGTTAGACGAGTAGTAAAGAGTAAGCCAAATTACAAGAAGGCCATCGTAAAGCTGAAAGAAGGCCAAAAGATTGACATTTTTGAGCTCGGAGTATAAGATTGTCGCTTCGGATAAACGAGGCTAAAAAATATGAGAAAACTAAAACAAATCAAAAAAAAACACTCAGGACGAGATGCATCTGGACAGGTAGCTGTAAGACATCAGGGTGGTCAGCATAAGCGTTTTCTACGCACAATTGACTTCAAGCGTGATAAAATAGGGCTTAGTGGGAAAGTTGTGGCTATTGAGTACGATCCGAACCGCACATGCGATATTGCACTTATTAATTACCAGGATGGCGAGAAGAGATATATTTTAGCTCCAGAAGGGCTTAAGGTTGGAACTGTTATTATTTCTGGTAGTGAAGCTGACGTTAAGGTTGGGAACGCTCTGCCTATGGCTAAGATGCCACTAGGTACGATTGTTCATAATGTAGAGCTAACACCAGGTAAGGGTGGCCAAATGGCACGAGGTGCGGGGACAGCTGCTATAATCACAGCTCGTGAAGCAGGATACATTCATTTGAAGCTACCATCAAGTGAGGTGCGAAGGGTTTCTGAAAAAGGGTTTGCAACGGTAGGCCAGGTGGGAAATATTGATTGGAAAAATGAGATCATAGGTAAAGCTGGTAGGTCTCGCCATATGGGTATTCGGCCAACAGTTCGTGGAGTTGCTCAGAATCCAAGGTCTCACCCTCATGGAGGAGGAGAAGGGCGTTCTGGAATCGGCATGCCAAGTCCAAAAACCTACGCAGGGCGAAAAGCGGTTGGCAATACAAGAAGACCAAAGAAATATTCGGATAAATATATATTACAAAAGAGAAAGAAATAATTATGTCAAGATCACTTAAAAAAGGACCATACATAGATCAAAAGTTAATGAAGAAAGTTACTCTGCAGAAGCAGAGTGCAGCTCGTACTGCAATAAAGACTTGGGCAAGAGCATGTCAGATTCCGCCTGATTTTGTAGGGCATACCTTTGCTGTACACAATGGACGTATTTTTGTAAATGTTCTAGTTAGTGAGCCAATGGTTGGGCATAGGCTCGGAGAATTCGCACCAACGCGTACATTTAGAACTCATGGAAGAGTAGTTTCTCGTGAAGTAAGTAAAACCTAATGGATAAAAATATGCAAATTAAAGCAAAAACAAATCAAGTTAGAATTAGTCCTCGTAAGGTACGCCTAGTTGCGGATAGTGTACGAGATATGTCTGTTGATCAGGCTCTCATTGCGCTTAACGTTATCGAGAAGCGTGGTTCAAGAGTTATAACAAAGACTTTAGAAAGTGCGATCGCTAACGCTCAAAATAACTTAAGCCTTCAAAAGGATAAACTAAAAATTGATTCAATCCTTGTTAGTGATGGCCCTGCTCTTAAGCGTTACCATGCATCGACTAGGGGAAGAATTCATCCATATAAGAGACGAAGTACAAATCTGACAATTACATTAAAGGAGGTTACTAGCTAATGGGACAGAAAGTTAACCCACATCTTATTAGATTGAAAACCGTGCATGATTGGTCGAGTCGATGGTTTAGTGATAAAAACTATAAAGCTACATTACTCGAGGATTATGCTCTTCGCACAATGCTTATGGATAAGTTGAAGGCTGCTGGCGTAAGTAGTGTCGAGATTGAGCGTTCAATTAACAATGTTAGGATCATGGTTTACGTTTCTCGCCCAGGTATAGTTATTGGCCGTGGAGGGTCTGGTATTGAGGAGCTAAAGAAGCAATTGGCTAGATTCTTTATTAGTCAGGGTAAAACAGGTAAAATGATGCCTCGCTTTGATCTTCGAGTTGAGCAAGTTAAAGATCCGAATCTTGATGCTTATCTTGTAGCAAAGAGTATCGCTGAAGGGTTGATTAGGCGGCTTTCATTTAAGAGGGTGCTTGCTCAAACATCAGATAAAGTGATGTCATCAGGAGCGCTCGGTGTAAGAGTTGTTCTTTCAGGACGTATCAATGGGGCAGAAATCGGACGTAGAGAAAAAATTCAGGCTGGTACAGTACCGCTTTCAACAATCAGAGCAAATATCGATTATGCACAATTTCCGGCTCTAACAAAAAAGGGCTATATCGGAGTTAAAGTTTGGATTAACAGAAAAGAGGAGAAATAATCATGCTAGTACCACGAAGAGTTAAATATAGGAAGCAATTTAGAGGAACGATGAAGGGTGATGCGTATCGTGGGACAACTATTTCGTTTGGTGACTTTGGCATTATTACTGAGGAAGCTGGTTGGATTACAAGTCGACAAATTGAAGCAGCACGAAGGACCATTAGTCATTATACTCAGCGTGGAGGACGTATTTGGATTAGGATCTTTCCAGATAAGCCAGTTTCTAAGAAGCCTCCAGAGGTACGCATGGGTGGAGGGAAAGGGGATATTGAGGAGCATGTGGCACCCGTATTGCCTGGAAGAGTATTATTTGAAATGGGTGGTGTAACGCAAGAGGTTGCCCAGGAAGCACTTCGACGTGCATCACATAAATTACCTGTAAAAATTCGATTTATCACAAGAAAAGGAAACTAAATTATGAAAACAAAACTAAAACAAGAAATAAGAAACACTGAACTAGCAGAGCTTAAGAAAAAGCTTGTGGATAGTCGTAAGTCTCTTGTTCAAGCGTTTCTTGATCATAAGCAATTTAAATTAAAGAATTCGAGCTCACTTACAACTATGCGAAAAGAAATTGCAGTAATATTAACGGTCATAAAAGAAAAGGAGGCACAAAATGGCAAAAACGCTTAAGGGTAATGTCACATCCGTGGCAATGAAGAATACTATTGTTGTTGAGGTTTCATTTAAAGTTCCTCACAAGCTTTATAAGAAATTATTAACTAAAAGTAAGAAATATAAAGTTGAGGCTGATAATACTCAGGTAGTAGTAGGAGATTTTGTTGAAATAGTTGAGACAAAGCCATATTCGAAAGATAAGTATTTTAAGCTTTCTAAAGTGATCACAGCTACAAAGGAGGAAAAAAACGGATGATTCAACATAGATCAATGATTAATGTTGCTGATAACTCAGGAGCAAAAATATTACAGGTAATTCATATTTTTGGTGGTTCTAAGCATCCAAAAGGAACCATTGGAGATATTGTGAATGCTGTTGTAAAGCAGGCTGCTCCTCATGCAAATGTTAAAGAGGGAGAAATAGTTAAGGCAGTTATGGTTAGAACACGCAAAGAATTCCGTAGAAAAGATGGATCATATGTTCGCTTTTCAGACAATGCAGGTGTACTAATTGACAATCTTAAAGATAAGAACCCTAGGGGTACACGCATCTTTGGTCCGATAGCTCGTGAAGTTCGTGATTTGGGTTTTAATAAGATTGCCAGTATGGCAATAGAGGTAGTTTAATATGAAATTAATTAAAAACGATTTAGTCAAAATAGTTACAGGAAAAGACAAAGGCAAGACTGGTAAAGTTGAGAAGGTCTTTGTTAAGGAGGCAAAAGTGTTAGTGGAGGGCATTAATCAGTATAAGCGCCACATGAAAGCACGTCAGCAGGGACAGCAGTCAGAGATTATAACGATCACGAAACCAGTCGCAGTTGCAAGTGTTGCATTGATTTGCCCGAAGTGTAAAGTGCAGACTAGGGTTGGATATGTTATTAACAAGGAGAATAAGCAGAGAATTTGCAGGAAATGCAATGCAGAATTATAAAAATATGGATAATCTACAAACACGTTTTAATAAAAAAATCAAATTAGATCTTCAGCAGAAGTTGGGAGTTAAAAATCCTATGGCAACGCCAAAATTGGTTAAGATCGTTGTCAATATGGGAGTTAAAGATGCTGTTGCTGATAAGAAGAATATTGAAAGAGCAGGTAAAGCCTTAGAGCAAATCACAGGTCAAAAGCCAAGAATTGCAAAAGCTAAGAAGTCTGTTGCTTCATTTAAGCTCCGAGAAGGTGATCCAATCGGCGTTGTGGTAACACTGAGAGGTAAAAGGATGTATGACTTTTACGAGAAGCTTGTTTCAATTGTTTTTCCACGTCTGAAAGATTTCCATGGTATTAATAGAAATAGCTTTGATGGTAGGGGGAATTATGCGATCGGGTTTAGTGAGTACGCAGTTTTCCCTGAAGTTGATCCTTCAACAGTAGAGAGAGTTCAGGGACTTGAGGTGATAGTTGTGACTTCTGCTACTAAAGATAGTGACGCCCTTACTTTACTAGAAATTCTTGGAACACCATTTAAGAAAGAGGTGGCTCTACCTAGCAATAGGTAGGTTGTTAATTGAGGCTAAAAACCTTATAATATAAGACTATGGCAAAAACATCAGATATTGTTAAATTTAAAAGAAAGCAAAAGTTCGCTGTTCGTATGGTGAATAGATGTGCTTTGTGTGGAAGACGTCGTGCCTATATGGGGAAATTTGGACTTTGCAGGCTTTGCTTTAGAGAAAGAGCACAGAAAGGAGAATTACCTGGCGTAGTGAAAGCTAGCTGGTAATTAATTATGTACACTGTTGCCGATTTTGTTATTAGAGTCAAGAATGCTTCAGCAGCACATCGTCGAGAAGTAGTAATGCCTTATTCAAAGATTGCTAAGGCTATTGGAAAATTACTTGTTAAAGAGGGTTATCTTGCAGAGGTCCGTGATACTGAACTTGAAGGCAAGAAAGCTATTACTGTGGGGATTCGTTATGTAAGACGTAAGCCCGTTGTCAGCGATGTTGAGATAATTTCAAAGCCATCTCTGAGAATTCATCTTAACCATAGTGAGTTGCAGAGTGAGCAGCGTAAAAAGGTGTTGGTACTCGTCGTCTCAACAAGTCAGGGATTAATGACTGGTAAGAGTGCTTTAAAGAAAGGTTTAGGAGGAGAACTTCTTTTCAAGATTGGATAGCTTGGTGAATTTATTTTAAATAATATGTCAAAGATAGGAAAATTACCAATTGAAATTAAAAGTGGAACAACAGTTCAGATTGATGGTAAAATTGTTTCGGTAACTGGAGTAAAAGGACAGATGTCCTATACTTTGCCTGAAGGAATTACTGTAAAGCAGGAAGACAATCATCTGCTTGTCGCGCGAGTTAAGGATTCAAGAGAGCTAAATGCTTTTTGGGGATTGGCTCGGGCGCAGTTGGCAAATTTAATCAAAGGTGTTGATACAGGTTTTGAGAAAAAGCTTGAACTTCAAGGAGTTGGTTATCGTGCACAAATGCAGGGTAATGATATTGTTTTAAGTCTTGGATTTTCTCATCCAGTGAAATTTACTCCTAAAGATGGGATTAAAATTGCTGTGGCTGATAATATCATTACAATTTCTGGATCAGATAAAATGCTAGTTGGTGAACTGGCCTCAGAAATTAGAGCATCACGAAAGCCTGAGCCGTATAAAGGAAAGGGTATTCGCTATGTTGGAGAGGTAGTTCGCAGAAAGGCTGGAAAAGCAGCTAAGGCTGTCGGAGGTAAATAACTTATGAAAAAACAATTTCAAAGAAAAGTACAGAGACAATCGCGGATTCGAGCAAAGTTAAGGAGTATTTCAGATCTTCCTCGCCTATCCGTCTTTCGTTCAAATAATTATGTCTATGCTCAGATCATAGATGATAGTTCTCATAAGACGTTAATTGGCGTGTCTGAGGCAAAAGACCAAACAGGAACTAAGACAGAGCGTGCGAGAGTGCTGGGTCAAGAATTAGCAAAACAGGCTATAGATAAAAAGATAACTAAGGTTGTTTTTGATAAAGGGAGTTATGCTTATCATGGAAGAGTTAAGGCTTTAGCAGAGGGTGCAAGAGAAGGAGGCTTACAGTTCTAATATGGCATCATACGATAATCAACAGAGAAGTGAGTTTATTGAACAAGTAGTAAAGATCAGTCGTGTTTCCAAAAAGACAAAGGGAGGAAATAAGGTTGGGTTTTCTGCTCTGACAGTGGTAGGCGATGGTAAAGGAAAAGTTGGCGTGGGACTTGGGAAAGCTCCTGATGTCTCAGGTGCAGTTCGCAAAGGGATACTTCTTGCTAAAAAGCATATGATTACTGTCCCACTTATTAATGGAACAATCTCATCAAGAGTAGACGTGAAAGTTGGCGGCGCTCGTGTTATGCTTAAACCAGCTCCTAGAGGGTCTGGTATTATTGCTGGTGGTGCTGTGCGAAGTGTAGTGGCAGCAGCAGGAATAACTAACATATCTTCAAAAGTTTTAGGAAGTAATAATAAAAATGGCAATGTTACCGCAACATTACAAGCACTTAAAGAATTATCTGTAATTCAGGAAAAAAAGGAGGCAGTAGCATCAAAGGCTAAATAATATGGAACTTCATGAATTAACTAAAATTACTACTAGAGGAAAAAGACGACTTGGTCAAGGCCATGGTTCTGGGCGAGTTAAGACAGCAGGGCGTGGAACTAAGGGTCAAAAGGCTCGGTACGATATACCGATTGCATTTGAGGGGGGAGCACTTCCTCTTATTAAGCGCCTGCCATTTCTGCGTGGTAAAGATCGTAATCACTCGTTGCATCCTGACGCTGTTGCTATAAATGTAAGTAGTCTTAATAGTCTACCTGCTAAGACTGAGATTACCCTTGAGAGTCTGGTTAAGCATAATATTATTGATAAGACAGAAGCTTTTAAAAAAGGAGTAAAGATACTTGGAAATGGTGATTTGAATGTGTCTCTTTTAGTCAGAGTTCCTGTCTCAAAAAGTGCTGAACAAAAAATTGTTAAAGCCGGAGGAAGTATCGAGCCTCAGTCAAAAACCGTTAGTGTAACTGCATGAACAAAGTAATATCTACGTTGTCTTCACTTTTCCGCACTCCTGAAGTGCGCAGTAAAATCGTATATACTGCAGTAGTTTTTTTAGTTTTCCGTATCTTTGCTCATATCCCGGTTGCCGGAGTTGATGTCACGCATCTTCGCCAGCTTTTTTCCCAAAATCAATTCTTAGGTCTTTTGGATGTTTTCTCAGGAGGAACTTTGAGAAATTTTTCTATTTTAGCCTTAGGGCTTAATCCCTACATTAATGCCTCAATTATTATTCAGGTGCTTTCAATGGTGTTTCCAAAGCTTGAAGAATTGCAAAAAGAAGGAGAGCAGGGTCGCCAAAAAATAAATCAATATACTAGGTTTATCACTGTACCTCTAGCCCTCTTACAGGCGATTGGCATGTATGCTTTACTTCGTAGTCAGGGAATTATTACGACCCTTTCACCACTTTTACTTATTGCCTTCATGTTATCTATGGTGGCTGGAACTATGTTCGCCGTTTGGCTTGGAGAATTGATTACTGAACGTGGTGTTGGTAATGGTGTCTCAGTACTTATTTTTGCAGGAATTATTGGTAATATCCCATCAGTTATTGGCCAGACCGCGGCCACGTCAAATGCTGAGAGTGTTTTCAGCACTCTCATTTTTCTTGCTTTAGGACTTGTAGTTATTGCTGCAGTTGTTTTTGTTAATGAGGCGACAAGACAGATTCCGGTACATTACGCTAAGCGTATGCGGGGAAATAAGATGTATGGTGGTCAGTCGACTCATTTGCCTCTTAGGCTTAATCAAGCAGGAGTTATACCTATTATTTTCGCTGTTTCATTAGTCCTTGTTCCTTCTTTACTTGCTAACTTTATGTTAGCATCAAAAAATGCTCAATTTATAGGAGTTGGCCAATTTTTAACCTACTGGTTTAATCCGAATGGTTGGTTTTATAATTTATTTTATTTTGTCTTAGTTGTTGCTTTTACTTTTTTCTATACTGCAGTTGTCTTCAATCCAAAGAAGATTTCTGAGGAGATGCAGAAACAGGGAGGCTTTATTCCTGGAGTAAGACCAGGAACCCAGACAGCCACATATCTTAATTCAATTCTTACCAGATTAACTTTAGCAGGAGCTGTTTTCCTAGGTTTTATTGCTGTTTTACCATCTATTGTTAGAGGAATGACTGGAATTCAAAGCCTTGTTTTGGGGGGAACTGGGATTTTGATTGTTGTTAGTGTGGTACTTGAAACATATAAAGCAATTGAGGCACAATTAGTTATGCGTAATTACGAAGGATTTCTTAAAAGATAATTATGAAGATAATATTAATTGGTATCCAAGGAGCAGGTAAATCGACACAGGGAAAGTTGCTTTCAGATAAGCTAAATATTCCTTATCTCTCAACAGGGCATATTTTTCGTGAAATAGCTAAAGAGCATACGCCCATTGGAAGATATATCAAAGAAACAATGAATGCTGGGTATTTAATCCCTGATGAAAAAACAATGGAGATCGTAAGTGAGTATCTTCATCGGCCAGAATATGAAAAGGGATATGTTTTGGATGGTTTTCCTCGGACAGCTCATCAAGCAGAAAAATTTGAAAATGGTGTTGACCATGTTTTTTATCTGAAGGTTTCTGACAAGGAAGCGCTTTGGAGACTCTCGTATCGAGCGATGACTGATTCTGAGAGTCGTGAGGACGAAACTCTAAAGGCAATAAGAAAAAGAATAGAGCTGTTTCACAAGTTGACAGAGCCAGTTATCGGTCATTATCGTCATCACAGAAAGCTCACTGAGGTAAATGGAGAAGAGGAGATCGATAAGATCCATAAGGAGATAATGGATCATATTAAAGTGT
>Ga0138256_10002470_pt1 | contig 19809 bp, 21 predicted proteins | sample KNB2016incub_MG_FD_105486 | JGI IMG/M metagenome (GOLD analysis project Ga0138256, IMG submission 105486) | Active sludge microbial communities from wastewater in Klosterneuburg, Austria - KNB2014incub_MG | ecosystem: Engineered > WWTP > Activated sludge > Unclassified | place: Austria... | reverse complement strand
CTGAAAAAGCTCGAGCTGGTTGAGCAGCTTGCGATAGTCGCGGACCTTGTCCTCATTGTTGGCGAAGTGGCCGTGCCAGAACAGCGCCATCTTCTCTTGCAGCGGCGCATTGGTGGTGAGCATCCGGTTTGCCCACCAGTAAGCGACGCGATTGGTCTCAAGCACGCTGGCCCGCAACCAATAGAAGAACTTGTTGGTGACAGGTTGAAGAGGCCGGTTGCCGGAAGCCTTTGCGCGGACCCCCAGCGACTCGCCCGATTTCTTCGCGCGATCGGTGGCTGCGGGCCGGCTTTCGGGGAACGGCTCGAGCCCGGGCTCGTGGATGCCGGAGTGATCGAATGGCTCAAGGTGTTTGTTGTCGGCTTTGCCAAAATAAACCAGGCTGCGGACAGCCTCACGAGCGCCCATCGCGGCCAGCCTTGCAATCTCTTCAGGCGTTCCACCGAAGCCGGCGCGCGCCAGCAGATGCGCTGCGCGCTGGGCGTTCCAGTCGCTGTCCGACAGCGGCGTGAGGTCAACCGTCATGGGTGAGCGATCCTCTGGCGTGCTCCTCGCTTCTATGGTGGGCGGCGAGAATGCTGGTTGATTGTTCTATTTGTGAGCTGTTCTTGCAAGAGAGGACCCTATCACCTCTTGGCAAGTACTGGCGCCCAGAGGTTAAATCGTGCAATTTCCTCGGGCCAGCGGTGGAGGCTGGAGGTATTTCATCAGGGGAAATGGCGCGATTTCCGCGCCGAACGGCCCGGGACGTGTTGATGCTCCCGCGCCGCATCAGAATCGTCAGGAATCGGGGGCGGCGCCGGACGATCAATCTGTCTCGTCTTGGCTATGTCTTCCGACGGCTATGAATTGAAAGCATCCCGGAATTGCCGGGATGATGGGTCCGACAGACAGGGAAAGCCAAACCATGGCCAACACGATCTTGGGGCGTCGGGGAATGTCATTGAGCCTCACATCCGGTCTTGGCAGATGTCTAATGAGTGCAGGCATCATCGGCGGCGCCGGAGTCGCCTTGACCCCATGCGCCATGGCTCAATCGGCTCAACCGACAACGTCAATGGATGCGGGTGAGGCTACGGCGTTTGACACCGTCGTGGTGACGGCCCGCAAACGCGACGAGACAGCACAGAGCGTGCCAATCTCTATCGACGCATTCGATCAGAGCGCCGTCGATCGCCTTGGCATCCAGACGCTGGAGGATCTGCGATTCAGCTCACCGTCGGTCTATGCGGCTCCATCGACGTTTCGTCAGGATACGCTGAACATAACGATCCGCGGTCAGCAGAACTTCCCCAGCACCGGCCTGCAGTTCGACACATCAGCCGCCGTCTATGTGGACGGAGTTTATTACGCGCGACCTGTCGGCCTGACCGGCTCGCTGTTCGATGTCGCTGATGTTCAAGTTTTGAAGGGTCCGCAAGGCACGCTGGTCGGGCGCAATTCGACCGGCGGCGCGATCCTCTACAACACCCGAGAGCCGACGTCCGATTTTGAAGGTTTCGCCAGGGTGACGGTCGGCGACTACGAGCGTCAGGAGATCCAGGGCGCAATCAACGTTCCGCTGGGCGACGCTCTGTCGTTGCGCGTGTCCGCACTCGACTCGCGGCAGAACGGCTACGTCAAAAACTACTTCTCCGATCCTGCATCGGGCTATCGCAATTATACGCCCGGCATGGGCTATCAACGGACGGCCGGCCAGTTAGCATTGCTGTGGACGCCCGCAGACGATTTCAGCCTGCTCCTGCGCGGAAAGTTTGCGAGCGAGGACTATACCGGCGTCGTCTATCACGATCTGGGATACTTTGTCGGCACGACGCTGGCGGCCGCCGGGCGGCCGTCTATCTGCAACATCCCCGGCACGTGCACTGGTTTCACCGACCTGCTCGGCCATGTGGTCACGCCCTATTATACAAACTACCAGACCGGCACAGCCGTCAGCACCGCTCCCGGCGCTTATAATGCGCTGCTCAACTCGGTTGCGCGCGAGCAGACTTATGGCTTCTGGAGCACGGAGCAGGCCGTCACCAACAAGAACACTGGCGACTATCAGACCTATTCCGCAGTTGCAGACAAGCGTTTCGGTTCGATCGATGTGCGCCTGCTGACCGCCTATCGCACCTTCGACAATGAAGGCGCGTCCGCCGGTCGTGGCCTCTCCTATGTCACGAACATCAATGCATACCGGACGCCGAAATATCGCTCGTACCAGACCGAGTTGACGCTGAATGGGGCTGCCCTGGACGAGCAGCTGAAGTACACGGCCGGGCTGTTCTACTTTCGTGAGACCAGCCCCAATGACGGTGGCGAGAACTGGCTCTACCTGCCCAGCGCCGGGACGCCGGCGCCGTCTGCAGGGCGGCAGATCACCTATACGGACCAGACGTCAAACACCGGGGAAAACACGAGCTACGCGGCCTACGCGCAAGCGACCTATGGCATTCTCCCGCATACGCGCGTGACGGCAGGGCTGCGTTACACGATTGATGAGCGCGAGGCTGTACTGACGACCCGTTCGCTGCGTTTCCCGGCGACAACGACAAGCACAGCAGGTGTTCGCAACGGTGTCTTCGATCCGGGCACATATACCCTCCAGGGCACAACCTATACCGGCATCACGCGCGCCTGCGCATTGACGGATGCCAATGGTGTCCTGCGGCCTCCGTCGGACTGCGCTGTCGCGATCGACAAGACATTCCGCAAGCCGACCTGGACGCTGGCGGTCGATCACGACCTGTTCGACAACACGTTGGTCTATGCGACGGCAAGATCGGGCTATCGGTCGGGCGCCATCAACAGCTCCGCGATCAATCCCACCGTGGTCACAGCGGATCCGGAAGAGGTGCAGGATTACGAGATAGGCGTGAAATCGGATTGGTCGCTTGGCGGAGTGCCGTTGCGCACGAACCTGGCGCTGTATCACTCAGATTACCGCGACATCCAAATCCAGACCAGCTTGCCGAACGTCACCCTGGCCACGGCGCCGGGCGCACCGGGCGGAGCTTGCACGCAAACTGCGTTCAATGCGGGGCAATGCCTCGGCACGACCAACGATCCCGTGACGCTCAACGCCAAGCAGGCCCGCATCGAGGGAGTGGAGTTGAGTGTAGCTGCGAGGCCCAATCCGGACCTTACACTGGAAATGTCGGGCAGCTATCTGGATGCCGTATACACGGACTACACTTTCACGCCACCCGCCGGATATCTGCTGCCCAGCGGCCGCGTTGATCTTTCGGGCACGCCGTTTCCGCTTCCGAAGGTCCAGCTCAACGCAAGCGCGATCTACAGCTTGCCCATTCGTGATCTGGCAGGCGTGTCGTTCGACCGGGTGGACCTGAGCTATCATGTCTATCATCAAGGCCGGTTCGAAGCGGACATGCGCACGTTCAACGCCATGCAGCGGACGTCGGCCTATGCATTGTCGGATATCCGTCTGGACATCGTTAATATCGGAAACAGCAAGGTAGACCTCAGCCTGTTCGCGAAGAACGTTTTCAACGAGGAGGCGTGCATCCCTGAGTCGCAGGGGGTGCTGAACTCTGCGCCCAACGCCACATTCGGCGTGGCCGGGACGAGCGGCGTTTTGCAGTGCATTCCGCTGCCGCCGCGAATGGCCGGCGCGAGCCTGCAGGTTACTTTCTGAGGCGATAAGAGCTTCGGATCACTGGCCGGGAACGCGGAGAGATGAAATAGGGCCGGGCTCGAACCATGCCGCTTTCCGGCGCCGAGCTACAGCGCGGCGCTTTTCAATCGCAGCGCATTTGCGATCACGCTGACTGAACTCGCCGCCATGGCGGCTGCCGCCAGAACCGGCGAGACCTGCCAGCCGAAAACCGGTTAGAACGCGCCCGCCGCGATCGGCACGCCAACAGTGTTGTAGATGAAGGCGAAGAAAAGGTTCTGACGAATGTTCCGCATGGTCGCCTGAATCAGGCGACCATGCGCGCACGATGCCCGTGAGGTCGCCTATCAGCAGCGTGACGCCGGCGCTTTATATAGCGACGTCTGTTCAAGAGACCATGGCGATACCGACATCGGCTGGCGCGTCGTTGACCCCATCCCCGGTCATGGCGACGACGCGACCTTCCGAACGCAATTTGGAAACAACAGCGCCATTCTGATCAGGCAGCACGTCAGCCTCGACCTCGGCCATGCCGAGACGTCGCGCTATGGCTGCTGAGGTGGCCGATTACCGCCCGCCAGCATGATAACATGGATGCCCGCGTCTTTCAGGGCGGCTAGCGCGTCTCGCGCCGAGGCCTTGATTGTGTCGGCGATACCAATGACTGCAGCAGCCCTGCCATCAACGCCGACAAAGATCGCTTTTGCGCCCTCTGTCTGGAGCCCTTCAGCCGATCCATGCAAAGGCCGTATGTCGATCCCCTGTTCGTCGCGGAAACGCGCATTTCCGATGGCGATGAAGTGCTCGCCAACACGGCCCAGCACGCCTTTGCAGCTATTTGCGGTCGCGAGAGTAGATCGTTGTGCCAGCCAGCACGAAAGCAAAGAGCGTCATGACGAGAATGACGCCACCGACAAAGTAGGATTCGGGCACCATGAGCTCCACTCACTCCTGCTCATTGCACGAGGGAAGACGCATCAAGTTGTCAGCGTCGCACAGGTAGGTCTTGCCTCCAGCCTTTGCCGTCCAAATCCATTTGGCCGCCGACTGTTCAGAAGACACGACCTCCACGCCGCTGGCGTCAACGTCGGTCAGTGCTGAAGCTGTGACCGCCTTCAGGGACTCCTGAACCTTCTCAGGAGAAGCATCTGACCCGCATGCAGCCAGTGACGCACTTGCGGCGAGGGCGCACAGAGCGACCAAGCCAGCGCGTCGGGAGCGCGCTTCATAGACATCCGGGTGGTAGGGATTTCGAGCAAGTCGCAGAACAATTCGAGATATCGACATGAACGCCTCCATTCTGAGGCATCGATAGCAGTCGTCTTTCACCAAGCGTCTGATCAGCGTCAAATCAGTCCGTCAACTTTTCGGGCTGTTCATATCCGTGTTGCGAGAGACTGGCCGGCTGCAGAACCCGGCTATCGTGCGGTAATAGCGGTAAACGGATTTAGCGCCCTGCGGATGGCGCGCTCGGCTCCGAGTGCAGCCTTGGCGGTTGTGAATGTTGTGATGCTAGGGGATGGACGGTCACGCAGTCGGCAACGAACTCAAGAAACTTCCAGCTTCCGTAGAGCTTATCCTCACCGGACAAGCCGACGGCCCCGCGGTTTCTCCGAAGCCGGCATCGCCAAATCAACTGACGCAGATGGTCTATCGCGCGCTTCGCTCAGCAAGAGATTGGCTCAGCGCTGGTCGGACCATTTCACGTCACTGGCCAGCACATACCCTTCGCCACGCACAGTCTGAATAAGCGCAACCGCGTCGGTGTGTGGAGAGAGCTTGCGCCGGAGTCGACTCACGAGCGTATCGATGCTCCGGTCGAACGCCTCCCAATCATCCTTGCGCGTGATGTCAGCAATAGCGTCTCGTGTCAGAACGCGATTGGGCCTTTCCGCAAAAGCTGCAATCAAATTGTACTCGGCGCCGGTAAGATCGACTTGTAGGCCAGCCGTCGATTTCAGCTCGCGGCGCGTCGGAGTGAGCACGAATGAATCGAAGCGGGCATAGCGCTCCACAATAGAGGGCGTCGGTTCAGCACCCTGCGGCCGGGACCGGCGAAGGACTGCTCGAATACGTGCAAGCAGCTCTCGCAATTCGAATGGCTTGGTAAGGTAGTCGTCAGCCCCGACCTCCAGACCAACAACCTTGTCCACCATCGAGTCCTTGCCCGAGAGGATGATAATCGGCGTGGAAATCGACCGTCTCAGTTCGCCTGCCAGCGTAAGACCGTCGCCCCCGGGCATGTTGATGTCGAGCAAAATGAGGTCAGGCGTTTCGGCCGCAATGCAAGACCGCGCATCCGAGACGTTAGCCGCCTCCCGGACGGCGTAGCCTTCACCCGCCAGGAAATCGGCCAGCGTTTCGCGAAGACCGACATCGTCATCGACGACAAGAATGTTGCCCTGGGGACTCGTCCCAGACACGTTCGCTGCTCCCGCGTGCCGCCAACCGTCGAAACGGCCTGTGATGTAATCACCATAGGCGCCGGTTCGCTCGTGACAATGGGAGCATCTCGCCAAGCAGCTGGCTGCTGGACGTCACGATAGGGGTTCACAGCCCAGCTGCGCGCATGACCCTGTCGATTGCGTCGACCGATTGCGACACATGGTCACGACATATTTCACAGGCGATCCGGCTGCTTGTGGAGGCGGTGACCTGGTCACGCAGTAGTGACAGAATGTCCGGCGGCGCGCAGAGCGCAATTTTTTCCGGGACAAACGTCTCGACGGCCTGGTCCAGCCGCGCCGCAACACGCCGGATGAACAGGGCGTTCTCTTCCCTACTTCGTGCGGTGCGCGTCTTCACCATTGTCCGGCCTCCGACACGGCGGAGAATTTCCGGCAGACGCTCGTGATGCTCAAACAGGTCCGCGGACTCGGACAACTCGTGTAGCTCGGTGAGCCGTTCGCCTGGACGCGCCCGCAAGAACAATCGCGCTGCGTGTTTATCGGCGACAATAATGCAGGTAGGTCCAGCCTCCATTGTGCCCATCCATCGCTAGAGTGAAACAAGCAGCGGCGTGGTCATGTGATCGAGCATGTGCTTCGTCACACCGCCCAGAAGCAACTCCAGCAACACCGACCGGCAATAAAGACCGGGAGCGACGAGGTCGCCGTCGAATCCTGTAGCGATCGAGACGGCTGCTTCGGCCGGCGCCTGACCGGAAGCGGAAACGACCGCGTGAACAAGAACGCATCGGTATGTCACCATACATCTCCGTTGCCTCACCCATGTTATGCGCTCTTCCCAAAGCGCCTTTGACCGGGATCAAGCAAAGGAGCGAAGTGAAACGATCCAGCCAGATGGCGGGCCATGTGCTTCTGCCGCACGACCAAACCCGTGTGAGCTGTGATCATTGATCGTCCGCGGTCGGGCAACAGATGCCCTCGACCTCATACCTTTAGCCCGGCGCCGGTACATGCTTTCTGGCGGGCGCGAACGCCATTACCGCAACTGCAAGTCAGTCAGCTTGGCGGCATCGTGTGAACAAAAGACACTGATCTCAGAGCTAGCGCCTTCCAAGGCCCGCAGGCGTTCCTGATTGGCGCGGCGACTGGGACGGTCAGTGTCGATGATGTGCTGGTAGACCGCCAATCCGGGCATGCAGCTCTGACGGGATAAATTCATTTGCAAGCGATAGAGACAGGCGTCGCCGGCGTGGAGCGGCCATCCCTTACCTGCCTGAATTGCAGCACCGGCACGCGCTTGCGTATGTCCACGCAGGGGGACCATCGGAATTTCCGGCGGCGGGCCATCGAGCTGGCGGACGGCATTGAAGGCGAACCGAGGTGCGTCGCCAGCAGCATGGGCTCGTCATTGGCTGACGGCATCCCTCGGCAGCAGTCCAGGTCAGCGAGGACGGTCGCTTTCATCAAGAATGCGTGCGGCTGCACCCTTCGGATCCTCGAACTGGCCCGATTTCAGCGCCCAACCGAAGACGGCAAGCCCTGCAAGCGCGAAGCCGACAATGCCGAGAAGCATGAGGATGAACACATTCATGGCAGGCCTGCCCATCTGGAACGCGACGGCGCTGCAATTCGCAAAGCGTTCAGGGTGACGACGGCCGAAGACGCCGACATGGCAATAGCTGCGATCAATGGCGTCACCCATCCGGCCAACGCGACGGGAATGACCACTATATTATAGAGCGCTGCGAAAGCGAAGTTCTCCCGCATGCGAGCGCGGGCTGCGCGAGCGGTGGTGATGATCTGAGCAATCGCGCGAAGACTATCGCCAGAGAAGACGCAGTCGCTTGCGAGGCGGGAAACGTCGACGGCGCCGCCCGGAGCGATGGAGGCGTGGGCGCTAGCCAGTGCGCCGGCGTCGTTGAGGCCATCGCCGACCATGAGAACTTTCTGACCAGACGTTTCCAATGCTTTCACATGGGCAGCCTTGGACTGTGGGCTGGCAAGCGCACGCCATTTTCGGACGCCAGCCGCCTTGGCGGCTCTCGCGACACGTTCCTCGCCGTCTCCGGAAAGAAGTTCGACTTCAATGCCCATCGCGCTGAGCTCGATCACCGTCTTTGCAGCATCTGGCCGAATGGCGTCATCGAAATGGAAAGCAACAGGCGTGTCGCCTTCGAATGCGAACCAGAGTTCGGACCCGCCGCTTGCCGTTGCTCCGAGGAAAGATGCGGAGCCGAACTTTGCGTGGCGGCCATTTATTGTGCCGACGACGCCCTGCCCTGGGATTTCGCAAATGTTCTGGGCGATGGGCCCCGCTCCCACGGCCTTTACGAGCGCGCGAGAGAACGGGTGATGGCTGGCGCGGGCAAGCATGGCGGCTTGATTGCGCGCTGTGCGTGCTTCTTCCGAAATGGCGCCGAGCACGGGATCGCCAAGGGTTAGCGTTCCCGTCTTGTCCAGGACGACGTGGTCGATGGCGGCCAATCGTTCGAGTGCATCGCCTGATGACAGGTAGATGCCTTCACGGAATAGCCGGCTGGCTGCCACGACCTGAACAAGCGGGGCGGCCAGCGCCAATGCGCATGGACAAGTGATGATCAGGACCGTGACGGCGACATAGGCGGCCTGCGCCGCGGTCGCGCCAAACATCAGCCAAGCGACAAATCCGAGGGCGGCAGTGGCGTGAACCTGCGGGATGTAAAGTTCGGCGGCTTTGTCGGCGAGGCGGCGATAAGCGGATTTCTTCTGTTCGCCGGCTTCGAGCAAGCGTGCGATGTCGGCCATCAAGGAGTCGTTGGCGGCTGAAAGCGCGCGCACTTGGATGGGAGCGGAGAGGTTTACGGCGCCAGCATGCAGCGTCTGGCCGGCGGTAGTTGCGACGGGCAAAACTTCGCCGGTTACCAGACGGAGATCGGCTTCGCTTTTGCCGGATACGATCTCAGCGTTGACGGCCAACCTTTCGCCAGCGGCGACGAGCAGAACGTCGCCTGGACGAATATCGACAACGCGAACAGCCTCAGCCCGTCCGCCTGAGGTGAGGCGAGTGGCGGTGGCGGTCTGGAATGAGGCCAGCTCGTTGGCGGCCGCGTAGGCGCGGCGGCGTAGCCGCGCATCGAGCACGCGGCCGATCAGCAGAAAGAACAGCAGCATCACCGAGGCGTCGAAGAAGGCGTGCTGGCCGCCAACAACGGTTTCGTAGAGACTGAGCGCCAGAGCGAGGATCACGGCCAGCGAGATGGGCACGTCCATGTTGAGATGACGGGCGCGGATCGATGCAAGCGCGGACGAGAAGAAGGGCTGACCCGACACGATCACAACGGGAAGCGCTACCGCGGCAGAGATCCAGCGAAGGGTATTGCGGATGTCAGCAGTCAGGTCACTACCAAACCAGAGGGGCTCAGACATGAACATGACCGCCGCGGTTCCCACGCCCGCGAATGTCAGCGCGGTGATGAGGCGGCGTTCTGCGCGGGCACTTTCGATATCGGCCTTGCCCGGGTCGAATGCCGTCACGCCATAGCCTAAACTGGCGACCATCTCGACGATCGTTCGCGGCTTGAGCTGACCGCTCCATTCGACGCGCAAACGTCCGGTTGAGAGATTGAGGCGGGCAATCCTAACGCCCGCCAGCTTGCCGACATTGCTTTCGATCTTCGACAGACAGCCGCCACAGCTCGCGCCCTTGACGATAAGATCAAGCGACTTGACGCCATCCTTCTGTACGACAAATGCCGAAGGATCCTGCGCAGGCGTTGGCGTACTGGGAGCAGAGAGGCCGCTCGGGCAAGCGGAGACAACGGCGGTCATGGGATCACGGCGACCTTGCTGGCGCTGAAGAGTGTTGTGCTGTCCTCGCCGCGCCGGGCCGCGATCCTGAATTCGGCGCGTCCGGCGAGCGCATCGTCGAGATAAGCGCGGTATTCACCCGGCGCATCTTCGGTAAGGGCGATCTTGTGCTCAGCGCGCCCGCCTCCCGCGACAAAGAAGGAGGCATCGACGCGCAGGCCGGTGACAGGCGATTGCGCCTTGTCAACGAAGCGAACGACGAGCGCCGCCTTGCCGTCAACGACGACACCGGCTTCGGCTGTCCAGCCCAGCTCTGCCTGACGAGTTCGCTCCTCGAGCTCGCGATTGTAGTCGAGACCGAGGACGTAGGAATTCTTGACCTGCTCACCCGGGAATGTGTTGACGGCCTTGATGATGAAGTACGTGTCCGTGCCGATGATCAGAGTAAAGAAGCCCACGACCATCCAGAGCACATGTACGCCACGAAGACCTCCGCTAGCTTGCATCGGCTTCCTCCGGTTTCAAGAATGTGGCTGCTGTGGCGGCGACATTCCTTCCGGCTTCCGACAGCACGACGCGAATATTCAAACTGGACTGATTGAGCGCTGTGGGGCCAGCCGTAAGGAGGAGCCGATAACGTTCGACGCTATCGGCGCTCGCAGAGACAACCGGGCTGCTAGCATCGCCGCCTTCGCCGATGATCTCTACGACAGCGCCCGGCAATCCTTCGATATGGACATGAAAGGTGCGATGGCTACGCTGCTTGTTTACGACCTTAATCGTGTAGCCATTGCGCACGTCGCCATTTGCCAACTGGACAAACGGCAGGGACCGGTCCTTCAGAACCGATATTTCGATGTCCGTGCGCGTCGTCAGGCCGAACGCCATAAGGCCGGCGGTAAGCGCGAAGACTAACCCGTAGATGATGATGCGCGGGCGGAAGGGCGAGAAGTTGCGCGCAGGAAAGCCTTTCCAGCGGCGGAGAACGTTTTCGTCAGTGTCGTAGGCGATCAAGGCGGTTGGCCGGCCGATTTTCTTCATGATGCCATCGCACGCGTCGATGCAGAGTCCGCACTGGATACATTCGAGCTGTGGCCCATTGCGGATATCGATGCCCGTCGGGCAGGCGACGACGCATTGCTTGCAGTCGACGCAGTCGCCGCGACCTTCCCATGCCTCGCCTTTCTTGTGGGGACCGCGTGGGTCGCCGCGCTCCGAACGGTAGGTGACCATCAGCGTATCGCGATCGATCAATGCGGACTGGATGCGCGGCCACGGACACATGTAGGTGCAGACTTGCTCCCTCATCGTTCCAGCAAGCGCATAGGTGGTCGCGGTCAGCAGGGCGGCAAACACATAGGCCGTCAACGGCGCCTGACCGATGAAGAATGTGTCGGCCAGCGAGCGGGCATCGTGCCAATACAGAATGAAGGCGCCGCCCGTGACGAAAGCGATGACCAGCCAGACGGCGTGCTTGGCGCCCTTGCGCCAGACCTTGTTGAAGGACCACGCCGCCTTATCGAGTTTCATGCGCGCATTTCGATCGCCCTCGAAAAAGCGCTCCACGACAAGGAAGAGATCCGTCCATACCGTCTGCGGACAGAAATAGCCGCACCAAACGCGGCCAAGCAGCGCCGTGACCAGAAAAAGGCCTACGGCTGCAAGGATCAGCAGACCCGTGATGTAATAGACCTCCTGCGGCCAGATCTCGAGACCAAAGACGTAGAAGCGCCCGCCGGCGAAGTCTGCGAGGACGGCTTGGTCCGGCGCGTTTGGTCCCCTGTCCCAGCGAAGCCATGGCAGGATGTAATAGACGCCGAGTGTTGCGAATAGCAGTATCCATTTGATGTTGCGGAATGGGCCGGACACCAGCTGCGGATAGATCTGCTTGCGCCGCGCATAAAGGACGACGGGACCCTCGTCGCCGGGCGGAGGCGCGTCGCCTCCCCCGCCGGAGCTCGGGCGCCGATCCCTAAGATTGATGAGCGTCGCGTTCGCCATCTATTCTCCGCCGCCGAGAGAGTGAACGTAGATCGCGAGTGCACGGATGGTCGCCGGGTCGAGCCGGTCGACCCAAGCAGGCATGACGCCGTTACGGGGACCGTAGATTGTGCGCCGAATGGTGGCGGCGTCTCCGCCATAGATCCAATCCTTGTCCGTCAGGTTCACCGCGCCCTTGCTTCGATCGCCTTGGAGGTCGGAGCCATGACAGCTGACGCAATTGGTCTCGAATAGAGGTTGGCCACGCATGGCGGCCGCTGCATCGGCGCGCTGTCCTGATTTTTGCATGACATACTGGGCTAGATCCTCGATCTGGTCTTGCGGAAGCAGTTCGTCTCGGCCGAAGGCGGGCATCTCGCTGGTGCGCGTTTCGGGATGACCCGAACGGATGCCGTAGCGGAGCGTGCGTTCGATTTCCTCCAGCTTGCCGCCCCAAAGCCAGACATCATCGGCAAGGCGCGGGAAGCCCTTGGCGCCGCGCCCGCCCGCGCCGTGGCAGGTTGCGCAATTGTCACCGAACGCGCTTTCGCCAAGCGAGAGCGCCAGCTGGCTAAGATCGTGGTCGCGCAGGATGGTCGAGGCATCGACTGCAGCAAGGCGAGCGCTGAGGGCGGCCCGGTCTTGACGCATCGCCGCGATGTCCGATGCAACATCCGTTCGATCCGACTGCTGCAGCACACCCGTGGTGTTGCCCTGCAGGCCCGGCAAGGCAGGCCAGGCCGGCATCAGGATCCAATAGCCGATTGCAACGACGACGCTCGCCCAGAAGACAAAGCGCCACCAGCGCGGGAGCGGGTTGTTCAGCTCCTTGATGCCGTCCCATTCATGGCCGGTGGTTTCAACGCCGGTATGCGGATCGATTTCAGGTGAGTGGCCGGTCATCGTCCTGCTCCTGTTCTGTGATTGGGATATGCGCGGCGCGTTTGAACGTGCTCGCGTTGCGCGGCCACAGCGCGTAGCCAACCGCGATCAGAAAGATCACGACGAAATAGACCGTGCCCCAATCCTGCGCGAAGCGAGACCAGTTCTCGTAGGTCATGGATCACCGCTGGTTCGAGAGGTCTTCGGCTTCGTAGGTCGAGAAATCGACCATCGTGCCAAGCACCTGGAGGTAAGAGATAAGCGCATCCAGTTCGGATGGAGCGCCACGAACGGCGTCGAACTCGCGGACGTTCACGGTGTTGTCGCGTCCGGCAGCCATGCTGTAATCGCGCCGGAGCGCTTCGACGTCATAGTCTTCGCCGGCCTGCGCGTGAGCGTCGTCGATAGCGCGCGCAATCATGCTGTCGGTGTAGGGCACGCCTTCCAACTTCAGCGTCTTCATCTGACTTTGGATCGTCGACAGATCGAGAGAGCGATCGTCGAGGAAGGCGTAGGGCGGCATGATCGATTCAGGCACAAGGGAACGTGGATCAATCAGGTGCTGCTTCTGCCAGTCGTCAGAATATTTGCCGCCAACACGCGCAAGATCGGGTCCGGTGCGTTTGGAGCCCCAGAGGAAGGGATGGTCGTACATGCTTTCGGCCGCTAGCGAATAATGACCATAGCGTTCGACTTCGTCCCGCAGGGGGCGGATCATCTGGGAGTGGCAAACACTGCAGCCCTCGCGCACATAGATGTTCTGGCCAGCGAGTTCGAGCGGCGTGTAGGGCCGCATACCTTCGACCTTCTCGATTGTGTTCTTGAGATAGAACAGCGGAACAATCTCGATAATGCCGCCGACCGCCACGACGATCAGAATGCCGATCAGAAGAATGTAGCTATTCTTCTCGAGCAGCTTGTGGTTGCGCATCAGCCAGCTTGGGCGGGTCGCCATCTGTCTTTTCCTATTCTGCGGGCTGGAGACTGGGCGCAGCTGCGCTGCGCTTGCGGTCTTGGACCGAAACGTCGCCGCGCGCTGTGCGGACTAGGTTGTAGACCATGATGAACGCCCCCAGCAGGTAGAGCCCCCCGCCGGCCGAGCGGATGATGTATTCGATGTGCTTGGCGCTGACAGTTTCTATGAACGAGTATTCGAGGAAGCCGTACTCATTGTAGGCGCGCCACATCAGCCCCTCCATAACGCCGGACACCCACATCGCGCAGATGTAAAGAACGATGCCGAGCGTCGCGATCCAGAAGTGCCATTCGACGAGCGTGTTCGAATAGAGCTTCGGACGCTTCCACAGCCATTGCGTCAGGCAGTACATGGAGCCGAAAGTGACGAAGCCTACCCAACCCAGCGCGCCGGAGTGCACGTGACCGATGCCCCAATCAGTATAATGCGAGAGCGCATTAACTTCGCGGATCGACATCACCGGGCCTTCGAATGTCGCCATGCCGTAGAACGCCACCGAAACAACGAGCATCCGCACGACCGGGTCAGTGCGCAGTTTGTCCCACGCGCCAGACAGCGTCATCATGCCGTTGATCATGCCTCCCCAGCTGGGCATCCACAGCATGATCGAAAAGGTCATGCCTAGCGTCTGCGCCCATTGTGGCAGCGCCGTGTAGTGGAGATGGTGCGGGCCGGCCCAGATATAGATGAAGATCAACGACCAGAAGTGGACGATCGACAGCCGATAAGACCAGACGGGGCGCTCAACGCGCTTGGGAATGAAATAGTAGACGATCGCCAGAAAGCCGGCTGTCAGGAAAAACCCGACGGCGTTGTGGCCATACCACCACTGGATCAGTGCGCTCTGCACACCGCTGAACACCGCGAAGGATTTGGAGCCCGTGATGTCCGCCGGCAGCGACAGGTTGTTGACGATATGCAGCATTGCAATCGTCACGATGAAAGCGAGATAGAACCAGTTTGCGACGTAGATATGCGGCTCCTTGCGCCGCAGGATCGTCGCCAGAAATACGCCAAGATATGCAACCCACACGATGGTCAGCCAGATGTCAGCGTACCATTCCGGTTCGGCGTACTCTTTCGATTGCGTGACGCCCATCAGATAGCCCGTGCCAGCTATCACGATGAAGAGCTGGTATCCCCAGAACACGAACCATGGCCACATGCCGCCGGCGAGGCGCGTGCGGCAGGTGCGTTGGACGACGTAGAAGGATGTGGAGATCAGTGCGTTGCCGCCGAACGCAAAGATCACTGCGGACGTATGCAACGGGCGCATGCGGCCGAAATTGGTCCAGCCAAGTTCGGGGAAGTAAAAGAGGTTTGGCCAGGTCAGCTGCAGTGCGATGACCAAGCCGACGAGGAAGCCTGCGATTCCCCAAAACATTGTGGCGATCACGCCTGCCTTCACCACTCCCTCTTCATAGACCGCAGGATCGAAGCGGCGCGCCGGAGCTTTCTCTTCATGCCAGAACAAGAGGGCGGCTAGGCCCGCGGCGGCGGCAACGACAAATGTCCATGCTTGCGCGGCAAACCGCCCGTCAACGGCATTCGCCGCACCGGAAAACCCCAGGATCAGGACCACAAATAGCAACAAGCCAACGATAGCGGCGCTGCCATCAAGACGCTCTTCGCGCGGGATGTCGGCTGTCATGAACCAGTCCTCTTGAGCGCAGCGCCAGTGACGCCGCCATCGACGCCGCCTCGTGCCCGAAGCGAACTCGTGCGCGCTTGATCCAGCTCAAGGGTTTCGCGCCTGCGACGATTTAGAGATCGGCTCGCTGGCAGGGGAAAGTCCCATTGCATAGGCGCCGGAGCTGTTCATGACAGCAGTGATCATATTTTTCCTGGGCTTGGCGGCGACGACCGGTGGCGTTCTTCTCCGATCCTGCAACAGCGGCCTTGAAGCAAATTTCGAACGCTATTGGTGTGGCCCGCAGCCGCATGCCCTCCTCGCACAAAGCCATGCCCATTGCGCAGGCTGCGAAGTCCTCGCATTCGGTTTTATCCTGATGATTTCAGCCATTGTCGTCGGCGGCCTGCCGCGTCGGCGCGCCGTACGGGAGCAGGCGTGATGTCTGTCACCAGCTTCCACTCGTCGAGGCGCAAATGGGACTATATTCCTGAATATGCGCTTGCGCAGACGCCGCGTTACACCAGTTATCCCCCAGCCAACCGCTTCACGACCGACGTCGATGCAATAAAGGCTGGCAGTGCGATTGCCGCCCTGCCAGCGAACGCGCCTCTCTCGCTCTATCTTCATATCCCGTTCTGCCAGAAGCTCTGCTGGTATTGCGGATGCCACACCAGCGTTCCAACGATTGCCGATCCGGTTGAGCCTTACGTCGATGCGCTCATTCGCGAGATCGAACTCGTTGGACGAATCGCGCCAGCAGACGCTGTCGTGGAACATATTCATTTTGGCGGCGGTTCGCCTGACATCCTGACGCCCGATCAGCTAAAGCGCCTTTTCGCCGCCCTGCGATCGTCATTCCAAGTCAGTCGGTTCGCCGAAATTGCTGCAGAGCTGGATCCGCGCGGCGCCTGCGAAGAGGTGATCGAGGCGTTTGCAACGGGCGGCCTCACGCGCGCCAGCTTGGGCGTCCAGGTGCTTGATTCGTCGGTGCAGAAGCGGATCAATCGTATCCAGACGGAAGACCAGATCACCGCCGCCGTACGCCTTCTGCGCTCCGCCGAAGTCGCCAGCCTCAATCTCGATATAATGTATGGCCTTCCCGGCCAGACACGCGAGCATGTCATCGAGACCGCGTTGTTTGTCGCCGCACAGGATGCCGATCGCGTAGCGACGTTCGGTTACGCTCATGTGCCGTGGATGAAGAAGCATCAGAACTCGATCGCCACGGCAGAACTTGCATCCGGGGAGGAACGCTTCCGGCAAGCGGAAATGGCGGCCAGCACGCTTGAAACAGCAGGCTACCTGCCAGTTGGCTTTGATCACTTTGCTGCGCCCGGAGATTCCCTCGTCACCGCTGAACGCGAAGGTCGCCTGCGGCGCAATTTCCAAGGCTACACTGACGACAACGCGATCGCTCTGATCGGCTTTGGCGCATCGGCCATTTCGTCGCTGCCGGGGCTCACCTACCAGAACACGACCGACACCTCGGTCTACAAGTCGGAGATCATGGCTGGCCGCATGCCAGTGGTTCGCGGCGTCGAACACACGCAGGAAGATCGGCGCACGGGAGATCTGATCGAACGCATCCTCTGCGAGTTTGAGGTGGATGTGCCAGGTGATCTGCTGATCGCCGCCTGCCCCCAGCTCATGCCGCTGACACGCGCGGGCCTTGCCCACCTTTCGGGAACGCACCTGACCGTAACCGATAGTGGGCGTCCCTATGTTCGCAATATCGCCGCCTGTTTCGATCCAGAATTCGTCCGATCAGCCGGCCGACACAGTCTCGCGGTCTAGCGATGCCGAAAAGCGTCTGCATCCTGCGGGGGCATCCTTACGGCACTGGCAAGCATGCTGCGCTCTTCGCGCACCTGGCCAGCAACGCGAATTTCACAACTGTTCCCGGACCAGACCAGGTTCGAATGATGGCTTCGTCCATGAGCGACTCGCTGTCGCACCTGTGGGCGCAAGGGACCTCGCCCAACTCGGAAACAGCTTAATTCCGGTCCAATCGGGGCCGACGGCGCTTCCGGACACGTTTTGTCACAAAGCCTGTCACACTCCGGCAAACGCCGGCAACGCCCTGCCTGCAACGTCATGCCGTGCGGAAAAGGGGACTGAAATGTGTATTGCGGGCGGCAGAATCCAAGAGCTTCGCGGCACGGGCCGACTCACGACAGGCGTGATGACGCCAGCATCGCCAACGAATGAAGTGAGAGCGCACGAACATCTCTTTTTCGAGGGGGACGCACGCGACCACATCTACATTGTCGAGTCGGGATGGGTGAAGCTGTACCGGACCCTGATCGACGGGCAGCGCCAGATCGTCGGCTTCGCCAACGGTGGCTCTGTCCTAGGCGTCGAGGCTGACACGCTACATCTCAACAGCTGCGAAGCGATCACGGATGTGACGATGCGCTCCATTCCGGCGAGCCGACTGAATGGCATCTGCAGGAGTGACCCCGCACTTGCCGAGCAGGTTCTTCGACAGATCGGGCGGCAGCTCGGCGCTGCGCAAGCCCAACTTGCCACCATAGGCGCTCAGTCCGCCGAACAGAAGCTTGCTACCTTCCTCCTCACAATCGCCGACCTCTGCGAGGAAAGTCTTGATCGCGAGTTCGATCTGCCCATGCGTCGGGGCGATATGGCTGAATTTCTCGGGCTGCGGCTAGAGACAGTTTCCCGCAAAATGACGGAATTCCAGCGTCGCGGATGGATCAAGCTGACATCGCTCTATCATTGCAGACTGCTGCAACGGCATGTCCTTGAGCACCTTGCGCAGGGCGGCGAAGCGGACGGAGCCCAAATGCTGCAAACAGGCTGAGAAAGATTTGAGCCCAAGCATCGCCTTCTGCACAGCCTAGTCGGCGACGTGGATTAGCATCTTCCCGCTATTGCGGCCTTCGAACAGCCCGATCAGCCCTTCCGGCGCGCGTTCGAAGCCGTCGAGGATCGTCTCCTGATACTTGATCTGTCCGTTCTTCAGCCAGCCCGTCATGTCCGACACGAATTGTGCATTGAGGTGCGGGAAGTCTGACGCAACGAACCCCTCCATGCGCACGCGCTTGTAGATCATGTTGAACAGTCCAGTGACGCCGTCGCCGCCTCCATTGTAGCTAGCAATCATGCCGCAGACAGGAATGCGTCCATGCAAATTCATGCGCGGCAACGCCGCATCGAGATGCGCCCCGCCGACATTCTCGAAATACACGTCGATGCCCTTTGGCGTCGCCGCCTCTAGCGCCCCGGCCAGGTCCTGCGTCTTGTAGTTGATCACCGCATCGAGCCCGGCCTCGTCGCGCAACCACTGCGCCTTCTCGTCCGCGCCTGTCGATCCGACAACATAGCAGCCCTTGATCTTGGCGATCTGCGCCACGACTGAACCAACGGCGCCGCCGGCGGTCGAAACGAACACCTGCTCGCCCTCCTTGAGTTTGCCCGTTTCCAGCAGTCCGCCATAGGCAGTGATCCCCGTGCCGCCGAGCGCGTGCATATAAACCGACAAGGGCAGGGCCGGATCCCGATCGAGCGGCATCAATCCTTGACCATTGCTGACGAAAACCTCGCGAAAGCCAGACCAGTGCTTCACCAGCCGGCCCTCCGCGAATTTAGAATTGCGAGATTCAACCACCCGCCCAATCCCGCCGCCCAGCATTGGCGCGTTCAGCGCCTGGTCTGCATTCAACCGCGGCCGCATGTACGGATCGACCGACATGATCAAGGTCTGCACCCGAACCTCGCCTTCGCCGGTCGCGGGCACATCCACCGTAGCAACTGCAAAATCCTCTGACACTGGCATGCCCTTTGGGCGCCTCACGAGATGAATCTCACGGCTGGCGGTCATCGGATTCTCCGGAACAGAAACGCATGCGCAGATACATGGGATGAAACCCGCGCGCAAACGCGCGCTAGTTCGCGCGGGATACTAAGCGTAACGCCTCACTCATGATGCAGCTGAAATCTGCCCGGCGCGCCTGAGGGTATGCCTGTCTTGGCGCTCGACGCTGAAAGCCGAGGTGGGGCTTGTTGGGCGCTTCAGACCAAAAAATCGTTGCAGCCCGTCAGGTCTCCACCGGCGGCGGCTGCAACGCCCAAAGCAACACCCGATCCAATTCCGTCAGTCTCGCACCAGTAACCGGAGAAGTTCGGTTCATGGCGAAAGGCGAAACAGGAACAGGAACAGAGAAGGGCATGCCGGACTCCAACATTTCGGCAGGGCCGGGCAGCCATCCAGATGATGCATAAAACATCATTGATAGGTGTTTTGACGTCCACTAACAGATCAAGCTTCCCTTTTGCAACCTTGTAACCCAATTTGCATGAAAGCTCAGCTAGTATCGCACTAATTGACATCAAGGTTGATGTTTTATACATCTGCCAAATGCTCACACCTGCTCAGCTTCGTGCAGCCCGCGCCCTTCTCGGCATCGATCAGCGAACGCTCGCGGCCAAGGCCGGCGTTTCCCTGCCCACAATCCAGAGGATGGAAGCGAGCGATGGATATGTGCGCGGCGTCGTCGACACGCTG
>Ga0138256_10002469_pt1 | contig 19810 bp, 18 predicted proteins | sample KNB2016incub_MG_FD_105486 | JGI IMG/M metagenome (GOLD analysis project Ga0138256, IMG submission 105486) | Active sludge microbial communities from wastewater in Klosterneuburg, Austria - KNB2014incub_MG | ecosystem: Engineered > WWTP > Activated sludge > Unclassified | place: Austria... | reverse complement strand
TCAATGTAAATCCGAACAGGTAGCGGCCAACCAGGATAATTACGATGGCTGTAAGCATCTGAAAGATCACCCGGCTGATGGCTTCTCCCAATACGATATAGGTGCGGCTTATAGGTGTGGCAAAAAACCTTTTTAATACAAGTGTATTACGCAAACCAAAAAACATAAATGCCACACCAAAAACACCCGAACTTAACAAAGAAAAACCCAACTGCCCCGGAAGGATAAAGTCAATCGTTTTATACTCCCTCACAGTTTCTATCTGCACCGGTTGCCTGTCGGGTATAGCATAAGAAGGCCGGTTGGGGTATTTACTGTTGCTCACTTTATTTGACAATGCATTGATAACTGATAACAGTTGAGGCCATTTATCATCACTGGCATTGGTGCTGCTCAATTGATACGCATAGGCAGGCGTATCCAGCTGTGTTTTTGTGATCTTCAATATCCCGGCGACCCTCCCTTTTACCAGGGCAGTCCTTAATTCCTTTTCATCGGCGAATGAAACGATCCTTATCCTGCTGCTAGCCCTGATGGAATCGAACAATGCGTTGGCCGTATCGCAGTCTTTGGCAATAACCAGTTTATAAACAGGTGCACTCCCATTATCGCCAATAAATCCAAATACCAGTATAAAAATAAAAGGAAAGACAATACTGAATACGACAGCCGATGGGCTCCTGAATATAGCTTTGAGGCTAGCTTTGGTAATGGCCAGCATAGCTCTTACCTGGCTGTACTTTTGCATGGTTTGCATGAATTGAGGCGTAAAGCTATAATAAAAAAGTATGAATAAGTAAAGGCCAACTACTTAAATTTGATACCTGTTATTTGTTTATTGATGAACAAAGTTTATTTATTACTCGGCAGCAACCAGCAAGGTCCGCAAAAGCAGTTAAAGCTTGCCCAAAGATCAATTATCAAAAAAATCGGCCGCATACAACGCAGGTCAGCCATCTACCAGACTGCTGCCTGGGGTAATACTGATCAACCCGATTTTTTAAACCAGGTGGTTATTGTGCAAACAAAACTTACAGCAGTACAAACTATGCAAACCATTTTGCAAATTGAAAAAGAGATGGGGCGGTTGCGTACAGTAAAGAATGCGCCACGTATCATTGATATTGATATCCTGTTTTTCAACAAAGAGATCATTAATACAGCCGAACTCACCGTGCCACATCCGCAATTGCAAAACAGGCGTTTTGTGCTGGTGCCGCTTAATGAACTTTCACCTAATTTCAAACACCCGGTACTTAAAAAAAATATTCACCAACTTTTTATACACTGCCATGACAAGCTGAATGTGAAAAAGTTTTGATGGCATAAAAGTTGTTTCCGCTTATTTTGCAGTCCGCTTGAGAATTTTTCATGAAGTATAACTTTGTAACCATAGAGGGAAATATAGGTGCCGGCAAAACCACGCTGGCCCATTTATTAAGCAAACATTTTAATGCCCGGTTGATACTGGAAGAATTTGCAGACAACCCTTTTCTCCCAAAGTTTTATGAGAATCCTGCCCAATATGCATTTCCGCTGGAGCTGTTCTTTATGGCGGAACGCTACAAACAACTGAAAGACCTCCTACAGACAAAAGATATGTTTCAGAACATAACTATTTCCGATTACCTTTTCACAAAATGCCTGTTATTTGCCAAGGTAAATTTATCCGAAGAGGAATTCCGTTTGTATCAAAAACTTTTCGAGATCATTAATCCGCAGATCGTTCAGCCAGACATTCTCATATACTTACATACGCCGGTAAAAAAATTACAGGAGAATATTAAAAAACGTAACCGGGAGTATGAACAGGAAATTCCCAATGACTATCTTTTTACCTTACAGGAAACCTATACCCAGTATATTAAGCAGCATAATATAAAAACACTGTTTGTTGATGCAGGCAATGCCGATTTCCTGGGCAATGATGAGCACCTTAAGCTCATCATTTATGCGCTGGATAAAGAATATGAAGAAGGGCAACATTATATAACTTTGCCCTAACCAATAAAAATGAGCAGCGATAAACTCCCCAAAGAATTCCGGAATTTTATTTTTGCAAGGCTTTTCTTCGTATTGGGGTTACGCATGATAACCACTATCGTCATTTACCAGGTCTTCCATCTCGCCAGTACTTTTATGGTTGGTTTTGCCGGCCTTGCCGAATTTGTGCCTGCAGTTATTGCAGCTTTGTTTGCCGGCCATTATATTGACAAGCACAATAAAAAAAATATCCTCGTCTGGTCTTATGTTTTTTACATGCTCTGCGGCGTAGCACTCGCCATGATCAGCCTCCCGTATTTTCAATTAGCCAATGCAACCATTGTCACTGTAATACTATCCGTTGTTTTTTGCACCGGCATCATCCGCTCCTTTGCCGGCCCTGCAGCCAACAGTATGATCGCTGCCATTGTATCCCGTGAGCAGTTACAAAAAGCCATTTCCTATAATTCATCTACCTGGCTCATATCATCTATTGGCGGCCATGCCATTGGCGGGCTCTTAATTGCTGCAATAGGTATTTCAAACGCTTATTTTGTAACAGCAGCATTAATATTAACGGCAGCTATATTTGCGCTACAGTTAAAACCAAAACCACCGGTAAGCAGCCAGCAGAATGAACCCATTTTTACTTCTATTAAAAACGGGTTCTCTTATGTGTTCAACAATAAAAATTTACTGAGCGTAATTTCTTTAGACCTCTTTGCCGTTCTTTTTGGAGGGGCTGCAGCATTTATTCCCGAGGTAGCAGAAAAAATTTTACATACCGGGCCAATCGGTTATGGTTTTTTAAATGCGGCCATGGACCTGGGCAGCCTCATCAGCATTGCCGTGCTTGTAAAATATCCCATGCGGCAAAAACAGGGACTAAAAATGCTTTTGGCCGTAGCCGGATTTGGTATCTGTATCATCATCTTCGGTTTATCAAAAGTTTACTGGCTTAGTTTTATGGCATTATTGATCGCCGGCTTATTTGATGCCGTAAGTGTGGTGGTACGTGGCACCATCATGCAGTTAAATACTCCCGATGAATTAAGGGGCCGTGTTGCATCTATCAATTTAATTTTTATCAATTCCTCCAATGAGCTGGGCCAGTTTGAAAGCGGTGTTACCTCCCGTATGTTTGGCACTTTGCCTGCAATTATTTTTGGCGGGGCCATGTCTATGCTGGTGGTGGCCGCTACCTGGCTTAAGTTTCCGAAATTGAGGAAGCTGGAATATTGATACTTTTTTTAGTAGCTTCGGTAATAGCCTATTCGAAAGAAGATGAAAAAAATTTGTATTTGGTGTCTGGAAGAAGAACCAAAAGTTACCTTCTTACGCCCTGCTCACATTTTTCCTCAGTCGTTAGGTGGTCAACGAATATGTAAAAGTGTTTGCGATTCGTGTAATTACTATTTTGGGTCTAAACAATCTAGATTGCCGTCAGTAGAAATTGCATTAAAAGAGCCTTTGAATATTTCGAGGATGTTTCTTTTAAGCCGTATGAATAGAAATGGAGAAATACCCCGATTCAAGTCAGAATATTTTGACTATAACTTTAAGAATCACATAATTCGCCCGAAACTTAAATATAGGACAACTAGCGATTTTCAAAATAAATTTACCAAGCAGTTCAAAAGAGGTATTTATAAAATATTTTTAGAAGAACGAAGTGAAAGTATTGGAGATGCGTTAAGTCAGCAGTTCGATTTCATAAGAGAGTTTGCAAGACATGGCATTGGAGATTACCCAGTATTTTATTGTCGCCCCAGAATTCCAGCTGTATTTGCATCTCTAATTGATATCAAAAATCCTGTAATTAGATTTACGGATCATTCCGAGGATATTATGAAGCAATATGGGTTTTACAGTTATTTTTTTATAACCCACACAATTGCAATTCCAGTTATCAGAACCTTTGAATTAACTTATACAAATTATATCCAATTCCTTCTAAAAGGTGAAAGACCTTTACATGATAAAATAATTCCTTTGGAATATATTACAAATCTTGATTTCATATTTTCTTTTGCATTTGAAAAATGACTAACCCACAGTTTTACACAGATAATCTTTTGAATTTTCGAACCAATCCGTGGCAATTTATCTTTAAGTGAAAAAATATTCTTTCTATTTCGTAACTTACTCTTCCGCTCCCTACAAAAATCAAAGAGTCTGCTGCCAACCTTTTAAACCCCTTAAACGTTTTAAACTTTTAAACTTAAAACATGCAACGCAGATCATTCCTCCGCAATACCGGCATAACCATTGCAGGCCTTAGCTTATTGAATAAAGAAATATTGGCAGCATTCCTAAACCAGCCGGCATGGAAAATAAAAATGCTCACCGGTGATATCGGCATTTTTAATGAAAGGGGTGGCACCATCGGTTTCCTGCTTACCAAAAAAGGGATTGTGGTAATAGATGCACAGTTCCCCGATACTGCTCCACATGTAATTGAGGAGTTAAAAAAGAAAAGCGACAAACCTTTCCGCTACCTCATCAACTCACATCATCATGGCGATCATACGGCAGGCAATATGGCCTTTAAAGGACTGGTGGAGCACGTTGTAGCCCATGAAAATTCAAAAACAAACCAGTTAAGGGTAGCAACTGAACAAAAAATGGAAGCTGAAAAGTTTTTGGCACCGGACATCACCTATGGCAACGATGGATGGAAACTGAAAATGGGTAAAGAAAAAATTCAAACCTATTATTTTGGTGCAGGGCATACCAATGGCGATTCGTTGATCCATTTTCAGCATGCCAATATTGTGCATATGGGCGACCTGGTGTTTAACCGCCGCCATCCTTTTATTGATAAATCTTCAGGTGCAAGTATTGCCAACTGGATCATATTACTGGACAAAGCCCTTGCCACTTTTAATAAAGATACCCAATTCATCTGCGGTCATGCTGCACCTGGTTATGACTTTGTGGTAAAACCTGATGACCTGAAAGCCTTTGGCGATTACCTGGGCAATCTTTTAAAATTTACTGAAGGGGAAATAAAAGCCGGCAAATCAAAAGAAGAAATTATAAAAGCCAAAGAAATACCCGGCTCGCCTGAATGGAAGGATGGGAATATTGAAAGGTCGCTTACTGCTGCTTATACTGAATTGTCGATAAAGTAATTGACAAAAATTATTTTGGCCGAAAAAACTATTTGGTTTCTATCAGTTTCTCCAGCACAAAATACACAATAGGGCAAAAGCTGGAATTTTTTAAAGTAAGCTGTTGCCTTTTTAAAAGCACGTCTTCATCGGTATATGGAAAACGGTGGCAATCGGATGGCCGTACTTCATAAATGCTGCAATAATTACCGGCACCTAAAAAAGGGCAGGGTTTCTGTTTTAAAACATAATCTCCCTCGCTGTCCACAAATAAGTAGGTATTGATAAAATCCCCTTCCTTCATCTTCAGGTGTTTGGCAATCCGTTTTATATCGGGCGTTTTAAAACGGGGTGAGTAATTCTTACAGCAGTTGGCACATTGCAGGCAATCAATTTTTTCAAAAGCGGCTGAATGCAGGTCAGGCAGAACCTTCAATACCTTATTCTTATTGGCCCGGTTCAAAAACTGCTTATACTGCTTTTGATGGTCTGCCGATTTCTTTTCCCAGTTATATAACAGGTCTTCTGCCATTTGTATGGATTATTGCTTTCATATATCCCCTAATTTTCCACAAGGTAAAAGTAGAAAATTTAATAGCACCGGATTTTGCGGCGTTATCGTAAATTTGCGCCACTTAAATGGTTTTTTGTCATGCTGAGGTACGAAGCATCCCGGCAAAACATAATATCTGTTAATTCATGATGAGATGCTTCGTTCCTCAGCATGACAGGACAAAGGGTTACATGAATAGCCGGTTGTTTAAACCTTAAGCAAATAGAAAACCTAAAAAATAACTTTTAAACTACAATATGAATCTTTTCGAACAACAACAGTACGAATTTGCAGGCCGCCACATCGGCCCAGATGAACATGATACCCGATCCATGCTTGCAGCTATTGGTGTAGAGACAATGGATGAACTGATCAGCAAAACAGTACCGGCTTCCATCCGCTTAAAAAAACCGTTGAAGCTTCCGGCAGCTCAAACAGAGTTTGAATATCTGCATGAGCTGAAAAAAATAGCAGCGAAGAATAAAGTTTTTAAGACCTATATCGGGCAGGGATATTATAATACCATTACGCCCAGTGTGATCTTACGCAATATTTTTGAAAACCCGGGATGGTACACCCAATATACCCCTTACCAGGCAGAAATTTCGCAGGGCCGCTTAGAGAGCCTGCTCAATTTTCAAACCATGGTTTGCGACCTTACCGGTTTGGAACTGGCCAATGCCAGTTTACTCGATGAAGCTACAGCCGCAGCCGAAGCCATGGCCATGTTATTTCATCATAAGAACAAAACTGAAGAGATAACTTCTCCTAAATTCTTTGTTGATACAAATATTTTTTCGCAAACCAAGGATGTATTGCTGACCAGGGCAACCCCTATCGGAATTCAACTGGTTTATGGTGATTATAAAACTGCATCGCTTGATGAAGGTTATTTTGGCGCCATTGTTCAGTATCCCAACAGTATTGGTTCAATTGAAGACCATCGTGATTTTATAAATAAAGTACATGAGGTGAATGGTTACGTAGTAATGGCAACCGACCTTTTGGCGCTTACATTATTAACTCCCCCGGGTGAATTGGGCGCTGATGTGGCTGTAGGTTCTGCACAGCGTTTTGGAGTTCCATTGGGCTATGGTGGCCCTCATGCAGCTTTCTTTGCAACGAGAGATGAATTCAAACGTGGAATACCCGGCCGTATCATCGGCGTAAGTATTGATGCACAAAATAACCGTGCCTTACGCATGGCTTTGCAGACAAGGGAGCAACATATTAAAAGGGAAAAAGCAACATCTAATATCTGTACAGCACAGGCATTGCTGGCTAACATGGCGGCTATGTATGCCGTTTATCACGGGCCCGATGGATTGAAGAAAATTGCACAACGCATTCATGTTTTAACAGCAGCCATTGCCAAAGGGTTAAAAAATATTGGTGTAAAAGTTTTAAACGACAATTTCTTTGATACGATAACTTTTGAAGTAGCCGATATCAATGCATTTAAAAAAGCAGCAGAAAAAAATAAAGCTAATTTTCATTACCATGCAAATGGAACAGTAAGTATGTCCATTGATGAAGTGGCAAGCAATTATATTGGTGAGACAGAAAAAAACCTGGCTGCCATTTTTAAAGCAGCTACATCAAGATCCTTTGTTTTATTTTTTGATGAAGCCGATGCTTTGTTTGGAAAAAGAACTTCTGCTTACTTAACTCATCCTGTCTTTAATACGCACCACAGCGAAAGTGAAATGATGCGTTACATAAAATCTTTGGAAAATAAGGATCTGAGTTTAAACACGTCGATGATCTCCCTGGGAAGCTGCACTATGAAACTGAATGCCGCTACGGAATTAATTCCTGTAAGCTGGCCTGAGTTCAGCGCCATTCATCCCTTTGCCCCTGCTTCGCAAACAAAGGGATACCAGTACATCATTACAAAACTGGAAGAATATTTAAGTAAGATAACAGGTTTCAATGCCTGCTCTTTACAACCCAACAGTGGCGCCCAGGGCGAATATGCAGGCCTGCTCACCATCAAGGCATATCATGCCGACAGAAAAGAAAGCCACAGGAATGTCGTACTCATTCCTATCTCGGCACATGGCACCAATCCGGCAAGCGCCATCATGGCTGGTATGAAAGTGGTGGTTGTAAAAAGTGATGCAGAAGGACATATTGATGTTGCTGACCTGAAACTAAAAGCACAGGAACATAAGAATGATCTTGCTGCATTGATGGTAACCTATCCAAGTACACATGGTGTGTTTGAAGAAAGCATCAAAAGGGTTTGTAAAATAATTCATGATAACGGCGGATTGGTGTATATGGATGGAGCCAATATGAATGCACAGGTTGGATTGACCAGCCCGGGTAGTATTGGCGCTGATGTTTGTCACCTGAACCTGCATAAAACATTTGCCATACCACATGGCGGCGGTGGCCCGGGTGTAGGGCCCATCTGTGTAAATAATAAATTGAAACCATATTTGCCGGGACATAATGTAAATGATACTTTAATATCAACGAGCAGTTCTATACCTGCTGTTAGTGCTGCACCTTATGGAAGCGCCAGCATCTTACTCATCAGTTATGCTTATATAAAAATGCTGGGTGCAGATGGTGTAAAAAGATCAACTGAATATGCCATACTGAATGCAAACTATATGAAGGCAAAGTTGGAAAATTATTTTAAAATTTTATATACGGGAACCAATGGTTTTTGTGCACATGAATTTATCGTGGAGCTCCGTCCCTTTAAAACAACTGCAGGTATTGAAGCTGAAGACGTGGCCAAACGTTTAATGGATTATGGTTTTCATGCTCCCACGTTGAGTTTTCCGGTGCCTGGTACGATCATGATAGAGCCAACCGAAAGTGAAGACAAAGGAGAACTTGACCGCTTCTGTGAAGCACTTATCAGCATCTACCACGAGATAAAAGCGATTGAAGAAGGTAAAGCAGATAAAATGGATAATGCTTTAAAGAATGCGCCACATACCCAACAGGTTGTTTGTGCAGATGAATGGAACCATGTGTATTCAAGGCAGGATGCAGCATTTCCACTGGCTTACACCATGAAAAATAAATTCTGGCCTTCCATAGCCCGTATCAATAATACTTTTGGCGACAGGAACCTGGTTTGCACCTGCGAACCCATGGAAAGTTACCTGGAGGAACCCGTTTCAAACTAACCATTGAATTCAGTTTTTAAGCCCGGCCCAGCGCCGGGTTTTTATTTGCCTGTTGTAAAAATTTGATTGCCGGGTAATTTTTAAAACAGTAAATTACCAGTTCAACTTAAAACTAATCATCATGAGGAAGCAAATTATTCTAACAGTTTTAGTATTGTGGGCAGGCTTTTCTTTTGCACAGACCGATGCCACCGGCAAAATAAAGAACGAAGGCCTGAATAATTCCAAAGTAATGGATATAGCCTTTCATTTAACTGACGTAAGCGGGCCAAGGCTTACCAACTCTCCCGGTTTTTTAAGGGCAGCTAATTGGGCAAAAGACGAATTGACTAAAATGGGTTTGGTAAATGTGGCTTTAGAACCCTGGGGTGATTTCGGAAAAGGATGGGAACAAAATAAATGTTATCTCGCCGTTACATCACCGTATTATTTTCCTGTTATTGCTATACCCCGTGCATGGACCGGAGGCACGCCGGGTAAAAAAGTAGTCAGTTCGGAAGTTATCATCATCAATGCTAAAGATTCAGCAGAATTATACCAGAATTATTCGGGTAAAATAAAAGGTAAGATCGTAATGCTGCCGTCAACAGATACATTGAAGCCTTCATTTACTGCCGACGGAGGAAGGTTTACAGAAGAAGAGCTGACTAAAATGGCAAATGCAAAACCTGATACGGTCCGCAGGCAGGGTAATAATCCTAACAACAATAATAATCCGCAATTCAATGCTGCCCGGCAACGGCAGGCACTGTTACGCCAGATGAATGCTTTTTATAACCGGGAAAAACCTGCAGCTGTACTTAGCATGAGCCGTGCAGGCAATGATGGAACCTTATTTGTACAAAATGGCGGCAGTTATGCTAAAGACGGAGAAAATAATTATGCTTACCTGATGTTATCCAGTGACGATTATTTAAGGATACAGAGATTGGTTATGTCCGGGCAAAAAGTTGAGATGGAAGCAGATGTAAAAACAACATTTTATGATACTGACCTGAAAGGTTATAATGTTGTTGGAGAAATTCCCGGTACTGATCCAGTTTTAAAAGATGAGATTGTAATGCTTGGCGGACACCTGGATAGCTGGCAGGGCGCAACCGGCGCTACTGATAATGCAGCAGGTTGTGCGGTGATGATGGAAGTGATACGGATCATTAAATCAACAGGATTACAGCCCCGGCGCACCATTCGTATAGCATTATGGAGTGGTGAAGAACAGGGTCTGTTAGGCTCCAGAGGTTATGTAAAAACTCATTTCGCTGATCCTGCAGATATGGTATTGAAACCTGAACACGGAAAAGTATCGGCTTATTATAACCTGGATAATGGTACGGGCAAGGTTCGTGGAATTTATTTACAGGGCAATAAAGACGCAGGCCCCATTTTTGCAAAATGGCTGGAACCTTTTAGTGACTTGGGTGCAAAAACAGTTACTATCAACAATACCGGTGGTACCGATCACCAGGCATTTGACGGCGTAGGTATCCCGGGCTTTCAATTTATCCAGGATGAAATAGAGTACGATACCCGTACACATCATACTAATATGGATACGTATGATCATTTAGTACCTGAAGACCTGAAACAGGCGGCAACTATTATCGCATCGTTTGTATATAATACTGCACAAAGGGATGAGAAGATACCCAGGAAAGAATTACCTAAACCAAGAGGTACGGGAGGCAGGGGTTTTTAAGCCCGGAAGTTTACTATCAAAAAGGACACATATTAAATGTGTCCTTTTATTTTTAAACCTGATCTTATCTGTCTTTGGCAACAGTTAACCTTGTAAATTCCGATCCACTGTATATCTTTGCCAGTTTATTGTCGCTTGTTTTTTTCCATTCAGGAATATGTGCTTCGGAAACAATACGCCAGAAATTCTTTGCCTTCAGGTCTTCATAATCCGGCGAGTTTACAAATATGCCCACTATCGTGTTCCTTTTTTTAAATTCAATCTTAACCTCGGTCTTGGCAAGATGTGTTGGTTCTAAAAATTTTGAGATCAATTCGTTTACCATATTACAACTTTTTCGCAAAATTACGCTAATTAAGGCTCCCACACGAATTTATTTACATCCTGTAACAAACAGCATTGATGTTCATTCCGGCTCCTACTGAAGCAAATAAGACCACATCGCCTTTATTCAAATTATGTTCGGGCATCAACCCGTTTTTCACCATGTCGAATAATGTAGGAATAGTAGCTACAGAACTGTTACCCAGGTTATGAATACTCATCGGCATGATATTTTCCGGCACTTTCAAAATGCCATACAGCTTATACAGCTCTTTTATGATGCCTTCATCCATTTTTTCATTGGCCTGGTGAATAAAAACTTTTTTAAGTTCACTGATATTGACGCCGCTCTTGTCCAGACACATTTTCATGGCGACAGGCACATGTTTCATCGCATATTCATATACTTTGCGCCCTTTCATTTTTATATAACGAATCCTGGGGTCAGAGTCGGGATAGTTTGATTTCCCAAGGTGCAGATAATCTACTTCGCCCTCACAATGCGATTGAACACTTGCACCTAATATACCTGATGTTGTTTCTTTGTTGTTTTTTGCTTCCAGTACACAGGCCCCTGCCCCGTCAGAAAATATCATGCTATCCCTGTCATAGACATCAAGTACCCGGGACAAAGTTTCTGTACCAATCACCAAACATTTTTTTGCAATGCCTGCTTTAAAATAAGCGTCGGCCTGTATCACTCCCTGCACCCATCCCGGGCATCCAAATAAGATATCATAGGGAATACATGAAGGGTTTTTTATGTTGAGCGAATGCTTTACCCTTGATGCAAGCGCCGGCAGCACATCAATTTGAATGGTATGTTTTATTACGTTGCCAAAATTGTGCGCTACAATGATCTGGTCAATGGTTTCAGGATCACACCGGGCATCTTCAATGGCCCTTTGTGCAGCAATAGCTGCCATATCCGATGACTCAATATCAGCGGGTGCATAGCGGCGTTCCTCAATACCGGTTATTTGCCTGAACTTTTCTACAATGAGGTGAGGCTCTATATCCAATGCCGAATTATCTTCAGCATAAAAATTATGGCTGGCAAAGTCCTTGTTGGTCTTTACAAATGAGGGGATATAAATACCTGTGCCTGTAATAACAGTTCTTATCAACTGGTTCATAAAAATAATTAAGCTTTATTAATAGCAGGCAATAGTCAGGTTAAAGTTACCGAATTTTCATGCTAAATAATAACATTTAAAAATACTTTTCTCTTTTTATTGGTTAATAATATTAAGTTTGATCATAAAAACAATTTTATGCAAAGAGGTTTTGGTTTCGCCCTGATATTACTTGCACTCTTATTTCACAGCACGGTTAAGTCGCAGGCAAGGATTTCAATTCCTGCATTCACAGCGTATGCAGTTCCGGCTGAAGCAAGTACTGATGAAGATGAAAGCAATTTGTTTGCTGCAAAAGAAGGGTTACATAACTGGGTTAACCCCGGGCAGGAAATACAATTTCATTTTAAGCTCAGGAGCAGGGGTAACCTTCAGCTTGCCCTTTTGATAAAAAACGACAAGCCGGGTAATGTAATATCGGCATCAATTGCAGGAAAAAGTTTTGCCGTAAAAGTTCCGCAATCAAAAGAATTTAAACTGGTAAGTATTGGTGCTGTGGCCATCAGCGATACCGGCTTTTATATTCTTACCCTTTCTTCATCCGCAAAAAAAAGTGAGCATATTGCCGATATACAATCACTGGAGCTGAGTGGTAATGCTGCCAAAGACATTCACTTTAACGCAAAGCCCCGGCGAAATGCTGCATCGGTACATCTTTTATACCCTTTGCCCGACAGTGTAAAAGCCATTTCTTTTTATAATGAGATCACCATACCAAAAGATGCAGATGTTTTGCATAGCTATTATATGGCCTGTGGTTTTGCAAGGGGCTATTTTGGAATACAGGTTAACAGTCCAACAGAAAGAAGGGTTATTTTTTCTGTTTGGGATGCAGGAAATGAAGCCATTGACAGGAATAAGGTAGCCGTTGAAAATAAAGTTCAGTTGATTGCAAAGGGCGAAGATGTATTTGCAGATGGCTTTGGAAATGAAGGGACAGGCGGGCATAGCCATTGGGTATTTAACTGGAAAACAGAGGAGACTTATAAATTTTTAGTTACAGCAGTTATTGATACTGCTACAGCTACTACAACATACGCCGGCTACTTTTTTATTCCTGAAATACAAAAATGGAAACTGATCGCTGCTTTTAAAGCGCCCAAAGATGGCAAGCCTTTAAGGAAATTATATTCCTTTGTTGAAAATTTCTGGGGCACTAACGGACAGTTATACCGCAAAGCTTATTTCGGCAATCAGTGGGTAAGAAAAGAAAACGGCGAATGGGCTGCACTAACGAAAAGTACATTCAGTTACGATGCAACCGGCAAGGCCGAAGACAGGATAGACTATGGTGCCGGTGTTGAAAACAATAAATTTTATTTATGGAATGGAGGTTTCAGGCAGGCCAATGCACAATTCAATGATACGTTGAACAGGATATTAACCGGTGAAAGACCGGTTATTGACTTGTACAAAAATGCAGACAGCCTGAAAGAAATTACCAAAGAGAAGGAAATTATACAATCTGCAATAAAAGAAGGAAAATTTGATACAACAGGAAGTGCTGACATGGTCTATTATAAAATACTGCAGGAGGGAACCGGGAAACAGGTTACGTTAAATGATACATTGGTTGTACGGTATAAAGGCAGTTTAATGAACGGGTTTATATTTGATGAAACCAAAAAAGAGCCAGCCACTTTTCCATTGAAAAGATTGATCAGGGGCTGGCAGATTGGCCTCCCCTTTTGTAAACAAGGGGGTAAAATAAGGCTGATTATTCCTTCAGCCTTAGCATATTCCATCAGGAATTTAGGTGTAATCCCTCCCAATAGTATACTCATTTTTGATATTGAAGTACTTGAAATAAAGAACGCACAATGATGAGGGTTTAATTTAAATCCGCCCGGTTACCAATAAAACACTATATTTGCGCATTATTTAATACAATACAATTTTAAAATGGACACACAAAAAGGTATCGTAAAGTTTTTCAATTCTGAAAAAGGATTCGGTTTTATTAAGCATGACGACTCAAACAAAGAAACTTTTGTACACGTTAGCGGATTGGTTAGCGATATTAAAGAAGGCGACAGCGTTGAGTTCGATTTGCAGGAAGGCAAAAAAGGAATGAACGCAGTTAATGTGAAAGTAGTAGGATAAAACCTCAGACTCAAAACCTTTTAGGGCTATTCATAAAATGGATAGCCCTTATTTTTTGCCCTTGTCCGTGTAAAATGTAAAATGTTTTGCAAATATTACGAACAATCATGCCCCGTATGTTGTTTGTTAATAAATTTACAGTGCTAATTAAAATAACAACAATGAAAAAAGCAGTTATTGCCCTTTTGAGCATTTTCGCCACTACATTAAGCCTTGCTCAGCCTGGACTAACAAAACCGGCTTCTGCAGGGAAAATAGTAATTGCTCCCGGCCAGAAAATAACCGTTGCAAGCAGTATTTCCGTTGAAGCTGATCTGAGCATGGGCATGCAGCTAAACAGTACTTCAACCAGCGAAAATCTGTTGGAAGCAAAGAGCAGCACCGATAAAACCTATACCATCAGTAATACACTCACAAAAGTAAAAGTGAATATGAATATGATGGGCCAGCCCACAAATTATGATTCAGAAAAGAAGGAAGGTAATAATCCTGATGTAGCTAAAGCATTTGACGACAAACTGAATAAGCCTGTAGATATTACCATTGATAATATAACAGGTGCTGTAGTAAAAGACGATAAAAATGTAAAGGAGAAAACCGGTGATGATGAAAACACACTGAATGGTTTGTTGGATATGTTTGCTGAAAACTCTGATGATGCTGTGGTTTCGGGTGCATTTGAGTTGATTCCCCAGGGTAAAAATATTGGAGACAGCTGGGTAGATTCAACAGTTTCGAAAGATATGAAAGCAGTACGTACTTATACCTTAAAATCACTAAATGGTAATGAAGCGCTGATACAGTTAGATGTTATCACCACCGCCACAAATAAGCTTGATGTGCAGGGTATGGAAATGGAGTTTAAGAGCAACACAAAAACAACCGGTGAGGTTGTTACAGACATCAGTACAGGACAGGTAAAGAAAAAAGATACAAAGTCAGATATTACCGGAAGCTTTCAGTTGATGGGACAAGATGTGCCTATTACTGCCAAGTCAAGTTCTACCACAACCTATAAATAACAGAGGCATGGTTATCGTTTTGACAGCAACCAGTTATACCCGATGGCTGTTAGCAAACAACAAATTCCGGTTATCCACCACAGATTATTAAACCCTATCGCATAGGCTATTTGAGTACCACCGGTGCTACCTATCACCTGCGCAGCGCTCCAGGCCATTATATATAAAGCAGCATATTGCCCACGGTTCCCTTCCGTACTCCTTGAGATATACCAGGAATTCATAAAGGGCATGGTGGTCATTTCAGCCAACGTGATCATTAAAGTGGACAATACGGCTATGAAAAGACCGCTGAATAAAGGAATGTTCAGGGCAAAAAACGAAAAAGCCATGATGATAGTGCCATAGGTCATTAACCTGAGATAAGGTAGCCTTCCTTCTAACTTAAATACAATTACCATTTCAAACAGGGCAATAAGAACCCCGTTCATCGCCATTACTATCCCTATCCAGAATTCATTAACATGGAGCCCTTCTTTAAAATATAGGGGAATAGTGGTGAACAACTGGAAAAAACATATGGCAAACAGGATTTTAAAGCCAATAAAATATAAAAATGTTTTATCGGCATGTGCAGGTGCCGGCTTTATAAGATCCTTCTTTGCTTTAGTTAAATTTCGTTGCTGCGCCAGGCTTACTTTAGGTAATAACCATATCAATAAAAATGCTGCTGCAATATTAGTCAATCCATCAACCCAAAATAATAAATGATAATTGATAGATGCCAGGAAACCACCCAAAGCCCCACCCAGGCCCCAACCTAAATTAATGGCAAGGCGTACCACTGAAAAGGATTGCGTACGGTTTTGCGAAGTACTGTAATGTGCAACAGCAGTTGCATTAGCCGGCCTGAAAGATTCATTGACCATACTCAGGAAGAATGTACAAACACAAATTGAAAAATAAGTGTTCATCTGGCCCAGCGTAATAAACAACAGCCCACCAGAGAGCAAGGAAAAGAATTGAGTATAATAAAACCCAAACCGGTCACTGATCCTTCCTCCAAAGAATGCACCAATCATTGAGCCAATACCATAAATAGCCACTACAAAGCCAGCCTGTTTTGTGCTGTACCCAATGTGTTTGCAATAGAGGGTCATAAACGGCAGCACCATAGTACCGCTTCGGTTGATCAGCATCACCACGGCAAGCAGCCACATCCTGCGGTTCAGGCCTGTATAAGCATTCCTGTATAGATTAATGGTGGCACTGAGCATAAAAAAGTGTTGCAAAGTTATTCGCAACACTCCATGTAAAGAAAATTTAATTACAGGTTTTCCAGGATTTCTTTTACCGAAACTCTTTTCCTGTAATCCCTATTAAAAAACACAAATCTTATTTTTCCATCGGTACCTATAACATAAGTAGCCGGTACCGGAAGGTTTGCTCCATTACTGCCATTTTCCTTGTCAAAATCTATCCCGTAACCTTTATACCTGGCTATCGTTTTCTCATCCACGGCAAAATTTACTTTATAAGACCGCATAATATTCATTGTCCCGTCCTCAATAACCGGAAAGACTGTTTTTGTCTTTTCCACTGTTTTTTTAATATTTTCCGCTGTTTCGGGAGTAATGGCCAAAAGCATAGCTCCTTTTGCTATTATGCTTTGTAACGAATCAGAGAAATGGCTTAATTGTTTATTGCAATAAGGGCACCATTGTCCCCGGTAAAATAACATAACTACCGGGCCTCTTTTTAATGCCTGCTTAAGGTCTATTGTTTTGCCGTCCTGGTCTTTTGTTGTAAACTCAGGGGCTATATCTCCTACTTTTAAACCCTCTGGATAAACAGTCTCAGTTTGTGCAAATACAAAAGAAACAACCAGTATTAAAAAAGCTGACAGGTACGTTGATTTTTTCATAACCGCTATATTTTTTTTACAAAGGTAAATTTGCAGGGATTGCAGACTTGTCGGCAAAATGACATTCAATGAATAAACGGCGGGATCAATTATTGATTAAAACTGTCTGTTTTTGGAATAATATCGAGCCCTTTTTTAAATGCTTCGGGCGGAGAAACTACTTTACGGAGTTTCGTATCCATCCATGCCCCATCACAAGTAATTTGGGCTGCAAGCATATTATCGTTCACCCATATTTCATGCACTATTGTCCATTTCCGGTGATCAATGGAAAGTTTATCCATCTTAAGCGTGATCCTGACTTCATCTCCAAATTGTATCTCTCTTTTAAACAAACATTCTTCCCTGAAAATGATTGGACCAATATGATGTTCTTTCATCAATGGCACACTGATTCCGTTCTTCGTAAAAAAATACATCCTGCAATAGGCGCCAAAGTCAAAATATTTTGAATGCAAGACATGAAAATTGGGGTCCAGGTCACCCCAACGCACTTCTATTTTAGTTGAAAAGTCCTGCATTGAATGAAGTTAAAAATCCTAAACCGAAAAACACACATAATAATACAGTTACTCTGCTGGTCAATATTACCTAGCTATATAACACTTCGTAATATTCCTTTGCCATCCTGTTGCTGTCAAACTGCCATTGAACATCCCGCATTCCGTTTTTCATGATCTGCCGCCATACTTCATGATTTTCATAGTACAATGGGAGTACCTGGTTCTCTAATATATCGTACAATTTATCAAGATCATATTCATCCTGTTCCTGTACACTTATATTTTCATAGTCGATGGGCGGAACCACAAAACCATTATTTCCATGATTGATAAATTCACAGATCCATCCGTCATGTGTACTGCAATTAACCGAGCCGTTCATGGCAGCCGTCATTCCGCTGGTGCCGCTTGCTTCCCGTGGCACCCTGGGATTATTCAACCAAAGATCAGCCGCTTGTTTTAATCTTTTACTTAAAGCCAGTTCATAACCAACGCAAACAGCTACATTATCATACTTTTTACTTAAGTGAACCAGCATATTAAAATCACTGATAGCAGGATAATCGACCGGGTATGGTTTTCCTGCCCAAATAATCTGCACAGGACATTTGGGGTTATTCAGCAATGCCTCAAATCTTTCTTCATCTCTTGTTATCAATTCAGCTCTTTTGTATCCGGCAAAGCGGCGGGCCCATACTATGGTAAAAACATTAGGCTTTAACAACTTTCCCGTTTGGTCAGCCACGATATCAAAAGCTCTTTTCTTTAAATATTTTTTGCGGTCATCAAATCCGTAATCGTTTTGCTCTTCCATAAAACGGTAAAGCTGCTTATCGGCCCAGTAATGCCAGTTTTGTGCATTGGTAATGGCTTTTATCTCACAAATGTCATCATATTTCTTCCACAACTTCCTGCTCACTTCCCCATGCAACTGGCTTACACCATTGGCCAATCTTGCAAAACGCAATGCAGCCAGGGAATGGTTGAATAAATTCCCTTCCATACCCGTCAGTCTCCTAACTTCATCCAGTTTCATGCCGCAGAAATAACTCATTTTTTCGCATAGGTGAATATCATGCTTTTCATTCCCGGCTTCTTCAGGTGTATGTGTGGTAAACACCAGGCGTTTCCTCACTTCATCTTTACTACCAAATTTCTTATACAGGTAAAATGCCGAACTGATCGCATGCGCTTCATTCAAATGATACAGGTCGGGGTTGAAATTTATCTCATCCATCAACTTAGCGCCTCCCACACCCAACAAAATGAACTGGGCAACTTTAGTAGCCACATTGGCATCATACAAACGATGAGTGATGGTCTGCGATACATAATCATTCTCCGGTAAATCGGTACTCAATAAAAAGATGGGGGCCGATTTAAATGTCTCGGGGTTCAGGTACCATGCTTTTACCCAAACCGGGTGCTCATGAATATCTATCTGGAACTTTATTCCGGTATCCTCAAGAAAATTGTAAATCTTTTCATTCCACTGCACCTGCAGGGTTTGATCCTGGTTACGGGCCTGGTCATAATATCCATATTTCCAAAGTATACCAATGCCCACCAGGTTCTGCCGGAGTTCATATGCACTACGCATGTGTGAGCCGCTTAAAAACCCCAGGCCACCGCTATAGATCTTGAGTGGTTGGTGCACTGCAAACTCCATCGAAAAATAAGCTACACGTTTGCCATACTGTTCATTTACATGATAGGGTACGTTAAAAGAAGAAAAATTCATATTGGGTTAAGTTGGTTTCGGTAGCAATATTACTGGAAATTTCAGACACATGTGTATTAAATACATATTACCTGTTCTCCAATACAGCAGTCACTTCAATCTCTATAAGTAAGTCTTCATTAATAAGTTTTGATATTTCCACCATGGTGGAAACGGGTTTAATATTTTTAAAGAATTCCCCATGTGCTTTACCTGCCTCCTCCCACCCGGATATGTCAACAATAAACATTCTTGTACGAACCACATCCTTTAACGATGCTCCGGCTTCAATCAGCGCTTTTTCAATTTTTTTAAAAATAAAAACCGTTTGTGCATACACATCACCCTTCCCTATCAGCGTATCCCCGTCCATGGCAGTGGTACCGGCAACTTCTATTATATTTCCCACACGAACAGCACGGGAATACCCTACCACATTTTCCCAGGGAGAGCCCGACCCGATATTTTGTCTCATTGGATAAGTTTAAGCCCTCAAATTACTGATTGGTTTTAACAGTGAAGCGAACCCATCGAGAAAATATTTTGTAAATGGAAATAAAATTTTTAGTTTTGTCTAAAATTAATTTTCAGTATTATGAATTTTACGGCCAGTGAAGAAAATTATATCAAAAGCATTTATCACC
>Ga0138256_10002467_pt1 | contig 19816 bp, 16 predicted proteins | sample KNB2016incub_MG_FD_105486 | JGI IMG/M metagenome (GOLD analysis project Ga0138256, IMG submission 105486) | Active sludge microbial communities from wastewater in Klosterneuburg, Austria - KNB2014incub_MG | ecosystem: Engineered > WWTP > Activated sludge > Unclassified | place: Austria... | reverse complement strand
GCTGCTCACCAACCGGAAATATCAAAGCGCGGATTATTTTCCAGGACTATGTCCTAACCCAATAGATTCTTCCATTTCGTATATCGCAAAAGTCAACGCCTCCTTACCGCGTGAATATGGAACAGGAACGGCTTTCTCCGATGCCCCTGCAAGACGGCCCACAGGCTATTATCTGGCACCTGGAAGTGTTGGAACAGTAAAAGTTCCTGCGACACTTGTGAATAAAGGCTTTAAAATTCTCGTCGGCGCCCACTCTGTAAATCGTGCACAACATGGTCAGGTCGATCGATTCTTCAGAGTTACCAATTCGTTTCCGATCGAGGATACGCTGACCCAAATCATCAATCCGTTTGGTGGAGGCATTTATATCATTACACCTTACGAGGCATCTGAAGGAGTTGTGGAAATAGCGTTGACGAATGTGGTTCCAGCACCATATTTCGCTGCAAATGCTGCAGGCACTACTTCTCTGGAGGAATGGCAAAACACACAGCGTCATCATCCGGCACCATGGGCTGATTTTGCGTCCGATAAATATATGATGCAGGTCCCTACCAGTTGGATCAATGCATATGAAGACCCGGTTACGTTGATGCAGGATTGGGATGCCCGAATGGATATAGTATCAACATTATTAGGCTATCCCTTAGCGCAAAATAATATCATGCTTTACCTTCAGGTAGATGTCGGTATTCAATATAATGGATTCTACGGCATAGGCAATCCGCAGGTCAACAATATTTACGATCCCTCCCAAGTGGAGAATGGCAATAAAAACCATTGGCTCATCAGGCCTGGTGATGGATTTTGGGAAACTGAATTTCATGAGATGGGTCATGCCCAATTATTCAGCAAATTTCCAGGCGAAACAGAAGCTGCTGTCAATGTTCCAGCAGCCGCTATATACAATCAGCTGTATGGTATGGACATCGACGCTGCACTTGGTGAATCTTTCGGCAATGCTCCTTACATCACCCGTGACCAGGCTGCATTAAATTGGATGGTGACACCAAATTTCAGGGCCGGCAATCCCATGGATATTTCCAACACCACCAAAGACGAGGTGCGATATCAACAGCGTGGTTATGCCAAATACATAGAAATGGCGGCGCTCTTTGGCTGGGAAGTGATCGATTCCTTTTATAAAAAAGAGCAACTGGATTACATCAATCAAGTTCCAGGTGATGGGCTCTCAGAGGTAGATAGCCGCATCTTACGCTTTTCAAAAACCTCCGGAACCGACGTACGACCCTTGATCCATTTCTGGGGCGTGCATCCTGATGACACAGCAGCATTGAGTTCCACACTCAATGCTGAAGGTTTGTCTCCATCAAAACTCATATGCGAACGATTGGAACATTACAAATCCATCATTCCAAAAGACAATGCTGAATTTCAGATTCATGCGAATGCCTTTTTTGGAGGTTCAGTGCCTCCGGGTGGTGATCCCGATTATGGATCCGGTTGGTACAATATTTGGCTACCCCTATACGACGAAACGCACGGTGCACTTGCTATACAAGCGATGGAGGATATCATCAATTTGTATTTCCCGGATGGATGTCCGGCAGAACCTCCAGCGCCGATTGTCACCGTGAATAATCCTGCCATATGTGCCGGACAAACCGCAACACTGACGGCCTCCGGAGCTATGTATTATCAATGGAGCAATGGCGCAACAGGCCAAACAATCACTGTGCATCCTGATTCGACAACAATTTATACTGTCATTGGGAAAACAGCTGGTTATGCTTCTGAACCTGCTACTGTGGAAGTTATTGTCAACCCAATACCAGAAATCTCCGTTGATAATGCAACTATCTGTGCGGGTCAATCAGCAACACTCACTGCCTTGGGAGCGGACACTTACGAGTGGAGCAATGGCGAAACTGCTGACAGCATCATGGTCAGTCCGGAGATGACAACGATTTATACAGTGACGGGCTATTCATTAGGTTGTGCATCGGATCCTGCATCATCGATGGTGGCAGTCAATCCACTTCCGGCTGTGATGGTTATGGTCGATGAGCAGGAAGAATTTGCCATACTTGATGCATTTGGACCTGGACTCACTTATGAGTGGTCTACCGGAGAAACCACACCTGTCATTCAGGTCTTTGAATCGGGAACCTATTCAGTAACTGTAACGGACGTAGCTAGTTGCACTGCCTCATCTAGCGTTACGATCTTGCTGGTTTCCGCTGTCGATGTTAAGCAAGACGTTGTAGAGATTGTGGTAGCGCCAAATCCGATCAATGATGCTCTTCATATTGTATGCAAAGGACATGCTTCTACAAATGTTACCATGCTGAACAATTTGGGTAAGGTTGTATTGACCGATCCTATATTTATTTCGGAAGGAATGACAAGGAGTTTAAGTGTGGAAAATCTACCATCCGGAGTTTACTATTTACGGATTGAAGGGACAGGGTTTGTCAAAACTTTGCGGATTGTGAAGAGTGGTGAGTAGTAAGTGGTAAGTAGTGAGTGGTGAGTGGTCATTAGCATCGTACGTTGCACTTCCGTTTCGGACTTCGGACTTCGAATTAGAACTTCTACCTCACGACTTCGATTATGCACTATTCGCTATTCCTTATTCAAATATGGACTACAACTCCAAAATCCTCTTTGTCTCACTATATATCCGCCCAAAATGCTCCTGATGCTTACCGGACAATAATTCTTCATCAAACGCCTTGGCTATTTTCATCACCATCGTTTTATATTCAGGACTATTGTTTTCGTAAAGGCCCTTACTAAAACTGATTTGTTGCTCATCTTCCCGGAATACAATATCCAGTTTCGCTGCCCCGCTGCCTAATGCAATGGAGTGGTCCGTATATTCTCCAGTCGTATCACTGATGATGTTAGACTCGTTCCATCCCATCTGTTGTAACACAAAATCCTTAAATACTGGCAACATACTTGCCTTCACCGGATACAAATAATAATAATTGTCAGATTCCTTGTAATTACCCTTCCAGTAAGGAAGTTTATCCCATTTTTTTACGCTCAATGTATCCCCATTCGCATTCCATTCAAAATACGTATTGAACCAATCGAGAGTGAGGTCCTCAAAATTTTTCATTCGCGTATCTGTATCGTCATAGAGCACTTTATAGCCTTTATCATTTTCAAAATCGTAGACGACAAGTGCATGTTCTGATTCCGGCAAATTGGCCTGCTCCGTATTCCATGATTGAAAGGCAGCATTGAATACGATCTTTTTACGATCGGGAGAAAAAGCAATCGCACCATTAGGCTGCGGATAAGAATAATTATCTACATCATTATTGTCCTTGTTAAAAAGCATTTGCTTGCCAGTATGTACATCAAGTACTGTATGCCCACTCACCAGGAGATACCGTCCACCTTTCAGGGTATCCAGTTGATCCATGCCAAGTGTATCACTTCTGGAGAATACTTCCTTGAAAGTTCCGGGTTGTCCTTCTTCACTATCCAAAAATTGAACAGATGCAAAATCAGTTCTTTGTTCGATAACAGGTTCTACAATGGGTTGCCCATCTTTTATGTAAATCAAATAAAGACTTTGGCTTCCAGCCAGGAGTGTCGGTATAGGTGCATCCGGAAGCGCATAGACCATCCATAAATATGGCAGCCCCGTATTGGTTTGCAAGGCGGAAGGGAATGGAATAAGCTTGCCCTCAAACCAGATGGAATAACTGATACTGGTCTGGTTAACCATGCCATAGTTAATATTATAGGTTTTACCTGAGATCGCATCTACCTTAATGACAAATGGCCCATACGCCATCTCTTTCTGAATGGAGGTGGTGTCGGCTCCCAATGCTTTACGGAGAACGTAGAAAAGTATCGCACCTATCACGACAACAACAAGTACCCATAATAGAACCTTCATTTGCTTAAATTTTTAAAGGCTGCTAAAGTACGATTGAATAGTGAATAGTGAATAGTGAATACCGAATATCGAAGTACAAAGTCGAAGTATAAAGTTGAAGTTAGAAGTAGATTCAAAATCTAAAGTTTGGTTGTCTTTACTTCAATTTTGTACTTCGCCTTTCTTACTTTGACTTCTTACTTTGACTTCTACTTCTACTTCTTACTTCGATATTCGTTATTCGGTATTCCTTATTCCATATTCCATACGCCTTTGTGGGCAATAAAATACTCCCACACCCTCAAAAACTTCTCCGAAGCCCTCAGGATAGGCTCCAAATCCACATCCTCTTTCGCCATCCACTTCCATTGTGATTCCAACAAACCCGGATGCGCAAGGCCATGCAATTCAATAGGCTCATACACAGTATCCGGTGCAGCTTCAAAACAACCTTCCTTGCCATAGCGAGGACGGCTGTGATTCAACCAACCATTAAAATCACTTTGAAAGCCAATGGACAGGTCGATCTTTTCATCTTCCGTGAGGTTGTCAATAGTCTTGGAGCTGTCGTTGAAAATGAGGCCCACATTTTCCGCAAGGAACGACTGCAATGCTTCGTACGTAAAACGATACGTGTCAACAGACTCATCGCAATATTCCGGTTGACGATCCAATAAAGCCTGGTACTTCGGATCGGAGTGATAAGGCTTCAACGAAATACCGCTAAGTGGCAGAGCCATAAAACCGTGCCCCTGGTAAATGCGAATCACATCATCCTCAGATATTGCACGTTGCATATTCTGTATCGGCTTAAAGGCATCGTGCGTGGAAACAGGTGGAATGCCCAATTCAGCCATCAGGTCTAATGCATCCGCTCGAGTAGAATCCGACATGTGCGAAATATCTGTCATGATACCCGCATTGGCCAACCACCGAATGGCATTTCGGCCCAGATCTGTAAGACCTCTTTTTTCCTTGCTTCGCAACGCCCCTTTGGGATTGATGATGCTGAATACAATGCCAGGCCTGATGGCTGAACCTCCCAATTCAGATTCTAACAGATGAATGAGCGTAATGAAAGCAACGCCCTTATCTGCCCAAAAGAGTGCGTCTTCTTCACTACCGATCAGCGCCTTGCCGCCTTCTATCGAATAGACTATGATCGTTTTCTGCGTTTGCGTCACCAAATTCCGAACTTCCAGAGGTGACCTTGCAATGGCAAACTTTTCCGCATGTTGCTGCACAAACTCTTCAACATACTTCATTTGCTCCAGAATCACATCGCGTGCTTTTTGCCTATCGCTGATACTTTCCCTGGTCATGAAGCCTACCACAAATATCCGACAGCCTTTGTTGTCCTCCCAATAATTCGCATAATTGACATTGTCAAACATGTGTTTGTATGTCAATTCAGGAGGGGTAGTTGAGTCAAAATAAGTCAATCCCGGATCAAATCTCGGATGAGCAATATGCATCGTTGGATGGATCTGGAGGTCCATGTATTCATGAATGATCTGGCTGTGGGCAGGTTGAACATATAGCAAAGAGACTAGCGACAATGATAAACAACAGAAAGAGTTTTTTGAATTCATGAAGAGACGGGACATGCTTTGTGAGTTGTGAGTTGTGAATTGTGAGTAAAGCCCCTTCACTAAAATTAAGTCGGGAAGCTGTGCAGTTAAAACGCATTCTGGCGGATTTCGTTTACTTTTAATCCCATGCTCTTCCCTGACCTCTGATGAATAACGAATATCGAAATCAGAAGTAGAAATCCAGAAGGAGAAGTGGGGAAGTAGAAAATCAAAATTCCTTTCTTAGACTTCCTATTTCAACTTCTTACTTCTTACTTCTTACTTCTTACTTCTTACTTCTTACTTCTTACTTTAACTTCTTACTTCGATATTCGATATTCGCTATTCGTTATTCAACAGGCCCTGATGCTCAGGATGCATCCGGATATATTTGGCTATATACGGACAGAACACTTTAATCTTTACCTTCTTCTCTATGGCATAATTCATTACGTGCTCAAGCAGAACGCTCGAAATACCTTTCCCGCGAAATGAAATCGGAACAAATATGTATAAAAGCATAAGTATTTCACCAGACCACCTGTAGTCAACATAGGCTATGCCTTCTTCTGTCGGCACTTCAAAACGAAAGTCAGTTTCATTAAGTGTGACGATGTATTGATTTGTCGGATTCAAAATCATGATTTGAAATAGTTTATTGAAGTAACAATTGCTCTTATTGAAAGTTGAAATAAATAACGCTTTTAAAAATGGGCATAGGAAATACTGAATAACAAATAGCGAATATCGAAGTTCGAACTATAAAGGTGAAGGCAAAAATTGAAGTTGAAGTACATTTATACTTACTTCTACTTTTTAATTCGATATTCGGTATTCAGTATTCCCAAGCTTCAACTTTTTACTTCGATAATCGCTATTCGTCATTCGTTATTCAACACAGGTTGAGAACTGGCAAACCCCTTCTTCACCTCAACCTTGTGCTGCGCACCCCACTCATACAATGCATCCAGCACACTCGTCAGCGAATGACTATAACCGGTCAACTCATACTGGACAATAACAGGAGGTCCATCGATGACCAGGCGACGAATGAAACCATTCAGCTCAAGATCCTTTAGTTCGGAGGCAAGGACCTTGGAGGAGATCCCATCAATACTGCGTTGCAACTCATTGAATCGATTGGTACCTTCGAGCATGGCCACAATAATTTGCAACCTCCACTTGCCGCCTATAGCATAAAGGGCATCCGAAATGGCATTGAGGCGATGGCGACAGGCGGATTTCTCCATGCCCGGTATTAACTTTTTCATACAAAAAGAAGCTGGTTAACTAAAGGTAACTACTTACCTTTGGGTATCTACATACCAAAGGTAAGCAAAGATATGTACTTTTGCATTGACAAGTACATAACAAGTGTCAAATATTCTACGACATAATTTGCGCACATCAATTGCCCCTAAATCCCCTACAGAGGACTTAATATCGAACGCATGAATATTAGTAAAGCATTAATACTGGCCGGTGTCAGCAGCACCCTTTCCATCACCGCATCTATCATTTATAACAAGGTGTATAGCGGTTCTTTTTATGTAGACTTTAGCAAGATCATCTCACCTACAAGCATAATCCTGACCTGTCTTGTAGGCTGCACTCTGATGTCCCTGGCCTATGCCCTGATCATAAAATGGCGCCCTTCTTTGAACCTTGGATGGCTGAATATTGTATTTGCTATTCTCAGTTTCGCATCCATCATCATGGTATTATCCTTTAAGCTGCCGTTAGAGATCGAATTTCCGGAATTATTTCCCGGACTGGCGATCCCAATGCATTTTTTCCCGGTGTTGGCTTTTCTCACCATCGTACCCTTTTTTAAATCCAAATCACTTTAATCATACACTTACATGAAACACGTAACTCTTTTTTCAACCGCCGCACTGGCATTTGTCCTGACTTCTTTCACCATCCTCACGTCCAATAACTGGAGTGCTGATGCGGGTCACTCACATCTTGGTTTTACATTGAAACACATGAACATCGCAGATTTTCATGGCAGCTTCTCTAGCTGGGAAGGAAAGATTACTTCATCACAATCAGATTTTTCTGATGCCGTTGTTGATTTCAGCGGTGATATCAACAGTATTTACACCGGCAGTTCAGGCCGTGATAACCACCTGGTTTCAGCCGATTTTTTTGACGCGGAGAAGTATCCAAAATTCACCTTCAAAAGCAAAAGCTTTAAGAAGACAGGTGACAAAGAATATGCTGTGAAAGGTGATCTTTCTTTTCATGGTGTCACAAAAGAAATCACGCTGAAGGCCATCAATACAGGTACTGCCGAAAATCCACAAGACAAAACGCCAATGACAGGTTTTAAAGTGAGTGGTACGTTCAACCGTATCGATTTCGGTATCTCTCCTGATGCACCTGATATGATGCTGGGACATGAAGTAACGATCGTAGCGGATATCGAATTTGCAAAGGGTTAATCCATCGATCCTACAATTATGAAAAGAATAGCTTTATCCATGATAGCCGTACTCTTCCTTGGAGGAATATTTGCTTTCGTTCAACTGACCAACTGGACCGTGGGCCAGGATTACAGTGTCAAATTTTCAGGCAAAGGCGTGACTGGCATTTTCAAAACATTTGCAGCTACGATCACTTTTGATGAAGGCAATTTGGCAACTTCGAAATTTGTCATCACGATTGATGTGGCCTCGCTCAATACCGGTAATGCGGTGCAAAACCGCCATGCCATCGCTGCCGAATGGTTTGATGCTACAACGTATCCGAAGATCAAATTCACTTCCGGAACGATCCAAAAAAGTGGTAGCGGCTATGTGGTGAATGGAAAAATGGAAGTGAAAGGAAAAGTGAAAGAAGTGTCGATTCCATTCAATTTTACCAACACCGGATCCACAGGAGTGTTTACATCAACATTGACGATCAAGCGCTCTGATTATGGTGTCGGTGTTGCCAGCAATGATGTCTCTGATGAAATCAAAGTTGAGATCAAGGTTCCAGTTATAAAAGGCTGAGGCGAAGCCGAAGGAATTTCGAATTTCGAATACCGAATATCGAAATCAGAAGTTGAAGTGTGAAGTTGAAGTGTGAAGTTGAAGTTTATTACTACACCTCACCTTCACACTTCACCTTCACACTCCACCTTTTTACTTCGCCTTCCAACTTCCTACTTCGATATTCGGTATTCGATATTCATTACTGATTATTCAAAGAGGTCGATGCACAGCGTCCCAAAACCTTCCTTACTCCTCATTGTTCATTTTATGAACTCGATAAATCACACCAATGAGCACCATCTACAACATCCTCCTGATGGCAACATTCACCATCATCACCTCCTGCGTCCCCAAGATCAACCAACAGGAAACCAAGGTTACTACTACAAACAATACCTCCACTCCAGTGGAAACAGAGGCACCTAACGCCTCTTACCCACCGGCTTTCGCAGGCCAGACACGCATTGCTGGTATTCATACCAAGACCCCATACCAGTCTGACGTGCTGACCAATAACCTTAACAAGCCATGGGGCATCGTCTCTCTTCCCGATGGGCGATTACTCATCACCGAAAAGAAAGGGACCATGCGAATCGCCTCAACGTTTGGTACCGTAAGTGATCCTATCACCGGCATACCTGAAGTCAATAGCGCAGGACAGGGTGGTCTTCTAGGCCTCTGCATCGATCCCAATTTTACTGAGAATCGCATGGTGTATTGGGTGTTCTCAGAGTCATTGCCAACCGGCAATCTCACTGCTGTAGCAAAAGGCCGCTTAGCCCCGGATGATAAAAGAATTGAAAACGCAACTGTCATTTATCGCGCCACGCCTGCTTATGCAGGCAATTTGCATTATGGAGGTCGCATTCTTTATGCCAAAGATGGTCATCTCTACATTTCGACCGGTGAACGATCAGATCCTGAAACAAGGCCCCTTGCGCAGGACCTGAATGCAGGACTCGGCAAAATCATTCGGATCAAAACTGATGGCAGGGCAGCGGACAGGAACCCTTTTGTTAATAAACCAAGTGCGAAACCCGAGATCTATAGTTACGGCCATCGTAATGTTCAGGGCATTGCTTTTCATCCGCAGACCGGAGACCTATGGGAAAATGAATTCGGTCCACGTGGAGGTGACGAAGTAAACATAATTATGCCAGGCAAAAATTATGGGTGGCCTGTCATCACATACGGCATCGAATACTCAGGAGGAATAATTGGTGACGCCATTCAGCAAAAGCCGGGGATGGAGCAACCCATCTACTATTGGGATCCGGTCATCTCTCCAAGTGGCATGACGTTCTACAATTCCGATGTTATCCCTGAATGGAAGAATAATCTGTTTATCGCATGCCTCAGTGGAAAGCATATCTGCCGCCTGGTGATTGAAAATAACAAGGTGACAGGAGAAGAGCGGCTCCTGGCAGAGGAGGAACAACGCTTCCGCGATATCACACAAGGCAAGGATGGAGCATTGTATGCTGTCACGGATGAAGGGCGATTGTATAAAATAGGCGGAGGCTAAGGCTAAGTAAAGTTGGAGGCTATTATTGATGAATTCAAAAAAACTTTTACCGACGAATAAAATTCTGCAACCCCCCGATAAACTTCTCCGGCGATTGCTCAATGGCTGCCTTGCCAATCGGCTTTACTTTGAATCTGCCGTTTTCTTTTTCATGCGTTACGCTGAGAATCCATACGGTCGGATAGCTGGTGACTTTCAGTGACTGGGCCATACCCATATTTTGTTCTTTGTTTCCATCAGGGAGCTGATTGTGTTTAGCGAAATCAAGCTCCAGTAACACAATACTATTTTCCGCCCATTCTTTAAATACGGGCGTAGAAAAAACATTTATTTCAAGCTGCTTACACACACCACAGGTGTCACTCGCGGTAAAATAGACCAGAATGGGTTTATTATCTTTCCCGGATTGCGCATAAGCATCATTCATATTGGTCAGCCATTCTTGACTGGATTTTGATGATGAAGTATCAGGGGATGATCCTGTGCTGTCTGAAGGTTTGCTGGAGCATGCGATAAGGCTTACTATCGCGATCAGTATAAAACTAAGGTACCTGAGTTGTTGTGTTATGTTCATGATTATTCGATTTATAAAAAGTCTCTTAAGAGGTCACCCTTCACTTGCTTTTGCAGAACTCACCCCCTGCCCCTCTCTTAGGAATGTTTGTGGGTACGCATATGGTTTTCACAAAGGGAAGGGGGTGAGTTATAAGAAAAATCAATTGTGCTTTTTATGTAAAACTAAGTTCTGATAACTCTTTGCCAATATTCCGAATGCCAACAAGGATTCGCTGACTTTGAACCTGCGAAGGCTTCTTCTTGCCTGAAACATATTGCGATAACAATGTAGGATTCATCCCAATTTTCTCGGCAAGATGACGGGCGTTAAGAACTTTATAGTATTGGAAAAATTGCTGCAAATCTATTTCTATTATGATATTTTCCTTATCGAGAACATAGCCGTGATCCTCAAAATACATATTTAAAGCTTCAAGCATATTATACTGAAGATCTGAAATTGTTGTGCCCGTAGTCCCAAGAGGAATATTATCATCTGCCGCATAGGCAGAAAAGCCAGTATTCGTTTTTTCTACAATCATCTTTACTTTCTTTTTCAATTTCTTCATCATAACGCTTTACGTTTATTCAATTATCTTAATCCAGCTTTCTTCAGCAGCTTCTTCTCCATTCCCTTTCCCATCTCATGGCTTCCATGGAAAGGCACTACCAAAGTCTCTGTCTTTGTTGGATGAATCATCGTCAAGTGAGAACCATTCTGTTTCACTATAAACCATCCATCCCTTTGAAGGATTCGGAGCAACTGGGAAGATTTCGTTCTCTTCTTTTTTTGATTTCATTTCCTGCCCCAGGGATTTGAATAGTAAATAATCCTGCAAAGGTAAATAATAATATACCTCAATGCAAGTCATTGGGTAAATTATTATTGACTTTTAATTTAGTCCTATTAGTATGGAATTACTTTAAGCACCTCACCTTTGCCCCTTGCAGAACTCACCCCCAGGCATTCTCTTGGTCCTGCAAAACTCACCCCCTAACCCCTCTCTTAAATTAGATTAGCGGTATGCATAGGATATTCAGAAAGAGAGGGGAGATTTGATTTACAATGCAACACATGATTGTTAAAGGCGAAATGTTTTTTCTGCCTCTATGTAACAATCCTTTATTATGTAAAATCTTACAACCCCTCTCTCTTCAGCAGGACCATCTGCGTAGGTGTATACACTTCATGAGAGGGGGGCAAGGGGATGAGTGATAGTAAGGGCTGTTGACGTCCCTTCAGATTGGAGTAGACTATAAATCATCCTGAGCTCAATAATAATTGGCTGTACATCTCTATAACAAAAGTTATATTTGGCCACTAATCGCTCATCTTAGTTTTACAGTTAAACATACCCCAATGAAAGCCAACTACACTCCTTTATTATGGATCAAGAGAAATTTCGCCTGCGTGCTTGTCACTCTTTTCTCACTATCCTTCTTATCTGAAGTGCGGTCACAACACCGTGTAGAATATTATTACCTGTACACAACTGAGTTCAGCCCTGACCAGGAGGAAATGGAAGCAATCAGTGCTGCCTTGTTTGACGTACAAGCATGGTATCAGGTCGCCACCGGAGGGTTGACATTTATTATCAGTAATCCGAATGCTCCGATTGTCATGGCCTTGCAGCATAATTCAGCCTATTACTCATCGAATTTTGTAGGGATCATTTATGAAGAAATATACAACAACGGAGGACCTTTGGATGAAGAGGGGGATGTGATTAAACTCTTCTTTGTCAAGGGTGGAGGTGGAATGGCTGCCGGTGCAAATGCCTGCAACTTTACCGGTGGCACCGCCTGGATTGGTATGGATATTTTTCCTGAATTCAACACAGGTGATTACTTTGACTGCCCTGGGGGAGTAGGTGGAGATGCCTGGCCATGCACGCCTCTTGGTGCAATCGCGCACGAACTGGGACATACGTTTAGCCTTCCACATCCGGATACCTATAATCCTGCAGACATAGCTTTTCATAGTGTAATGCAATCACATTGGTTCTATCCCTATATCTATGCCACAGAGGATGAAGATCCATGGAGCTTGCTTTCCGTCGAGCGTGAAACCGTACAGGGTTGTCCTTTTCTGACCATTACTGATATCCTGATCTCACAACCGTATGACGAACTACCTGTCTGTAACCTACCGGCTAATGGATCCACTCCCACCGCGGAATTTTCCTATAGCACAAATGGTACAGAAGTCACCTTTGAAAACGAATCGAATGGTGCGTTTTTATATTATTGGACCTTCGGAAATGGGGATGTTTCCACAGAAGAAAATCCTGAGTATGATTTCGATGAGGATGGAATCTATGATGTTCGATTGCGCGCCACGGGAACTAATGGAATGATGGATCTCGCTCTTGTCCAGGTTGTACTGTGCAATAGCATGGTTACCTCGATCAGCACCACCGATGATGAGATCTGCGTGGGCGACGACGTGACCATAACCGCTACAGGTGGAGATCAATACTTATGGAATACCGGCGAGACGACATCTACCCTCGTGACAGATCCTTCCCAGGACTTTGAATACGAAGTGACTATTACTGCCTCTAACGGATGCTATGCAACTGAAGCTGTCTATATCTATGTAGACGAAGCTCCTGAAGTTGAAATTGTTTCCTCCGCTATTGGCGACGCCATATGCATCGGTCAATCTGTTGACCTGAGTGTGGATCCATTTGGAGAATATATCTGGAGTACCGGCGATACAGATAATGAAATCAATGTCACACCTACATCGAGTACTACCTATAGTGTGACGGTGACAAACAATGATGGATGCTCCGGCACTGCTGAAATTCTAATTGAAGCATTTCCGCAGCCTCTAGCCAATATTATTGTCACAGATTCCCAGATATGCTCTGGCGATTCAGTCACATTAACAGCGTCAGGTGGTACAACATATCTTTGGAGCAACGGACAATCTTCAGCACAAATCCTGGTTGCACCAGATACCACTACTGCGTATGCTGTCACTGCTTTCATCGGAGCTGGCTGTGAGGATGATGCTTCAACAGCCATCACGGTATGGCCCCAGGCCACAGCATCTATAACAGCACCCACCCAAGTGTGTCAGGGTGACACTGCAATACTAATCGGATCCGGCAATGGAACGTGGATTTGGTCAACAGGAGACACAACATCCCAAATCCAGCAAGTCATACAAACGGACACAGCCTATTCTGTCACTGTAACGACAGCCAACGGATGCACAACGGATGTAGCGTCCTCAATATCTGTTTACTCGCTCTCTTCTACCATGCTGGTTATGTCGGATGACAGTCTTTGTATAGGCTCGGCTGTTGAACTGACCGCCCCTGATGCCGCACAGTATTTGTGGAGCACTGGTGATACTACTGCAAACATATCTTATGTAGTAGATGATACAACACAAGTCCAGCTGATTGCTCTCGATTCCCACCAATGCACATATGGATTTACTTCTTCATTCTATGTTTTTCCTTCACAACAAATAGATATTGTAGGCCCGGATGGAATATGCCTGGGGGATACACAGGTACTGATTGTACCACAAGATTTTGCAAGCTATGCATGGTCTACCGGGAGTGATACATCATTTGCTGTTGTGACAACAGGAGGCCTTGTTTCCGTAGACGTGGTGGATACTTTTGGATGTTCGCAATCAGACACAATTTTTCTCCTGCCGGATGATACTGAAGGATTGAGCATCACAGGGACCGCACAAATATGTGAAGGTGATTCAGCCACTTTTGAAGCAACCCCTGGTCTGCCACAATATATGTGGTCATCAGGTCAGGACACAAATGTGGTAGTAACCTCCCAGGCTGGTATCTATACACTTACTGTGACGGGACAATTTGGATGCACGAAATCAGACTCCATAATCCTGGTGGTGGATTCACTTCCGCAGTTTGAATTAGTGCTGATGGGATCTGACATTATACCAGATGGGCTTCCTGCAGAATCTCTTACTTATCTTTGGACAGATAGCACAACTGCGAATGTACTGACTATCACCGCTTCGGGCTTATATTGCCTGACGGTAACAAGTGATTCAGGATGCAGTTATGCCGCATGTCTGGATGCAGTCATTACTGCTGATAAAAAAATTCCCCCGACACCTGTTCATTTGTTTCCAAATCCATTCACCAACGAAATCTATATAGAAGGTGAGTTTTCGGAAAAAGATGAACTAATGATCTCGACTGTGTTGGGAAGTATACAACATGCTCCAGTCATCCGAACGTCAAGAGGATTTCTTATCACGGACACAGACCAATGGCCTGCGGGCTTATACATTATCAAGGTGCTCAACGGAAAATACCGGATGGCAACACTTTGTGCTGTGAAAATGTAGGATAGAATTACTAAGTCGTTGTAATGAGTCTTTACGCACCAGGCATTTCATTCCTGGTGCGTAAAGAAATAAATTACCAAACCTTAAATATTTCCCGGTTACCTGAGATATACATTTCGTTGATCCCCTTCATCTTCTCATTCATCTGCCTGTTTTCTTCCGTATCCTCCATATATTTTTCCCAGCTTTTCTCGTACGCTGTGAGGTTTTCATATTGACTGACCATGATAACCCGGTGCCATTGACCGGTCATATCGGTCATGATGTGAAGCATGTCCGGCTGGCCGCCCATCACTTCCTTGAATAGTTTGGCGATTTTTGAAGCGTTTCCCGGCTTGCAGATAAAAGTGTCGTGTACGATAATCATGCGTTTCTATTTAATGGTTTATTCGTTTATTGGTTTATTAGTTTATTAGTTTATTGGTTTATAAGTTTATAGGTTTATTGAAATAACTTAACTCTTTACAAGCAATCTAAATACATTCCTATTGCCACAACCACCCAAATGTTCCGCCTGTCACCAGCCCATACACCAATGCATCAAACAACATCTTCCAGGTGGCGCCCCAACTCTTGCCATCCCAGATCGCATCCTGAAACAGTGCCAGTCCATACCCCATAAAAGCCACACAGCCTGTCAGGCGATGTACTGCCAGATAATCGGCTCCGGGATTGATTGTATGGCTTGCAACATAGGCCACAAAAATGTTGACCAGCACTAAAAAGGCAAACCATTGCAGCAGGTTTGTAGCCATGCCCTTACCTGGCGTACGAACACCGATTATCATATTGGGGCCCTTTGCCATTTTAGCCTTGAATTCAGGTGAATTGAAATCCTTCATGCTTGCGGGTTTTGGCAGTGCATAATGGCCCGGCGGAATATGCAGATCGCGAAGCCGGTCCATGACCTGATCTTCATTAGGTACCTGCTTATAATCCGAAGAATGATATCCAAGGACCATGTGGATGACAGAACTGATGATAAATACAAATACAGCCGAAAGCAGGATCGGCATCCAGAGTGTAGTCAGAAATTCCATAGTTAGAGTTGGTTTTGATCTGACTAAAAGTACTAAAATGAGTTGAAAAAACATAGCCCACGGGCTGCAGGAGCAAACACCTGCAGCGGCTAAGGCTTAGCCGTTGTTGGAGTTTGCTCCAACAACTCATGATAGAGAGTCACCGTTGAGCCATCATCGTGTTGCAAGAGCAAACAATTCGGCATAACTCTCTGCGATGCTCCTGCAAAAGCAATTACCTCACGACCCTTACCAGCTCACTTCCTTCTTTACCATCAATAGTCACTCGAACTACATAATTCCCTTCCGGCCATGCACTGCCATCCATCAGGATTTCTGATTGCGCGGCAAAGTTTTGCGTATACACTAATGCACCGGCAGTAGTATATACTTTCACCGTACCTGCTTTGTGACTTTCAGGTAACGTCAATGTAAATTGCCCACGTGTCGGATTTGGAAAGAGGTGCATTTTTATAGCATCCGCTATGTTATTTGTTGAAGACACAAAATCCAGATCGAATTTAGTACCCGAATTGTAAATCTCTTTTGTGTCAGGATCCATCACCCATGCAATCACATAGATCTCATCAGCATTCCATGCCTGATCTACTTGATACGTGAAGGATTCAGTCGCTGTGCCACTACTTAAATCAACATCAACGCCAGCGCTTGCAGTTAGAAATTTTCGAAAAACATTGTGATGGACGGTTTCGCCATTCGGAGCATTGTATAGAATTTCTCTTTCCACGATCACGGCAAATAAACGTCCCGTTGTAGCGGAGCCGCCTGCATGATCCTGAAGTGTGATATCCACAGTTCGTGAGGATCCTGTTGTCTCTGCTACAGCGACCTCTAACCATGAGGTCTGTCCCGTTAGGCCTTCAAGCACAGCATTGTTGACACCATTCGAGTTTTTAAAATCAATGCCGTTTATGGCCACCGTCGGTGTGCCAAAAACACTGCCTGTATAAAACTGCCAACGTGCGGTGTTTTCCGTAATGTTGGCTTGGTAGAAAACACATGAATTGTATGGCTTCCCAGGGTAAAAGCTGACTAAATGATACTGACCTTCAAAGTTGGCCAGCCGGTTGAACAGGCCAGGATTTTGACTTCCACAGCTAGGGCATGGAGTATTTGTAAACAATTCAAGTGTCGGATATAGGGGCGGAAAGTTCTGCGCTTTCGCATCGCTAAAAGTGATTAATAAACTGAAAATCAAATAAATTGGGATGGTCATCCGGTGTCCTTGTCTCATGCTATTCTTTTTTAATTGTTCAATAATATATTCACCGACCAAGATAAGCCAGAAAACATCATCATCGAACCTAACGGATTCCGGGACCGAAAGTTGAGGAAAGGGAGATAAGTATATGATTTGGCTTGCAATAAGCATTTTAATTACAGCCAAATATGTATAATACTATAACTTTTGGCTGGCAAAAATTAAAGTAAAGGTGGACAGATCTATCCTCACTTCATCCCCCGTATCCGTACCGTTCTCGACGCCATATGCACCTCCTGCAAAAAATATCCCAACCCAATCACCAGACCGAGTGTGCCCAGGATAAACAATATACCGATGAGCCAGTTTAAATGCACAATAAACATAGCCTCAAGGAAAAGCGTCACAATGACGAGACATACCAGTAATGCAGCAACCGTAAACATAGTGATGGCTCTGCTGGTGATATGTCTTCTGCGTTCCAGCATAAGTAGTTCCCTATGAATCTCAACCGGCTCATAGGTCGCGATGAGGTCTGGTTTCTCTGTAAGAGATCTGCCCCGATCGATGATGCGTGACAATCGGCCTGACATCACATTGAGCATGCCGGCGATACCGGTCAATAAGAACACAGGACCCAGCGCTAGTTGAATGGCACTGGACATTTCACTGATGACGTCTGATGAATTCATGAGGACAATTTAAGTTAAAAACAACACATAGTTCGGCTGGTTCGACCTGCTTGCCCACATCCGTGAGCTACAGCTCACCAACCGTCCGCTCACCACAAGGATGAGGCAGAATTATTGAAAAGTAATTCTCCCAGATTTGGTTTTGCCCATGAATAAGATTTCATAGGAAATTCATAGTATCAATTCAACCTGATATCCATTATCGGTCGCAATCTTCAATTTCCCACCAATCTTTCCAGCCCTCATCTTCATATTACTAATACCCTGACCAGCCTGATTTCCTAAGTCATGGAGTGTCCCGTTGTCGTGAACACCCAACCTTATGCTATCCCCTTCCTGTGAAAAGATAATATTGACATGTTGTGCATTGGAATGCCGGATGATATTTGTAATGGCTTCCTTGAAGATCAGATAGATATTCTGACGGACCTCAGGGTTGATAAATTTTTTACCATCAAGTCCATGGAAGGTGAATGTATGCGTGATGTTTTTGCGTTCGAGATTCTTCTCTGCGAAATCGCGCATCCGGTCGATCAGGTTTTCATACTTATCCTTCCTGGCATCTATGGCCCACACGGTATCACGCATTCGCTCCATCGCTTCACGGCTCATCTCGCTGAGTTCGAGCAAAGGCTTCCGTCTCGACTCCTCCATTTCATAGGACATGACCTGGGATTGCATCGCCAGGCCGGATAATATCGAACCAACATCATCATGCAGATCCGAAGATATCTTTATACGCAATGCTTCGAGTGCCTTTTGTCTTTTCCATTTTTGCTGATACCAGTAACGAATCCAAAACGCCACAAAAGCAGACAACCCGATTGAAAGTAATATCCATACCCATGCTTTTTGATACCAATAAGCTGACATGAGGATCGGAAGTTCGAAAGTAGAGATGAGATTATCACTTGCATTGGCGGATGCTTTGACTTCCAGCACATATCGGCCAGAAGGCAATGCATACACTACTATTTTTGGATCGGCCGCATATTCACTCCACTGATCATGGATCCCTTTGATGCGATAACTATAATACATATCGTGATCGAAAGATGGAACCGAAAGATTGAATTCCATATTCGTCTCCGATGGCAACAATACCAATTCTTCCAATTCACATAATGCAGATGTGAGATACCGATATTGTTTTTCCTCACCATTGAAGATGGCAATTCCATAAAGCTTTATGGGATATAATGTATCTGCCGCATACTGAAACGCTAATTCTTCAGGCAAGAATGAATACAATCCATTGGTACTGCCAAAATAATATCGACCCTGACTATCCTTAAAAGCAGACGTGCGGTTAAACTCAGGTTTCGATAACGGATGATCTGCGTGCAGATGCGAATACTGTAAGGTGGTGGTGTCGAAATACACAAGTCCCTGATACGAACCAATGTAAAATCCCCTTTTCTCATCCGCTAGAATAGTAAAAACAGTTCTGGGCCGCTGTTGCATACCAGGTGTGATCACGGGATCTTTATACAAAATGTATTCCCTGGTCTTTGTATTTAATTTTCCAAGTCCATCATTACAACCATACCAAAGGTAAACTCCATCCAACAAGATATCATTGATACCATCTTGCCTGCTTGAACCCAATTCCTCAAGTGAAAAGGATTCTAACGTTTTCCCTTTTTTGGACATCAGCTTGATGCCTTCACTGCCGGTGGCCATCCAGATAGCAGCCTGATCATGGCTACTGATCATTTTGTTGATGATATACGGAAAATCACCCTCCTTTTCCGTAGAAGATTGAATGGGGATGGAATCCAATTTGTCTTCAGGAATATCATACGCGTATAGATGGTGTGCATACCATGTATACAACCAAAGGGTATCTCCTGAAAGTAATTGAACTACATGGCCATTGACATAATTTGGTACCGCCTGTGAAACATTCCCACTTTGTGTGTTGACCTTAAGTGAATGCCAAAACAGATATGGTGTTTTATACGTAAGCGAGTAAGCACTATACAGATCACCATTGAAATTTGCAAGAGGAGACCACGCTTTGAAATGTGGTTCGCCTTTT
>Ga0138256_10002464_pt1 | contig 19823 bp, 17 predicted proteins | sample KNB2016incub_MG_FD_105486 | JGI IMG/M metagenome (GOLD analysis project Ga0138256, IMG submission 105486) | Active sludge microbial communities from wastewater in Klosterneuburg, Austria - KNB2014incub_MG | ecosystem: Engineered > WWTP > Activated sludge > Unclassified | place: Austria... | reverse complement strand
ATTAAATAAAAAACTAATATAAAATAAGTTGTTATGAACTTATTAATTTTTTGTTAAGAAATTAGGAATTAAATTAGATATCCTTTTATATTTGTGAGTTATCAACCACTTTTAAAAATTAAAACAAATTAAATTATGAAGAAAGTATTGCTTATGCTTTTAGCATTTTTTTCTGTGATGTTATCTACAGAAGCCCAACGGCTTATTAAAGGTAATGTCACCGATAAATCTGGTGATCCTGTGATTGGAGCAAATGTGCTGGCCAAGGGAACAACAGTTGGTACCATAACGGACATTAATGGTAATTACACCTTATCTGTACCTGAAGGAGTAAATTCGATTATTGTAAGTTATACAGGTTATACGTCTCAGGAACTAGTTCTTGGGGCTAGTAATATGATGGACATAAAATTAGAGGAAGGGGTTTTACTCCAGGAAACTGTTATTACTGCGCTTGGGATATCAAAATCCCAAAAATCTCTTGGTTATGGTATCCAAGAAGTTTCAGGTTCTGAAATAACTAATGCAAATACTACAAGTGCGCTTGAAGCATTAAGTGGCAAAGTAGCTGGTCTTCAAACAATTAAGTCGAATGGATCTGCTGGAGCACCAACAAGAGTAATTTTAAGAGGTCCTTCAACATTCAATGGTAATAACGAAGCATTAATTGTTGTAGATGGAATTCGAATTAGCAATGCAGAAAATCACTCAGAGAGATCATTAGGTGGAGTTTCTAACTCTAATAGAGGAATGGATATTAATCCTAATGACATAGCTTCTGTTTCAGTTTTAAAAGGTGGAGCAGCTTCTGCTTTATATGGGGCTGAAGGAGCAAATGGGGTTATTTTGATTACCACAAAAAAAGGTAGAAACACTGATGGTAAGATTAATGTCGACTTTAATACTTCAATGTCTTTTTCTTCTTATAATAAATTACCAAAACTTCAAAATAATTATGTTCAGGGATCTGGAGGTAAGTACAATTCACCTGCTACTGGACAAAGTGGTAGTTGGGGGGCAAAAGCCGATACTTTGTTTTGGGATGGCGTGCCTAATGCTTTTGATAAACGTGGAAACATTGTCGGGAAGAGTAACCCTAATGCTAAAGATAAATTTGTTCCTTATGATAGTTATGATGTTTTCCAAACTGGAGCAACATATAATAATAATATTAATTTTACCGGAGGTTCTAAAATATTCAACTTTAAAGTTTCTGCAGGTCATTTAAGTGAACAAGGTATTACACCATTAAATACATTTGCAAGAACTAACTTAGGAACTGCCATTGGTAGCGATTTAATTGATAATAAATTGCATATTGGAGCTCAAGCTAATTTTAGTAATTCTGGTGGGCGAAGAATACAACAAGGATCTAATACATCAGGATTAATGCTCGGTTTATTCAGAACTCCAATTTCTTTTGATAATAGCTATGGTTATGGAAATTCAGCGGTTGATGAAAGAGATGCAATTTATCAACCCAATGGAAAGCAAAGAAATTATCGTGGAGGAGGAGGATATGACAATCCTTATTGGGTTATTGTAAATAATCCATTTAGAGATAATGTAAATCGATTAATAGGAGGAATGAATGTATCGTATGATTTTCATAAATGGTTTACATTAGGTACAAATGTTGGATTAGATAATTATTCTGATAATAGAGTTCAATCTTTTGAAATTAATAGTAGAGCATTTCCATTTGGAAGGATTTTTGATGATACTTATTTATACAGAAGTATAGATTGGTATATTAATGCTTCTGGAAATGGATCATTATCAGATAACTTTACTTTAGATTATAATATTGGAACTAATATATATAAGACCAATTTAAATAATAATTATATACAGGGTGATGGGTTTAGTTTTCCAGGCTTTCCTAATTTAGCGAATGCTTCAGCCATAACAACAACTAAAACGCTAAAGAATACTAGAACATTGTCATTTTTGGGAAGTGCATCGTTAGGATATAAAAATTTTCTCTATTTAAACTTAACAGGGAGACAAGATTATTTATCTAGTCTTATAGATCCTGCTAAGGAATTAAAAGTAAACGATATTGCAATATTTTATCCTTCAGCTTCATTGGGTTTCGTTTTTTCAGAATTAATGCATCTGGATGCGGTTGATTTTGGAAAAGTAAGAATTGCTTATTCTGCGGTTGGTGCTGGCGCTCCTGATGCATACTTAACCTCAACGTCGTTTGTAGTGCCACCAACAGCTGGAACTGTTAATGATCTAAATGATGGCTGGACCAATGGGATTGGATTTCCTTTTAATGGAGGTGTGACTGGATTCGAAAAAGATAATGTTTTAGGAGCTCAAGGTTTAGTTCCTTCTTTATCAAAAGAAATTGAATTAGGATTAGAAATGAAATTTTTGAAAAACAGAATAGGATTCGATCTTTCTGTATACAAAAAAAATGCAATAGATCAAATAGTAACTGTGCCAATAGCTGCATCCACAGGATATCAAAGAGCAACCATTAATTCTGGTGAACTTGAGACAAAAGGAATTGATTTAGCTTTAGGAATAAATCTTGTGAGAATGAAAAATTTAAATTGGGATATTAATTTCAATTTTACAAAATGGAAAACTTTAGTTCTTTCAATTGCTGATGGAGTAGATCAGATTTATTTAGATGGTTTCCAAGGATCTTCAGTTTACAACCTAGCTCCAAAGAAGGATGCAAATGGAAAAGTTACGAAGACTTATGAATATGGCCAGCTTTATGGTGGAGTTTGGTTAAGAGATGGAAACGGAAATTTAGTAATAGATGATGATCCTAATAGTGATTACTATGGTAAGCCAATTGCAGATCCTATACAAGGACATTTAGGAAATCCAAATCCTGACTTTTTACTTGGAATTAATAACTCATTTACTTTTAAAAATTTGAATTTATCATTTTTGTTTGATATAAAATCTGGTGGACAAATGTGGAATGGTACTAAGGGTGCTTTAACCTTTTTCGGCAGGTCTGAAAATACTGATAACCGAGGAAGTGAAAAGGTATTCGAAGGAGTCAATGGGCATTTAGATGCTGATGGAAATCCTGTAATAGGTACAACGAAAAATACAATCAAGACTGTGTTGGATCAAGCATGGTATCAAGACAATGGTGGAGGATTTGGTGTTGTTGCAGAAGATTTTATTGAAGATGCTTCATTTATAAGACTAAGAAATATTTCATTGTCATACAAAATAGGAGATCATTTTAAATCAAATAAGATTTTAAAAGGAGTAACAGTAACTCTATCAGGTCAAAATCTTTGGTTAAAAACACCATATACAGGTATCGATCCAGAAACAAGTTTAGTGGGGTCGAATTCTAACGGTCAAGGACTTGATTACTTTGGTGGTCCAAACACAAAGAGTGTAACTGCAGCTGTAGCACTTAAATTTTAATCATTATTAAATTAAGAATTATGAAAATTAATAGAATATATTTATTTATAATTGTTGGGCTTGTTTTAATAAGTTCTTCGTGCCAAAAGTATTTTGAAGATTCAAATACAAATCCAAATTCACCAAACAAGGTCCCAGTTTCTGTATTATTACCTACGGCACAATTGGCTTTAAGTTATGTATACTGGGGTGATGGTTCAAGATTTTTAGGATTATTTTCTCAACATATAACTGGAGCTAGTAGACAATTTGTAGCTTATAATAATTACACAATTGTAGGGAACTCTACTGATAATATGTGGATTTCACTTATTTATCCTAAAGTGTTAACCAATTTAAAAGAATTAAGATTGGTGGCTGACCCATTGACAGAGTATACATATTTAGGAATAGCTGATGCTATTGAAGCTTACACACTTTTATTTACAACAGATTGTTTTGGTGATATTCCATATTCTCAAGCGCTCAAAGGTTTAGAAGTTCCTCAACCTAAGTTCGATTCACAAGAGGATATTTTTAAATCCATTAATGCATTACTTGCATCCGCAAATGCGCATTTTGCCAAAGGTACATCAGCAATTAAGCCAGGTGCAGATGATTTGGTGTATAGTGGGGAAGTTGCTAGATGGAAAGGGTTTGTAAATATGGTTCAAGCAAGAGTAAATTTAAGACTTGCAAAGAGATCTGGAAATTATCAGCCTGTTCTTGATGCATTATCTAATGGTGGATTAGTTGAGGATGCAAGATTGGCATATGGATCAACTTCTACTGCAAATGGACCTTGGTATCAATATAATGAACAAAGAAATGATATTGTTATAGGGATTAAATACAAAACACTATTAGCTCAGTTAAATGATCCAAGAGATTCTACATATGGTGATGTACTGGACACTGATCATAAAATTTTGACCGGAAATTATGCTCTGCCATTTTTTACAAAAACTGAACAATTATTTATTTCTGCCGAAGCTAAATTCAAAACAAGTGATTTGCCTGGTGCATATGCTGATTATTTAGCTGGAATAAGATCTTCTTTTGTGGATGCATTAAAGACTCAGACAGAATATGATACATACATTCTTCAACCTACGGTTGCAAATGGTAGTGCCAATTTGACTTTGGAAATGATAATGACTCAGAAATACATTGCCATGTTTTTGGATCCTGAAGCATTTGCTGATTGGAGAAGAACAGGAATTCCATCATTAACACCTAATACAGGAAGTCAAATTCCAAGAAGACTACCTTATCCTGAGACTGAAGTTTTGTATAATCAAAATTGTCCAAAACCAAGTGTTATCAATATTTTTACTCGTGTGTGGTGGGATTTGAATTAATTCTATCTTAATACAATTCTTATAAAATTTCAAAAATATTTTTAAATGGCGAGTATTTAACTCGCCATTTTTTTTATTCTAAATTTTATAACGTTTTCTAAATTTTTTATCAACTGATAAATACAACTAAATTTGTTGGTTGAGTCGTGGCCAATTTAAGCTTTTAGTAACGATTAAATGGTTGTGCCAAACTTTCATGTTTACTTGATTTTTCAGTCCATGATGAAAGATTTCTCATTCTTTTATTTACAAAAAAAGATATTTTGTCAAAAATCCAATTAAGTAGAATTTATTTAAACTGCCTCAAGTTATTAAACTGCTCAAATATTTGTATGAGTTATCCTAGATCCATGCTATTTTATATGTTAGATTGAATGAATTTTAATTTTATAACCGCTGACTTTATTAAGTTGAAATTTCAATAAATAAATGAATGATATTTGATGAATGATTATTAACCAATATTCAAATAAATAATTTTAAAAAAGAGCGCTTAAAAAATCTATAATCAATTAAAAAATAAACTTTGTGCTAGCTCAATATTTTATTAGAATCAAAAGTCCATTTTTGAAGTCCTTAAACATATCTTTCTTCCATTCTTTGAATTCGCTTCCTTCTATTCATCGAAGATCTAAAAAAGCTATAAACTAAAATCAAACCAATAGGAAGTAAGAAATTCAAATATTTATAAAGGCTCCTGGTGGCGTCATCAAGTTCTTTAATAGGTCTTGTATCAACTGCTTTGGTTCGCAGATCTATGAGACCCGTATCATCACTTAGCCAGTCTATACCATTAACCAATAGGCTGACATTGTCTGCATTGATTTGTTGATTTCTTCCACGACCAACCGGGAAATCTCCATCGGTATATACAATGAGTCTTGAACTTCTATCACCAACGATTTTGCCTTCCAAAACTCCACCCATGCAAATATTAGATTGAGGAAAATCAGATTGAGTCCATTGGCGCTGAATATCAAATACTAATGGGAGATTTTCACTTGCAGATTTGTCTGAAGATAACAAAAGTGGGGTAAACACATTTTGGCCATTCCCAGAATAACTGATTGGACTAGCGAATTGTAAAATAACTCGCTCTAAACCTTTAGTAACAGGGTGTTGAGGGAATTTTTGGACCAATGGCAAATAAGGCATTTGTATAGGTGTATTAAAGGAGAAAAATCCATTTTGTTGTTGTACTTGGACTTGTCCACAAGCCACATCACGAACCAATGCATCTTCGACTTTTAGACCTTTAGTGTTAAGCCATTCTTTTAATCCAGTTTTTGAAACATTCACCAATCCTTGTTGCATATCAGCTTCAATATGGTTCATTGCTAATAAGATATTCCCACCTTTTGATAGGTATTCATCTAATTTTGCTAAATCAGCTGGTGGAAAACTATCTTGAGGTCTAACTATGACGAGAGTTTTATATTTACTAAGATCAACAGTATCACTAATGTAAACGGATTCAGAATGATATAAGATGTTCAATGATTCATAAGCCTGAGCTAATTCCTGAATTGCAGCCTCCCGGTGTCCCTGCAGAAATCCTAAAAGTGGTTTGTTTTTTACAGCTAATTTCTTAATACTTGTGGTAAGTGCATATTCCATAGCTGTGCCGGGTTGTATGACTGGAATAACTTCTTTGGTATCTCCAATCTTGACCGTGGCACCCAGAAATGCTTTGAGCTGTTTTGATTGATCTTTCTCCCGAACATTGATCATCACAGGCTGAATGCCTTCTTTCATGGCTTCTTCTTCCTTTTTGGGATCATCATTTGGTGATATGAATTGATATTCTACTTGTCCTTTTGAAATATTAGCAAATTCGTTGAGTATGTCTTTTAATTCTTCTTGAGTTTTTGCAACATCAGTAGGTAGATCATTTGAAAAGTAAGCTGTGATGTTAACTTTTTCATCTAAATTTTTTATAATATCTTTTGTTGCTTTACTCAGCGTAAATTCTTTGTTTTGAGTTAAATCGAATCTGAAAAAGAATTGCTTTGCCAAAAAATTTATAGCTACAAATCCTATGATGGCGATAAGAATTTTTGTTCCTAATGAATTCATGTTTGATAATTATTTTCTTTTTGCAATAAATAATTCTGCTAAGTATAAACCTAAGCCGGTTAAAGTAATAAAATACAATATATCTTTTGTGTCTATCACGCCACGAGAAATGGAATCAAAATGTTTACTCACACTTAATGTGCTAAAAATCTGTCCAAATAAACCTCGACTTCCATATGAAAACACATCAAATAAAAAATGAAAGAATATGCCTATTAATAAAGCTAGTAGAAATGCAACGATTTGATTGTTTGTAATGCTACTGGCAAACAAACCAATGCCAATATAAGCTGCACTCATTAGAATAAGACCTAGATACCCACTGATGGTAGCGCCATGGTCTACAGCGCCTAATTGACTAATTGAAAAGTAATAGGGTAGGGTTAAGGCTAATGCAATGATGATCAACAATAGACAAGCCAAAAATTTACCTAAGATCAATTGTCTATGGCTAACAGCTTTTGTTAGCAGTAATTCAATAGTGCCTGTCTTTTTTTCTTCAGCTAGCATTTTCATAGTAATAGCAGGAATAAAAAAGAAAAGTGTCCATTTTGCGATACCAAAAAATACTTGTAAATCTGCTTCTTTCCTAATAAAAACATCTGAGCCAAAGATCCAAGTAAAAAAGCCACTAAATCCAAGAAAGGCCACTAACATAATATAGGCTGTTAATGAATCAAAAAAAGAAGCTAATTCTTTCTTTGCAATAATTGAAATTGGAGATTGCATAATTTTGCTTAATTTATAGTAAGGTCACGGAAAATGTCTTCTAATTTCGTTTCAAATGGAATCATTTCAAGTAATTCCCATCCGTTCTTTACACAAAGATGAAAGATTCTTCGATTGAGGGGTTCTGTGTCATGTGATTGGATTTCGAATTTGTTCTCATTTCTATTTATCAAATCAACCATACTGACTCCTGGTTCATTTTTTAATATTTCAAAGATGTTGTTTTGATTGGGGCCATCAATCCGAACATGTAAAATTTGTCGATTTTCCGATTGCTTTCTAAGATTTGAAACTGTTCCATCTGCTACGATTTTACCTTTGTTAATAATCAGTAATCGATCACATGTAGCTTCTACTTCAGGAAGAATGTGAGTACTAAGAATAACCGTTTTTTCACGTCCTAATTGCTTGATTAGTTCTCTGATTTCAACAATTTGATTTGGATCTAGACCAGTTGTCGGTTCATCAAGAATCAGAATCTTAGGATTGTGGATGATGGCCTGTGCAAGTCCAACGCGTTGGCGAAATCCTTTGGACAGTTCACCAATTTTTTTATGTTTTTCTACATCTAGGCCACATTTTTTGACCATATTCCGGATATTATTCTGAATTTCTCCTTGTGGTACACCTTGTAATGCAGCACAAAAGGCCAAGTAATCCAACATGGGCATATCTTCATACAATGGATTATGTTCAGGAAGATAACCAATGCTTCTTCTCAATTCAATGGCATCTCTGGAAGACGAGGAGCCATACCAAATGGTACCATGATCTGGTGAAATATATTGGGTAAGCATTTTCATAGTGGTGGTTTTGCCAGCACCATTCGGCCCTAGAAAGCCAACGATTTCTCCGGACCTTACCTCGAATGAAATGTTGTCAACTGCTTTTTGATTGCCAAAACTTTTTGATAAGGACTCAATTTTTAAATCCATAATAATCTGATTGTCAAAAACTTAAATAATATTTTTTAATGTTGAGTTGCAAATTTAATAATTATAAAGTTTTAGAAATACTAAAAAAATGTTATTTTTTAATAGAAAATGTCATAAAATTTATGACAGACAAAGGAAAGAAAAGATAAATGAAGATTTATCAAATTACAGGTACATTTTTTTAGATCAAAAATTTTTATATATGTAAATTATTCTTAGTTTTGCCTTTAGATATTACAAAAAAAATGATTGGAGTCAAAACAATGCATAATTAAGCTATGGAAGCATTAAAACATCAGCCAGAATTTAGCTTAAAAGATTGGATTAATTCCATGAAGGGCTATGGTTTCGAGATCAAAAGGAATATAAAAATCATCCTTTTGGTTATAATTCCGTTTCTCGCTTACTATTTATACAAGACTTTTTCAAGTCCAGTTCAGTATATAGCCCGAGCTACATTCATGCTGAATGAATCAGAAGGTGGTCAATCCGGCTTGGCAAGCATTCTAGGTCAATTTGGATTAAATGCACCAGGACAGCAAGTGAGTCTTCAAAAAATTGTAGAGATAGCCAAAACAAGAAGGATTGCTGAATCCGTTTTTTTTCAGAAAGTAAAAATCAACAATCTAGAGGACTATTTAGGTAATTTTTTAATTGATGAATTGGTTCGTACCAATGAGTGGTTCGCTAAGGCTATTTTAAAACCTATTTCTCCACTGCGCTCGTTTCGATTTACCCATGGAGAGGTTAATAAATTTTCAGAAACTGAAAATATGGCTTTGCAACAATTGCATAAGTTGTTTTTGTCTAAATTGGAAACTGGCTTCAATGAGAAGACTGGAATTATGGATATGGCGACACGGTATACCGATCAAAACTTATCTTATTTGGTTTGTATCCATTTATTCAATCAATTGAGTACATTTTATATTAATAAATCAGTTGAGCGCCAACAAGAAACTTTTGATAATTTACAACACAAAGTAGATAGTCTGCGTGATTTAATTTACAGGAAAGATTATTCATTGGCAAATATTAAAGATACCTATCGTAACACATGGTTGAATGAAAATACAGTGCCGCAAATACAAGTAGACAGAGATATTAAGGTCTTTAGTATTCTGTATGGAGAAGCACTTAAAAATTTAGAATTCGCATCATTTACATTACAAACACAGACGCCATTTATTCAAGCGTTAGACTTGCCTATAATCCCTTTGGAAGTAAAGAAAGAAAAATTTTTATATAATTTAGGTAAAGCAATTGCAATTGCCTTACTTATGAGTATTAGTTTTATTATATTGAGAAAAATAATTAGAGATAATTAATTAAATATATTATTGAAAAAAGGTATCATAAGTATTTTATTTATAATAACGAATGGAGACTGAATTGAACGTGATGGATAAAAAATGGAAGGTTATACTAGTTCCACATCGTAGAGAAAAGTTCGTTGGAGAATTATTAAGTAGGCTGGATTTAGAATGTTATATTCCTCTAATACGGAAAACAAAAAAGTACCAGCGCAAAATAAAATTTTTTGATATACCACTAATATCTAATTACGTTTTTGTTAAAATAACCTCAGCAGAGGAAATCAAAATTTTACAAACACCAAATGTTCAAGGATTCTTAACATTTGGAAAAAGAAAGGCCACAGTTCCGGAAAATGAAATCAATATATTGAGACGCATTTGTAATGAAGGTGTAAATGTTGATTTTGGAAATGGAACGCATGTTGAAGTAGGCCAAGAAGTTGAAATTGTAAGTGGTAATTTGACTGGTATAAAGGGCAAAATTATTCAAAATTGCGGACCTAAACAGGTGTTAATTGAATTAACAAGTATTGGTTTGTCATTGAGAATACATATAAATAATCAACAATTAAATTACTTGAATAGAACTTTTCAAGTGGCTTAATTCAAAAACAAAATTTTATTTGGTAAGTTGGTGAGACTTATCAACGGCGAAGCCTTGTTTTTTTTAAAAAAATTGAACAATTTCTTAACATGTCAATAACTCTATGAAAGTAGTAATTTTAGCTGGAGGACTTGGTACACGATTAATGGAAGAAACAGAATCCAGACCTAAGCCTATGGTTGAAATAGGAGGCAAACCTATTTTGTGGCATATTATGAAAATTTATGAAGCACAAGGTTATAATGATTTTATTATTTGTTTAGGTTACAAAGGTCACATGATCAAGGAATATTTTTTAAATTATTATTTATATAATTCAGATGTAACTATTGAGTTAGAAAAAAACAAAGTTGATGTACATTTTTCACATACAGAATCTTTTAAAGTTACCTTAATAGATACTGGGATTGATACCAATACAGCGGGACGTATTAAAAGAATTCAAAAATATATAGGAAATGAATCATTCATGCTTACCTATGGTGATGGACTTGCCAATATAGATATTAAAAAATTAATAGAGCATCATAATGCTTCTAAACGATTTGCTACTTTAACATCTATTCAAATTCCTGGGCGATTTGGTCATTTGGATATTAATGAAAATGGCATAGTTGGGAAATTTCAAGAAAAACCAAATAACGATGGATTATGGATTAATGGAGGTTTTTTTGTATTAGAACCAGAAATTTTTAATTATTTGGAAGGCAATATGGATATGGTCCAATGGGAAAAGAAACCACTTTTGGAAATAGCTAATGACGGGCAATTGGCAGCGTATACACATAAAGGTTTTTGGAAAGCTATGGATGCGATGAGAGATAGAATAGAACTTGAAGAATTATGGAAATCAAATCAGGCGGCTTGGAAAATTTGGTAGATCATTTGTTTTTAACGTATAGTAATAAAAATGTTTTTGTTACTGGGCATACTGGTTTTAAGGGTTCTTGGTTGGTTGCTATCCTGAAACATTTAAATGCAAATGTGCATGGGTACGCTTTGCCGCCTGAAACATCGCCTAATCATTATTCATTATTGCCGAAACATTACCAATCAACTAATGCTGATATTCTAAATCTGGAATTGTTGAAAGGAAAAATGATTGAAGCACAACCAGATATCATATTTCATTTAGCTGCACAAGCTTATGTTTTAAGATCATATGAGCAACCAATTAGAACATATCAAACAAATGTCATTGGTACTCTAAATGTATTGGAAGCAGCTAGGAGTTGTAAAAGTGTTCGTGCCATTATTATAGTTACTACTGATAAAGTTTATGAGAATAAAGAGCAAGATTTACCTTACAATGAAGCTGACGAACTTGGAGGTTTTGACATGTATAGTTCATCTAAAGCTTGTTGTGAAATATTAGTCAATTCCTACAGAAGATCTTTTTTTAATTTGGATCAATATAAACATGCTCATCATGTTTTACTTGCAACTGTAAGGGCAGGCAATGTAATTGGAGGCGGAGATTGGAGTTCTGATCGTTTGATACCTGATATCGTTCGGGCAACTGTTAATAATAAACAAGTCAGTATTCGACATCCAAATTCTATACGACCTTGGCAACATGTATTAGATTGTTTAATGGGTTATTTGATGTTGGGGCAAAAATTATTATCCTATCAATCCGAGTATTCAGGATCCTGGAATTTTTCACCTGTGCTGAATGATAATAAATCTGTTGTAGATATATTGAATTATTGCAAGCAACTTTGGCCTGAAGTTAATTTTGTTATAGAAGGAGCAAATGAAAGTATGCATGAAGCAAAAATTTTAAAATTAAATCATGAAAAAGCTAAAATGGAATTATGTTGGGTTCCAAAATTGAAGACACGGGCCGCTGTCGATATGACCATACAATGGTATAAGGCATATTATTTTGACCATGTTATTCAAACCGAACAACAGATTAAATTATACTTTGAAAATGAATTCATTTCATGAAATTTATTCCAACTTCTTTTACCGGATTAACAGTAATTCAGGGCGCACCTATCAATGATCATAGAGGAACATTTCTGCGAACATATTGCAAGAAGGAATTTTTGGATTTTGGATTATCACGCGAATTTGTTCAATCAAATCTCTCAATAAACAAAATCAAAGGAACGATAAGAGGTATGCATGCTCAAATAAAACCAAATACAGAAGCTAAACTGATTCGATGTGTGTATGGACGGGTATTTGATGTAGCTGTTGATTTAAGAATTTCATCACCTACCTTTTTAAAATATTTTAGTATAGAACTATCAGCTCAAGATTTTAATTCGATATATATACCTGAAGGGTTTGTTCATGGTTTCCAGGTATTAGAGAAAAATTCAATATTGATTTATAATCATACAAGTTTTTTTAACCCTTCTGATGAATTTGGTATTCGTTATGATGATCCAATAATTAACATACAATGGCCTTTAGTACCAAGCAATATAAGTAACAAAGACTTGTCATATCATTTAATTGAACAAAATTTTCAAGGATTGAAAATATGAATTGTCGCAGTTGTAATACAAAAGTGAATCATCAAATTCTGGATCTAGGATTTAGTCCTCCTTCAAATTCTTTTTTAACTCTAGAGCAATTAAGTCAACCTGAAATCTATTTTCCATTGAGAATGATGTTTTGTGAGCATTGTTTTTTAGTTCAAATAGATGAATTTGCTAAGCATGAAGACATTTTTAATCATGAATATCATTATTTTTCTTCCTATTCTAATTCTTGGTTAAAACATGCTAAAGATTATACTGAAATGATGATCCAGCGATTTAATTTAAATGGGCAGCATCAAGTTATTGAAATAGCAAGTAATGATGGTTATCTCTTACAATATTTTAAGAAAAAAAACATTCCTGTTCTTGGAATAGAGCCGACATCAAACACAGCACAAATAAGTCAGAACAAAGGAATTGAAACGTTAGTAGAATTTTTTGGATTCAAATTAGCAAAAGATTTAGTTGATAAAAATATTAAAGCTGATGTTCTTTTGGGGAATAATGTCTTAGCCCATGTTCCTGATATTAATGATTTTGTCAGCGGGATGAAGCTACTTTTAAAAAAAGATGGAGTTATAACTATGGAGTTTCCACATCTGTTGCAATTAGTGAAAAATATTCAATTTGATACCATATACCATGAACACTATTCCTATTTATCTTGTATTGCTGTTCAAGAATTATTTCATAGACATGACTTAGAGTTATTTGATGTGGAAGAATTAGACACACATGGGGGTTCATTAAGAATTTTTGTAAAACACATTTCTGATCAAACGAAAAAAGTTTCTTCATTTGTAACTTATATATTAGAAAAAGAGCAAACATATGGATTAAATAATTTAAAATTTTACAATAATTTTCAAAACAAAGTGGATGTCGTTAAAAACAATTTTTTAGATTTTTTACTTAAAGCGGCAAAGGAACAAAAGAAAGTTGTTGCCTATGGCGCAGCTGCCAAAGGCAATACCTTTTTGAATTATTGCGGTGTTCGTAAAGATTTAATTCAGTTTATAATTGATGCATCGCCTTATAAACAGAATAAATTTATTCCTGGTGCGCATATCCCTGTTTACAGTGAGACCCTTCTTAAAGAAACTAAACCTGATTTTATACTAATACTACCTTGGAATTTAAAATCCGAAATTTCAACTCAACTTTCTTATGTTGGAGATTGGGATTGTAAATTTGTTGTTGCCGTGCCTGAGCTGGTCATCTTTTAAGTATGATTGAATTGGATTTTTCTAAATTGAATAAGTCAAGGATTGCTGTAGTAGGTATGGGTTATATTGGCAACCATTTATATTCATATTTAAAATCTATACGATCAATAGGAAACTTTGAATTGTCTTTTTATAATAAGTCCACATTGAATGAAATTGTAAATAAAGAATTTGACTTTGTATTTAATTGCGCTGGAAATACTGGTGATTTTAAAAATAATATATGGGCAACAGTAAGTTCAAATCTAGTTCTAAATCATTTTTTATTGGAGCATGTAGATATTAAAAAAGCTTTAGTATTATTAAGTTCTACAAGAATATATGGAAGCTCGAATGAGGCTAAATATTTTTTCCATGAAGACGCTAATATTATGCCGATAAATACAAATCACTTGGATATTGATTTTATTTATAATGGTACAAAAATGTTGAGTGAGTCTGTTGCAATTAATTTATCTAGACGTTTAAATTATAATATAGTTATTTGTAGGTTATCGAATTTGTATGGCAAGTTTCTAAGATCTGACTTAAATGACTCTACTTATTTGAAACTTATGTTGCGATATAAGATGGAAGGTAGGACTTTATTAGTAAATCAAAATATTGATAGTACAAAACCATTTGTATATATTGATGATGCTATCCAAGGAATCATTTTAGCAGCAATTAAATCCACCAAAAGTGATGTTTATAATATTTCAAGTGGAGAATCATATAGTATCAAGAATTGGTTAGATTTTTTAGGTTTGTCTTATGAAAGAAATGAATCAAATGTAATGTCAATTTTTTGTAATGTTGCTATTGATAAAGCCAAAACGGAATTAGGATTTGACCCGTGTTATTTTTTACAAGAGTTAAGTTTTGACCAGATATTTACGGAATAGTATTTTTGTGGTTATTAAGAGTAAATCATTTTTTATAATTATTATACAATGAATCCAATAGAACAATTTGAACGTGAACGTGATGAACGAATTAAATCATTTGAGCACAACCAATCGTTGAGAAAAGCAGCAGCAGACTTTAATTATGAATCTAATAATAATAATTATGCCTATAACTTTTCCTGGATGGGAAGGCCTATTATTCAGTGTCCTCAGGATATGATTGCCATGCAAGAAATTATATGGGCATTAAAACCAGACTTAATCATTGAAACGGGGATTGCTCATGGAGGATCTATTATTTATTATGCATCTATCCTAGAACTTATAGGAAAGGGTGAAGTATTAGGTATCGATATTGATATTAGAGAGCACAATCGTATTAAAATTCTTGAGCACCCAATGTCTAAGCGTATTAATATGATTCAAGGATCTTCCATTGATTTAAAGATTATAGATGAAGTTAAGAATTACGCAAAGGACAAACAAACGGTTTTAGTATGCTTAGATTCGAACCATACACACGATCATGTATTAGCTGAATTGAATTTGTATCATCAATTTGTTACTAAAGGATCTTATTTAATTGTGTTTGACACACTTATTGAGGATATGCCTCAAGGAATGTACGATCGACCATGGGATAAGGGTAATAATTCAAAAACTGCTACTTGGGAATTTCTAAATAATAATCATTCATTTATTGTTGATACAGCTATGGATAATAAATTATTGATTAGTAATGTTCCACAAGGGTTTTTAAGAAAAGTATGATGTTATTTTATTTTATCGTGATGATGTATGTTTAACGGTTTTAGATCTAACATACTATCAAATTTTATACTTCAATTTTGGTTGTTAATTACACAGCTTGTTTTAATTCCTATTTATGTGAAGTACTTGGGTGTAGAGCAGTATGGACTTATTGGTTTTTATGCCAGTTTACAAAGTATTTTTTTATTGCTTGATTTGGGTATGAGTTCGACAATAACCCAAGAAATTGCAAAAGAGAATGAGTCACTTGAGAAAAAGCATCGTATCGTCAATTTGACATTTACGTTAGAATGTATTTATTGGACATTGAGTATTATTGCTTTCTTAGTTCTATTTCTTTTAGCTAATTTTTTAGCTAAAACTTGGTTCATTGATTCAAATTTGAGTCAAGAAAAAATAGCTTACTGTGTCCAACTAATGTCAGTCCTTCTGTTCTTTAGATTGCCGCTTGGATTATATATTGGAGCTATGACTGGCTTGCAACATCAGTCTATTTTGAATTATTTTTCATTAACTGTTGAATTGCTTAAGTTTATTTCAATACTATTATCTTTTATTTATTTTAATGGTGACATCGTTAGCTTTTTAATTATTCAAATATGTTTTAGTATACTATTAATTTTTGGACTTAGGATTTTTGTTTGGATGAAAATTAATATGTTAAAACTAAAAGCAATGTGGTCCTATTTTTTACTTCAGGATGTACGTAAATTCTCATTAGGGGTTGCGGGGATCACCATAGCTTCGATCATATTAACTCAAGCTGATAAATTTATTTTGGTTAATTTTATTTCCTTAAAGGATTTTGGATATTATACATTGGCATTTTCAATCGCATCTATACCTTCTAAAATTGTCGGAACGATAGCTACTGTATTTTACCCTAAACTTGTAAAACAATTTTCTATTAATAATTTAAAAGAATTGTCAAGGGTTTATCATGAAGGATGTCAATTCATATCTATTTTGATTATTCCGATTTCTATAATTGTGATATTTTTTACTCCTGAGATTTTAAATTTATGGTTTTTAGATATTCACTTAGTCCATGAATTGGTTTTTTTGGTGAGAATATTCATAATAGGTTTTTTATTTAATGGTTTCATGACTATGCCTTATTATTTGCAATTATCAATTCAATGGACCAAACTTTCATTTTATAAAAATATGGTTGCTTTTGTATTATTAGTGCCTTTGGTGTATTGGCTTGCTATACATTACGGCATTTATGGAGCAGCATGGTTTTGGTTAATATTGAATTTATTATATATTTTTATAGAAATTCCAATTATGCATAAAGTAATTTTACCATTGGAAATGAAAGTTTGGTATTGGGAAGATATTTTATTGCCTATTATTTTAGTCTTAAGTTTAGATATTATATTTTACAAATTATTGAATTATAGTATTATTTCTAACATAATTATTATTGCATCTATTTGTTTACTTGTTTTATTCCAAATTTATTTTTTGAATGCTATATTGAGGCACAAGCCTATAAATAATTTTTTAAGTAATAACAGTTTGTATGAATCATAAGTTTACTATCATTATACCGACTAAAGATAGATGTGAGACATTGTATTGGGCTATTAAGTCCTGTTTGCAAAACAATTATCCTAATTTTTTTATAATTGTTTCGGACAATGCAAGTTCTGATAAAACGGAAGAAGTAGTAAGAGGATTTGGAGATCAAAGAATTTCATATTTAAAAACACCAACTAGATTAAGCATGACATCTAATTGGGAATTTGCTTTAAGCCATGTTGTAGATGGATTTGTCAGTATTTTAGGTGACGATGATGGATTTCTGCCAAACAGTTTTAAAGATATCAATGAGATGTTGCAGCAATATAATTTGAAAGCGATATCATGGAGTCAATCTTTTTATCGATGGCCTGGCAACGATTTTGTAAAAATTAAAAATATTTTACAAATTCCTTATAAAGTGGGATATGAGATTAGAAGTACTATAGACACAATAAAATCAGTAATTAATCAACAAAAATTTCCTGGAGATTTGCCATGGTTATATGGAGGTTTTATAAATATGGATTGTATAAATGAAGTAAAATCCAAATCTGGTGGACTTTTTTTTCATTCTAAAATACCTGATATTTATTCATCAATGGTATTGAGTTCTATTTTGGATGAGTATATTTTTTCATATACCCCATTTAGTATTGCTGGGCATTCAGCAAAGAGTAATGGATCTGCACAAATACAAAAAAATGCAAATGAAATTTTAAGCAATAGCGTTTTTTTGCAAGAGTCAGAGGATTTTCCTTGGCATTCTAAGTTGGAATTTGTACATGTTTATCCAATTATTATTTGGGAGTCCATTTTGCAAGCAAAAGATGTTGGAATATTCAGGAATTCTTTAGATATAGATTATCAAGAATTATTAGATAAAGGAATTAGACATTGTATCCAATTGGATATTATTGAATTAGAAAGTGCAAAATTGAAATCAATTGCAAGTAAAAATGGGTTAATATTCAAGAATGTAAGGGTTTTTAATAAGATTCAATCTGTTATTTTTAAAATAAAGCATTATTTATATGTTTGGAGTAGGAATGCTTTCTATTCATGTTTAGATTATAATGTTACAAATGTATACGAGGCATCTATCTTACAAGCTAAATTGGTTCGACCACTTTGGATAATTATAATTATAAAGAACTTAAAATTATTAATTAAGAATATTTAGTTTGATAAGTGTTTGCCAAATTGGAGGTAGGATGCAGTATGCGGTTGCACGAATATTTGATTCTGATAAATTGTTAAACAATTTATATACTGATATTTGTTTTGATAAGTTTCCATTTTCAATGATAGCCGAATTGAATTTATTTTCAAAGTTTTCAACAAATAGGAGAGTTAATATCTCAACTAAACATATTGTTCATTTTCCTTTTTTAGCATTTCAGTATTATATTAATAGTAAGAAAGCCAAAAGTTTAAATTTGGATTATCAGAATTATTTGTGGATGGAGAAAAGATTTAGTAATGTTGTATTGAATTATTTGGATTCTGATAATGCACAATTTCTTTATACATTTAATACAGCAAGTTATCATATTGGGAAACATCAATCTGAAAAAAAAATTATTTTGGAACAATGTAGTTTGCCTTTTGGACAATATCGTGAGAAAATTTTAAATGAATTTCAAAAATATGCTGAATGGTGTATACCCAATTCATTGGATGTATTAATGAATGAGTCTGTAGAACAATTTATTGAACACGAGCGAGAAGAGTGGATAGATGCAGAATTTATTATTGCACCCTCTGAATCAGTTAAGAATTCTCTCATAATGGAAGGCGTAGATCAAAGTAAAATTTTGAATATTCCTTATGGTATCAATATTGTCAATAATGTTGATATTGTTGATCAAATGGAGAAGAAGAAAGCTAAACCATTTACTATTTCGACTATTGGCTATTTAGAATTGAGAAAGGGAATACATCACTTTTTAAATGTTGCAAAAGTATACCCCGGGGCGAAATTTAAAGCCATTGGTCAACTTGGATATAACATGTCAGAACAAAAAGTATTAGAGTTAAATAAATTCGTTGAATTGACAGGTCATTTGGATAGGAACGAATTGTACAAAGAATTTCAATGCATGCACGTTTTGCTTTTTTTAACAATTGGAGAGGGTTCGGCTACAGTTATCTATGAAGCACTTAGTTTAGGTATTCCTGTAATAACCACAAAGGAGGCGGGCTCAATAGTGGAACATGAAAAGAGCGGTTTTATAGTTGAACCTGATAATACGCCTTTAATAGTTCATTATATTGAAAAATTGAGGGATCAAGATTATTATCATTATGTCTCATTGAATGCTTTAGAACGAAGTCGTTTTGGAAGTTTTAATGCGTATAAGGAACGACTATTGGAGAATTTGACTTTTGTAAAGTAATTTTATTTAATGAAAAAATTGTCTTTAAGTTTTTATACCAACATTCCAACTCCAAATCAAGATGATTTTTTTGATGAGTTAAGTAGGCTATTTCATTTCAATGT
>Ga0138256_10002463_pt1 | contig 19824 bp, 16 predicted proteins | sample KNB2016incub_MG_FD_105486 | JGI IMG/M metagenome (GOLD analysis project Ga0138256, IMG submission 105486) | Active sludge microbial communities from wastewater in Klosterneuburg, Austria - KNB2014incub_MG | ecosystem: Engineered > WWTP > Activated sludge > Unclassified | place: Austria... | reverse complement strand
TGCGCCTCAATACAGCGTTTCATGAATTGAAGCTCATCGGCTTTGGTGTCGGCCGTGCCGACAATCAGAATTCTCAGACCTTGTTTCATGGTGTTGTGTACCCTTACACGCTTGAACTACTGACTTGCACCGTGCGTCACCGGTGTAGTTGGTTCGAACAAACCCTTGCGCATCACGCCCTTGACCCAGATCGCACCCACCACGGCGAACAAGGCCAACACGATGCCGGTGTACTGCACTATTTGTTGCGTCATTTCGGGCGCTGGTGAACTGTTGATGACAACGTACGTCATACCGCCGATGGCCAATAGTGGCAGCCACGGCGCACCAGGCATGCGGAAGGGCCGCGCCATCTCCGGGTGGCGCCAACGCAGCACCAGCAGCGACACCTGCGCCATGATGTAAGCCAGCAACCACGCGACTGACGCAGCAATCGTCAACGGCAGGATGGCCATAGCGTCGCCGCCCGACCAGGCCAGCCCGATCAAAGGTAGCGCCGCCACAAACAGAATCGCCACCACCGGTGTACCAAATCGCGAATGCATCCGCTTGAAGACCGGAAACACCTGGCCATTCTCAGCCATGCCGCTAAGCATACGCGGCACGGCCGCCAGCACGGTGTTGAGCAAACTGGCCGATGCCAATAACGCCAGTACGGCGAACCAAACGCGCGCGTTCGGACCGAACACCGCCACCGCATAGTCGAGGTGGGGCGTGGCAGAGGCAGCCAGTTTGTCGCGCGGGATCAGCGCTGCAGCACCCACCGCAAACAGCAGTTCGGCCAGAAAAATCACAATCAACCCACCGATCATGGCGCGCGGCAAATCACGCTTTGCATTGCTGGCATCAGGCACCAGCGGCGTAACAAACTCAGACCCCACGAATACCCAAAACGCCAGCGCCACAACACCCATCGTCACGGTGTCTTTACCCATGGCAGCGAACGCCAGCGTAGAACCACCCACCATTGGTGTGGCCGCCTGCCCTGACAATGCCAGCAGACCGGTCACCACCAAAAACAGCAGCACGGTAAAGCTCAACGTGGTCTGCACCTTGGCAAACACATCGGTTCCCAGAATGTTCAGGCCAGCAAACACCACCACCAGCATCACCGGCCAGGCAAACGGCGGCAAATGCAGGGGGATCGCTTGGGTCAAAATCTGGTCCGCCAATATCAACTCAGCCGGCAGGCCAAAGAGGGCGGGCGTCACATAGCCGGCGAAGACCAGCAAGATGGCCGGGAAGTTGCCAATCGCAGCCTCGGCATAGCTGCTCAAGCTCCCGGCGCTGGGCATCATCAAGGCCATCTCGGCGTACGCCATGGCGTTGGCCAGCGCAATCGCAAACGCCACCACCATTGCGACAAAAAAGCCCCAGCCACCGATGCCGACGCCTTGCATGACCGCGACCATACCGATTTGCGCCACGATGACGCCGATGGAGGCGGCCAGCAGCGCGCCAAAGCCCAGTCCGGCTCGGGGCTTGGGTAGGCTTGATATGGCCGGGGTGGACAATGAATTCATAGCAATAGCTCCTGCGTGAGGGTTTGTAGCTTTAGCGTTCTACGGCGGCGAAAGATTCGTCCAGCGCATCGCACAGAAGGTCGATTTGCTCTCCGCTGATGGTCAGGGCGGGCGACAAGATGATGTTGGCGCCCGAAGTTCGTACCATGGCGCCTCGCTCGTAGGCGCCACGTGCCACCATCGCTACCTCTTTGGCACCACGGCCAAAAGCGGCCTTGGTGGACTTGTCTGCCACCATCTCCAGACATGCCATCAAGCCGACACCGCGCACGTCACCAATGAGGCGCGAACGCTTGCCCAGGGCTTGCAACCGGGACATCAAGCGATCGCTTTGCTGCTTCACGTTGCCCAGAATGTCTTCACGTTCCAGGATGTCGAGTGTTGCCAACGCCGCCGCGGCTGCAACCGGGTGCGCACTGTAGGTGTAGCCGTGAGCCACCGATGCCAGCGCGGGATCGCCCTGGCTAAACACATCGGCAACTTTTGTAGAAATCGCAGTGGCGCCCAGTGGTACGTAGCCTGAAGAGATACCTTTGGCCAAGCACCACATGTCAGCCTGTACGCCCCACATCCGGGTACCAAACAGATGACCGGTGCGGCCAAAGCCGGTCACCACTTCATCAGCAATCAGGAGCACGCCGTATTTGTCGCACACCTTACGGATCAGTGGCCAGTAATTGGACGGCGGCACAATAACACCGCCAGCACCCTGCACCGGCTCGGCGATAAAAGCGGCCACGGTATCGGGTCCCTGAAACACAATCTCGCGTTCGAGCATCTCGGCGCAGATCTTTCCAAGTAGCTCCAGGTCCTGGGTAAATGGGTTGCGGTACAGCCAAGGCGTATCGACATGAAAGCAGCCTGGCAGCAGTGGCTCGTAGGCACGCCGAAAATTGGTGTTCCCATTGACGCTCATGCCGCCGAAGTGCACCCCGTGGTAGCCCTGCTTGAGGGAGATGTATTTGATGCGATCAGACTGACCCTGAATCTTCCAGTACTGGCGCGCGAGCTTGAGGGCACTCTCGACCGCGTCGGACCCGCCGTTGCTGAAGAACACGGCGCTGACGCCGTCAGGCTGCATCAGGTTGACCACCCGCTCCGATAGCTCGATGGCGCGGGCATGGGTGGTACCGCGAAAGATGTTATAGAACGGCAGCTCGTCCATCTGCGCTACTACTGCGTCACGAATTTCGCGCCGCCCAAAACCAAGGTTGGCACTCCACAAGCCGCCGACGCCATCAACCATGCGGTGTCCGTCCACGTCCCAGATCCAACTGCCGTCGCCACGCACAATGATGTCAGGCGGCGTGTCCTGCATCGCCTTTGGGTGCGCCATGGGGTGCCACAGGCTGCGAGCGTTGGCCTGCTTCAATTCGGTCGGGGTCATGCGTGTCATGGGGTTACCTGTAAAGTAAGTTGGAGACGCGCGGCGATGGCAGCCAGGTTGCCCTCCACGTCGCGCAAATCAAAGAATTGAGTTTGCAAACCGGCCTTGTCGGCACCCACAATGTTGCGAAACTGGTCGTCCACAAACAGCACCTCGCCGGGCTTCACGCCCAAACCCGAAACCGCCCCCGCATAAGCGCGAGGGTCGGGTTTGAGAATGCCAGTGTGCGTGGCGTCAATGATGACGGACATGTCAGCCAGAACGTCCATTCGACTCAGAAATTCACTGCCGTAAAACAGCTCGAGCTCATTGGAGAGGATGCCCACCACAATGCCGTCGGCCTTGGCGGCGCGAATCAGCCGCTTGATCTCGGGGCGCACGATGGAGTTGGGATCAGTCTGGCGTACCCGCATCAGCATGGTGTGCACATCCCAGCTACCTTCCCCCATCCGCTCGCCCAACTCTTTGGCCCGGGCGGACCAGTAGCCGCGTTCGGTAATCTCATCGCGCTGCATCGCCAACCACAGCGGATCGGTGTCAGGCGCAATCGGGCCAAGCCAGGTCAACGTGCCAGCGGGAAGCCCCAAAATGCGCTCGGTGTCGCGGTGGCGTTCAAACACCGAGACGCTCATCACCGAGCCAAAATCAAGCAACAATGCCTTCGGTGGCGGGACCGTGGTGGCTTGCGGGTTGCAGTCTGCAATCATGCTGCGACGCTCACAAATTTCACTTCGGTGTAGGCCAACAAGCCCTCCAGACCTCCTTCGGATCCGAAGCCGCTGTCCTTGAGTCCGCCAAATGGCGTCTCAGGCTGGGACACGCCAAAATGATTGATGCCCACCATCCCTGCATGCAACCCACGGCTCAGCCGGTCCGCACCAACCAGATCCCGCGTAAAGGCGTAGGCGGCCAGACCGTACGGTAAAGCATTGGCACTCGCGATGGCGTCGTCCAGATCATCAAACGGGTCCAGCAGGCCGATCGGCCCGAATGGCTCTTGCTGCTGCACGCGGCACATTAGCGGCGCGCCCTCAATCAAGGTCGGCTCAAAGAAATAGCCCGGTCTGTCGATGCGTTGACCACCACACAGCAGCTTCGCCCCGCACTCCAACGCATCGGCCACCAGGGCTTCCATTTCGAGCACGCGTCGTTGCGCTACCAGCGGGCCCATCTGCACACCGGGCTCAAGCCCGGAGCCAACTTTCAGGGCCTGCGCACCAGCCACGAATGCATCGCGAAACTCGGCAAAGAGCGAGTGGTGCACCAAGAAGCGGATGGGGGATGCACACACTTGCCCGGCACCCCTGAACTTGGCCGCGACGGCCAGCTTGGCTACCGCAACAGGGTCGGCGTCGGCGCAAACGATCACTGGCGCGTGGCCCCCCAATTCGGCTGTGTAGCGCTTGAGGTAATGGGCCGACTTCTCAGCCAACACACGTCCGACGGGGGTCGAACCTGTAAACGAGATCTTGGCAATTTCGGTACTGGCTATCAAATGATCAGAGATTTCCGCCGGGTGCCCAAGGACCATGTTGAGCACACCAGGCGGTAGTCCGGCATCTTGAAACACCCGCACCAGTTCCATGCAACTGGCGGGAGTTTCCTCGGCCGGCTTGATGATGACGCTGCAACCAGCTGCCAGTGCACCGCCGAGCTTGCGCGCGGGCAAGTTGACTGGAAAGTTCCATGGCGTGAAAGCCGCCACTGGCCCAACCGGCACACGCAGCACGGTTTGACTGAGCACGTTGGCGACCCGCGGTGGAACACCGCGCCCGCCCAAGCGACGGCCTTCCTCGGCCAGAAAGTCAATGATGTCGGCCGAGAGTTGAACTTCACGCAATGACTCAGCCAGCGGCTTGCCTTGCTCCAGGGTTACGATCTTCGCAATGGCGGGCGCGCGTTCTCGCAGCAGCTCAGTGGCCCGCGTGATAATGCGCCAGCGCTCATAGGGCGATGTGTTGGACCAAGTCAGGAAGCCACGACGGGCCGCCGCCAGCGCCGCCTGTAGTTCTGGCTCGCCGGCCACTGGGAAGTGGCCCAAGACTGATCCGTCAGCTGGGTTAAAAACCGGCAACTGACCGCATGCGGTTGCCGCCACCCACGCACCGTCGATATGGAGTTTGAGGTCAGGATAGGTCATGGTTAAACGCAATACAAAAAAAAGGCAGCCTTATCAGATTCAACTTGGCAAGCGGGGTGTTCAAGGCTTGACCACGCCCTGTTTGGAGAACAACTGCATTGACCCCTTGTCGCCCAACAGCACCGCCGTCAGCGGCAAGCGATCCTCACGTGCGGTGGCTTTAAAACTGGCGCCAGCGTCGACGCTTTGTAAAACCAAGCCGTCAAGCCCGACCGCCGTGACATTCGATCCCGCCGCAACGATGTCGGTAATGGAGCTCTGAGTGCCTGATTTAACCGCTTGCCACAATGCACCATGGTTTGTGCTGCGGTAAAGACTACCGCGCAATCCACCGACCAGCAAACTGCCGTCATCCAGCGCCGCGCCTGCCCACAGCGAGCCCTTGTAGCCAGTTGTCAGATAGGACCACGTCGCGCCGTGATCGGTAGAGCGCAGCACGCTGCCACGCTCGGCGGCCACGTACAGCGCCCCAGCAGGATCCGCAAAAACCTTAAAAAGATTACGGTCGGCCTTGCCGCCATCCGGAGGCGCGGGCAGCTTGACCTCGGTCCACGAAGTGCCACCATCGGCGGTCACCAATACCAGGGACCACAGGCCCACCGCAACGCCATGTTTGGCGTCACTGAAATACACCGAGAACAGCGGTCGGTCGGCTGCCGCGTCGAAACGCTGCAAGACCCAAGTTTGCCCACCATCCGTGCTGGCGATGATGGCGCCATTTTGCCCAACCGCCCAAGCGCGCCCATCAGCATTCAGATAAACCGCACTCAAGGTTACCCTGACCGGCACGGCCTCGGCCTGCTGCCACGTACCACCGGCGTCATCTGACACCAGCACCATGCCGCGCGCTCCAACGGCGATCATTCGCTCGCCGCTGCGTGCAGCACCCAGCAAGGGCGTTCCGGCAGGTACGCTGCTGACCCACGCCGGGGCGCGACGTAGCGCGACGCCATCAGCCAGGTTCACTCCTTGGGTCCATGCCGAGGGTGCGAACGGCATAAGCAACGCGGCGGCGATCAGAGAGTAAATAGGTTTCATGGGAACCGGCCTGTCAGTGGCTCAAAATGCCCGGTGCACGCACCGGATGGCGTCGCGGAAACAGGCGCTCCAGCCACACCGCCAGCGCCGGTAGTGTGGTCATCGCCATCACCAGGTTGACCAGGAACATGAAGGCCAATAGCTTGCCCATGTCCGCTTGGAACTTTAGCTCGGAGAATGACCAGGTGGCTACGCCCACGGCCAGCGTGATGGCGGTAAAGATGGTGGCCATGCCAACTTCGAGAATCGAATGCTCCAGCGCCTTGACGATGTTCTGCCCCGCCGCGAGGTGCATTTGCAAGCGGTTGTAGATATAGAAGGCGTAGTCGACACCGATGCCAACTGCAAGCACCATCACCGGTAGCGTGGCAACCGTCAAACCGATCTGTAGCTCCTTCATGAACCAGTAGCCGATGAAGGTGCCCACCGTCAGTGGCAGGCAACAGGCAATGACTGCCCGAAAATCACGGTAGACCAACAGAACCAGTAGGATGATGGCACCATAGACGTAGCCCATCATGGGTAGCTCGCTGCGTTCAACCACCTCGTTGGTGGCGGCCAATACGCCGGCATTGCCAGCAGCCAAGCGAATCGTTACACCGGCCAGCGGGTGGTTGTCGCGAAAGCGTTTCACTGCGGCAATCACGCCGTTGATGGTGCTGGCCTTGTGATCTGTCAGAAATAGGTGCACCGCTGTCATGCTGCAATCCTTGCGCATGTAGCCACGAATTCGGCCGATTTCTACCCCCAACCCTGCATAGTTGGCTGGATCGGACGGGACCACCGCCATCTTGGGGTTACCCTCGTTATAGCCTTCGTTATAGACCTTGAGCAGGTCGGAAAAAGAGGAAACCGCGTGGACTCCGGGTGTGTTCCCCATGGCTTCGCCAAACTGGTCTTGATAGTCAGCAATGGCGATGTTCTCGCAGGATCCTGGCGGTGCCTCAAACATGACGCTCAGCCAGTCCAGTCCAGTGTCGTAATTGGTGGCGATCGACGTGGCATCCATGTTGTAGCGCGAGGTGGCACGCAGTTCGGGTGCTCCCGGCTGGAGCGAGCCGACGACCCGGTCACGGCTTTGCCATACGGCGGTGACAAACACCGCAGCGCTGCACACCAACACGATCAAGGCGTTGCGCGGCACCGCCACGCGCGCCAGCAGACGCAGGGCCTTGGCGCGGCTCTCCTGTCGCTGCATCGCCAGGCGCGCATAGGTGACGTCGAATGAAAACAACGACGCTGCCAGCGGCAGCATCACCAGATTGGTGACGATTTTGAAGCCAACACCAATCGAGGCAGTAATCGCCAACTCGCGCACCATCGGAATGGGAACCATAACCAGCGTAATGAACGACACGAAAGCCGTCACCAGCGCCAGGGTGCCTGGGATTAACAGCCCACTGAAGCTGGCACGTGCGGCGGCCTCGGTGCTTTTGCCATGTGAGATCTCGCGCACGATGTAGTTGATTTGCTGCACGCCATGCGAGACGCCAATGGCAAACACCAGGAATGGCACCAACACTGCTAACGGGTCAAGGCCGAAACCGGCCAAGCGCAAGGTTCCGAATTGCCACACCAATGAGGCCAGTGAGCAGGCCACAGGCAACAGCGTGAGCGCAACCGAATGGCAGTACCAGTAGACTGCGGCAGCCGTCAGCAGCAGCGCAATGCCACAAAACACCAGCACCCCGCGTGCACCTTCGGCAATATCTCCAATTTGCTTGGCAAAGCCAATAATCTGAATTTCAAACTGAGGGTCCTCAAACTTGGCACGCAGGGCTTCGAGCTGTGCGTTGTACGCGACATAGTCCAGCGGCGTTCCATCCACGCTTACCTCGTTGAGCTCGACGATTACCATGGCACTGGTCTGGTCGCGGGACACCAGTGTGCCGACAAAACCGCCCTGACCAGTGGCACGGGCAATTTTGTCGATGACATCCTGATTCAAGGACTCAGGCACGATGCTGCCGTCGATCAACGGATCGGCCCTGAAGCCGTCTTCAGTGATCTCATTGACAAAGCTGTTCGGTGTCCACAACGATTGCACACCGAGCCGCTCGGCGTTGGGTAAGAAGCTCACCGCCTGTGTGACCTGGAACAACCGCGTCAGCGCGGGAGCTGTCCAGATCGTACCGTGGCGAGCCCGCACCACGATATTGAGCCGGTTAGCCCCCAACATATCGGAGCGGTACTCCTGGAAGGCCTGGATGTACTCGTGCCCAGTTGGCATCTGCTTTTCGAAGCCGGCACTAACTCGAAGTTGCACTGCAAACCAGGCCATGACCATCGTCAGCAGCAGCAGGACCAGCAAGATCGATTTGCGCCCGGCGAACAGTATGCGCTCCATCGCCTGGACGGCTCGCGCCGCCCGGCCAACCGAAGCGGGGGATGATTCAGTCAAGTTTCTTCTCCCGTCAAGAGCGGCAACGGCATGAGATGCAGCACAACACGCGTTGCGTCACCTTGCATCAGAAATTGCGTGAAAGCACAGCACCGAAGAAGTCACGGTCGCGGTAAGGTTGGTCAAATACAGACGACCCGCCCTGGAATCGGGCGTAATTGATTGCAAATTGCCACTTTGCTGGGTTTTGAATGAATGTGACGGTGAAATTGGCTGATTTGGCACCCTCCATGAATAGTGCCGAAGTGTTCGGAGTGCGCCCAGTCACAGCCTGAAAGTAGTAGATCTCTGGCACCACCTGCCATCCAGGAATCAGCGTACCGTCATAGACCCAGCTGAAGTCAAAGTTGAAGCCGGCAGAAGTCTTGGTGCCAACCGACTCAGGCATAGCCATAGGATCGGTGGCATTGCCCCAGCCCCAGCCACCGGCCGCGACCGGGTCTCCGCCGTAGCTCGCCTGTAGGCCGGGGTAGTGGATCACGACGGCCTCGGCCAACAGGGTGGCGGTGTCGGCGCCCAGCATCTTGAGAAGCCCTGAACCAGTGCCGCTTGGAGTCAGGCTGAGGATACCCGTCAAGTGCCATTGATAGCGTTTTTCATCCACCCAGCAGTTTCCGTTCTGAGAGCTACAACCACTGGCGTTGACGTTAAGTGAGACGGCGTCACGTGGCCGGTAGGAAAGCTCGGTGCCGACGGCCCAGTCGCCCACCGGGAAACTGGCGCTGACTCCGTACAGTTCCCGATTCTCCGCATAGGTCCAACCGACTGCGCCAGTATCTTTGATATTGACGCTGAACTGTGGTGTCTTGTCGTGAAAGTTCATCGCGTAGAAACCCATGTTGAGCTGGGTTCCTTCCGGTTGGTAGCGCAATGCCGCGCCCCACTGACCACGATCGGGTGCTTTGTCCTCGGCCAAGCCATAGGTGTCATGGCCCTTGCCCAAACCGTTGACCATGGACCAGTAGCTCCCCGTGGGGGGAAAGTAGCTGGCGTTCCAATTCGTTTGAACATAAGCTTCGGCGTTGAGGCCCTTGCCCAGGCCAGAGGCCACGCTGATCATCGGAGCTGGCAGGAACACCTCTTTCAATTGGGTACCGGGCTGCGACAGTCGCATGATGTCCATGGCATTGGTGCTGTTGATACCGCCGGGTAGAAACAAACTCTCGCCCCAACTGATCACTTGGTTACCAACGCGAACACGTGCCTGTTGCTCACCCACTTGGAAGCCCTTACTGACCCACAGATCCAGAAGCCGACCCTTGAATTGGAGATCATCGCGCGCGTCTTCGGCCAGGTTATCACGCAAGCCAGGGGGAGTTGTTGCGCTGACGATTCCTGACGTGTGGGAGGCGGCGAAGTCACGCACCCAGTTTGCGCGCGCGAAAATCTTTATGTCTTCTGGCAATTTCAACAACAGCTCGTGACTGCCCTTGAGTTGACCGGCAAACAGATCACCCCGTGCATAGTTGAGATTGCCCTGATCACCCAGCCCGGATATCGGGTCGAGGCAACCGGTGGGCGCTCCGGGCCCTGTGGCGCCTTGCAAAACCAGGCCACAGGTCGGTGTGCTCGCACGCACACCGAGTCCCAGAGAAATCGTAGAGTCAAAGTTGCCTGATATGTTCTCGGTCTCAAATGTGACGGCCTTCGCCGATACGCCACATGTCAGGCCCACGGCCACTGCTACCAAACGTAAAGGGAGTTTGAAAGTTGGATTCATGATGCTAGTGCTCGGTATGGATTGATGAGGTCAACGTTCGCTGACGGCGCGCAAGTTGTCTGCGGTGTAGAAACCGGGCTTGTAACGTGCCCCGGTTACTTCGGTAATCCAACGCACGTCGGTACCAGTCCCCGCAGCGTGCATGTCAAAGACGTAGCGGCCTTCGGTCAGGTTGTTCTGAACAAATGCTTCCACGTCACAAGTGCCGGTCTCGTAAACCGGAATGGCAAATCCCTCGCGCATTTTGGCCAACTTGCCCTGGGCATCGTAGTCGTCGGCCACCAACAGAGTCCAACTGTCCTCATCGAGATAGAACGTGCGCTTGGGTGCGGTGTGGCGCATGCCTTGCTTGACCGTTGCTTCGACAACCCACACGCGGTGCAACTCATAGCGGCGGTGGCCCGGATCAATGAAGTCGGGCTTGGCAATGTCTTCGAATTTGGCCTTGAAGTCGTAGGCGCCAAAGGCGTTGTAAAGAACGTACATTTCCTTCTTGCCAACCAGCTTCCAGTCAAAGCGATCCATCGTTCCATTGAAAACAAAGGGCTCATCCAGCGTGTACTGGTTTTCCATGCCAATCTGTGGTGAATCGTAGGCGTATGTGGGCATGCGACGCACTCGACGCTGACCCGGAAAATAGTAGAACGTCTCGCTTCCCGGTTGATTCAAAAAGAAAGTCAATGCCAGTGCTTGACCGGCCAGAGCGGTTGGCGAGCTGTAGGCAAAGTAGGCAAAATATTCGACAGGGGGCAGCGTGGACAGCAGTGTCGAACCCTTTGCACCCCAAGGCATGAACGCTGTGAACTCCTGACCTGCCCGGATCCATTCTGTGCTGCCCTTGCGTGGCGACACTGAGGTGACCACGTTCTTGTACTCGACACCGACACCTCGGTAACGCATTTTGCTGTTCCACATCGCCTCTGTGCCATTGGCTGGCGTAGGAAATGGATAACCGGGCACGACGGCTTCCTGAAGGCTCCAGCCATCAGGGCCGATCTTGGCGATTCCGCCGGCGTTTTTCTTGGTGTTCTCGGCTACAAAGTCTGGCACGCCGCAGGTGCGCCGTGTCGGGTACACGTCCATGCGGTAGCCTTTGACCTGCTTGAGCATGGCCAGTTGACCCGGTGAAAGCATGGCGGCGTATTTGTCGGCGTTTGACGCATCAATGGTCAACGTTGACTTGTCGCCCTTGTATTTGAAGTTGTCGCTGCGCAATTTGCCGTATGACCAGCCTGTTTGCTGCACTTCGTTGCCAGGCCAGGCAGGAATACTGCCGCTGGCATTGCCGGCACGCTCGGCGCCAGCTGGTGTTTTGCCCGTGTCTTGCGCGGCTGCACAGGCTGTGATCGCTATCAACGCGGACGCGACACTGGTGCGAATCGTAATCATGACTACCCTTTCACTCAAAAACTGCAGTTGGTCGGATTAATGTCCACCCCGAGGCGTACCAGATGGCTGGCTGCTGCGCACCACCGGTCTACCCCGCCGACATTCGAGGTAAATGAATTATTGAAATGGTTTGTTTCGTTGTCAACAAGTGTTTCTACTAACTCGTTTCAATGACAACAATATGAAAACTATAGAGGCGCACTAACGAGCGCCCGTCAACGCGCGACCGCCACTCAGGAGGTCTGCCTAGAACTCGAACGTATCAGCCCTTGTCAGTGATGCCGACAATCACCGAGACGGTGCAGTGGTAGACCGAACTGTCATTGGCCATACACCAATTGATGTCGTTGTGAATCCCCATGTGGTAGCCGGGTCGGTCACCATGGTTCGTATTGCAGAAACACCGGCCGCAGGACGTCACGCCGCAGCAGTCGCTGTAGCTGAGCAGGTAGTCTTTCCCGTCGGCCGGGTTGTGGCAGGTGCCAACCCAGGACACCTTGGACGCAGTGGTGCCGGGCGGACAACTGGTGGCACTGCCACCGCAACAGGAACACAGGAAACCGTCAACCGAACAATAGCGCCAATAGTCGCAGTCGGTGTCTTTAGCGGGCCCCTTGGTCGCTGCGGCCGCAGCGCCGGCCGCGTGCGCCTGCGAGGTACGATCAAACGGCAACACTGGCAAAGTTATGGCCCCAGCCAACATTGCCTTGCCAACCCCCACCAGCAAACTGCGTCGCGACGTGCGCTGCGCAAGCGACCGGCTGCGCCGCTCAGTTGTTCGATCCAACCATGCCCAAATTTTGTTCATGTCGACTCCTTGCTCAGAGCAGCCCTGGCCTGCACGGTCTGCTCAATGTAGTCCTGAACAGACGCCACGCCCAGGTCGTGGGACGTGAACAGGCTCTCGATCTGCTCGCGCGAATTGACCAATCCTTTGGACCGGACCACGCCGCGCTCGTCAATCAGCACCGCGTAAGGCAGCTTGCTGATGCGCCATTGCATGCCGAGCTCCGTCGACAACAAATATGGGTAATCGGTCAGCATCGCCCGACGCCGAAACGCTTCGTGCTCGGGCTGTTCGCCATCGGAGGCAAAAATCAACTTCACCCAGGACGCCTCAGTAGTTTGCACAGAACGCAGAATCGGCAGCAGCTTCTTGCAAACTGGACAGGTCGGGGATAAAAAGAACAACAACGTGCTGTGTTGGTTGGGCGCGCCAATCGATATCTGCTGGCCGTCGAGCGAAAGCAAATCCAGCACTGGCGCGGCTTCACCGACCTTGGGCCCGGTGTCCATCATCAAAGCTCCCATGGGCGCAATTCGCTCGTACAGAATGCCGATTTGACGCGACAAGGCTATCACGGCCACCAGCAGCGCCATGACAGCCACCCAAAGCAGAATATTGGAAACGATCAGAGACTCGATCACGGCGCATTCCTCAGGTCGATAAAACGGGATTGGTGGCTGAGCCACAAGTTGGCGGCTTGGTAGAGCCCCAGTAAAAACAACGTGGCCATCAGAGTGGACAGCAAATCAAGCCATACGGTAGGACGGAAGTTGTGGCTCTGCGATGCCACCACGATGACCATACTGACGACACTGTTGCGCCACAGCAAGCCCGCAGACAAAGGCAAGGCGTCATCGCCGCAACCACAAACGATGCGAGAGCGTCCTCGGCGCAGGTTGACCGCCACTGCACCACTGACCAACACCAACAAGGCCAACGCCAAGACTGCCCCGGAAGGGCGCGATACCAGCGGCAGTAGTAACACGCCAGCCGCAAACTCCAGCGTCGGCAGCACGCGCGCGGCCACCGGCACCAACGCAGAGGGAAGCAGTTGGTAGTTGTCCAGCACCGCGTGGAACAGCTCAATGTCCCGCAATTTGGATAACGCGGCAAGCAGGAATAGCACCGCCACTGACGCCGCCGCCGCGTGCCCCATGACCGGATCAACGAGAAACAGTCCGTTCATGGTGACTGGGTTTCGATGTAGACCGGCATTTCACCAAACGGTGCTGACTTGCGCGACGGTTTGCTCAAGCCGCGCGCACTGAGGAGGTCAAACGCCACCAAACTGTTGTCCATACCGTTGAGCACAATGAGTTCCGGCTTCTCTCCAGAGGTCATGGCCATCGAGACTGCAGCGTGTCCCGGCACGCGCGCAAGACGTTTGTGCTGTTGCAAATCGAACGCCCACAATTCCTGGGCTGGATTTTTATGGCTACCTTCAGTTGCCTTGGGATGCATACCGACCACCATGCGTCCACTGCGCGGATCAACAGCGAACAGCGCCATGCCACCGGGCCGCCAGCCCTGCTTGCGTGTCTGCGCATCAAGCAGAGACCATGCAGACGGAAAAGTTGGTGTTGCACCACTCAAATCAACGGTGTACACCGAGCCCCCATAAGAGACAAACACCAACTCCTGATTTACCATCTGGTAATGCATAAAAATCGGGTCGTCACTCGAGTCAAAGAATCGCACACTGTTGCTGCGCGAAGCCAAGCCTCCACTGGCATCCAACTCGAATGTGGCGAGGGTGCCGTCGCCACACACGCTGGAGAACTTCGGCTGCGCTTGCGGCCAGGGGATCACACCCCAGCATCCTGAATTTGGAATCTCTGCGCTCACCTTGCGTGATTGCAAGTCCACCACGGTGACCGTTGCGGCCGGCGTAGCGTTCTGCACCAATAGAAAGCGGCCATCACGCGTTTGCCGCAACAGCGCCTTGATGTTGAGTCCCTGCGCACGCCGCGGTGGTACTTCGATTTCGTATTTGAGACGCAAATCGGCGGTGTTATATGCCTCAACCACATCGGTCCGGATACCACGCTGCAAGCGGCTGTGATAGGTAGTAGCCAGAAAAAGCGTCTGTCCGTCATTCGAAAGCGCCGTCGCTGCCGCAAAACCTGCCCCTATCAGGCCCAGGTAGCGCATCTTCTCGCCATCGATCACGTGGATGCGACCATCGACGATATGCCCAAGACTGGGATCACTGAGGTAGAGCCGATGCGAATTGGGCACAGGCAGCGCCGTGGTGCTCAACTGCTCAAGCGGCAACTCGGCGCGTGCTGGCGCCAGCGAGCATGCCGCGACCAGCATCAGGGCCGCGAGTTTAGTCAGAGCGGACCATATATTCACCCCACCGGCCGCTGTACCCCGCTCATTTTGCATATTCATGTCTCCTGTTGCCGCACCCTCAACCAACGCCCGACTTGCGCCGCCACGCCGCCAGCGACGCTATGAAGTATCAGTGGCCAATCGGTCAATGTACTCACACGCGACAGACATAGCTTGCACTAGAGTGCATTCAATAGTGGATAAACGTGCAATTTATTGCATGATCGCACTCACATAGCGCGATGCCTATGCGGTGTTTCGGACTGAGGTCCGGAATTCGGTCGGGGTGCAACCGTATCGACGTCGAAAGATGCGCGCGAAATAGGCCGGGTCGGAAAACCCGATTTCCAGCGCGAGTTGCGTGATACTGGCGCCGCTACCACCTTGGCGAGACAGGTCGTCGCGGCAGCGCTCCAGACGCAAGCGTTGAATGCAGGCTTGCGGCGTCTCTCCCGAGGCTGCGAAGGCGTGGTAAAGCGTCCGGCGGGAGACGCCCAAGGCTAGTGCAATTTGACTTGGACCGAGGTCGGGGCGTTCCAGGTGTCGGCGCACATACTGCTGTGCATCGTCGAACAGGATTTCCAGCGACTTGCGCCGAAGCGCCCCCGCGCCATTTTCCAGGAACTGCGCCTCCTGCGCCAACAGCGTGGCTACAAAGTTTCCGACTGTGCTGTGGCTACGCGGATCCAGCCTGTCACCCTGCGATTGCATGGCGTCAAGCGTAGCCAAGGCAACCGCCGCACCACCTTCAATTGCCATGCTCCGCCCAGCCACGCGCGGCAGCAGCTTGGCCAGCGCGTCGCACTCGTCAACCTCACACAACAGCACTACGAAGGCAGAGTCGTCGCGCATCTCGATTTGGTACGGGCGGCTGGCCTCGTAGATCGCCCAATGCCCAGCCTCAATGTCAACCACGCGCTCGGTTTGGCGAAGCTGGGCACTGCCGTGCTGTTGCCACAGCACTTTGACATAGCGGCTGCTGAGTTTTCTGGCACTTGCCGTACTCAGTGAGGCACAGTGGGCGTTCGCCTTGACCTGTGCGACGCGGCAGTTAGCCATTTGACTCACTTGCACCCAGGCGGCGAACGGTTTGCCTGGGGCAGCTCGAATCTCGAGCGGGAAAAACGAGCTTGCCACCTGGGCACCCCATTGCGCCAGATCGACCTCGATCGGGGTAATTCGCGTTGAGCAGTAATTCATGCTGAAACCTGTGAAGAACGGGTGACTCGACTGGCGGTGCGTCGCAGCAGGCTGGTACCCGATTCACACGCTTGGCTCATTGCATGGCCTGGTATTCAGGCAGACTGGGCGGCGTCACCAGCAAGGGCTCGTCCATGCTGAGTGATTCCAGAAACGCCAGCAATGCCAGCTTCTCATCGCTTGACAGCGCAAGCGGCTGCAGCAAATCAGTCTTGTGCTCGACACCACCACCCTGGTCGTAAAAGTCGATTACCTGACGCAAATCAGCCAGACTGCCGTTGTGCATGTACGGCGCGGTGTACTTGAGTTCACGCAAGCTCGGTGTGCGGAACTTGCCGATGTCGGCTGGTTTTCTGGTGCGGTAGTACAAACCCATGTCTTGCGGACCGGCACGGTACGTGGCCTCAGGCACACCGTGCTGAGCATTCTGCCAGCGCTGTGTAATCTGATGCAGCGGGCTGTCCCGAAAGACATCATTACGGGGCACGCTGGTGGCATGAAAACCTTGATCGGACACCAGCGGGCCGTTGTGGCAGCGGATGCAGCCCGCCTTGCCACTGAATAGTGTCAAACCCTTAACTGCGGCGGACGACAGGGCAGCTTTTTCTCCGTTCATGTAGCGATCAAAGGGAACCTTGCTCGGGTCCGACACCACGGTGCGCTCGAATGCGGCGATCGCCTGCCAGGCATGAGTGATGCTCGGCCACTCGGTTCCAAAGACACGCCGAAAACGCGCCACGTAGTCAGGCACGAAGCGCAGGCGCATTTCCATCATTGCTGGGTCACCGTTACCTTCGACCGCACCCTGTGCAGCGAACGGCGCCTGGGCTTCAAGGCTGCCAGCCGCACCGTCCCAGAACAACTTACCGAAATGGGCGGCGTTGAGCACCGTCAGGGTATTGCGCCATTGCCTGGTACTGGGGTAGCCGCGCGACACGGTCGAGCGCTCACCCCACCCGAGTTCCGGAAAGTGGCAGGATGCACAGGCGGTGCTGCCGTCGCCGCTCAGTCTCCGGTCAAAAAACAGCATCTTGCCCAGTTCGATTTTCTCCGGCGTTGCCAGATTGTCAGACGGTACAGGTACCGGTGGCAAGGGGGCCAACGGCACGATCAGAGCGAGTTCCGGCGCAGTCGTGCCCGGCCGGATATCCGCGGTTGCAGGCAGGGAGGGTACCGTGCTCAAGTACAGGGAATTTTCCAGGTGCTGCGGCTGCACCACACCAACCGGGTCACCGCTGAGTGTGTCCAGAAACGCCAGCAGATCACGCTTCTCAACCTGGCTGAGGCCGAGTGGCTTCAGGCCGCTGTTGGGGCCAGCGCCACGATCATAGAAATCGACGACCTCGGTCAAGGTCTGAAACAGGCCATTGTGCATATACGGCGCGGTGTACTTCAGTTCGCGCAGCGACGGAGTCTGGAATTTGCCCCGATCTTCCGCCGATTTGGTGACCGCAAACGCCCCCACATCTGTACGCTCTTGCATATAGTTGGGTAAGCCGCTAGCGGCAAAGTAGCGCAACATCGTAATATGGCGCAGCGGTTCAGCGGTGATAGCCAAATTCTCCGGTACGTCCAGACGATGGCGTTGGCCATCCGACAACAAAGCACCACGGTGACAGGCAATACAACCCGCTTTGCCCTGAAACAACCGCAGACCAGCGGTGGCGCTGCGATTCATGGCTGCAGTATCGCCGCTAAGGTAGCGATCAAAGGGTACGTTTCGTGATGTCAATGTTTTGACGAACTCTCCCAACGCGTCGAACAACTTCGGCGCAGAAGGTTCATTGCCAGAGCCGTAAGCATCGCGCCAAAGTGCCAAATACCCCGGTGCCTGCTTGATGCGTTCCTGCACCAGGCGCGCGTCGGCGTGCATGAAGTGCGCATGGGTCACCATGTCACGCACAGCGCCACCCAGATCGGTACCATCCAGTCGACCATCCCACATGAAGCGGACACGGTGCCGCGCATTGATCAGGCCAGGCGCATTGCGAAAATACTCCGAGCCAGGATAAGCGCGGGCCAATGCATCCCCATCGGCCCACCCTTTGCCGGGCATGTGGCAACTGGCGCAGGAACGGCTACCGTCAGCGGACAACCGGGGGTCGAAGTACAGGTTGCGCCCCAGCTCTGCGAGTGCCGCGTTGACGGGTTTCGTGGCTGGCAAAGTCGCAAGCGACGCACGATCGGGCTGCACGCCCTGTGAGTGCGTCAGCGTGGCCGCCAGCAGCGCGAGCGCCCAGGCGGTCAAAATCACCAGCCGCCGAATGCTAATGGACATCATGACTCTGCTTCGTGACCGCGTGTCTGTCGGCTGGTGGTAAACCCACCACCGGTGAACTGCGTAAGACGGCTGTGCAAGACCTGCGCCAGTTCAAAATTTCTGCGATCAGCCTGGCGTCGTCCTCGGCCGACAATGGGTGGCCATCGGCAGATGGCAGCCGCATGAAAAACTGTCGCCCCAGTGGGAGTTGCACAAACTCGCCGACCGGTCGGACGCTTGAAGAAGTGGTGCTCGCGCCCTCCGGTACCGGATGACAGCCGAGGCAATTGAGCGCGTAGACGACTCGCGCGGACTGCGCCGCTACCGGCGCGACCACCGCGCTAGACAAAGCGGCCAGGCAGGCCAACACCAGGTGGCGCTGGCGCACTTTGGTCTGGATCAGCGCGCGCAGTCTGGCTGCATTGATGGACCCTGGGGCAGGGGCATCCACGTGAATCGTGCTCATAACTGTCCTTTTGATTTCTATCTGCTATCAACCGGCCACCAAAATTTGACACAGATGCGTGAAAATAGTCTCCACAATGGTCCAAATTTGTACCCGCTGATACTTAAACTGGCATAATTATTGAAAATTGTTTGTTTCGTTGTCAACAAGTGTTTCTACCAATTCACGGCACGCGCTCCCCTTTTTTTCACGCAAACCGCATGCATTACGACCCTTGTAGATTGATTCAATTGACTCGAATTTCGACATTACATTTAGACTGGGCCACATCATCATGGTGACTACCCGCCGCGCGCACATTCCTGCCGCCACGCCGAGCGGCAAACCGGTCCGAAAGAAGTCTCCTGCTCCCACCAAGCCCAAGCGGGTTTCGGTGAAGCGTCGCACCCTGGGGCCTATTGGCAAGCTTGAAGACTTCATCCCGTTCAAACTGGCCGTTGTTGCCAACCGTGTGTCGCAATCGATTGGGCACCTGTTTCAGACCCAGTACAACCTACAGATGCCGGAGTGGCGCATATTGATGGCGCTTTACGCCTATGGTGATCTGTTGTTTACAGAGGTGGTAGAGCGCACCAGCATGGACAAGGCGCGTGTCTCACGGGCCCAACGCCGGTTGGTCGACCTGGGCATGATCACCACTGCAGATGATCCCGGTGATGGACGCCGCTTGATCCTGTCGCTGACGGCCACAGGCGCCCAGCGTTGCGCCGATATCTTGCCGGCCGCCGCAGCACGCGAAGCCTGGTATCTGGAAGCTTTGGATGACCACGAACACCAACAGCTCGACGTGATCTTGAACAAGCTGATGGCACGCAGCAACGAGGTGGAAGGCTAAGCGACGGGAGTACGGTTACGCTTGGCTTTGTTGCCAATTCGGCATCTCCGTTTAGGACGCCGACATCAAAGCACTTGCACCTTTTGACGCGGCGGACTACCTTGATGATGAAGCGACCACCACGCAATACATCACTGCCGCACTGGAAGCCTCCAACACCGACGTATTTTTAAACGCAGTGTTGAAGCTGCTTCACGCTCTGGGCGTTAAATTGTCCGCATCGCCAATCTATTCATAGATTTCTATTTATGCTGGCCATTTGTGCCTATGGCCCTCGTCGAATATACTTAAGCAGCTACTAAAATAATAGCAATTTACTCTAATCATGAACCGTAACCTTTGGC
>Ga0138256_10002462_pt1 | contig 19825 bp, 12 predicted proteins | sample KNB2016incub_MG_FD_105486 | JGI IMG/M metagenome (GOLD analysis project Ga0138256, IMG submission 105486) | Active sludge microbial communities from wastewater in Klosterneuburg, Austria - KNB2014incub_MG | ecosystem: Engineered > WWTP > Activated sludge > Unclassified | place: Austria... | reverse complement strand
TTTCATTTTTTGTTGATTGGGGAAGCGTGGGTGAGGCGAAAGTCCGACATCATATTTAATGATGGAATCATAATTCATCTTATACATGTTAAACAACCTTTCGTTTTTTTCAGGAATAAATCCCCCATCGGGTAATGTGGTTATTTCATGATTAAAGAAAGGTTCATGCGAAAGAAAAACTTTGTTGTCTTTGCTGATGCATACATCCATCTCCAGAGTTGTAACACCTAAGCCAATGGCGTTGATCATAGCTGGTATTGTATTCTCCGGCATTAAACCACGGCAACCCCGGTGCCCCTGTTTGTCAAATGAATCCCAGCCATCAATGGGTTTGTTTTTTATTTCGTTATTCACAATGGCATTGTTTTTAGTTGACGTGCATGATATGAACAGCAAGCTATATAAAAAGCACTTCAGATGAAATAGCGTAAATACTTGTTTTAGCATATCTTAAAGTTAGTGTAAAAACAAAAGGCATGAAAAAATCATGCCTTGTTCAAATTCTGTATAAAAAAATTATGCTTCGGACTCTTTATCCGGATTATCTTCTTCAATAATATCGCCATCTTCTGTAACGGCTAAAACTGTATTATCCTCTTGAGTTAATTCATCTTCTTCAGCAGTATTTTCTTCTGTAACTGTTTCATCCAAAACAATTTCTTCTGTAATGGTTGCTTCAATTGTCTCTTCAGTAATAATTACTTCCTCCATATTCTCTTCCGCTTCCTGTACATTGGTAGCTTTCACCAGTTCTTCCATCATCACTTCCGAAATTTTTGGAAGGTCTTCTGCACTGTTGATGCCAAAATAATCCATGAAAGATTTTGAAGTGGCATAAATAAGCGGTTTGCCAACAGCATCTTCGTTACGGCCAGAGATGATCACCAGGTCTTTTTCCAAAAGTTTTTGCACTGCATAGTCACAGTTTACACCACGGATGGCTTCTATTTCACTTTTGGTAATGGGTTGTTTATAGGCAATGATGGCAAGCGTTTCAAGCGCCGCAGTAGAAAGGCGTTTTAAAAATTTATCACCATTTAATTGAGCAACTGTTTTGTGATATTCTTTTTTGGTAAGGAATTGCCAGCCGCCGCCAATCTGCTTTAATTCAAAAGCATAAAACTCGGCATTGTATTTTTCGCCGATACCTTCAATGGCTGCATCAACCTGTTCCTGTGTGGCACGGTCTTCAATAAATGCCAAAGCACTGTTCACCAGTTCAAGAACGTCTTCATTGGTGAGCGGCTTTTCGCTGGCAAAAATTAAAGCCTCAATATGTGGAATGATTTCTGAAAGTTCCATGTTCGATTTGATAATTTGGAAATTTGATGATTTGCTAATTAAGTGATCTTCATCTTCAAATCACCAAATCAAAACATCATCAAATCATTTTTATCCCTGCAATGCAGCCGCACCACTCACAATCTCCGTTAATTCGGTTGTAATGGCCGCCTGCCTTGCACGGTTGTAGCTGATCTTTAATGATTTTAATAATTCGTTGGCATTGTCGCTGGCCTTGTCCATCGCTGTCATACGGGCACCATGCTCACTGGCATTGGCATCTAATGTAGCTTTAAATAACTGCGTATTTAAAATTTTTGGCATCAGCTCTTCTATCAATGTATTCTTATCCGGCTCATAAATGAAATCTGCATTTTTCTGGCCATCTATCTTCTCTACTTTAGGTATCGGCAAAAACTGCTCGGCAACAAAACGCTGGGTGGCAGCATTTTTAAATTCGCTGAATATCAGTTCCACTGCATCAATCTCTTTATTTGCAAATGCATCCATGGCATGCTTTGCTGCAGTTTGAACTTTATCAAAACTTAAACCGGTAAAAATATCCCAGTATTGATTAACAACTTTAAAGCCATTCTTTGTAAAATTCTCATATCCTTTTTTACCGATGGGTAATATCTGTACTTTTCCTTTTGCAAATTGCTGTGGATATTTTTCGTTGATAACCTGTTTAGCCAGTTTGATGAGATTGCTGTTATAACCACCACATAATCCCCTGTCGCTGGTAACCACAATGATCATTACATTTTCAACCGGGCGCTGGGCAGCCAAAGCCATATTTACATCGCCATCGCTGTTGCTGACAATATTGCTCAGCATTTCCTGCAGCTTTTGTGCATAAGGACGCATTTGTGTAATGGCATCCTGGGCACGGCGAAGCTTGGCAGCACTCACCATTTTCATGGCTTTTGTGATCTGCTGTGTACTCTGAACGCTCTTTATCCGGTTACGAACCTCTTTTAATGCACCACTCATAGTTATATCCTGGTTAAATTAACTGTATCTGGCCCCGGTTAATCCGGAATCAGCTTTTAGGCTGGCAAAGGTAATGAAAAAGGGCTTTATTCAAAGCCCTTGATTAGTAATATTTATTAAGGTTTTATACTTAAAATTTAGGCGGCCCGCCCATTCTCTTAAAATCCATACCGGGGCTTTGTGTTGTTGATTTACCAGCAAACCTTTGTAAACGATAGGTGAACGTGGCAATAAAGTACCTGGTTAGCCTGTTTGTCCTGCTGTCAATGATCTGGTTTGCAGTTACAGAACGATTGATATTACTGTTTTGTTTAAACAGATCGAATGCTTCAATCCTTAAAATGCCATTCTTCTTTTTAAACAATTGCTGCTCAAGCGATGCATTCATGATAACCTGGTTACGACTTACACTGCTGGCCAGACCATTGTTGATCGTATAATCAACATCATATTTTAACACCATTCTTTTTGTGATATTCAAATTGATATTACTGCTGAATGTCCAGGCATTGCTCGATGAATTCTGGAGTGTAGTAAGTGGCTTACCCGTTTTGTTTTGATAATGAACATCATTTAAGCTGTAGCTGATGCCCGTTCCAAACTCCAGTATTTCTTTGTAATTATATTCAAAGTTAAAGCCCTGGCTCAGTACCCAGTTTTGACCAACATTTTTGATGCTGTCAATTAAATTGATATTGTGATTATAGTTAGCTGTACCTCTTACAGTAATTACATATTTCCTGTTTTTATACGGCCTTGAATATGTATAAAAGCCAAGCAGGTTATAATAACCATCCACATTTTCAGGAACACTTAATTGCCGGCCGGCGCCCTTATTTATATTGTTATAAACGATCTGGTTTTTTATGGTGCTGAAAGAGAAATTAGTAAATAAAACCTTCCCGGTTATGAAATTGAAATTGCTGAAAGACAAATTCATATTGTGGTTCATAGATGGTTTGAGGTTGGGATTACCTGCAGTAATATTTTGCTGATTACTAACATCCTGCACCGGCTGCAACTGGCTGAAACTGGGCTGGGTGGCATTTCCATTGTAACTGAAATTAAATGTTTTTGAACGGCTGAAATTATAAATAAAGCGTGCAATGGGAAATACGTTTGCCCTTTTGATAGTTTTGTAAGCACTGTCCTTGGTTATTGAATTGCCCTGCAGGTTTACCGGCTGTAAACTTATACCGATGGTATAATTGTATTTCTTTTTTGTAGTTCGTAATGATAACCCTACCCGGTTGTTATAAAAATCATTTTCATAATCATTACTTAAAAAATTATTCAATGTTTTAACCAGCGAAGCAGAATCAACATTATAAGTCTTGCGGTCGTTTCGGGCATAACTCAGGTTGTGCGAATAACTGAAATCGAGGCTTTGGTATTTGGTCAGCGGTTCCGAATAAGTAAACCTGACACCATAATTGTAATTGTTATTATTCTGGTCTATATACTGAAACGTATTCCTGGGACCAATAAATGGAGGAATATACTGGTAACTCAAATTGGTTATATCCTGATCAGAATTATTCTGGCTGCTGCCTAAATTAATACTGGCAGAAAAATTACGGCCACGTTTGCGGAACTTATGATTGTATAAAACAGTAATGGCCAGGTTGGGCGCTTCTGAGCCCGTTAAATTTTTGTTGCTGCCATCGGTTGTTTTTGTACTGTCGAATTTCTTATAATCAAAAACATTAAAATTATTGGCATCGCTGCCGCTGTAATTTACGCTGGGGCTGATTTTTAAATAATTGAACGAATCAACCTGGTATTCCATATTAAAAGTAAACCTGTGCGAATTTCCTTTAGTGCGGTTATTTATATCCTGGTTATTTACAAAACTGCTGGTATCGAAAAAATTTTGAGAAGAAGAGGTTTGCAACTGGCTGGTATTTCTATTATTGTATGAATAACTGCCGTACACACTTAATTTTTTACCCCATTGATCCCGGTAATTAAACCCGTAAGAATTGGTTGTGGAAATACCATTGTTATTGCCTCCATTGAATGCACTGGCACCAAAATTATTCATACCGCCCATGCCACCCATATTGCTCATTACCGCCATGCCCGACTTCATCATACTGGTGGCACCGCGGTTGCCGCCTCCATTAAAATTAAAAAGAGAGGTGTTTGTATTATTACTGTTTCCCAAAAACGATATCTGCATATCATTATTAAAATAATTGCCGTTAAAAGAGGCCTGGTAACGGTCCTGTGTTCCATACCCTGCTGTAACCCTTCCAAAAAAACCTTTGTTCTTATCTTTTTTTATCTGGATGTTCATCACTTTATCGGGGTCGCCATCTTTGATACCGGAAACTGTCGCCTGGTCGCCATAATCATCAATGATCTGAATCTTATCAACAATATTTGCGGGCAATTCTTTGGTGGCAGTTTTTACATCACCACCAAAAAAATCTTTGCCATTTACTTTAACACGGGTTACAGCTTTTCCCTGGGCGGTTACGTTACCATCTTTATCAACCTGTACACCGGGTAATTTTTTTATCAGGTCCTCTACTACCGCACCCTCTTTTACTTTAAATGAAGAGGCGTTGTATTCAATCGTATCTTCTTTAACCACAATTGCTGGTGCCTCCACCACTACTTCACTTAAAAGTTTTGCATCCTGTGCCATAACAAAACTGCCCAGTTCTATTGTTTTTTTGGGCTTTGTTACCGGAACAAATTTAGAAACCGGCCAATACCCCAGGTGCCGTATGATGATGGAAAAATTAGAGTTGGGTACCTGCTCAAACCTGAACTGCCCTTTTTCATTGGTAAAGGTATAACTGGTATCTTCGGGGTTTGATTTTACAACCAGACCGATCACTGCATTCTCGATAGGCTTGACGGTTGCCGAATCAATAAGGGTACCCTTTACCTGTGCTTTGGCACTTAGTACAAAAAAAATCACAAGGGATGTGATTAAAGCTTTTCTCATAAAACGGAGTTGATATACGAATATGTTCGTGTAAATGTAGACTTAGAAATTTATATGTAAGAATTTATTTTGATGAATGGCAGTTAATTTGAGGAATTCTTAACATATCTAAAAATTATAAACCAGCGATATAGCCCCGGGCCCTCCGTTCAGGGAAATATGCTCTGTCATGCCCTTCAACTGTCTGCCGTGCTTTTTATGAATAGCATAAATGATGGCATCATAAATCAATAAGAATGCCCCCTGCAGCATAATAGAATTGCCATAGCCTTTAAATTTTTCCGGGTTTTTCTGGTTGTCGCTTGTTTTGTTCATCAGCAAACCTGCTCCCACATAAACCACATCAAGTCCGGCATTAATTAAATAGGTTTTCTCTATTCTGTTCTGATGTTTCAGCACATCAGCCAGAATCGGGTTATTAATTTTTTCTTTAGATGCACCCCAGTAACCCAGGCCTGCAATGGCCAGGTTTATGCCGCCCCACATCACATTCATCTGGTGGAAATAACGCATCTCTTTATTACGGGTGTCTGTGGCAATACCACTAACAACAATATTTGCTGCCGACCAGCCGGCCAATGCAATCATTGATCTTTTCTGGATGCCGGTACGTACCTTTTCAAATTTCAGCAAATCAGTTTTTTGCGAAAAAACAATACCTGAAACTGTTAGCAGGCAAAAAAACAGGATGACCTTTTTCATATATTCTTTTTTACAAAATACGTAACAAAAACGGGAGGAGATTGTTTTGGCCGGATTTTATGTACTAATTGACGGAGAAACAAACCCCAAACAATGCTTACCTTTGTTTCCCCCGTTGAAACGGGGTAAATACTGTCAATATGGCTTTAAATATTTTTCAGCATCAAATTTGACAATATGATAATCTTTATACTTAATTAATTTACAGCATACCCAACAATACAGCATGTTATGATCGGAGCTATTTCAAAACTTTTTGGCGGTAATAAGAGCGAAAAGGACGTAAAAAAAATCAAACCGGTAGTTGAACAGATCAACCGTTTTTTTGAGCAATATCAATCTATCAGCAACAATGAACTACGGAAAAAAACCGCTGAGTTTAAAGAACGTATTGCTGCACATCTGAATACAATCAATACTTCCATAACAGAAAAAAAGAAAGCGGCGGAAGAATTGCCCATTGCTGATATCAATGGAAGGGATATCTTCTATAAAGAGATCGACGAATTAAAAAAAGAAAAAGATAAGGAGCTTGAAATTGTACTGAAGGAAATTTTACCCGAGGCATTTGCCGTGGTAAAAGAAACCAGCCGCCGTTTTAAAGAAAATGAAACACTGGAATGTACCGCTACCGAATTAGACAAAGAACTGGCGGCCAAAAAAACCAACATCATCATTGATGGTGATAAAGCCATTTATAAAAATACCTGGACCGCAGGTGGGTCTTCTATTACCTGGAACATGGTTCACTATGATGTACAGTTGATAGGCGGTATGGTTTTACATGATGGTAAGATTGCAGAAATGGCAACGGGTGAGGGTAAAACGCTTGTGAGTACACTACCTGCTTATCTAAATGCATTATCGGGCGAAGGCGTACATATTGTAACTGTGAACGACTACCTGGCTAAACGTGACGGAGAATGGAATGGCCCCATTTTTGAATTTTTAGGATTACGTGTTGACTGTATTGACAAACATGAACCCAACAGTGATGCCCGCCGCACTGCCTACAATGCTGATATTATTTATGGTACCAACAACGAATTTGGTTTTGATTACCTGCGTGATAATATGGTGCATACGCCTACCGAAATGGTGCAACGCAAACATCATTTTGCTATGGTGGATGAGGTGGATAGTGTATTGATTGATGATGCCCGTACGCCGTTGATCATCAGTGGACCGGTTGGCCACAGTGATAACACACAGCAGTTCTTCGACCTGAAACCCAGGATTGAAAAACTGGTGGAAGCACAACGCAAGGCAACCAACCAGTTTTTAATTGAAGCCAAGAAAAAAATTGCCGAGGGCAACGATGATCCCAAAGATGGCGGACTGGCCCTGTTTCGTGCCCACCGCGGTTTACCAAAGAACAGTGCATTAATAAAATATTTAAGTGAGCCGGGCATTCGTGTAAAAATGCAAAAGAGTGAAAATTATTACCTGGCCGATCAGCAAAAAGAAATGCCCAAGGTAGATGCGGAATTGTTTTTTAATATAGATGAAAAAAATAACCAGGTAGATCTTACCGACCAGGGTATCCAGTTAATTACACGCAGTGGAGAAGATCCTGAATTTTTTATTTTACCTGATATAGCAACACGTCTTGCAGAAATTGAAAAGAGCAGCATCAGCGCCGATGATAAACTGCATCAGAAAGAATCCTTACTGAATGATTATGCATTAAAAGCAGACCGTATCCATACAGTACAGCAGTTGTTAAAAGCCTATACTTTATTTGAAAAAGACGTGGAATATGTGATCATGGAAGCTGCTGTAAAGATTGTGGATGAGCAGACGGGCCGTATTATGGAAGGCCGCAGATATTCGGATGGTTTGCACCAGGCACTTGAAGCCAAAGAAAATGTAAAGATCGAGGCATCTACTCAAACTTACGCAACAGTTACCCTGCAGAATTATTTCCGTATGTACCATAAGCTTGCCGGTATGACCGGTACTGCCGAAACAGAAGCGGGTGAGTTCTGGAGTATTTATAAACTGGATGTAGTTAATATTCCTACCAATGTACCTGTCATCAGAAAAGATGATCAGGATTTTGTGTATAAAACAAAACGTGAAAAATATAAAGCAGTTATTGACCAGGTTGAAAAATTACGTTCGGAAGGAAGGCCTTGCCTGGTGGGTACCACCAATGTGGAAGTAAGTGAATTGTTAGCCAGGATGCTGAAGCAAAAAAATATTCCGCATAATGTATTGAATGCAAAACAACATGGTAAGGAAGCACAGGTGGTTGCCGAAGCCGGTTTGTCAGGAGCAGTAACCATCGCCACCAACATGGCTGGCCGTGGTACCGATATTAAACTGGGTGCCGGTGTAAAAGAAGCCGGTGGTTTAGCTATTCTTGGTACTGAGCGTCATGAAAGCCGCCGTGTAGACAGGCAGTTACGTGGACGTGCCGGCCGCCAGGGAGATCCGGGAAGCTCCAGCTTTTTTGTTTCGCTTGAAGATGACCTGATGCGTATGTTTGGCAGTGAGCGTATTGCCGGACTGATGGACCGTATGGGTTATAAGGAAGGTGAAGTGATACAGCACAGCATGATCACCAAATCAATTGAAAGAGCGCAGAAAAAAGTTGAGGAAAATAACTTTGGTATCCGTAAAAGATTACTTGAGTATGATGATGTGATGAACAAGCAGCGTAATGTGGTATATAAAAAACGTAACCATGCTTTGTTTGGCGAAAGGCTGGCACTTGATCTTGATAATTCATTTTATTCTGTTGCAGGCGGGCTGATAAATTCTTTTAAGGAATTAAATGACCATGAAGGATTTAAACTGGCGACGATTGTGAATTTTGGAATTGAAACATCAATCAGCGCCGAAGAATTAGATAAGGGAGATATGAACAGCCTGACAGACCGTTTGTATGAAGAAGCGGTAACACAGTACCGTAAAAAAACACAGGCAATGATCAACCAGACGTTGCCCATCATTAAAAACATACGCAAGGAACAGGGTAACCATATTGAAAATGTGGCGGTGCCTTTTACCGATGGTAAAAAACAAATTCAGGCACTGGCTAATCTCGATAAATATTTGGCAAGCGAAGGCATGGAATTAAACGATGCATTAGAACGTAATATTACTTTAGCATTAATTGATGATGCATGGAAAGAACATTTACGTGCCATGGATGATCTGCGCCAGAGTGTACAGACAGCAGGCTACGAACAGAAAGATCCTTTAGTTATTTATAAGATTGAAGCCTTTGGAGCCTTTAAGCAGATGGATGACCAGGTAAATAAAGATATTGTGAGTTTCCTGTGCCATGCACAGATACCGATGGAACAAACCAATGCCGGGCAGATACGTGAAGGACGTGAACGCAAAACAGATCTCAGCAAAATGCGCCAGCGCAAGGAAGAATTTGCCGGTGCCGGTGGTCCCGAGCATATGAGTGCGGAGAATGATTACATAAATCCATCAGAGCATGTAAAGCAGGAACCCATACGTGTTGAAAAAACGCCGGGAAGAAATGATCCTTGTCCTTGTGGCAGTGGTAAGAAGTATAAACATTGCCATGGGTAGGACATAAACTTGTTAGATGCAAATCGTCAGGTTTAAAGCTTGACGATTTTTTATCTAGCCCATCTAGCTTTATAACCCCGGCAATCAATATGTATCATTTGTCTATCAACGAATGATTTCTCATTTTTATAAGTACCAATACCACCGGAGCCTTTAATTATATCTTTATCTAAGATTTCAAAAACGATATCAACATCTAAACCATCTGATTTGCCATCATTATTGACATCAAAAACAATAAAGTCAATTGCATCATCTTTCAAATGCCTGCTGTCTTTAGCAGCTCCCGATAATTTTACCAGAATTGCATTGTGCCATTTTGCTCGTTTGGTGCTGATAACTAAAAGACTTGAGGAGAATCCTTTTTGAACAAGAGCATTTTTAAGCTTGGAATAGAAATTTCGGGTTTTCTTATCAACCAGTCTCGTATTGTTGAAATAAAAGAAAAATAATCCCAAGACAATAGATAATATTATCAATGCAATCTTGATAATTCTTCTTTTCACATTGTTTAGTTTAATACCCAGCCTTCGCTCCGCCAATATTTTCAATCGGGTGCCAGGTGGTTTTTATTTCCTGCAGGTCCATAATAAAATAAGGAGACTGACCGGTTGCTTCATTCCATTTTACTTTATCGTAAAGTACAACCCTTTTTACATTCAATGCCGATTTTTCTTTGATCATTTTTTGTGTAGCAGCATCAGCTTCGCAATATACCGTTGCATTCACATCCATATGGTCGGCAAAGAACAGGGCAAGTTCGGCTACTTTACCGGTAAGAATATTTACAACACCACCGGGTAAATCGGAGCTGTTAAGTACTTCAGCAAAAGTTACGGCGCAAAGTGGTTTTGTATTTGATGCCAGCACCACACAGGTGTTTCCTCCGGCTATAATGGGTGCAATGATAGAAACCAACCCAAGTAATGAATCGCTTTGCGGAGCAATAGCTGCAACAACACCGGTAGGCTCAGGATTAGAAAAATTAAAATGCGAAGAAGCCACCGGGTTTACAGAACTGTAGAGTTGCTGAAATTTATCGCACCAGCCGCTGTAATAAATTAAGCGGTCAATGCAAAGGCTTACTTCTTTTTCGGCTTGCGTTTTGGTTGCATCCTGTTTCATCAGTTCATCAACAAACTGTGCTTTACGGCCTTCCAGCATTTCGCCAATGCGATACAAAATTTGCCCTCGGTTAAAAGCAGCCCTGCCGCTCCATCCTCCAAATGCAGCACGTGCTTTACCTATTGCATCTCTAAAATCTTTCCTGGAGCTCAGGCAAACATTTGCAAGTTTTTCTTTTTTGCTGTTGGTTGCAATATAGTACCTGCCAGACTCAGTTCTTGGAAATTGTCCGCCGATATAAATTTTGTAAGTTTTTAAAACTTCAAGTCGCTTTTTTTCTGTTAATGTATTTGCCATGTTTTATTTTTTGGCCGGGGAGTCGGGAAGACGAAAAAACACCTTACCGCCTTACCGGCAATTATTTATTTTCCAGGTTAATGTATGCAGATAGTCCATGCAATCCGCCTTCTCTTCCATAACCACTTTCTTTATAACCGCCGAACGGAGAAGTGGGATCAAACTTGTTAAATGTATTTGCCCAGATTACACCTGCCCTTAATTTAGTTGTAAGATTAAATATCTTGGAACCTTTGTCAGTCCATACTCCTGCGCTAAGTCCGTATGGCGTATTATTTGCTTTTTCAATCACTTCATCATCGGTACGGAAACTTTGGATTGCCAGTACCGGCCCAAAAATTTCTTCCTGTGCAATACGGTTGCTTTGCGCCACATTGGTGAAGATGGTAGGCCTGCAATAAAAACCTTTCTTAGGTAAATCGGCAGAGATTTGGTACATTTCTGCACCTTCCTGCTGACCGATCTTGATATAATTATTAATGATGTTTAATTGTTCTCTTGAATTGATGGCACCTATGTCTGTATTCTTATCCATCGGGTCACCAACAATCAATGTCTCCAGCCTGTCTTTTAATTTGCGGACCACTTCCTTAAAAACAGATTCCTGTACATACAGGCGACTCCCTGCACAACAAACATGTCCCTGGTTAAAAAAGATACCATTGATAACACCTTCAACGGCCTGGTCAAGTGCTGCATCATCAAAGATGATATTGGCAGCTTTGCCACCTAGTTCTAATGTTGCTTTTTTATTGGTACCTGCAATGGCACGCTGAATAATTTTTCCAACATTGGTAGAACCTGTGAATGCAATTTTATTTACATCAGGATGATTAACGATGGCTGCACCTGTTGCACCTGCACCGGTAATAATATTTACAACACCGGGCGGCAGATCAGCTTCCTGAATTATTTCTGCCAATTTTAATGCAGTGAGTGAAGTGTTTTCTGCGGGCTTTAAAACAACAGTGTTACCACAAGCTAATGCCGGTGCTATTTTCCAGGCAGCCATCAGCAATGGAAAATTCCAGGGAATGATTTGTCCGGCCACGCCAAGCGGCGATGTTGTTCTGTTTAGAAAAGCATACTCCAGTTTATCGGCCCAGCCTGCATAATAAAAGAAATGATTAGCTGCAGTGGGCACATCAAAATCACGGCTCTCACGGATGGGTTTGCCGCCATCTAATGTTTCAATGATGGCAAATTCTCTTGCTCTTTCCTGAACCATCCTGGCAATCCGGTAAATATATTTAGCACGTTCTGCAGGCGGCATTTTTTTCCAGGTCTTATCGTAAGCTCCTCTTGCTGCTTTTACAGCCTTGTTTACATCGGCCTGGTTGGCTTCAGCAATCATGGATAATTTTTCTTCAGTTGCAGGATTGATGGAAGCAAAGTATTTTTTGCTTTGTGGCTTTTCAAATTTACCATTGATGAACAGATCGTATTGCGGATCTATTGTAGCAGCACTTTTACTTTCAGGTGCCGGCGCCAGTTTTCTTGCACTATCGAATTTTAATTTGATGGTATTGTTTTTTGAAGCTTTTGCCATTTGTAATGTTTATGTTTTTTGTTTCACGCAGGGGTCGCTGGGGAGCGGAGGAAACGGAGATTACTCAGCGGCCTCAGCCACTCTGCATCCTCTGCGTGAAATCAATCAATTGAAAAATAATTTGCCGATTGATAAACACCTGTCTTCTGTTTCATCAACTGCATCAGTATATCATTGGCCAGGCTGCTTGCACCAAACCTGAACCATTCATTGTTCATCCAATCTTCGCCCAAAACTTCATTCAGCATAACTAAATAATGCAGGGCCAGTTTTGAAGTTGAAATGCCGCCAGCAGGTTTCATAGCAATCTTCTTTCCCGTCTTATAATAAAAATCACGGATGGCTTCCAGCATTACCAAAGTAACGGGCATGGTTGCCGCCGGAGAAATTTTTCCAGTTGATGTTTTTATGAAATCGGCACCGGCATACATGGCAATATCGCTAGCTTTACGAACCTTATCATAAGTAACCAGTTCGCCGGTTTCTAAAATTACTTTTAGTCTTGCATCGCCACAGGCTTCTTTGATAGCGGCAATCTCATCAAAAATAAAATTGTATTCACCTTCTAAAAATTTCCCACGGGAGATGACCATGTCCACTTCATCGGCACCATTCTGCACGGCATATTTTGTGTCTCTTATTTTAATATCACGTGTTGATTGGCCGCTGGGGAAGGCAGTTGCAACGGATGCAACTTTTACGCCCGAGTTGCCAAGGGCAATCTTTGCTGTTTTTACCATCGATGGATAAACACAGATGGCAGCAACGGTAGGTAAACCGGGATAGGTATCATGCAGGTGCCGCGCTTTATAACAAAGCTGTTTTACTTTTCCCTGGGTATCTTTTCCTTCCAGCGTGGTAAGGTCAATCATATTCAGGGCAAGCTTTAATCCGTTTATCTTGCTTTCGTTTTTTATACTTCGCTTGGTAAACCGGGAAGCCCGTTCTTCAATACCTACCTGGTCAACATGCACAGGAGCGGAGAAGTCAGGAATTATTTTGGTTGCAATCATTCAAATATTTTTTAAGAAGTTAAAGCTTCCAGCGACCTCTTTATCATTTTTTCTACAGCGGCATTGCTGTCTTTTGAAAACTCTTTGGAAACCCTGTTTGCAATGATAACATTAATACTCATGCATTCATGCCCCATCAGTTTGCCCAGTCCATAAATGGCCGATGTTTCCATTTCAAAGTTAGTGATTCGGTGATTATTGAATTTAAAATGAGTCAGCCTGTCAACCAGGCCCGGACTGCTTAAATTCAGGCGAAGTACCCTTCCCTGCGGGCCAAAAAAACCGGGGCAGGTAACAGTGATGCCTTTGTGATAATCTTTACCGAACTTTTTTAATAATGTTTCGCTTCCGCTGAAAGCATAAGGATTGGTAATGGTTGTATTTAAACCTGTTTGTTCAACAAATGCTTCAATGATGGCTTTATCTGAATCTGTCTTTTGATATTGATAGAAATTAAGGAGATTATCTAAACCTAGTCCGTGCGACGAGGCAACAAAACTGTCAACTGGTATATCTGCCTGTAAAGAACCCGAGGTACCGAAACGGATGATATTTAATTTTTTCAAATCTTTATTGATCATCCTGGTTTCAAAATCTATATTGGCCAATGCATCCAGTTCGTTAAAAACAATATCAATATTATCGGGTCCAATGCCGGTGGAGATAACAGATATATGTTTGTTGCCGATATAGCCTGTATGGGTATTAAATTCACGGTGTGATAACCTGTATTCAATTTTATCAAAATGAGCACTTACTCTTTCAACACGACCGGGATCACCCACAACTATTACTGTATCGGCCAGTTCTTCAGGCCTTACATCTAAATGATAAATTGCACCACGGCTGTTGATGATTAGTTCAGATTCAGCGATTCTTTGCATAACTAAAAGTTAAAGGGCAAATATACCGCTAATTGATTTTACCTGAAATCAGTTGGTAAAATGTACAAGTAAAAAAGTCCCGGTTTAAAACCAGGACTTTCAAATTTATTATTTTTTCTTTTTTACAGAACTGGTAACTGCAGCCGGGGCCTTATACGGCATCTCCAGGTGATACATTACAAAACTCCAGATATCCGCAGCTTCATCAATCTGTTTATTTGTTGGCTTGCCTGCACCATGACCTGCATTGGTTTCAATGCGAATCAAGACCGGGTTATCTCCGGCGTTATATTCCTGCAACCTGGCAGCAAACTTAAATGAATGAGCCGGCACTACACGGTCATCATGATCGGCAGTGGTTATTAAAGTAGCCGGGTAGCGGGTGCCTTCGTTTAAATTATGGTAAGGCGAATACCTGTACAGGTTTTGAAAATCTTTTGCCGAATCGGCACAGCCATATTCGGTCATCCATCCCCATCCCACAGTAAACTTATGATAGCGCAGCATATCCATTACTCCAACAGCCGGTAATGCTACCTTACAGATATCCGGGCGCTGTGTCATGGCGGCACCAACCAGTAAACCACCGTTACTTCCTCCCCGCATAGCAATCTTTAATTTATTTGTGTATTTTTTTTCAATAAGGTATTCGGCTGCAAAAGTAAAATCATCAAAAACGTTCTGCTTTTTATCCAGCATACCATCGCGGTGCCATTTTTCACCGTACTCACTGCCGCCACGCAAATTAACCACTGCATAAATGCCGCCCTGTTCAATAAAAAAAGCATTGCTTACGCTGAAGCCCGGTGTCATGGGAATATTAAAGCCGCCATAACCATAAATAAGTGTGGGATTATCAGCATTAAGCTTCATGCCTTTTTTATAAGTAAGGAACATGGGTATTTTTGTTCCGTCTTTACTTGGAAAAAAAACCTGCTCTGTTACAAAATCATCCGTATTTATTTTTAATTCTGTTTTGCGGTATAAATAGGATTTTCCCCTGGAAATATTTAAGCGGTAAATTACGGGTGCTGTATTAAAGGAGGAGAAAGTGTAAAATAATTCTTTATCATCTTTCTCGCCGCTGAAGCCACTGGCAGTACCTATACCTGGAAGTTCAATTTCACGGATCAGCTTTCCGTTATAGTCATATTGATAAACCCTGGTTGATGCATCTTTAAGATAACTGGCAAACAAATAACCACCGCATTTATTTACAGATTGTAACACCATATCCTGTTCAGGTATAACTGTCTTAAAATTTGCCTTGCTGTATTCTACCTGTCCTGCTTCATTCATTTCTTTGGTCTTTCCGGGATTTATCATCATTACCTGATAATTGGGAGCACCATCATTGGTGCGTATCAGCAGTTCATCTCCATTGTTATCAATTACAGCTGCCTGTGTTGAAAAACCGGGTATTAATAATTTAAACCTGCGTTGTTCAGTTTTAAGATCGAGGTAGTATAACTCAGATCCACTGGTACCTTCGGAGACCTGCGCAATAAGATAACGGTTATCTTCAGTGAGGTAGGCATTGCAATAACGCAAGGGGTGATCAAGGTCACGGTAAACTAATTCATCGTCTGCCTGTTTGGTGCCCAGTTTGTGATAATAGATTTTATTAAACCTGTTTTGTTTACTGAGGAGCGATGCCGAATCAGGTTTATCGTACCCGCTGTAATAAAACCCTTCATCGCCACGCCAGCTGAATCCTCCGAACTTTGTCCATTGAATTTTATCTTTCAATAATTTCTTTGTGGCTGTTTCCATCACATAGCCCACTTTCCAGTCGCTGCCGGCAACTGAAACCGTATAAGCAAAGTATTTTCCTGATTTGCTGAAACTAGTACTGCTTATGGCAGCTATCCCCTGTTTATTTAAAGAATTAGGATCTAAAAAAACTTCAGGCTTACCGTTACGGCCCTGCTGCCTGTATAAAACTGACTGATTTTGTAACCCATTATTTTTATAGAAATAATACCAGTTCCCTTTAACAGTTGGTGAAGAATATTTGGGGTAATTCCAGAGTTGCTTAAGCCTGTTGTTGATCTTTTGCCTGTCTGGAAGTGTAGCCAGGTAATTAAAGGTTACTTTATTTTCTTCTTTAACCCAGGCCTTGGTTTCTTCACTGTTATCATCTTCCAGCCAGCGGTATGGGTCCGGCACTTTAAACATACCTGCGTATCCATCAACCACATCAACTTTTTTTGTAACCGGGTATTTTAATTGTGCCGTGCCAAAAAAAGGTATTAAAAGCAGGAGGAGTGAAAATCGTTTTGTCATTTTTTTATTTTGATAATTATAAAAGGCTGTTGCTAATAACAGGCATTAAAATTACTTGCAAGAGACAAGTTAAAAAAATGAAATTTTATAGCCTCTGCTTAATAGTACAATGCAGTTCTGTCAACATGTGTAAGCGGAGAATGATACATAATAATAAATACGGTAGCCGGACCCTCTGATAATCTCAGCACCCATGGCGTTCTATAATAACTTATCAGGTGTAATGGGCAGTTCCCTTATTCTTTTTCCGGTGGCATTAAATACTGCATTGGCAATTGCAGGCGCAACCCCAACAAGCGCTATTTCCCCAATGCCTTTTGAACCCATAGGATTAATGATATAGTCAGGCTGATCAGCAAACAGAACATCTATTGCAGGTATATCTGCATGAACCGGAACATGGTAATCGGCAAAATTACTATTGATGTATCTCCCGTACCGGGGATCAATCAAAGTTTCTTCTGTTAAAGCCATACCCACACCACCTACTGCACCGCCAACCATCTGGCTGCGTGCCGGATTATAGGCAATGATCTTTCCGGCATCGGCAGTGGATACAATATGTTTTAACTGTATTACAGCAGTAACAGGGTTGACATGCAGTTTTACAAAATGCACCGAGAAAGAATTCATGGCGAACTTCCTTGCTTCAGCGGACAGTCTTTCTGCATCTTTAATGATCTCTATCAATGGTTTGCCGGCTTGTTTAAGCAGGTCGGTAAAGCTTATTTTTTTTGTTCTGTCGGCTTTTATAAATATTTCACCATCGCTGTAATCTACCGCTTCTGCATTCAAATTTTTGAATGTTGAAACATGCTCAATGGCAAGTTCGGCCAGCCTCTTTTTCATTTCGTTGCAAACTGCAGTGATGGCAGTTCCTACTGCAGATGTTGAACCCGATCCTCCCTGCGTAGGTCCGGGTGGCAGATCGGTATCGCCTAATTCAAATGCTACCTTGCCTTGCGGTATTCCCATAAGTTCGGCGCCAATTTTTACCATGGCGGTTGATGTACCGGGCCCCATATCGCTTACCGCACTTTGTAAAAGCAGTGTACCGTCACTTTTTAAAATTCCTTTTACCGAAGCCTGTCCACGGCCTGCACCAAAAACGCCAACTGCCATGCCGTAGCCAACGAGCATGCCGTTTTCTTTCAAGCTACCGGGAACCATTGGCCGGTTCTGCCAGCCAATTTTTTCTTTACCTAACTGATAACATTCTTTTAAGAATTTACTGCTCCAGGGCAGGTTGTTTACCGGGTTAACATCAGTATGGTTAATCATACGAAGCTCAATCGGATCAATGTTTAATTTGTAAGCAAGTTCATCCAGCGCACATTCCAGTGCGACACAACCCGTGGCCGGGCCGGGGCCACGCATCCAGGTAGGTGTGTTGATATTCAGCGGTAATAATTTATAGGTTGTATTTACATTTGGGCAGGCGTACATAAACTGCGATGCATTTACAATCCCCTCACCAAAGTCTTCATATTTTGAAGTATTGCTGATGGCATGATGCATAATGCCTGTTAACTTTCCATCCTTACCTGCACCGATAGCTATATGTTGCCAGGCATAAGGGCGGTAACCCACCATGGTAAACATCTGCTCCCTGGTTAAAACCAATTTAACCGGACGTTTTAATTTTTTAGCAGCAATGCAGGCAGCAGGTACATTGGGCCAGCTACGCAGGGCAGAACCAAAGGCCCCGCCAACATTTTCGGTTATCACCCGTACATTTTTCTGATCAAGGTTAAAGCAACCTGCCAATGCAGACTGCGTACTCTTTGGCCCCTGTGATTTATCATACACCGTAAGCTTGTCATCGCCATCCCATACGGCAATGGTAGCCTGTAGTTCCATCGGGTTATGTGTTTCATAAGGAACCGTAAATTCTCCTTCAACAAAAAATTCGGCATTTTTATAAACATCGGCATCGCCACGTTTATAATTGTTCATGTTCTTCAGTTTGCTGTTGTCAGTCTTTAATTTTTCAAAGTCGGCATCAAATGGCTCTGCAGTATACGTTGTCTTTACAAGTGAGGCAGCATGTACTGCACGTTCTATTGTATCTGCAATCACCATCGCAATAGGCTGGCCATTGCTTACTACTTTATTATCAGCAAAAACTTTTAACCCCCACCATTCATATCCTTTTTTTGCCGGATCTTTTGCATATGGGTTGTAGCCGGGCACCGGGGGGCAATTCTGGTAATAAATAACATCCAGTACACCCGGTGCATTTTTCGCTTTGGCAATGCTCATGTTTTTAATTGTACCATGGGCAATGGTACTGCATACAAAAACAGCGTAAGTCATACCGGGCAGCTTATGTTCGGCCGAGTAAGTGGCTTTACCGGTTACTTTGTCGATGCCATCAACACGATCAGCAACAAAATAAGTACCGGTAAATAATAATTCTTTATCCATGATATGGTTTTGTTCTTTTAACACTCATTTAAAAAATCAGGCAGTGGCTTTTGTTAATGCTTCAATAACAGCAGCTTTACCTAATTTTATTTTAAACCCATTATGCTGGTATGTTTTTGCATCTTTCATTGCCAGGTCTGCCGCTTCTTTAAATATCTTTTCAGAAATATTTTTTCCTGCCAGGTAATTTTCAACATCAGTTAATCTCCAGGGTTTATGTGCCACACCGCCCATAGCAAGCCTTGCAGATTTGATAACACCGGCATTAACCTCCATGCTGAGAGCAACGGATACCAATGCAAAAGCATAAGAAGCCCGGTCCCTTATTTTTAAATAATGATTTTTGTTGAATGTGTTTACAGGGATATGAATTGATGTGATCAGCTCTCCAGGCTGCAGGCTATTATCCATTTCAGGTGCATCACCCGGCAGACGGTGAAAATCATTAAACTCAATTTTTCTTTCCTTTTTTGAACCGCTCACCTGTACGGTAGCATTTAAAGCCGCAAGCGCCACGCACATATCACTCGGGTGAACAGCAATACATTTTTCACTGGTTCCAAAGATGGCATGCATACGGTTATACCCTGCTGCTGCGCCACAACCGGTCCCGGGCTCCCTTTTATTACAGGGTATGGTTGTGTCATAAAAATAAGTACATCGTGTACGTTGCATGATATTACCGGCAATGGTAGCCATATTCCTTAACTGTGCAGATGCTCCTGCGTTTAATGCCTGTGCCAGCAAAGGATATTTT
>Ga0138256_10002461_pt1 | contig 19828 bp, 14 predicted proteins | sample KNB2016incub_MG_FD_105486 | JGI IMG/M metagenome (GOLD analysis project Ga0138256, IMG submission 105486) | Active sludge microbial communities from wastewater in Klosterneuburg, Austria - KNB2014incub_MG | ecosystem: Engineered > WWTP > Activated sludge > Unclassified | place: Austria... | reverse complement strand
GGCGAGAAGAGCGACCGGCGAGGCGGCGAGCCAGATAGCGGCGGTGAGGTGGAGAGAGGAGTGGCGGGGCATGGGACGGGACGGGGGACGGGAGACGGGAGACGGGAGTTGTCCCGGCGACGGTGGCGAATCTGTCGCGCGGTGTTCGTGATGACGAGGATTCGTGCGTTATCCGTGGAGCGGTCGTTGGCGGCCAGCCGTACGGTAGAGGGCGAGGTTCGCGCATTCCGATCGCGGAGGCTAGTCTTTGGGCGCTCCGTCACCGTGCATTGCGGAGTGTCCCGGTTCGCCCCTCAGTTCGTCGCGATCGATCCGTTCTTGCGCCGAACGTTTGGTCGTCGACGCGACGGTGTTCCCACGCTCGTCCCACCTCGAGGTCGTCCCATGTTGCATCGTTTGTCGGCCATCTCTGCCCTGCTGCTCACCGCCTGCACGCTGCAGCGTGTCTCGCCGTCCATGTCATCGGAGTCGTCGGCTCCCCTCGACGAGCACAGCGCACACATGCGTGCCGCCGATCTCGTGGCACCGTCGACCGCGTCGCAGCCGGATCGTGGCGCGCAGCAGGGGACACCAGGGCTCCCGGCCAGCAACCAGACGGCCGCCGCGCGCCTCGCGGCCACGCCGCGGCACGGGGAGTGGGTCAAGATCGCCTGGACCCCGGGCTCGGCCGACTCGCTCATGGCGTGGATCGTCTACCCGAAGGCGGGGGCCAAGGCGCCCGTGGTCGTCGTGGTGCACGAGATCTTTGGCCTGTCCACCTGGGTGCGCGCGGTGGCCGACCAGGCGGCTGCCGACGGCTTCATCGCCATCGCCCCCGACTTTCTCTCACGCGTGCGCGGCGGGCCGTCGTCCATCGAGCTGCCGTCCGACACCGCGCGACGCCTCATTGCCGGGGTCGATGCCGCCGAGCGCAATCGCGCCGTCGTGGCCGCCGCCAACTACGCCATGACGCAGCCCGCAGCAACGCAGAAGTACGCCGTGATTGGCTACTGCTGGGGCGGCTCGACGACGTTCTATCACGCCGTGAACGGCGGGGTCAGCGGCTTCTCGGGCGGAGTGGCCTTCTACGGGCTGCCGTACATGAGCGGAGGCGCTCCGGCCACCGCGACGTCGCCCGCGGTTGCGGCCAAGGTGGATGCCGACTCGCTGGCGAAGATTACCAAGCCGATCCTGCTGCTGAACGGGAGCAAGGACGCCCGCATCGCCGCGGCGATGCCGGCGCTCGACTCGACCATGAAGCGGCTCGGCAAGACGTACACGGGCGTCAACTACGAGGGGGCGGTGCACGGCTTCCTGCGTGCGCAGAACGACCCCAAGGCGGCGCGTGACGAAGCCGAGGAAGCCGCCAACTATGCGGCGACCAAGGATGGATGGCCGCGCACCGTGGCCTTCCTGCGCACGCAGCTTGGTGTCAAGTAACGCGTGTTGCCGTCGCTGGCTCCTTCACACCACCTGCAGGTTCTCCCTTTGCCCGCTTCCGCCCTCATGAAGAAGATCTTCCTGCTTGTCGCGCTCCTGACCGCCTGCTCCTCGGGCGATGACACCGCGCCCTACGCCGATCCCAAGTTGCTGGAGCAGCAGGCGCAGAACGTCACCATTACGCGCGACGACTGGGGCATTCCCCATGTGCATGGCAAGACGGACGCCGACGCCGTCTTCGGCCTGGTTTATGCCCAGGCCGAGGACGACTTCAATCGCGTGGAGACGAACTTCCTGTACAGCCTTGGGCGGCTGGCCGAGGCGGAGGGGGAGGGGGCGGTGTATCGCGACCTGCGCCAGCGGCTGTTTACCAATCCCGACAGCCTCAAGGCGATGTACGCCTCGAGCGAGCCGTGGCTCAAGGCACTCATGGATGCGTGGGCGGGTGGACTCAACTTCTACCTCGCCAAGCACCCCGAGGTGACGCCACGCGTGATCACCAGGTTCGAGCCGTGGATGGCGCTGTCGTTCAGCGAGGGGAGCATTGGGGGTGACATCGAGGATATCTCGCTGCGCGACCTCGAGGCGTTCTACGGCGCGGCGGCCGCGCCCACGCAGGTGTCCGCCGTCGCCGACGTGTACGATCGCCGCGGCGGCGAACTGGCCGGCTCCAACGGCTTCGCCATCGCCCCGTCCAACTCGGCGTCCAAGCGCGCGTTGCTCTGGATCAACCCGCACACCTCGTTCTTTTTCCGCGAGGAGGCGCAGGCCTCCAGCGACGAGGGGCTCAACGCCTACGGCGCGATCACCTGGGGGCAGTTCTTCATCTACCAGGGGTTCAACGCCACCGCGGGATGGATGCACACCTCCAGCGGGGCCGACGTGGTGGACGAGTGGGCCGAGGAGATCCTCAAGAGCGGCGATACAGTGAGCTACCTCCACGGCACCGAGCAGCGGCCGCTGCAGACGGAGAAGATCACCGTCTCCTACAAGTCCGGCACAGCGGTGGCGACGAAGGACTTCACCGTTTACCGCTCGCACCACGGCCCCATCGTGCGCGAAAAGGACGGCAAGTGGATCGCCGTGGCCATCATGAACGAGCCGGTCAAGGCGCTCACGCAGTCGTACACGCGCACCAAGGCGAAGAACCTCGCCGAGTTCCGCACGACGATGGAGTTGTACACCAACTCGTCCAACAACACCGTCTATGCAGATGCTGAAGGGAACATCGCCTACTTCCACGCCAACCACGTGCCGAAGCGCGACACGACCTTCAACTGGAACGAGCCGGTGAACGGCAGCGACCCCCGGACCGACTGGCAGGGGGTGCACACGCTGGACGAGAGCCCGAACGTGATCAACCCGGCCAGCGGCTGGATCCAGAACACCAACAACTGGCCCTTCTCGGCGGCCGGGGCTAACAGCCCGAAGCAGCGTGACTACCCGGGTTACATGGAGACCTACCCCGAGAACCCGCGCGGCATCCACGCCATTCGCGTGCTCAAGGACGTGAAGGACTTCACCCCGGCCTCACTGACGGCCGCAGCGTTCGACAGCTACATGCCCGCCTTCGCCGACCTGATCCCCACACTGGTGCGTGCGTACGAGTACGCGCCGGCGGGGAGCCCGCTCAAGGCCAAGCTCGCCGAGCCCATCGCGGCGCTCAAGGCGTGGGACTATCGCTGGTCGGCCACGTCGATCCCGACATCGCTGGCCGTGTTCTGGGGCGAAGAGATGTGGCGGCAGTCGCGCGCCGACGCCGACAGCGAGAACATGACGGCCTATGACGTCATTGCCCGGAAGATTCCGCCGGCCCAGAAGCTCGAGGCACTGGCCATGGTCATGGACACGCTTGCGTCGCAGTTCGGCACGTGGCAGACGCCGTGGGGCGACATCAATCGCTTCCAGCGGCTCACGGGCGACATCGTGCAGCCGTTCGACGATGCCGGCGCGAGCATCCCGGTACCGTTCGCTTCGTCTCGCTGGGGATCGTTGGCCTCGTTCCAATCGCGGGCCTACAAGGGGACCAAGAAGTGGTACGGCACGAGCGGCAACAGCTTCGTGGCGGTGGTGGAGTTCGGCGACAGCGTGCGCGCCCACGCGGTGACCGCCGGCGGGGTCAACGGCGACCCGACGAACAAGCACTTCAAGGACCAGGCGGAGCGTTACGCATCGGGCGAGTTGCGCGAGGTCTATTTCTATCCCTCGCAGCTCAAGGGGCATACGGAGCGCGAGTACAAGCCGGGGCAGTAGCGTGCATCGTTCGTCGTGCCTCCACCTGCTCCCGATGCTCCTCTGCGCCGCCGCGACGACGTCGGCGGCGGCGCAGGAAGGGACACGCGCGCTGTTCGGCGGCCGGGACCTGCGCGGCTGGCATGTCGACGTCCCGGCGATCGACTCCAACCCGCGCGTCGCCTCGCCATTCGTGGTGCGCAACGGGATGCTTGCCGTGCTTGGAGAGCCGCGCGGTCACCTCATCACCGACGCAACGTACCGCGACTATCGGCTGGACGTCGAGTATCGCTTCCCGGGCAAGCCGGGCAATGCCGGCGTCCTGATCCACGCTTCCACGCCGCGCGCACTGTACGGGATGTTCCCCAAGTCGGTGGAGGTGCAAATGCACCACGGCAACGCGGGAGACTTCTGGTGCATCGTCGAGGATATCACGGTCCCCGACATGGCCGCGCGCCGCGGCCCGCGTGACACGTGGGGGATCACCGAGGGAAAGGCGCGGCGCATCGTCAACCTGACCGACGACTCCGAGCGACCACTCGGCGAGTGGAACCAGATGGAGATCGAGGTGCTCGGCCGCTCGATCAAGGTGTGGGTCAACGGGGTGCTGGTGAACCACGGCACCGATGCCACCGCCGACCGGGGGCAGATCGCGATCCAGTCCGAGGGGGCGGCGGTGGAGTTCCGGAAGGTCGCGCTGACGCAGCTGCGGTAGCTGCGGTAGCTGCGGTAGCTGCGGTCGGCCGCCTCCCTCGTCCGCGCTACGCCAGTACCGACTCCAGCGAGCAGCTGAAGCCCGGAAGCACGTCCTCGCCGTCAAACGCGTCGTGCGCGCCGAGCAACGCCTGTGTCCCATCTGCACGGTAGGCGCGCCCTTCGCGCCGGATCGGGTCGAGGACCCACACGAGGCGGCACCCGGCACTCAGCCAGTCGGCGACCTTCGCCAGCACCTCGCCCGGACGCGCGTCGGGCGACAGCACCTCGACCACGAGGTCGGGGGCGATCTCGGCGAAACCACGGGTGTTGCGGTCCAGGAGTCGCTCACTGGCAATGAAGGCGACATCGGCCGCGCGCACCGTGTCGGGGTTACGCTGCAGCGTGAAGCCGGTCTCGGCGGCGAAGGTGCGGCCGAGCTTGTGCTGACGGACGAAACCGCCAACCGCCAGCGTGAACTGCATCGCCACGTCACCGTGCTGGTAGCCGGCGGGCTCGCGCACGTACAGGACCCCGCGCACCAGCTCGGAGCGCTTGTCCTGGATGTTGAGCTGCAGCAATTCCTCGGCGGTCATGGACGCGGCGGCGGTCATGGGCCGAGTATAGGTTGTCTTGGTCATGCAAGCAATGCTACGGTCAGGCGTCACCTCGGCGTCAGCTGTCCGGCCCCTTCCTCACCCCCATGCGCATCGTTGGCGGCAAGTTCGCGGGACGAGACCTCACCTCTCCGGGCAAGACCCGGGTCCGTCCCACGTCGGAACACGTGCGCGCGGCGCTGCTCGACGCCTTGCGCGGTGACGTGGACGGCGCGCGCGTCCTCGACCTGTTCTCTGGGACTGGAGCTTTAGGGCTCGAGGCGCTGTCGCGCGGGGCCAAGTACGTCGACTTCGTGGAGATGAACTCGGCGGCGCTGCATTCGCTCAAGGCCAACGTCGCGAAGTTCAGGATCAAGGAGCGCACGCGCATCTTCGTGAAGGATGCGATCCACTTCGCCGACGCCCTTCCGTCCGACCGCTACGACATCTGCTTCGCCGACCCGCCGTACGAGTCGAAGCAGCTCGACTGGCTGATCCGCATCTGGCAGGAGCGCCGCTTCTCGCGTGTGCTCGCCGTGGAGCACGCGGCGGCGCATGTGCTGCCGAAGGGTCAGGGACGCCTCACCTTCGAGGGCTCCTGCGTCACGATCTACCGGCGCACCGACACGGCACCCCCCGATGCGACCGGCCCCGCGCGAAGCGACCAGGCGCCTAACGCACCAGCGCCCACGGTCGCGCCAGCCGCCGCGCCACCGGCCAGACCTCGTCCAGCGTCTCGCCCTCGTACAAAACGCCGCCCTTCATGACATAACGCACTGCGGTCGTCGCGCGGATGTCGAGCAAGGGGTCGCGATCGAGCACCACGAGGTCGGCCAGCTTGCCCGGTTCCAGCGAGCCCAGGTCGGCGCCGAGCCCGAGGGCGAGTGCCCCCTCGAGGGTGGCGACCCGCAGCACCTCGAGCGGCGTCATGCCACCCCCAGCGAGCAGCGCCATCTCCCAGTGGTTGGAGAGTCCCTGCACCTCGCCGTGCCCGCCTAACGCCACATGACCCCCGGCGCGCAGGATGGCGGTGGCGCCGAGTCCCGCCTCACGATCGTTGTAGTCCTGCGGCGGGAACGACAGCAGGCGTGTCTGCGAGCGCTCGTAGAGGTCGCCCGTCGGGTACCAGCGATCGACCTTGGGAATCGTGTGTGCCCGCTCGGCGGCGTGCAGGCGGAAGATCGGCAGGGCCGCCCCGAAGGCCACCACCAGCGTTGGCGTGTAGGCGATGCCTGCCTGCGCAAGGAGTTGCACCACGTCGTCGTACAGCGGCGCGACGGGGAGCGCGTGTTCGTTACCGGCAAAGCCGTCCATGGCGTGCGTCAGGTTCGCCTTGGCGTCGGCCCCGCCCTCGGTCGTGACCAGGAGTCCGAGCTCGCGCGCGGCCTGCACGACCCATTGCCGCTGCTGGCGGTTGCCGATCAGGTACGACTTGAGGTAGCGCGTGTCGTACTCGTCGCGATACGTCCGCATCGCTTGGCGCACCTCGTCCAGCGACTGCAGGCTGGTCCCCGTGTAATGTCCGCCGCTGAAGCTCAGGGCAAGGGCTGGTCCGGTGGAGAAAACGCGCGGTGCCGGGACACCGTCGGCGTCGATGATGTCCGCCACGGCGAAGATGTCGGGGGGCGCCTGCGGGTCACGCAGCGTGGTGATGCCGTACGCGAGGTTGGCGAAGCCGCCCGTCCACTCCGGCTGCAACAGGTCGGGGGTCACGCCAATGTGCGCGTGCAGGTCGATGAAGCCGGGCACGATCACATTGCCCGCGACATCGATCACGCGCGCGCCGACAGGAACTGGGTCATCGCCTCGACGGCCAACGAACGCCACGCGCCCGGCGCGCACGACGACATCGGCATTCTCGACGATCTCGTCGCCCCGCATGGTGACCACCGTGGCCCCCTGCAGCACGATCGTACCGCTCGATGCGGCGCGCGGCACCTCGACGCGCAGGGCGACATCGCGAGGTCCGGCGGGCGCAACCCGCGCACCGGGGGCCGGATGCGCGGTGGGCATGGTTGACACGGTGCTCCCGGTCAGCCACGACAGCTGCGCCCCGTCCGCGCCCCACGCGATGCTCCCCGGCGTGTCGTCACTCAACATCGTGGCAGCGGACGCCACCAGGGTCGTCGGTACGACGCCGTCGGCTTGACGCTCGAATCGCAGCAGTCGCCGATCGACGAGCGCCGCCACGTGGCTCCCGTCGAGACTGAGAAAGAGCGATCCGCGGCCCAGCTCGCGGGCCAGCGTCGCCTCCACTCGGCGTCCCGTGCCGTCCAGGGCCACCGACACCAGCCCGGCCGCGGGCGACGTGAGGTAGAGTCGTACGGTAGCGCCAGCGAAGTGCGGCGACCGCAATCCACCCGCCGGCGCCACGGTGCGCTCGGCACCACCTGCGGCCGGCACCGCAACGATGCGTGCGTCGGGTGGGAGCGACATGCGGGCGCCGGGCGGAATCGGGGGCGGGGCCAGGCGGCTGGAGCCTAACGGCGCGGTGATGGCGACGATGGAGTCACCCCGCGGCGACCACACCGGATCGATCCACAGCGCCGGCCCCGCCGAGAGGCGTTGCGGCTCCGTACGGCCGTCCACTGGCGCCTTCCACAGCGCACCACCGGTTTCGTCCCACGTCACGTAGGCGATCCATCGTCCGTCTGGCGACCAGGCGGGCATGAATTCCCGCGGGCGCAGGGTGTGCGTCAGGCGCGCGGGCGTGCGCCCGTCGCGCGGCGCCACGTAGATGCGGGCCAGCGCCGAGAAGGCCACACCCCCGTCAGCAGCAACGGCCAGGTGCTGCAGGCGCCGCGCACGCACTGCCCCGGTGTCGACGCGCAGCGGCAGCTCGAGCCGGGGGGTGATGGCGAGCGCGACATCGGCCGAGAACGGAATGACGGTGTCGCTCGAGTCTCGTACGCCAAGCCGGTGGATCCGGCCGCCGAATGCGACGTATACCGACTCCCCGTCGGGGGCAAAGGCGTACCCTGGCAGCACATCGCGCGTCGCCCGGCTCTCCAGCTCGTGCCGGTCGATCCCGCGCCGCAGCCAACGCTCGTCGCCAGTCGTCATGTCCCGCACCTTGAGGCCCGTCACCCCTTCGTGCACCGCGCCGAAGACCAGCCAGCGCCCGTCACGCGAGAGGGCCGGACGCATCGGGAGCGTCGCGAGCAGCGGGAGCGGCGAAGCCTGCCCGGTGGCCAGGTCGCGCCGGACGACCTGCGATGCGGCGCCGTTGCGACTGCCATACATGCGCGGCGTTACCGAGGCGTAGAGCAGCGCGGTGCCGTCAGCCGCAAGGGCGGCACCGTACGCGCCGGGTGCCGGGGAAGAGATGAGCGGCGCCGGCATGCCGTTGCTGTTCTCCACCTCCCGGCTCCCCTCTCCGCTCGCGACATCGAAGCGCCAGATCTCGGCGACGCGCGGCCCGATATCGTCCACCAGCGTCACGTAGATCGCGCGGCCGTCCGCGCTCCAGGCGGGCGACAGCAGGACCGCCCGCGGCCGCGTCGTCAGCTGGCGCGGGGCCGTGCCGTCGGCGTTGGCGATCCAGACGTTGTCCGACCCCGATTCGTCGCTGATGTAGGCGAGCTGCGCGCCGTTTGGGGAGAACCTCGGTTGCGACTGGAACGGTGTCCCGGTCAGGATGGGCACCGCTCGTCCGCCGCTGATCGGCAGCCTGTAGACGTCGCCGAGCAGCTCCATCACAAGCCGGTCACCCGTGGGCGCCACGTCGAGCGAGAGCCACGTGCCCTCGGTCGTGGTGAACGCGAGGGTCCGGGTCGGAATCGACTGGCCGCGGCAGATGCCGAGCGGCGCAAGGAGCAGGGCGGCGAGAAGCAGGAGGGAGCACGTCATGGCGGATGATACTACGCTCGGGAGCAGCGCATGGGCGCCGCGCCACCCGCAGTACGCGGTCACCCTTGCGATGGTGAGCCGATTCGCTTCACGCTCCCGCGTGTGATGCAGAGACCGTCGTTGCCTCATCTTTCACACCAGCGGTGATGCCGACCATGCATTCTCTCCCACACACCGACGCCGTCGCCCCCTCGCTCGGCCGCCGCCTGCTTGGCGTGCTCCTCACGCTTTTCCTCGCCTTTTCGGTTGCGGTATCAGGCGTCGACATGGGTGCCGAGGGCGTCGTCTGGTCCGGACTCGCAGCCGCCACCGGCCTGCTGTTGCTGGTCGCCGCATGGCTGAACTGGCCGCTGCTCTGGAATCCGCTGGGACGCCTGCTGCGCAGTCTGCTCGGCGAACGCGGGGCGCGCATCGCGTTCGGTTGCACGGCCATCGCATTCATCCTCTCGGTGGGACTGGGGACGATCGTTCCGTAGGCCACTGCAGGCGAGACGCCCGGCGACCCGGTGTACCCTCGCACGACAGTCGGGCGCGCTCCGGTCTCGTGATCGAGCGATGCGAATCGCCGCTCTCCCCTTCCTATTGGGACGAGCGCGGCTGCACCTTCGGCGCTCCTTCTCAATCCGAATCGCCGAGGCCTGCATGCGTCCCCGTCTCGCACTCGCTGCGCTCGCGCCCGTCGTGTTCGTACTCGCCGCGGCCTGCAGCACCCCCGCCGCCACGCCAGCAGCGGCCGACGTCGATGCGGTAGTGGCCAGGGTCATGTCGGGCTTGCGCCCCGGCATCGTGGTGAAGGGGGCGGCGCCGATCACGTACCCGCTCGCCGAGCGAATGGCCCACTACAAGGTCCCGGGCGTGTCGATCGCCGTCGCCGACAGCGGGCGCATCGTGTGGGCGCGCAGCTTCGGCGTGAAGGAAGCGGGGACGACCGATTCGGTCACTCCGACCACGATCTTCCAGGCCGCGTCGATCAGCAAGCCGGTCGCCGCCACCGGCATGATGCGACTGGTGCAAGAGGGCAAGCTGTCGCTCGATGCGCCGGTCAACGACTACCTCACGAGCTGGAAGCTCCCCGACAACCGCTTCACCGCCACCGAGAAGGTCACCCTGCGCCGCATCGCGTCACACCATGCGGGGCTCACCGTGCACGGCTTTCCCGGCTACGCCGTGACCGACTCCATTCCCACCGTGGTGCAGGTGCTCGACGGCGCCAAGCCGGCCAATACCAAGGCGGTGCGCGTCGATACCACGCCCGGGGCGATCGTGCGCTATTCGGGGGGCGGGACGACGATGGAACAGCTGGTGATGACCGACGTCTCGGGCGAGCCGTTCCCGGCGCTCATGAAGCGACTGGTGCTCGACCCGATGGGGATGACCGAAAGTGGTTACGACCAGCCGCTCCCGCCCGCTCGCCGCGGGCAGGAGGCCGCGGGCCATCGCTCCGACGGGACGATGGTGGAGGGGCGCTGGCACGTCTACCCGGAGATGGCGCCGGCCGGGCTCTGGACCACGCCGACCGACCTGTTGAAGTGGGCGTTGGAGATCGCCGCGGCGCGCGCCGGGACATCGAGCACGGTGTTGTCGCAGCAGTCGGCGACCGAGATGCTGACCCCGCAGAACGATGGATATGGCGTGGGGCCGGCCGTCGGCGGCACGGGACCCGGCGAACGATTCGGCCATGGCGGGGCGAACGAGGGATACCGCGCGCAACTGACGTACTTCCCGACGTTAGGCAAGGGAGCGGCAGTGATGACCAACAGCGACGCGGGATCGGCGCTGGCCCAGGAGATCCTGCTCGCCCTCGCGGCCGAGTACCAGTGGGCCGAATTCGCCCCGCGCGAGGTCACGACGATCGCGATGGACTCGGTCGCGCTCGATGCATTCGTCGGGCGCTATACGATGACGTCGCCGATGAAGGGCGAGGTGACCGTCGCACGCGAAGGATCGACGCTGTATGTGCACGAACCGCAGTTCATCCCGCGCACGGCGGTGGTCTTCCTGGAGCAGCACAAGGCGCTCTCGCTGGAGTCCGGGATGGAGCTGACGTTCGGCACGAATGCGAGTGGACGGGTGGACCGAGTGATGCTCGGAGGGATGACGTTGCGGCGGGCGGGGAAGTAGAAGTCATCCCACCAATAATCGACGGCCTCCGGTCGGCGCGCACGACAACGTGGACGTCCGCGACGCACGCCGAACGTGCGGTCGTGTCGTGCTCGCGATCGCGAGCGTACGTCGAGACGACGGAAATGCTGCGGCACTTCGATGCTTGGGACGGCAGGTGCGTGTGGTATGGGAATGCGAGCTTCCACAAGGACCCTCGATGAGGACGACGGTCAGCGCACGCAAGCGACTGCTCGAGAAGTGAACTGACGACCGGATTCGCACCCGACTTAGCCCGGCACCCGCTCGCCCCTCCACTTCTGGAATCCGGCCCGCATCTGCTCCAACCGCTCCAGCAATTCGTCCTGCGACCCCACCGGCGCGGCACCACGAGGAAATGCCGACCGAAGCATCCGCAGAAACTGCACCCCGTGCGCGTCATGCACTGCCGCCACCCGCGCCTGGAACTGCGCCTGGTACCACACATAGTTCCGCGCGCCTACTCCGGCATACAACCGCTCGAAATCCGCCAGCGACCGGTGCTCGGGGTGCACGGCATCCGTGTATCCCTGCAGGATCCCTTCCCACAGCTGCGCCTCCCGCGGACGCATCGCCCGCAGGTACGTATAGGCGAAGTACGTCGCCAGCCATTCATTGAACCACTTCGAGCGCACCGAGATCCCGTAGGAGGCGACGAACGCGTGCCCCAACTCGTGCAGGGCGACCAGGTCGACGTAGCGACGGGACGCATCGTCCCAGGTGGATCCTGCGGCGCGCACGAGCCGGCGCGCGGAGTCGGAGATGCCGGCGGCAATGCTGAGCGCGTCGTCGGCTGCCACGTTGTCGTCCGTAGCGGGCAGGAAGGCGACTGGTGGCGTGCCCTCGACTCCGGGAATGCCGTACGGCTGCCACGTGAAGGTGCGTTCCCACGTCGGCCGTTCGACCACCGCCAGTGTCAGGTCGGGCGCGACACCGAGCGAGTCGGAGAAGAACTGCACCGCGTCCTGCACCAATGTGCGGAGTCGTACGGCCTTGGCCTCGTGACCGCGATCGAAGTACACGGTGATGCGGTCCGTGGACGAGGGAAGCCCGAGGGCGCGGACGCGGGCAAGGAGATCGAGAGGAGGATCGTCCTGCGCGGCCGCGGGGATCGCCCCGAAGGCGAGGAGGGCGGGAAGCACGCGCACAGCGCGCCGAACGAACGTCGCAGGACGAGGAGACATGCCGGGCCGAGGGCTTGAGGAGAACGAGGAGAGGGTGCGAGGCACAGCCGGCACCTTGTCGGCCGCCACGGGCGGCGCGACCTTCCACGGCACGATGTCGGCCGGGCGCAACCCGAGCGTGATCCAGCCGTTATCCCGCCCCCTCCTGGCGCGAATCTCGGCCGCGCGCCCGTATCCGCCGCCTCTACCCACCCCTCAACGCACCCCTCAACCCCTCGCCGAATGATCCTGGTCAGCGCGCTCGGACCGCTCGACATACGGGACGAGGCGAGGGGGTCGCTCACCACCGTGCTCGCGCAGCCACGACGATCGGCGCTCCTTGCCTATCTCGCGGTGGAGGGGAGCGCCGGCGTCGTCGCCCGCGACGCGCTGCTGACAACGTTCTGGCCCGAGTCGGACGAAAGCAGGGGGCGCGCCGCACTTCGACAGGCACTGGCCTTCTTGCGCCGCTCACTGGGAGAGGACGCGCTGCGTCGCGAAGGCGACGATGGGGTCGGCGTCGACGCGTCACGGATCGTGTGCGACGTGGTCCAATTTCGCCTCGCGGTCCACGATGGTCGCTTCGCCGACGCCCTCGCCCTGTACCGGGGTGAGCTGCTGGCCGGACTGGTGGTGGCCGATGCTCCCGCGTTCGAGCAGTGGTGCTCGGCGCTGCGCGTGTCGCTCGCCCGCGACGCGGCCCGTGCCGCCGCCAAGGTGGCCGAGTCGGCCGCCGCTCGCGACGACTGGCCGGGTGCCATCGCCCACGCCCGCCGCGCCCAGGCGCTGGCCCCGTTCAACGAGGAGCATCACCGCCGGTTGCTTCGCTATCTGGATCGCGCGGGCGACCGCGCGGGAGCGCTCGCGGAGTACGAAGCCTTCGCTGCAACTCTGGCAACCGCGCTCGAGGTTACCCCCGCTCCCGAGACGGTCGCCCTGGTCGCCACGCTGCGCGAGCGCACCATCTCGCGCGATGCGGCGCCGGCTCTCGACCACGTCGGCTCGGCGGTCGACGCCGGATCGAACGCAGTACCTCGCCCGTCGGTCACGCGCGTTTCCAATGCACGCTGGTTCAGCGCTGCGGCGGTGATTGCATCGCTCGCGCTGCTGCTGGGCGTGTGGCGCTCGCGAGCCGCCCCGTCGGCTCCCACCGTCGAACGGCTCCCGGCCCGCACACGAATCGTCGTGGTCCCGTTGGCCGACGAGACGGGCGATCCGACGCATGCGGCGGTCGGGCGCATGGCGGCCGACTGGATCATCGAGGGAATCTCCAGGGTCCCTGACATCGAGGTCGTCCCGGTCATGGCAGTGCTGGCCACGACGCGAGCGCTGGCCGCTGCACCCGGCCCGAATGGCGGCGAGACATGGCAGTCGGTCGCGAAAGACGTGGGTGCCGGGGTCGCCGTGCATGGGACCGTGTACCAGGCACACGACACCTTGCACCTGCAGGTGCAGGTCGCCGACCCGGCGACGGGGCGACTGCTGCGTCCGGTCGAGCGGGTCAGCGTCCCGTCCGACAGCGTCATGGCCGGCGTCGACCGGCTCCGCACCCGCGTCCTCGCAGCGGTGGCGCCGCTGGCCGATACGGTTACGCATCTGCGCCGCGCCGTGGCACCCCCGACGTACGACGCGTATCGCGACTACGTCGCCGGGCTCGAGGCGTTCGTGACCGGCGACGTGCCGCGCGCCCTCGATCTCTTCATGCGCTCCGCCCAGGTCGACACCGGGTATCCCATGCCCCGGATCGCCGCGGCGATCAGCTACGTGAACCTCGACGACGCCAACGGCGCTGCGCGTCTGTTGGCGCCATTGCAGAAGGAGCGCGACCGCCTCGGGCCGCTGGAGCGCAGCACCCTCGACATGGCGAGCGCGCTGCTCGCAGGTGATCTCGCCTCCGCCTACGACGCCGTCGTTCGCCAGTCGCGCATTGCCCCGGGGACGATTGGCGAGTACATGGTCGCCGAGTTGGCGCGAAAGATGAACCGTCCAGATGAAGCCGTAGACGTTCTCCGCACGTTAGGCCCCGAGCGCGGCGAGTTGCGCGGGTGGCGCCCCTATTGGCGCGAGCTGACGTACGCCTTGCACCTGCGCGGGAGCCATGCCGAGGAATTGGCGGCGGCGTGGGAGGCGCGACGCTGGTATCCAGCAGATGCCAGCATGCTTCGATATGAGGTTCGGGCGAATGCGGCGCTGGGCGACCGTCGTGCACTCGACGCGGCACTCGCAACGCTGGAATCAGTCCCTGTGCCTGCGGACGCACGCGGCGGCGCCCGCATCGTCGCCGTCACCGAGTGGCTCGCCCACGGGCACCCCGATGGCGCGCGATTCGCGCAAGACGTGGCGGCGTGGTTCGACGCGCTCCCAGCCGTTGAGGCGCAGGAGGCGACCATCCGCCGCCAGCACGCGCGCATCCTGATCCTATCCGGGCGCGCCACGGAGTCCCGGGCCCGGGTCGCTCCCCTGCTTACCGCGCGTCCCCGTTCTGCCATCGCGCTCTCGACGCTCGGCGTCGCAGGAGTCGCGGCCGCTGCGGTCGGCGACAGCGCCGGCGCGCGAGCGATGATGACGGCGCTCGCCACCCGTGCCGAAACCATGACGGCTGCCGAACGAGGACTCTCCTCGGGCGAGGCCCCCTACTGGCAGTCCATCATCGCCGCGCAGCTGGCCGACACGGCGACGGCGATCGCTCGCCTGCGTCAGGCGCGGGCGGCAGGGCTCGGGATGGAACCGGCGGTACATGCCGAACCCGCCTTCGCGTCGTTACGCGGCTGGCCGCCGTTCGCCGCGCTGCTCGCCTCCGTCGCCGGGGCGAGACGCCAAACGACCAGGTAGCGCGCGCTCACGGCCAGGTTGTCAGCCCCGACCCGCCCCGCGTACCGTCGCCCACCTGCCCGTCCAGCAGCGGCTGTGAGGTCAGGATCGAGAACTTGTCGAAGCGGAAGATCACTCGATTCCCTGACTCTGACGCGCCCTTCACATTGCCATCGCGGACCTCCCTAATCGCCCGTTGCATTTCGCCGAGCCGAGCAGGGTCTGCTGTGACGAGGTTGTGTGCAGGGAGCAAGCGGCGGAGCGCCGGGGCAAGGTCGGTCAGGCGGGCAATGGATCGCTCGTACGCATCGAGATCGGTCTCGGGGACGTACAGCCAGACCGGGCCGTCGTAGTAGCTGTCGCCCGTCCACAGGAGTCCGTGGTCACGGTCGAGCAGTGCGACCGCGTCGGGGGTGTGCCCCGGCACATGGAGGATTTCGAGCACCCGACCGCCCAGGTCGAGCGTGTCGCCGTCGGCCACGGTGCGAGCCGTCGTCCACGCCCTCGTATGAAACGCCGCCGTGTCGGCTCCGTCCGGTGGCCCGCCGCAGAAGCTCCCGGCCGCTACCTCGCCGGCCAGCTCGGCGTGCGGGAACCCTCGCTGGTTGGCGCGCGTGTACGGCGTCTCCAGCGCCAGCACGCTGGCAAACTCCGCGTTGCCACCCACATGGTCGAAGTGCGTGTGCGAGTTGACCACCCGCACTGGGAGCGGCGTCAGCTGCTCCACCAGTGGTCGCAGTGGTACCAGGCCGAGACCGGTGTCAAAGAGGAGCGCACTCGCGTCGCCCACAATGAGGTACGAAATGGTCAGCTGAAACTGCCTGGCCTCGAGCAGGGCGTAGACGCCGGGTTCGACCTGGTAGACGTCGAACCAGCGGCTCGATACAGTGGCGCGGGGAAACGCCTCATTCACGGGGCGTGGCTGCTTCGCGCACCAGGCGTTCGCCAGCTCCGCAGCGTTAGCCTGCGCCGAATCTGCCGGCGGTGTGTCGCGCCCAGGCGCACAGGCTATGAGCCCGATTGCGACGCCAATCGACGCGATGTACCTGGACGCACGAAGTACGGTTGCCATGAATTCCCTCGACCTGGTGCATGCCGGGACCGACGCGGACCTTACCCCGGCCATGATCGCCCTGCATCAGCTTGCGTGAAAGAACCTCCCCGCCCGCTCCAGCGCCCCCTCGTCCCGCATCACATCACCCGGCCGACTGCCGTACCCGAGCAGCACCCCGCCCCACTCCATCTGCAGGTAGGCGGCACACAACCGCAGCGTGTCGGTGAGCGGCTGCACCATCGCCGGATCCTCATCGCTATAGGCGCTGACCACCCACATCCGCTTCCCCGCCATCCGCGCCTTGAAGTCCAGCCCCGGCACCCGCATCCAGGCCGACCAGTAGTCGAGATACAGCTTGGCGCTGGCCGGCACGCTGTACCAGTACAGCGGTGTCGCCAACACCAGGTCCGTCGCCTCCAACGTGGCGTCAGCGAGGACGCGCTCGTGCCCGCTGGGCTGCGGATAGCTGCCAGCATCGTGCCGGATGTCACGAAACGGCGGCAGCGGATGATCATCGAGATGCAGCCACCGCTGCTGGACCGCCAATGACAGACTGGCAGAGGCGACACGCGCCAACTGCTCGGTGTTACCGTCGCGACGCGCGCTGGCAAGCAGAAAGAGCATTCGACGAGAGAAGGGCATTGTCAGGATGGCAGTGATGGAGAATGCGCCATGTTCCAATCCAGAAACCACCAGGTACTCGCCTCGCGTTGCCCTCTGCGGCTTACTGCCCTTTACCGCAGAGTACGCAGAGGCTGAAGACTGGCATCTCCCCCTTATCCGGCCGCGAGTCCCCGTGCACGGCGGCGCGCTGTAGTTCCTCTGCGTTCTCTGCGGTTAAAAGCTTTTGAACCGCAGAGGACGCCGAGGTGCTCGGCGCCGACGCGAGAGAACAGCGACGCCCCACCTACCCCGTATTCCTTAACCCCGCCGCCACCCCATTGATCGAGATGTGAATCCCGCGCTTCACCCGCTCGGTCGCCCCCTCACCCCCCGCCCGATACCGCCGCATCAATTCCACCTGTAGGTGGTTCAACGGATCGATGTACGAAAACCGGTGCTCGATGGAGCGGGCCAGCGAGGGGTTCGACGACAGGCGCTGCGCCTCACCAGTGATGAGCGACAGCGCCGAGTTGGTGCGCTGCCACTCCGCCTCGATCGCCCCGAAGATGCGCTCGCCGAGCGCCTCGTCCTCGACCAGCGCGACGTATCGGCGGGCGATCCCGAAGTCGGTCTTGGCGAGCACCATGTCCAGGTTCGACAACAGGGTGCGGAAGAAGGGCCATTGCTCGTACATCTGGCGCAGGAGTCCGAGTCGCTCGGTGCGCTCGGCCTCATCTACCGCCAGGTAGGCCTCTACGCCCGAGCCGAATCCGCACCACCCGGGCAGCGCGACCCGACACTGCCCCCAGCTGAACCCCCAGGGAATGGCGCGCAGGTCCGCGATGGCGCGCGTCGCCTTTCGCGAGGCGGGGCGCGAGCCGATGTTGAGCTCGGAGATCTCGCGAATCGGCGTCGCGCTGAAGAAGTAGTCGGCGAAGCCCGGCGTCTCGAACACCAACCCTCGGTACGCAGCCATGCTGGCCACGCTCAACGCCTCGGCGGCACCGCCGAAACGTGGCGGCGCCCGGAGTGCGGGCGGGAGCAGCGTCGTCTCGAGCGTGGCCGCCACCAGTGTCTCCAGGTTGCGGCGTCCGATCTCGGGGTTGGCGTACTTCGAGGCGATCACCTCTCCCTGCTCCGTGAGCCGGAGCTGCCCGTTGACCGTGCCCGGCGGTTGGGCCATGATCGCCTGATAGCTCGGGCCGCCACCGCGCCCCACCGTACCGCCGCGCCCGTGAAAGAGACGAAGCGTCACGCCATGCTCGGCGCCCAACGCGTCGAACAGCTTCACGAGCGCCAGCTCCGCCTTGTACAGCTCCCAGTTGCTGGTAAAGGTCCCACCGTCCTTGTTGCTGTCCGAGTAGCCGAGCATCACCTCCTGCTGCGCGCCCGACACACGAATAAGGGCGGCGATCCCCGGACTCTCGTAGAAGTCGCGCATGATCGTCGCCGCTCGTCGCAGGTCGTCGATCGTCTCGAACAGCGGGACGACGACCAGGTCGCTCACCCCGCCGCGGGTCAGCGTTCCGTGCATCAGCCCTGTCTCCTTGAGGAGCAGGAGCACCTCCAGCAAGTCACTCACCTCCTCGGTATGGGAGATGATGTAGTGCCGGATGGCGTCGGGACCGAATCGCTGGCGCAGCGCCGTCGCCGCCTCGAAGACGGACAGCTCACCCGTCGTCCGGGCGCTGTAGTCGGCACCGCGCACCCGCAGCGGCCGGGCGTCGTCCAGCAGCCGGAGCAGGAGCGCACAGCGGGCGCGTTCGTCCAGCGACCCGTAGTCCTGTTCCAGCTGCGCCACGCGCAGCAGTTCCGACAGGACCGCCGTGTGCTCGTCGGACGACTGCCGCAGATCGACTGTCGCCAAGTGGAAGCCGAAGACCTCGACCGAACGCAGGAGCGGCGACAGCCGGAGCGGGATCACCGGGTCGGCGCGATGGTGGCGCAGCGACCGCTCGATCACCCGCAGGTCGGCCAGGAATTCGGCGGGCCCCGCGTACGGAGCTGCGGCCACGGCGGCCTGCCTGACTGCCGCTGTGCCGGTGAGCGACGCGAGCGTGGCGGCCAGGCGAGCGTACATCCCGATAATGGCCCGGCGATACGGCTCGTCCTTTCGGTGCTCGCTAGCATCGGGCGATCGCTCGGCGAGCTCGACCATTTCCGGCGTCACGTGCGCAAGCAGCGCCGACATCGACAGATCCCCGCCCAGCTGGTGCAGGTCGGCGAGATACGACTGCAGGACCGTCGCCCCCTGCCGCTCCAGCGCCGTGTGCAGCGTGTCGGCCGTGACGTACGGATTGCCGTCCCGATCGCCACCGATCCAGTTTCCCATGCGGAAGAACGGAGGGATCGGCTCGCCGGGGAGCGCGTCCTCGATCTCGCGATACATGCGCGGGATCTCGCGCAGAAAGGTGGACTGGTAGTACTGGAGCGCGTTTTCGATCTCGTCGGTGACGGTCAACTTGGCCAGGCGCAGCATGCGGGTCTGCCAGAGCTGGGTCACGCGAGCCTTGATCATCGCCTCGTTGTCCGCCCGCTCCCGCTCGGTTCTCAGCGCTTCGCGCTCGGCCACCAAGCTGGCAATCGCCTGCTCGGCGGCGAGGGTGCTCTGCCGCTGCACCTCGGTCGGATGGGCGGTGAGCACCGGAGAGATGTGGGCCGACCGGAGCATCTGGGCGATGCGGGTCGGCTCGACCCCTGCGCTCGCGAGTCGCTGGAACGCCATACGAAGCGATCCTTCCTGCAACCGCCCTGCCTCCTCGTGGTGGTGCCGGCGACGGACGAAGTGCCGATCCTCGGCGATGTTGGCCAGGTGCGAGAAGTAGCTGAACGCGCGAATGACGCTGACCGTCTGGTCGTTGGATAGGTTGCGCAGCAGCTCGTCCAGCGCCCGCCCCGCCTCCGCATCGCTCTTGAGTCGGTAGGCCACCGAGAGCTGCCGCACGCGCTCAACCAGTTCATAGGCCGGCACCCCGTCCTGCTCCCGGATCACGTCGCCAAGGATTCGTCCGAGCAGACGAATGTCCTCCATGAGCGGTTGGTTCTTTTCTGCGGCGGTAGACGCCGGTTCCGCGAGGTGACGCTGAGGCATTGGATCGGGGCTTCCGGGGAGCGAACTCGGGTGACAATGTGGAAAACTCTACTCGATGTTGGCCACCTGAGGCACGGCATCGATGCCGACTACATGTGTTTGCTAGAACGCTGTAACTGATGTCATGTTTGCGTTTACAGTGTGGTACATCACACGCGCTTTCCGCGTCGATGTCGCC
>Ga0138256_10002460_pt1 | contig 19828 bp, 11 predicted proteins | sample KNB2016incub_MG_FD_105486 | JGI IMG/M metagenome (GOLD analysis project Ga0138256, IMG submission 105486) | Active sludge microbial communities from wastewater in Klosterneuburg, Austria - KNB2014incub_MG | ecosystem: Engineered > WWTP > Activated sludge > Unclassified | place: Austria... | reverse complement strand
CGGCCGATGCCGCGCGTTGGCGCGTCAGCGATGGCGAATTGGTCGATATTGCGGTCGACACGGAAGGCCGTGACTTGGAGTTTCGCGACGTGCTCATACGGGTCAGTCCTAACTACAAGCTCGAGATGCATATCGATACGGACGAAGCAAACGCGGCCGATCTCAACCCGGGCGACGCTGGCGTGTTGACGGCGACCGAAAAGCCCGGAAAACTCCTGCGGCGCAAGCATACCGCGAGCTGATTTCCGGCGCCGTCGATGAGTTCGGCGTCGGTCCGACTCTCAAGGGCTGCGGTCGCATATTCCGGTACGAGCCGCCTGACAAGCGCCGGTCCGGTGCGCCGCGTTACGATCTGGTGGGCGGTACTGGGATCGAACCAGTGACCCTTGCCGTGTGAAGGCAATGCTCTACCGCTGAGCTAACCGCCCGCCGCGGCGCACGAAGGTCTTGTGCGCCCGTTGTGGAGGACGCGCAGTGTAAAGAGGCCGCTCGCGTGACGCAAATCCCGCGGTTCGCTGCTAGCATTCGCCTTATCATGACCGTGATCACCCGTTTCGCGCCGAGCCCCACCGGATTGCTGCACATTGGCGGCGTTCGCACGGCCCTTTTCAGCTGGCTCTACGCGCGCCGCCGTGGCGGCAAGTTCATCCTCAGGATCGAGGATACCGATCTCGAGCGTTCGACACCGGAAGCCGTGCGCGTAATTCTCGAGGGCATGCAATGGCTTGGACTCGACCACGACGACGGGCCGCACTATCAGACGCAGCGCTTCGGTCGGTACAAGGAAGTTATCGCGCAGATGCTGGCCGCCGGCACGGCCTACCACTGCTACTGCGCCAAGGAAGAGCTCGACGCGATGCGAGCCGAGCAGCAAGAGCAGAAACGCAAGCCGCGCTATGACGGGCGATGTCGTCACGGTCGCGGGCCTGGCGCAGACTCGGGTCGGGCCCCGGTCGTGCGTTTCAAAAATCCAGAGGCTGGATCAACAATCGTGCACGACATCGTGCACGGCGACGTCGAGTTTCAGAACGTGGAGCTCGACGATCTCATTATTGCGCGCTCGGATGGTACGCCTACCTACAACTTCTGCGTGGTAGTTGATGATGCGGACATGGGTGTCACGGACGTTATCCGCGGCGACGATCATCTCAACAACACGCCACGGCAACTGAATATGTTGTTAGCGCTGGGGCATACGGCACCGGTTTATGCGCACGTGCCGATGATCCTGGGACCGGATGGCGCCAAGCTTTCCAAGCGCCATGGCGCGGTGAGTGTGTTGCAGTACCAGGAGGAGGGCTACCTGCCGGATGCGTTGCTCAACTACCTGGTGCGACTCGGCTGGTCGCACGGTGATCAGGAGATCTTTACGCGAGCCGAGATGATCGAGCTGTTCGATATTGCCGACGTCAACAAGGCCGCATCCGCGTTCAATCCGGAGAAGCTATTGTGGCTCAATCAGCAACACCTGATGCGCGCCGAGCCGACCGCCATCGTGCCGCACCTGCGCTGGCAGCTGCTGCGACTCGGGATCGAGGCGTCTGACGACGCCGAGCTGGCAGCGATCGTCGTAGCGCAGCGCGAACGTTCGAAAACACTCAAGGAGATGGCCGAGAACAGCCGGTTTTTCTTCGGCGACACCGTCGAGCTCGATGAGAAAGCGGTGCATAAGCATCTGACGGCCGAATCGCGTCAGGCGCTACAACAATTGGCCTACCGGCTGCGAGCGCTCGAGCACTGGCGCGCCGCGGAAATCCACGAGTCGATCCAGGCGGTGGCGGGCGAGCTGGCATTGTCGCTCGGCAAGCTGGCGCAACCGTTGCGCGTGTCGGTGACAGGCGGGACGGTGTCGCCGCCGATCGACCAGACTTTAGCCATTCTGGGCCGTGAGCGGTCAATGGCGCGCCTTTTGGCGGCCATTGGCTAAGATCGCGGTCGGCGCGGGTGCTGCGCAACGACCGGTTTCCTTGACACCGGCGCGGCCGTTGCGTAATTTGCGCGGCCTTCTGTGGGGCTATAGCTCAGCTGGGAGAGCGCTTGCATGGCATGCAAGAGGTCGACGGTTCGATCCCGTCTAGCTCCACCATTCACCTCGTGGTGAATGGCGATTTGGTCTGCGTCCCCATCGTCTAGAGGCCTAGGACACTGCCCTTTCACGGCGGCGACAGGGGTTCGAATCCCCTTGGGGACGCCATCCAGCAAGCGTGCAAGCTGTTAGTGTGTCTGGCCACGGCGACCCTCTCGCGTGGCAGAGCGGGCCGCTAGGGTGCGGCGTAGTCGACCGCTACACGTCGCGACGGAATCATATCGACGAGCGGTTCCCCACACGAACGAATCAGCATCATGCAGCACTCGGCCTGCCGCGCAGACCGTCTAAGTCCTCATCCGTCCAGACTGTGACTCGACCGTGAGGTCGGCGCGAAGGACGTATAGCTCTTCCAGGCCGCGAGGCAGCGCGATTGGCGCGTCGCCGACCCGGCGGCACGCCAAGGCAGACCCCGGATCTGAACGAACATGCTATGGTCGCGGAGCATCGGGGGATCTCATTTGAATGACGCTTATCCCGCACGGGGCTACGCCTGGTTCGTGGTCGTGCTACTAACGATCGCGTATGCGATCTCGCTGCTCGATCGCTGGATCATCTCGCTCCTGGTGGAACCGATCAAGGCGCACTACGGTGTCAGTGATACGCAGATGGGCCTCTTGATGGGCCCGGTGTTTGCGATTCTGTACGTCGGGCTCGGCTTGCCGCTCGGATGGTTGGCCGATCGTTACGATCGGCGACGCTTGATCGCGGCCGCGATGACGTTCTGGTGTGCAATGACCGTCTTCTGTGGGCTGGCGCGCAGTTTCGGGCAGCTCACGCTCGCACGACTGGGTGTTGGAGTTGGTGAGGCCGGCCTTGCGCCAGCGGCAAACTCTTTGATAGCTGACTACTTTCCGCGTGCAGCGCAGAGTCGAGCGATTTCGTTTTTCAATATGGGCGTTTCGACGGGTCTCGGTTTCGCCTATCTTGTCGGCGGCCTGATAGTTGGCTGGATGCACACACGCCCGGCGGTGGAACTGCCCCTGGTGGGTGAGTTGGCGACCTGGCAAGCGATTTTTGTGTTGGCCGGCATACCAGGTCTGATCATTGCAGCCGTGATCGCCACGATCAGAGAGCCAGTCCGGCGAGATCGCATTACTAACAATGGCCGTCAGCCGACGCTGCGCGATTGTCTGCGGTACGTGTTTGCCCGGCGGCGCGCCTATTTCCCACTCATGATCGGCATGGGTACGTCACCGCTGATCGGCTATGCCTGGAACTGGCTCCCGACGATGTTCACACGTACCTGGGGCTGGTCCGTCAGTGACCTGGCCGCTGTGTATGGCTGGATTCTCGTGATCTTCGGGCCGCTCGGCGCCCTATCGGGAGGCTGGATTGCGACCGCACTTTATCGGCGCGGTCGCACCGATGCACCATACATTGCGGTCATTATCGCGCTCTCTTCCATGGTTGTGGTCTCGACGCTATTGCCGTTGATGCCGTCGGCGGAGTGGGCCGCGCTGCTGCTGGTCCCGGCAACCTGGGCGGGTGCCATGAGTACGGCTGCCGGTGCCTCGAGTGTGGTGTTCCTGGCCAGCGGCGAGTTTCGTGGCCAGGTCGTCGCCATCTATCTTGCGACGATGAGTGCCATCGGCTTGGTGTTAGGGCCGTCGCTGGTTGGCTGGATGAACGACACCTGGTTTCCCGAGCCGACGGGGATTCGCTACTCACTGGCGCTCACGGCGCTCACCGCCGGGGGCGTTCTGACCGCCTACCTCATCACTGGTCGACGCCACTATGCGCTGGCCGTAGCCGATTTTGAGGCGATGCACACCGGCACGCAGGCATGACGCGCGCGTCGGCCGATAGCGCGAGCCGCCGCCGCTCTCGTGCCGCCCGGATTTTCGAGCGGTCGCTGCCGACATTGCGGGCGGTCGTATACGAAGCAGCAGGAGATGAGAGTTGCTAGCAAGCGAAATTTTCGCCGCGATTGTCGGCGCACGACATGTGCACACGGACGCCAGGACCTGCGCCTATTTCTCGCGCGATATCTTCTTCTGGGACCCTGCCGAAACGGTCGTCGCTGTCGTCGCGCCGGCGGATGCGGCGCAGGTGGCGGCTGTGCTGGCCGCCACTGCCGAAGTGGGTACGCCTGTGACGGTGCGCGGTGGTGGTATGTCCTACACGGGCGGCTACGTACCGACGGCGCCCGGCACCGTCATGATCGATCTGCGGCGACTCAACAGAGTGCGCGAGATCAACGAAGTTGATCAGTATGTTGCGGTCGAGGCGGGTGCAAGTTGGGAGTCCGTGACCGCGGCACTGACGAATACCGGTCTGCGAACCAGCATTAGTGGGCCTTATTCGGGTAGCGTCTCTACCGTGGGTGGCGCGCTCTCGCAGGGAGTCGTCGACGAGATGACCGGCGTACTGGCTCTCGAAGTGGCGTTGGCCAACGGGTCGTTAGTGCGGACCGGATCCGCTGCGCGTCATGATCATCCATCACCATTTTTTCGTAACTTCGGACCAGACCTGACAGGATTGTTCATTGGTGACGGCGGTACGCTCGGCGTGAAGACCGCTGCGACCCTGGCTCTCGAGCCTGTGCCCGTTGCCAAGCAACATGCATCGTTCGCGTTCGAGACCTTCCCGGCGATTACGCGCGCGATGATCGGCTGTTCACGCTTGCGACTACCCAGTCGGATCATGGGGCTCGATCCCAAGAAGAGTCAGAATGCGCCGCGTGTCGGATTCAAGAGCGCGATCGAGACTGTTGCAAAGGTTGCGCTGGCAAGTAACAAGTTGAGCGGGGGGTTGCGCGACGCATTTTCGATGGCCGCCGCTGGTCGGAACTTCATGGAGGGCGTGAAGTGGTCGCTGCACATCACGGCGGAGGGCGCGAGCGAAGCGGCTGCCGATGCCGCCATAGACGCATACCGCGCAGCGTGCTTGCTGGAGGGTCGCGAGATTCCCAATCTCCTGCCGATCGCGCTCGGCGCGAAACCATTTTCGGTGCGCGGGTTTCTCGGGCCGCAGGGCGAGCGTTGGGTGCCCACGAACGCGGTGCTGCCGCCGTCTCGCGCTGAGGAAGCCAGTGCGAAGGTGCTCGAGTTCTTCGCTGCGCGCCGCGAACGCATGCAAGCACATGGCATTTGGGAATCCTACATGCTGGGGGCACGTCCGGGCTTCGTGCTGATCGAGCCGTCCTTTTATTGGCCCGACGAAGTCAGCGCGCTACATCTCGATCATCTCGATGCGGCCACGGCTGCGCGGTTCAAGAATCATGGTGCGAGCCTCGACGCTCGACGTTGCGTGTTGGAGATGCGACGTGATCTGATCGAATTGTTTGCAAGCCTGGGCGCTGCGCACGTGCAGCTCGCGCGTGCGTATAGGTACCAATCGCGCCTCGATCCTGCAACGCAGCAACTGTGGCACCGCGTACGGGACGCGCTCGACCCAGACAGGCGGCTCAACCGAACTAATCTCGATGGCTGAACGCTCGTGCCGCCACATCGAGCGGTAACTTAACAATAATGTGATTCAATTCGTGCGGCCTTTCGGACTTAGCTCTAAACTTCAGTACTGGTCGTAAGCCTCAGACTGCATTGGGCTTTTGGCTCGCGTTCATTGGCCTTGTTTGATTTTGGGTAAGCATGTCGACCAGATTGTTCGGCGTCGTTTGGTATCTGCCTCTGCTGCTACTGGCGGTCGTCGAAGTTGCGGCGCTGGTCAGTGCCTACCTCATTGCGGCGTCACTCCTGCAATCGGCCGTCAGTTCGCCCGCAGTCAGCTGGCAGGGCGCACTGCTGTTCGCGCTCGTCACGCTGATGATATTTGCCGGCCTTGGGCTTTTCAGTCGCCGCCAGCGCGCCAATCGCAAAGGCATCATGTTGCGAGTGACGGTCGGCATCGTGGCCGGTGCATTCGGCGCATGGGTCCTCGCACGGTGGCTGGGATGGGCAGGTCTCGGTGTTGCGCTGCTCCTGATCACGGTCGTGCTTGCGGTATTGATTACCGTGCTCTTGCGGCTGTTGGCCGAGAAACTCGTGAGTGAGGATGTTTTCCGGCGCCGCGTGATCGTGCTCGGTGGTGGTCAGCGAGCTGCGAGCATTGCAGCGTTGCGCCGCCGGGTAGATCAGCGCGGCTTCAAGCTACTCGGCTTTGTTGCCGCGGACGGCGAACCCGCGATCGTTGCTGCAAGCAGTATGCTGTCGCCGAACAGGTCCTTGACCGAGCTGGCCCGCGAGCTTGAAGCGGACGAGATCGTGGTAGCAATGGACGATCGCCGCCGCGCCTTTCCGATCGCCGACCTCCTCGAATGCCGCTTCGATGGTATCGAGGTCACCGAACTCATGACGTTTCTCGAGCGCGAGACAGGCAAAGTTCATCTGGACGTTATCAATCCCAGCTGGTTGATTTTCGGCGCTGGCTTTCGGCGTGATCATGTGCGGCTGGCGTCGGAGCGCGCACTCGATTTGTTGGCCTGCGTTGCCTTGTTGCTGGTGGTCTGGCCGCTCATGTTGCTCACCGCTCTGGCAATCATGGTCGAGGATGGTGCGCGCGCGCCGATCTTCTATCGGCAGACGCGGGTCGGGTTTCGCGGCAAGAATTTTCCGGTAATCAAGTTCCGCAGTATGCGAGTCGATGCGGAGAAGGCGGGGGCGCAATGGGCGCAACGTAACGACACGCGGGTGACGCGTGTGGGCGCAATCATCCGCAAACTACGCATCGATGAGTTGCCACAATTGCTCAATGTATTGCGCGGCGATATGAGTTTTGTGGGGCCACGCCCGGAGCGACCGGAGTTCGTTGCCAATCTCTCCGCGCAGATCCCGTACTATCAGGAGCGACACTTCGTCAAACCCGGTATCACTGGTTGGGCGCAGGTTTGTTATCCGTATGGCGCTTCGGAAACGGACGCGGCCGAGAAGCTGCAGTACGACTTGTACTACGTCAAGAATCACAGTCTGCTGTTCGATATCATGATTCTCCTACAGACTGCCGAAGTGGTGCTGCTCGGCAAAGGCGCGCGCTGAGTGTGGTTCGGCGTTGTTAGCTATGGTATGGCGGCGGTGGCGTTCGCACTGCTGGCATTGCTGTTGCGTCCCGCCCGACGTGAGCCGTCGGCCCCTGACGTACGGCTCTGGATCGCGGCTTGGGGCACGAGCGCCTGGGCTTTGCTCCTCGCTGCGGAAGTGCACTGGCGGTTCCTGAGTCTGCCGCTGCTCGTTGCGATCGAGGCACTGCACGCAGCTCTGTGGTTGTGGCTGCTGGCGAGTCTGGCGCGGCTACAGAATCAGCCAGCCTGGATGAGAGCGATGATGGTGGCGGCGGGGCCGGTCGTGGCCGCGCTCGCTGTTGCGATCAACTGGCTGGCGATCCCGACAGTGCTGGTCGCATCGTATTTGGGACTCGGGCTTGCGCTGGTCGGTGTGTTCTCGCTGGAGCAGGTCTATCGCAATGCGGAGCAGGCGGGTCTCACGCCGGCGCGCTGGCTATGCCTGGGCATCGCCGGGATTTTCGTGCTGGACCTGTTCGTGTTCGCGGAGAGCATCCTGGTACAGGAATTCGACCGTACCGCTTGGGAAGTGCGTGGCCTGATCTCGGCTTTGTTAGTGTTGCCGATTGGCTTCGCGGCGCGTCGAATGCCGGATTGGTCGGTCGACATTTTCGTTTCGCGTCATGTCGTTTATTACTCCACCTCCCTGCTGTTGGTCGGCGCCTATCTCATCATGATGAGTCTGGGTGGTCTGTACGTGCGCGAGAGTGGGGGCGGCTGGGGGCCGACCGCGCAATTGTTCTTCTTGCTCGCGTCCGGGGTCTTGCTCGCAACGTTGGTGTTTTCGGGCAGCATGCGACGCAAACTCAAGGTGTTCGTTGCCAAGAATTTCTACCGCAACAAATACGATTATCGGGTCGAGTGGTTGCGTTTCATCGGCACGCTCTCGGAGCGCGGCCCGCAAGAGTCGTTCCATCAAACTGCGATCCGCGCGGTCGCGCAAATCATCGAAAGCCCGCGCGCCGTGCTCTGGGTGCGCGATACACCCAATGGCGCAATGCGTGCCATTGCGGGTTGGCCCAAGATCAGCGATGCCGATCTGGCCGATGCCGGTGTGCTGTCGTCGCGCGCGGCACTCGTGTTGTTTCTGGAGCGCACGAAGTGGGTCGTCGATCTCAAACAGCGCCACGAGCAACCTGATCTGTACGACGATTTGGTCATCGAGGAGCGGCTGCTGATGCTGGGCCCGGATGCGCTGATCGTGCCGCTGTTTCATCTCGATCAGTTGTACGGTTGTCTGTTGCTGGCGCGTCGCCCGGGTTTCGGCGCGTTGTCGTTCGAGGATCTTGACCTGCTGAAGACCGTGGGGCGACACATCGCGGCGCATCTATCGCAGGAGGACATGGATCGTCGGCTCAACGAGAGCCGGCAGTTCGAAGCGTTCAATCGCTTCTCGGCATTCGTCATGCACGACCTGAAGAATTCGACTGCGCAGCTCAAGCTGATCGTCCACAATGCCGAGCGACATAAACGCAATCCGGAGTTCGTCGACGATGCGATTGCGACAATCGCCAATACCGTGGAAAGGATGAGCAGATTACTAACACAACTGGGGCAGGGTGAGGTGAGCGGCACGCTGCGCGACGTGCAGCTTGCGCAGATTGCGGAACAGGCGACGGAACGTTGCAGCAGCCGCAAACCAGTGCCGAATCTTGCGATCAGCGCACGGCCGCGCGTGCACGCGGATGCCGAGCGGCTGTCGAGTGTCGTCGAGCACATCGTGCGCAACGCTCAGGATGCTTGCGATGCGCGCGGCGAGGTACGGATCGAAGTGGATTCAGAATATGGCGAACCGCGATTGCGTGTGCGCGATTCGGGCGTCGGGATGGAAGCCGAGTTCGTGCGTGACCGGTTGTTTCGGCCATTTGATACCACCAAGGGATCGCGCGGTATGGGCATTGGCGCCTACCAGGCGCGCGAATACCTGCGCTCGTTGGGCGGCGACGTTCGTGTGCAGTCGCGACCAGGGCGTGGGACGGTTTTCGAGTTGGTGTTTCCGGTGGCGAGTGCCGCCGAGCGCGATCTTGCAGAGTCGGCCGAACTCACCGGTAGCGATGCTGGCGACCAGCATGGGGTGGTTCGTGCCGGCTAAGGACGCTAACAATCGACTTCTGATCGTCGAAGATGACCCAGGCATGCGATCGCAATTGCGCTGGTGCTTTGAGAGTTATGAAGTGCTGTTCGCCAACAATCGCGCGGAGGCGCTGGCCGCGGTGCGGCGCTCGGAACCCGCAGTCGTTCTGCAGGATCTGGGCTTGCCGCCTGACGCGGAGGGAGTTTCGGAGGGCTTTGCATCGCTCAGCGAAATCCTGGAAATCGCGCCGCAAACCAAGGTGATCGTCGTCACCGGCCACCATGACAAAGCGAGCGCCCTGCGTGCGGTCGCGAGCGGTGCGATCGATTTCTACCAGAAGCCGGTCGATGTCGAAGTATTGAGTTTGATCGTCAGTCGGGCGTTTCATATCGCCCGGCTCGAGTCGGAGTTACTCGCGACGCGAACGAGCGAAGGACGCGCAGCGTTCGGCGGATTGATAGCAGCGGACGACCGGATGCAACAGGTATGCCGTGTGATCGAGAAAGTGGCGCCCGCGGACGTCACCGTTCTGATCCTCGGCGAGAGCGGCACGGGTAAGGAACTGCTCGCACACGCCGTGCACCGTCTGAGTCCGCGTGCTGCTGAAAAATTTCAGGCGATCAATTGTGCCGCTATCCCCGAGGCGCTGCTCGAATCCGAGTTGTTTGGCTATGAAAAGGGCGCATTCACCGGCGCCACCAAGCAAACGCTGGGCAAGGTCGAACTCGCCGACGGCGGCACCTTGTTCCTCGATGAGATCGGCGACATGCCGATGTCGTTGCAAGCCAAACTACTACGGTTTTTGCAGGATCGTGTCATTGAGCGTGTCGGCGGTCGCCAGACCATTCCCGTTAACGTACGGATCGTAGCTGCCACTAACCAGAATTTGGCACAACTTATTTCGCAGCAGCGCTTTCGTGAGGACCTGTTCTATCGACTGAGCGAAGTGACGCTCGATGTGCCGCCTTTGCGCGACCGCAAGGCCGATGCGATTGCGATAGCGCACGCGTTTTTGCGCGCTTATTCGGCGCCGCTCGGCCGTCAGCTGCGTGGATTCACCGACGAGGCGATCGCTGCGATCGGTGCATATCAGTGGCCGGGCAACGTGCGGGAGCTCGAGAACAAGATCAAGTCGGCGGTGCTGCTCGCCGAAGGTCAGGTAGTCGGACTCACCGACCTGGGTCTGCCGGGCACGCGCGAGGCAGCGGCGCCGCAGACGCTGCGCGAGGTGCGCAACCGGGCGGAGCGCGAAGCAATCTCGCACGCCATGACGGTGTCCGCCGGCAACATATCTCGAGCGGCTGATTTGCTCGGCATTACTCGACCGACGCTTTATGACCTGCTGGAGAAGCATCAAGTCACTAGCGGATCCGCCGACCGAGTCACAACCGAGGGCGACGCCGCGTCCACATCGGGGTCTCGCGATTGAGAAGGCGGTCACAGCCAGCGAACAGGGCTTCGTGGCCAACGATTTCAGCGCAGGGCGTGCTGCTGTCGCAGGTCACAATGCTCACTCGTTACCGTGTTTAGGATCGCATGACTACGGATCGACCCGCCGACAACGCGTTGTTTCGCTACGTGCCGCTCGCGATTGTTCTGCTGGTCTCGGCAATGCTGTTGCCGATGCTCTTGCCATTGCGAGTGCTCTGGATCGATTTGCAGGATGCCGGCTACGGCCACGGTCCACTGTTAGCCGTGCTCGTGGCCTGGCTCGTGGTACGTGCCAGTTCGCGGGCCGACCATCCGCGCCTCGGTAGCCGCCTCGCGCTGGTCGCGCTGGCCGCAGCGTCGATTGTCTGGGCCGCAGCGGCCGTTTCATCGACTACATCGGTCGCGCAAGCTCTTTGGCCGCTGATGAGCTGGTTGGTGCTGGCAGCCGTCTACGGCTGGCGCAGTGCGCGGCGATTCGCGTTGCCGTTGTTCTTGCTGTATTTCGCGCTGCCCGTCTGGGGGCCATTGACCAATCTTGTGCTCTGGCCGTTGACGATCAAAGCGTCGACCGTCGGCATTCAGTTATTGGGGCTAAATGCCTATGTCGATCGGAATTTCGTCCATGTGCCAGCGGGAGCCTTCGAGATCATCAGCGGCTGCAGCGGCCAGCATTTCCTGCTCGTGGCGACCGTCATTGGCCTGTTGATCGCCTATCTGAACGAGTTGCGCGGTCGGCAGTTTGCGCTTGTGGTCGGCGTCGCCATTGCGATGGCGCTGGTAATGAACTGGGTGCGGGTGACAGCGATCATTGCTATTGGCTATTACAGCAACATGCAGCATCCGCTCGTCGCGGAGGGTCATTTGCTGTTCGGTTGGATCTTGTTCGCCGCCGTGCTGGTGACTTACATTCTGTGGGCGCGTTACTACCTGGCAAGACTACCGGCCATCGACGCGCGACCGCGCGCGCACGCTGCCCCTTCTGCGGGGGCGTTGCCGCCGGCTGGCGTCGGTATGCTATTTGCGGCACTTCTGTGCGCTGTCATTGGTCCAAGCTGGTATGCGGCGGTGCGAAACCGGATAGACGGTGCCGCGAGCGAGCCAGCGACCTTGCGTTTGCCGGTGAGTCCCCCAGGCTGGATCGGCCCATTGGTCGGCACGAGCCCGACCAAGCCGCAGTTTCCAGGCGTTACCGTCGAGCGCCGCGCCGTCTACACCCCGCTCGACGAGGCGCTGCGGCCGGTACACGTGTATGCGAATCTGTACCTGGCGCAGCGGCAGGGTGCGGAGCTGGTGGGTTACGCGAACGTTGTGCTGCCCGCAGCCGACTGGCGGTTGGCGACGGTGCAGCCGGTCGCAGGCGCCGGATCGGGCAGTGGGGTTGGCGCTCTAGCACCCGACTTTCGTGAGTACACTGCAGCGACCACCGGCGGTGAACGCTGGCTGCTGCGGCAAACGTATGCGATTGCCGGTCGCCTCGTTGCGAGCGACTGGGAGTCGAAGGTGGTGTTAGCAATCGACGCGCTGTTGCTGCGTGCGCCGCGCGCTGGTTTGGTGTTGCTCGCCATACCGTGTGAATCGGACTGTGGTGCGGTCGCTGCGACCATGGCGCAAGCCTGGTCGGCAATCGTACCGGGCTTGCAGGAGAGTTACCGTTGATGGACTTGGTAGTTAGTATGGGACAGGGCCGAAATATTCGTTGGTGGCTGAGCGTTGCGCTGACGTCGGTCGTGCTGGCAGGGTGCGGGTCCGGTGATCCGGCCAGTGTGATCGCAACGGCCGACGCTGAGATCGCGGCGGGCAAGTATGGCGACGCCAATGTCATGCTGAAGAAATTGGTGCAGGATTTTCCTGACAACCCGGCGGCGCGTGCCCGGCTCGCAGCAATTGCGGTCAGCCAAGGCGATTACCAGGCGGCCGACGAGGAATTGTCCCGGGTCGATCGCAGTGCACTTCAGGATGCTGTGTCGCAGCGTGCGCGCCTCGATGTGGATTTGGGTCTCGGTCGCTACAATGAGGTGCTCGCCGCACTCGATGATCCGGCGCTCAAGATCGGGCCGGCGCAGGCAATGGTTCTGCGCGGCCACGCGCAGCGCGGTATCGGGCAACGCGCAGCGGCGATCGATAGTTATCGCCACGCACTCGCCGCTGCACCGGATCTGTCGGCAGCAGCCGTGGGGATTGCGGACGTACAGCTTGCCGAAGACGACGTTGCGGCTGCGACCCGCACGCTCACCGATTTTCTGGCGCGGCAGCCTGACGATCCGGATGCGCTGGTTGCACGCGGCAAAATCTACGGGCGCAAGGGGGAATTCGCCAATGCGGCGGCGAGCTTCGCGAAGGCCGTTGCCAATGCGCCGCCGAGTTGGCCGCCATCGCGCCGCTGGTCGGCCAAGTACCAACAGGCCGAGGCGCATCTGCGTCGCAACGACATCGATGGCGCGAAGGCTGTGTACGAAGAACTCAACAAGGCTGTTCCGGGAATCGCAGCGACGCGTCTGCTCGCGGCCCGCATCGCGCTGCTCGAGCGCCGCTTCCACGATGGTATCGAGGAGTTGCAACGACTCGCGCAGGGAGCTCCCGACAATGAATCAATCGCGCTGCTGCTTGCGCAGGCGCAATTCGCCGGCGGCAGTCGCGAGCAGGCTGTCACCACGCTCGAGCGCCTGGTTGCGCGCAACGCCAGGAATCTCGATGCGGTAAAGTTGTTAGCACGAGTGCGGCTTGAGCAAGGTAGACCCGACCGCGCGCTCGAGTTGATCGATGCGGTGAGCGCCGACCATCCGCTCGATCCCGATCTCGTGTCACTCGGTGGTGCGGCCCGCTTGCAGATGGGGCGGCCGAAAGAAGCGATAGCGTCATTGGAGCGCGCAATCGCGAACGATCCGACCAACCAGGCCGCCAAACTGCAACTCGCCGCTGCGCGTTTGTCGCAGCGCAATGCCGAGGGTGCGCTAGCGCTTCTCGACGAGTTACCCGACGACGTGCTGGCCACGCAGCAGGATCGGCTACGTTTGTTGGCGCTGATATCAGAGGGCAACCGTGGGGCGGTAGATAAGGAGATCGCGGGGCTCGTCGGCCGCGACCCAGTCGATCCGCAGGCGCTTGGCGGCGCAATCGAAGTGCTCATGGCTGCCGGTCGTCTGGATCTGGCCCGGAAAGTTGCCGACAGACTGTACGAGGTGGCTGCGGACAAACCTGCATTGCTGCTGCGCGTAGCTCAAGTGGCGGCCGCCGACAAAGATTGGACTCGCGCCGAAACCGCGCTCAACGAGGCGATCAAGCGCGATGCTCGCAATATCGACTTTCGCGTGGCGCTTGCTCAGATTGCCGCGGCACGCGGCGACGAGGAACGCGCGATTGCAGTGCTGGATGAGGCTCGACGAATCGATCCGGCGGCACTTGCGCCGCAGTTGCTCCGGGCCGCCCAGTACCTGCGCCTCGACAACCCGACCGAGGCTAACAAGGTGATCGATGATTTGCTGCGGGCAGCGCCGACCGACGGTGCCGCGGCGGCGGCGGCGGGTGTGTTGCTGATGAACTTTGGCAAGCCGGAGGCAGCGCTGCCTCGCTTGACGCTTGCGACCGAGCAAAGGCCCTCGGCCGAGAACTGGTTCAATTTGTCGCGCGCTCAATTCGCGTCGGGCCAAAAGAAGGCGGCGCGCGACTCATTGGTCCGTGCGGTGGCCGCCAAGCCCGATTGGGTCGCGGCGGTCGGGTCGCTGGCCTCGCTCGATATCGCCGATGACAAGCCAGAAGATGCGGTGCGTCGATCGGCGGACTTTGCGCGCCGCTTCCCGAGGAGTGCCGAAGCTCAGCAGATGTATGGCGAGACGCTGCTCGCCGCCAAACGGCCGGTCGAGGCGAACAAGGTTTTCGCGGCAGCATTTGCACTCGCCCCGTCCAGCGCGCTCGCGGTCGGGCAGTATCGGGCCCGTAGCCAAGCGCGCCTCGCGCAGCCTGAGGAGCCACTTGCAAGTTGGCTGGCACGCACGCCCAACGATCTAGCGGTGCGTGCATTGCTGGCGGAGGCCTACATGCGGACGAACAACCGTGCGCGGGCGATTGCCGAGTACGAGGATTTGCTGGGGCGCTCGGGCACCAATGTGTTAGCGCTCAACAACCTTGCCTGGCTGTATTCATCGACCAATCCGGGTCGCGCTGAGGAACTGGGCCGGCGCGCATTGGCCATCGCGCCTGAGTCGAGCGCGGTGCTCGATACACTCGGCTGGATATTGTTCAACCGTGATAAGACAAGCGCTGCCCTGCCAATGCTGGCAAAAGCCGCAACTGGTGCTGCAGGCGATCCGGCAATTCAATACCATTACGCCCGTGTGCTCGCCAAAGAGGGCGATGCTGCCAAGGCGAAAGAAGTCGTGCAGCGAGCGCTGGCCTCCAAGTCTGCGTTCGAGCAGCGGGGCGACGCGGAGCGACTGCTTAAGGATCTGAGCAAGTGAGACTGAGTCATGCATGAGTTAATCGGTAATCTGTTAGTGCAGCTGCGCGCGTTGTGGCGCTGGCGCTGGCTCGCCGTCGCCGTTGCCTGGGGCATCAGCATAGTTGCTTGGCTCGTCGTCATGTTTCTGCCAAACGTCTACGAATCGAGTGCACGGATTTATGTTGACACGCGCACGGCGCTCAAGCCCGTGCTGCAGGGTATAGCGGTCGAGCAGGATGTCGACTCACAACTAAATCTGGTGCGGCAGGCGCTGTTGAGCCGACCGAATCTCGAAAAGGTGGCACGCGCAACCGATCTGGATGTCTCGGTCGGTAATGCAGCTGACATGGACAAGCTCGTGCAGAGCTTGCGTGACCAGGTAATGATCAAGTTGCAGCAGCGCGATGCTAACAGCACCGGCGGCGCGAACGCTACCGATAGCCTGTACACCATTTCCTATCGACATCCGGTGCGCGAGAAAAGTCTCGCAGTGGTGCGCAATCTCGTCGCGTCGTTCGTCGACGACACGATCGGCGGCAAGCGCACCGATTCCGACACCGCACAGCGCTTTCTGCGCGAACAGATTCGTGACTACGAGCAGCGACTGTCGGAATCCGAAGGCCGGCTGGCGGATTTCAAGAAGCGCAATGTTGGTTTGATTCCTGGCGAGAAGGGCGATTTCTTCTCGCGGCAGGCGACTGAAATGGAGGCGCTGCAGCGTGCGCAATCGGAGCTGACTCTGGCGATCAATCGCCGCGCCGAGTTGGCGCGGCAATTGCGCAGCTCGCGGCCCTACACGCCTGGCACATCGGCTGGAGCGGGCGGCCTGAACGGTGTTGGCCCGACCGACCTGTCGTTACGCGTGCAAGAAACCGAAGCGAAGCTTGAAGACCTGTTGTTGAAATACACCGACAAGCACCCGGAAGTCATCTCCTTGCGCGACACGCTCAAGGCACTGAAAGCGCGTGAGGCGAAAGAGTTGGCGGATATTCGTAGCGGCGGCTCGGGCAGCGGCGCCATCCGGTCGCTCAGCAGCAACCCCGTGTACCAGAACATTCAGTTGCAGCTCAACCAGGCCGATGTGGATATCGCCTCGCTACGTGGCGCCGTCAATCAGCACACTGCTGAAGTGGCGAGTCTGCGCAAGATTGTCGACACCGCACCGGAGGTGGAGCAGGAACTTTCACGGTTGAACCGCGATTACGGCGTGACGAAGGCGCAATACCAAGCATTGGTCGAGCGACTCGAGAAAGCCAAGGTGTCGGAGGACGCGGAACAGACCGGTGTGGTGCGATTCGAGGTGATCGATCCGCCGTCGGCGGATGTCAATCCGGTCGCACCCAATCGGTTTCTGCTGACGCTGGCTGGACTGCTTGCAGGCTTGCTGGGCGGCCTTGGCACGGCGTTTGTCGCGAGCCAGATGGCTCCCACGTTCGCCAATGCGGTGTCGCTCGAGAATGCCACCGGGTTACCCGTCATTGCGGCGGTCGGCTCCTATGCTCCGAAATCCACGACGACGGCTGAGGCCTCGGACCGTCGAAAACTCGCGATCGCAGTCGCTGCACTGGCCGTTGTTTGTTTGTTAGTGACTCTGATCGGTGGTACGGGCGCAGGGCTCGTGCAGCGGATTCTGAGTTGAGGTAGTTGAACCATGAGCCTCATCGAAAAAGCCCTACAGAAAATGCGCGCCGAGAACGAGGCCGCCGGTGTCGCTGCGCAGGCGAAGCAGGCGCGGCCGACCGAGCCAGCCGCGTTGTCTGGCCCGACATCCGCGCCACGCCGGACACCGCGGCAGTCGATCGACATCGATAGTGACGGGTTGCTAGCCTCCGGTGTGCTGGCACCCGAGGACAAGCAACATCAGCAGGTTTCGGACTTTCGCCACATCAAGCGCCAAGTCGTCTCGCTGGCGGCGAGCGGCAGCATGACAGCGGGTACGGCGGCGCGCGTGATCATGGTCACAAGCGCGTTGCCGGGTGAAGGAAAAACTTTCACCGCGATCAATCTTGCGCTCTCGCTGGCGCTCGAACGCGATTCGTCCGTACTACTGGTGGATGGCGACATCGCCAAGCCCAACACCAGCCGATTGCTCAATCTCGAGCGCTATCCGGGCCTCCTCGATGCGCTGGCGGACGAGCGGATCGACGTCGAGGACCTCGTACTTGGCACCAACGTCAAAGGTCTCTACGCCCTGTCGGCTGGCAAGGTCACCGATACCGCCAACGAGTATCTTTCCAGCGTGCGCATGGACGCGGTAATGCAGCAGCTGCTGGCGGATCGCAATCGCTACCTCGTACTGGACACGCCACCCCTGTTAGTGACCACCGAAGCTGCGGCCTTTGCCCGACACGCGGGGCAAGTACTGATGGTCGTACGCGCCGATTCCACCGTACAGCGTGCGGTGCAGGACGCATTGCATTTGTTAGGTGAGCGCGACGGCATCAGCCTGATTCTCAATCGTGTCACGCACACCAAACTCGAGGGCTACTACTACGGTTACTCCTACGGTGAACGCTACGGCGATACACCGGTGCCAAAGGCTCTGAGCGGTATCTAGACGCTCGAGCGGTGGCAGCAATCGGGCTGGCCGTGACCGGGCGCGGCACAAAGTCTGCCGCAACGGCGGTGGCCGTCCTTGCGTGGCTGCTGTTCGCGCTGGTTGCGCTTGTGAATCTGAGCGTGCCGTTCACGGGCGACCAGCAGTTCTTCTCCTACGGAGCGCGCGTGCTGGCCGATGGCGGCCGCCTATACGTCGACTTCTGGGATGTAAAGCAACCCGGCATTTACTGGCTCTATCAGCTAGCGGCATCGTTGCCGTTCGGGATGCCGCGTAGTGTCAGGGTTCTCGAAGCAATCAGCTGGGCTGCTGTCGCGGCACTATCCATCGGGATTATTCGACGAGCGACGAATAGCGCCGTGCTGGCCGCCATGGCGCCGGCCTTGGTGACGGCGGTCCCCCTCGCGGTCGCGCCAGCTTGGCATTTGTCGCAAGTCGAAAGTTTCGCCGCTCTGCCGATCACTGCCGTGCTCTATTTGCTGACCGGCCCGGCAATCGGTCGTGCGCGCTGGTTTGGTGCGGGTGTAGCGGTTGGTGTCCTCGTCGGTCTCAAGCTGCTGTTAGTGCTTGTTCCTGCCTCGATCATGCTGGTGGCTTTGTCAAGCGGCGATGGTGCAGAAGTCGCGGCGCGGCGCGGCGGTGCTTCGCCACTGTCGGCGATCGTGTTCGCGGCGTTCGGATTCGCGTTGACCGCCGCGGCGATCTGCGTGCCGTTCATCGTGCAAGGCACGATTGGCGAGTTGATCGACGTCAGTCTTGTCTACCCTTTCACGATCATCGCGCACGCCGCACCGGTGCCCGTCAGCAGACTGTTACGATCGTTCGCGTGGGCCGCCTGGACCACGATGCCGCTGGCCGTGATGGCGCCGTGGGCGTTGCGGTGCGGGACAGCTGCGGCGTCATCGCGACGAGTCGTGCTGATGTTGCTCGCCTGGGTCGTCACCGCGGTACTCGTAATTGCCAGTCAACGGATGAGCTGGTGGGCCTATCACATGATGCTACTGAAGCCAGCGATCGCCATGCTGGCACTCGTGGCAATGGCACGCATTGCGCCGATTGCCCGCTTTCTGCACAACGGCCGAACGATCGCAGTCGCAAGCAGCGTCATTGGCCTGTTTGTGATCAGTGCGGCGACGTCTACCGGTCAGATTGCACACAAGGTTGCGTTTTTCGGTATGACGCACGCAGGCGATGCGCGCTTGCGCTGGGAGGACGCGCTCGCACCGGGCTATCCACGCGTACGCATCGAAGGTGCCTGGGCGCGAACGACCGATACCGCAACGCTGTGCGTCTTGGGCGATCCAGCGCTGCAGGTGTCGTCCGGCAAGCGCTGTACGACGAGCGTTTTCACTTGGTCCGGTGCCGCTTTGAACGCCGCGATGTGGCAACGCATGCAACGTGAGATGCGTGAATCGCCTCCCGAGCTTGTCTATCTGGCCACGAGCGAACTGCAATTGATTCGCACGCACGCGCCAGCGCTCCTCACCTGGCTTCATCAGCATTACGTCGTGATGCGTTCCGGCCTGGGGTCAGATCGTTGGTATCGCTTGAAATCGTAACCGATCGTATGTAGCCCGATCTGGCGGCATATGGCGACAGGACGAAACTTGACGCGTTTGCAGCTAGTATTGCAATGCGAGAGGACTAGTCGGTAAGGCTAGTCAGTACGTTCGGGTTGCATTCGGCTCAACGTGACATGCCGCTCAAGATTGATTGACGGACTTCGCAGAATTTGTGCCTTGAGCGTGTTTCCATGCCGGGCCAGCTTTTTCCCGGCCGCCAGGATTTCAACCGGCCAAGCACAAGCCAGACGGGGGCACGGAATATGACTTCGAGACACCTCAAACGCGCCAGCCGACTTGCCAATCGCGGCGCGGTCCTCGCGCTTGCTGCGCTCACTCTCGGTCAGTTCTCGACCCAGGCAGTTGCACAGCTGTCCGCTGTCTGGGCCAATGACGGTGGCGATAAGGTCCTGCAAGATGAATTGCGCGCAGCGACCGGTCGTACGACCAACAGTGTCTGGGACGGCAGACAAGTTCGGTTGTTCGCAGCGCACAATGAGATTGTCAGTTTCAATCTGGTGCTCGAGTCGGCGCAAGGTGCGCAGGATGTGAGCGTGCAGTTCCGCGAGTTGGCGGGGCCCTCGGGTTACCGGATTGCAACGCGTGAGGCGAAGGGCGATGACGTATTCAATTACGTCGGCCGCAACATCGAAGTCTTCTATGTTCGCTACCTGCAGGTTCTGG
>Ga0138256_10002459_pt1 | contig 19829 bp, 16 predicted proteins | sample KNB2016incub_MG_FD_105486 | JGI IMG/M metagenome (GOLD analysis project Ga0138256, IMG submission 105486) | Active sludge microbial communities from wastewater in Klosterneuburg, Austria - KNB2014incub_MG | ecosystem: Engineered > WWTP > Activated sludge > Unclassified | place: Austria... | reverse complement strand
GGGTAGGCGCGCGCCTTGGGAAGGCCGTGCCGCAGCTTGGAAAGAATGTGCAGTTCGGCACGGGGGGGGTCCATGCGGGCGGGGTCGGAAAAGGACGGGGACGGCGGGGGGGGGGCGCCATTGGATGGGGGGCTTGCTCATGGGGCGGATAGGAAACCAAAATAAATGGCGCGGTACTACCCACGCGTATCAGGCCGGGAACGGGCGGTCAGTTCGTTGTTGGCACGAGCGCGGACGATCCCAGCACGCGCTCGCGTGTCGCGAGTGCCTGATGTTCACTCCTTCACCATCCCCACCACCTTCTCCACCACATCCTCCACGCTCGGTTTGCTGAAATAATCCCCATCGCTGCCGTAGGCGGGCGGTGGGCCTTGGCGGTGAGGGTGGCGGGCGCGGCGTCCAGGTAGCGGTAACCGCCCTGTACTTCCAGGATCTGCTGCAGGATGTACGCGCTGGCGCCGCCGGGCACGTCCTCGTCCACCACCAGCAGACGGTTGGTCTTCTTCAGACTCTCCACGATCACGTGGTGCCGGTCGAAGGGGAGGAGAGTGCGCGCATCGATCATCTCCACGTCGATGCCGAGGGGGTGCAGGCGCTCGGCGGCCTTCTGCGCCACGTGGAAGGTGCTGCCGTAGCTCACGACAGTGATGTCGGTGCCCTCGCACCAGACCTCGGGGATACCGATGGGCACGGTGAAGTCGCCGAGGTTGGCGGGCATGCGCTCCTTGCTGCGGTAACCGTTGAGGCATTCCACCACGATGGCGGGGTCGTCGCCGCGCAAGAGTGTGTTGTACATGCCCGCTGCTTGTTGCATGTTCCGCGGTACGCACACCACCACGCCGCGCACGCTGTTGAGGATCATGCCCATGGGGCTGCCGCTGTGCCAGATGCCTTCGAGCCGGTGGCCGCGCGTGCGGATGATGAGCGGGCATTTCTGGCCGCCCATCGTGCGCCAGTGCGTGGTGGCCAGGTCGTCACTGATCCCTTGCAGGCAGTAGAGCAGGTAGTCGAGGTACTGGATCTCGGCCACGGGGCGCAGGCCGCGCAGCGCCATGCCGATGCCCTGGCCCAGGATGGTGGCCTCGCGGATGCCGGTGTCGGCCACGCGCAGTTCGCCGAAGCGGGCCTGCATGCCTTCCATGCCCTGGTTCACGTCGCCGATCTTCCCGGTGTCCTCCCCGAAGGTGAGCAGCAGCGGCTCGCGCTCGAACAGCGCGGCGAAGTTGTCGCGGATGATCAGGCGGCCGTCCACCTCGGGCGCATCCGGGACGTATGCTACCGGTACTTCAGGAACGTTGAGGCTGCTGCCGGCACCTTCGTTGTGCAGGTGGCTGCCATAGCGCTCGGCGTTGGCCGTGCGGTAGCGGCCCACCCAGGCGCGGAGATCGGATGCCCCGGTTCCCGAGGGCGTTAGCAACGCGCGCCGCGCGGCCACGATGATCTCCTTGCGGCCGGGGTTCATTTCGGCTTTCAGCTCGGCGGCCAGCCCCGCATCCACCGCACCGATCAGCGGCAGCACCTCGTCGCGTTCGGCTTTGATCTCCTCCTGGTACGCGCTCCACGCCGCTTTCTGCGCGGCGCGGGCCTCGCCTTTCGCGTTCGCTTCAATGGCGTCCAGTTCCTCCTCGGTGGTGATCGGTGTGCCGCCCGGACGGAAGTTCACGATCCACTCCCGGAACTTCACGTTGCAGTCGTACACCTTGTACCATTCCAGCAGTGGCACTTCTTCGAGCGGCGTGCCGTCCTTGTCGCGGATCCAATCGCTCACGTTGCTCTTGTAGCGCTCGTGGCTGCCGCTCGTGCTGTGGCCCTGCGGCTGTGTCACCTCCTCAACGTGGATCAGGCAGGGCACGTGCGCCTCGCGGCACAGCGCGATGGCCTTCTCATAGGTGCGGTTCAGGTGGGCGTAATCCCACCCTTTCGTTCGGTAGATATGGACCCCGTTCGTGCCCTCCTCCTTCTCCAGCCCGGCGAGTGCTTTGCTGATGCTGCCCTTGGTGGTCTGCTGGTCCTTGTTCACGCTGATGCCCCAGCCGTCGTCCCACACGCTCATGGCCAGCGGGACACCGAGCACCCCGGCGGCGTTCATCGTTTCCCAGAAGTGCCCCTCGCTGGTGCTCGCGTCGCCGATGGTGCCGAAGGCCACCTCGTTGCCGCCATCACTGAAGCGTTCGTAGCCGCTGCGCAGGTCCGGGTTGTTGCGAAAAACCTTGCTGGCCTGGGCCAGGCCGAGGAGGCGCGGCATCTGGCCGGCCGTGGGGCTGATGTCGGCGCTGGAGTTGGGCTGGGCCATCAGGTCCTTCCAGCCGCCGTTGTCGTCCAAACTGCGGGTGGCGAAGTGGCCGTTCATGCTGCGGCCGGCGCTGCTGGGGTCGGCCTGAACGCTGGCATGGGCGTACAATTGCGCGAACCACTGCTGCACGGTGAGCTCGCCGATGGCGAACATGAAGGTCATGTCGCGGTAGTAGCCGCTGCGCCAGTCGCCGTTGCGGAACTGCTTGGCCATGCACACCTGCGCGAGTTCCTTGCCATCGCCGAAGATGCCGAACTTGGCCTTGCCGCCCAGCACTTCCTTGCGGCCGATGAGGCTGGCTTCGCGGCTGGTGACGCACAGCGCGTAGTCCCGCAGGATCTCGTCCTTCAGTTCGTCCAGCGTGATCTCGGTCTCCTGTGCGGGTCGTGTGCGGGCCATGCGGGTCGTGTCTTTGCCCCCATTGCCCGTCCATGCTACGCGGGCAGGGCTCCGGCAGGCGATGGCGAAAGTAGGGCGCTCATCTTTGTCGCCGTACCCATGCCCGCCCCGCGCATCCGCCCCGCCATCGCGGCCGACCTGCCCGCGATCCTCGAACTCTACAACGAGGTGATCGCCCACACGGACGCGGTGTACCTCGACGAGCCGCAGGTGCTGGCCGAACGCGAGCAGTGGTTCGCGCGGCTGCGGGCGGGCGGCTGGCCGGTGCTCGTGGCCGAACTGGACGGTGCGATCGCGGGTTTCGGCAACATCGGGCCTTTCCGCGAAAAGTCCGGCTACCGCTTCACCGGTGAGCATACGCTGCACGTGCGGGCCGATCTGCGCGGGCGCGGTATCGGGCGCGCGTTGCTCACGGCGCTTGTCGCGGAAGCGGGAAAGCGTGGCCTGCACGTGCTGGTGGGCGGTATCGATGCGGGCAACACCGCGAGCCTGGACCTGCATGCCAGCTTGGGCTTCACGGAAACGGCCCGCATGACGCAGGTGGCCATCAAAGGTGGCCGCTGGCTGGACCTGGTGCTCCTGCAATTGATCCTGCCCGGACCGGAACGGCCCGGGCCGTGACGGATCCTTCGCTCACGAGTCCGAACTTCACCCCGCCATGTTCGCAGGTTTGAAGCGATATTTCAGTGAGGAGCGGCGCGCGAGGTTGCGTGCGGTGATCCACGACAGCGACACGCCCGGGGGCAAGCGCTTCGATATCGGGCTCATCGGCATTATTCTCCTCAGCATCGCCCTGCTGGTGGCTGAAAGCCTAGTGCCGCCGGGCAATTGGATGAGCCTCGCCTTGAACGTGCTCGAAGCGCTGGTGACGCTGGCCTTCACCGTGGAGTACGCCCTGCGCGTTTGGACCGCGCGCCAACGCATCCGTTGGATGACCAGTTTCTACGGCGTTTTGGACCTGCTGGCCCTGCTGCCGTCCTTCCTCAGCCTCTTCTGGCCCGCCCTGCGCCCGCTCATGGTGGTGCGCGTGGTGCGCCTCATGCGCATCTTCCGCATCCTCGGCCTGTTCAACTACGTGCGCGAGGCCAAGATCCTGCTGCTCTCGCTTGTCGCCAGCCGCCACCGCATCATCGTTTTCATGCTCGCGGTGCTGGCCCTGGTCACCGTTTTCGGCACCATCATGTACGTGGTGGAGCCGAAGGAAGCGGGCTTCACCAGCATACCCCGCAGCATCTACTGGGCCGTTGTTACACTGACAACGGTAGGATATGGCGACATCGCGCCAGTTACCTGGTTGGGGCAGACGATCGCCTCGGGCATCATGATCCTCGGTTATGCCATCATCGCCATACCTACCGGCATCGTCACCGTTGAAATGGGACGGCAGACGCGGCTGATCGGGCAACAGCGGATATGCGCGTCCTGCGGCGCGAAGGACCACGCCGAGGACGCGCGGTATTGCCGCGTGTGCGGGAAGGCGCTCGGTTGATAGCCGATCTCACGCGCCGTTCCGGTCCACCCGCGCATCTTTGTGCCCGCTTGAGCACCGAACGCGCCGCGCCGCCGCCCCTGCGGGTCTATCTGGCCTTCGCGGCTGTTTACATCATCTGGGGCAGCACCTATTTCGGCATCCGCGAGGCGCTCACCGGCTTTCCGCCCTTCCTGCTGGGTGGCTTGCGTTTTCTGCTCGCGGCGCTCTGCATGTTCGTCTGGTGCATCGCTACGGGTGTGAATGTGAGGCCCGGCCGCGACCTCTGGAAGAGTGTGTTGGCCGGTTTCCTGCTGCTCTTCGTGGGCAACGGTGCGGTGATCTGGGCCCAACGGACCCTGCCGAGCAGTTTGGTGGCCATCCTCATCGCCGCCGCGCCTTTGTCATTCGTGCTGCTGGACCGGCCGCAATGGGGCGTCAACTTCCGCAGCCCGGCCACGTTGCTGGGCGTGGGCTTCGGGCTCGGCGGTGTGCTCCTGCTTTTCTGGGATCGAATCACGGCGCAGCTCGGCGCGGAAGCGGTTTCGCCCGAGGTCTCGGCCATGCTCGTACTGCTGCTGGGCATCATCGGCTGGCCGGCGGGCTCGCTCATCGCCAAGTACCGCCCCGCCGCGCTGCCGAACGTGGTGAACAGCGCCTGGCAGATGGCCGCCGGCGCGCTGATGTTCCTGGCTGTTTCCGCCGGGCGCGGCGAACCGGTGGGCTTCGTGTGGGGCGCGGTGCCGCCGCGTGCCTGGCTGGCGCTGGCCTACCTCGTGGTCTTCGGCTCCATCATCGGGTACAGCGCGTATATTTTCCTGCTCGGCGTGCGGCCAGCCACGCAGGTGAGCACCTACGCGTACGTGAACCCCGTGGTGGCCGTGCTGCTGGGCCTGTGGCTGGGCGATGAACGCCTCGGCGCGAAGGAGGTCGCGGGGCTGCTCGTCATCCTCGGTGGCGTGCTCATGATCAACCTGGCCAAGTACCGGAAAGCGCGCAACTGACCGCCGGGCTCATTTCGCCTGGCACGCGAAGTCCGTTACCGGTACGCCGGTCTTTTTGATGGCGTTGAGACCGCCCGCCACGTCGATCACATTGTGGATGCCGCGTGCCTTCAGCAGGCTTGCCGCCACCATGCTGCGGTAGCCGCCCGCGCAGTGGATGTAGTTCGGCGCGTCCTTGCTGAATTCCGCGAGGTGCTCGTTGACGTACTGCAGCGGGGCGTGGTGCGCGTCCTTGAGGCGCTCGGCCTCCCACTCGCCGTCCTTGCGCACATCCACCACGTGCAGCGGCCCTTGGGCCAGGCGCGCGGCGAACTCGGCGGCGGGGATGCTCTCGATGCTGTCGGTCTCCTTGCCGGCAGCCTTCCACGCATGGATGCCGCCTTCCAGGTAGCCCAGCACGTTGTCGTAACCCACGCGGGCCAAGCGCGTCACCACCTCGTCCTCGGTGCCCGCGTCGGTAACGAGCAGGAGCGGCTGTTCCACGTCGGGGACCATGCTGCCCGTCCAGGGTGCGAAATCGCCCTTCAGGCCGATATTGATACTGCGTGGTACGAAGCCGTCCTTGAAGGTCTGCGCCCCGCGCGTGTCCAGCACCAGGGCGCCCTCGGCTTCGGCCGTCAGTTCGAACTGCTCGGGCGTGAGCGCGCGCAGGCCCCGCTCTTTCACGGTGTCCACGCTGGGGATCACGCCCTTGTTCATGGCCACGTTCTGCGGGAAATACGCGGGCGGCGGCAGCAGTCCGTCCGTCACCTCCTTGATGAACTGCTCCTTCGAGGCGGCCCGCAGCGCGTAGTTCACCTGCTTCTGGTGGCCCAGGGTGTCGAAGGTCTCCTTGCTCATGTTCTTGCCGCAGGCGCTGCCGGCGCCGTGCGCGGGGTACACGATCACATCGTCGGGCAGGGGCATCACTTTGTTGTGCAGGCTGTCGTACAGGAAGCCCGCGAGGTCCTCCTGCGTGAGCGTGCCCGCCTTCTGCGCCAGGTCGGGCCGGCCCACGTCGCCGATAAAGAGCGTGTCGCCGGTGAAGAGGCTGTGCGGCTTCCCGTCCGTACCGATGAGCAGGTAGCACGTGCTCTCCATGGTGTGGCCGGGCGTGTGCAGCACCCTGATCGTCACCCGGCCGAGCTTCAGCTCCTCGCCGTCCTGGGCGATGTGCGCGTCGAAGGCGGGGGCGGCCTTGGGGCCGTAGACGATGGTGGCGCCGGTCTTCCTGGCCAGGTCGAGGTGGCCGCTGACGAAATCGGCGTGGAAGTGCGTTTCGAGCACGTACTTGATCCTGGCGCCGCGGGCTTTGGCCCGCTCGGTGTAGGGGCTCGTTTCGCGCAGCGGATCGATGATGGCGGCCTCGCCATCGCTCTCGATGTAGTACGCGCCATGCGCCAGGCAGCCGGTGTAGATCTGCTCGATGTTCATGCTCAACGGATCAGGCCCCAAAGTTCGGTCAGGAGAATGGCCGTGCCGACGATCAGCACCGTCCATCCGAAGGCCGGCTTGAGTTTCTCGTTCGCAAGGTGGCGTTCCAGCAGGCTGCCCGCCATGATGCCCGTTATGGCGATGCCCGCGATGGTGAGGATGAGCGCCCTGTCGGGGTCCTGCGCCATGTGCGGGTCGGTGGCCGCGCCGATCAGGCCGTTGAGGGCGATGATGATGAGCGAGGAGCCGATCGCCTTCTTCATCGGCAAGCGCGCGAGAGCGGTGAGCGCCGGTACGATGAGGAAGCCGCCACCAGCGCCCACCAAGCCGGTGGCGATGCCGGTGAGCAGGCCGCGCAACACGAGCCCGGCATCGTGGGGCGCCCGCTGGACGGAGCCGGCGGCCTGTTCGGCCGGGCGCCGCATGTGGCGCGCGGCCAGCAGCATGAGCACGGCGAAGAGCAGCAGCAGCACGGGCGCCAGGCCGATGGGCCAGGCCCCGAGGCGGAAGAGGGGATCGGGCAGAGCGGGCACCACGTAGCGCCGGGTGAGCGCCACGCCGATAACGCTCGGGAGGCCGAAGGCGAGCACGGAGCGGCGGTCCACTTACCGCAGCCGAAGGTGGTTGATGCCGCCCACCAGCGCCGTGAGACCCACGATGAAGAGCGAGTAGGCCGTGGCATGCACAGGGTCCCCGCCGAACAGATACACCAGGATGGGTACGGTGAGGATGCTGCCGCCGCCGCCGATCAGGCTCAGGGCCAGATTCATGACCAACGCGCCGATGTAGCCGAGGATCGCCATGGTCAACAACGGTACTGATTCTCCGTGGAGGTGCGGGCGGGCATGCCGGGCAAACGTATGCACCGGTGGTGATCGGTCTTGGGATGTCGGGCACTCACTTCCCCGCCAGCACGCCGCACAGGTGCCACAGCAGGCGCGCGCCCACGTTGGCGTCCCATTCGTCCTTGCCGGGTGTCACCTCCACGAGGTCGAAGCCGATGATGCGCTTGCCGCTGGCCGCGAGGCGCGAGAGCAGGTAGGTGGCCTCCTCGAAGGCCAGCCCGCCCGGTACCGGCGTGCCGGTATGGGGGCACAGTGCAGGGTCCAGTCCGTCGATGTCGAAGCTGATGTGCACCTTGTCCGGCAACGTGCCGATGATGACGTCGCACTGCTCGCGCCAGGTGATGCCCTCGTACTGCTGGCGGCGGATGCCGGCGCTGCGTACCACGTTCACCCGTTTCCCTTCGCGCAGGATCACCTCGTTCTCCTCGGCGCAGAAGTCGCGGATGCCCACCTGTGTGAGCGTGGTCACTTCCTTCAGGCGGAGCGCGTTGTTCATGATGCTCGCGTGGCTGAAGGTGAAGCCCTCGTAGGCGTGGCGCAGGTCCATGTGCGCGTCGATGTGCAGGATGCCGAATTTTCCGTGGCGCGCTGCCTGCGCGCGGAAGAAGCCCAGCGGCACGCTGTGGTCGCCGCCCACCAGGCCTACCAGCTTGCCCTGGTCCAGCCAGTGGGCGGTGCGGGCCTCCACCCAGTCGTTCATCACCGCGCACTCCTCGTTGATGAGCTTCAGGTCCTTCGCGGCGCGTTCAGCGTCCTTCTTGGAACCGCCCTCGGAAAGCAGGCCGATCACGTGCTGGGCGCGCTTTTTCAGCGCATCGCTCTGCTGCCTCAGCGCTGCGGGCTCCTCGTCCATGGCGATGCCGCGCTTCCACAGGTCCGGGAACTCGGGATGAAAAAGGTCCACTTGGGAACTGGCGTCGAAGATGGCCCCGGGCCCACGCGAGGTGCCGCCGCCGTAGCTGGTGGTCACTTCCCACGGTACGGGTACCAATACGATGTCGGCCTCATCGGGCGTGAAGGGCAGGCCGTACACCTGCGCGTTGGCGTCGCCGGGGCGGTTGGGGTCGAAGGAGCGGATCTTGGCGGCCTTGGTCATGTGCTCATGGGCCCATGAGCGCATGTGCCCATGAACGGGGGCGAAGATCGCCTTCCGACGTGATGGGCAGGAACGCGCGGGGCCGTCCCTGTGTGGAACGGCCCCGGCCTTCGGCCTGCCCAACCCCTCGTCGCGCTTGGCCGGGATCTTCTAAAGCGATACCACGCGGTGCAGGATCGCCGCCAAACTGGGCCATAGGAGCCCGTGTGTCTCCGCCGTGGCCGTGGACGGTTCCGGATGTGACGGACGATCATTGTTCGTGGACGCGGTCTTCACGGGCGTGGCGGCGCTGTCCGGCTTCGTTCTTGGAGTATCGATGCTGTCGGCGGGCAGGGTGGTACGGTCGCGCAGGCCCTCTTTGGTCATGGTCCACGCGCGGCCGATCATCTTGTCGTCGCGTGTGTTGGTCACGTTGTCGATGTCGTAGATGATATCCTCGCTGCCCGCGCGCAGGAAGACGCTCCCGCCTATGGGCAGCCGCAGGGTGAAGTGTGCGTCCTGCCCACGCAGTTTGTCCTCGGCACTGAAGCGGACCACGGGGGAGACCAGCAGCACATCGCCGTCCTGCCGCGCCTCGAAGGCGGCCCGCTCGGCCCGCTGGAGCGCCTCCTTGGTGCTGCGCCCATGGGCCTTGCGCGTCACCTCCAGATGGTACAGGCTGTCGGGGCTGGGCTCTACGTCCAGGTCCGCCCACGGACCGTAAACGATACCGTCGTCCACGTAAATGCCGTCCAGGTCGATGTCGATCCCGTCATCGTGGAAGCGCAGACCGGCGTCTCCGTTGTCAGGAGCGTTGGCCAGCGCATCGAGATAGAGCACGTTGCCGGCGGGGGTGATGATGGGCACCTCGGTGCGCGCGGTGCTCTCGCGGCGGAAGTCGCGCGCCAGGTCCATGCCGGCGATCGCCACCGGGAAGAGCGCGGCGAACCAGAGCACGGTCAGCGTCCAGTTGAGCCATTTCGGCGCGCGTGTGCCCAGCAGCAGGTTGAAGCCGGACAGCAGCAGTCCGATGATCGGCACGGCCGCCAGGACGAAAAGGCCGATGACCATCCACCGGGCATGGCCGGGGTCGTTGAAGATCAGGCCGCCGAGTTCCAGCAGGCCCATGCCCTCGCTGTTCCATGTGGCGAAATGCCAAAGGGACAGGCTGCCGCCCACCAGCGCGGTGGCCAGGCTCAGCAGGAAGCCGAAGCCGATGACGATGAGGGCCAGGCCGATGACCCTGCGCAGGATGTTGGCCGCGTTGCTGCCCGCGTTCCGCATCTGCCCACCGGCCTCCTGACCCCAGCTCTGCGCGCGAGGTCCCCAGTCTTTGCCCAGGTCCCCGGCCTCCTTGGCGAAGCGCGTCGCGCCCTCCTCTACGGTGCGTTTGATGTTCTCCACGGTGACGGGCTCGCCACGCATGCGCAGGCGATCGGCGGCGCCATTGGCACTGGGCACCAGGATCCACAACAGGAAGTAGAGCGGTATCACCGAGCCCACGCTGGCCATTATCAGCACGATGACGGCGATCCGGAGCCACAAGGGGTCCATGCCGAGGTAGGCGCCCAAACCTCCCAGCACGCCGCCCACCCACTTGTCGTCGGGGTCGCGCAGGAAGCGTTTGTTGCCCGGGGTTCCCATCGGCGGGGTGCCTGGGCTCCCTTCGCCCGCGAAGTCCTCGGGACGGCCCATCACGCTCTCCACGTGCTCCACGTCCTCCAGCGTCACCACGCTCCGGTTGGTGAGCCGGGCGTTGAACAGTTCGGCGATGCGCGATTCGATGTCGCCCATGATCTCCCCGGCATTGCCTCCGAAGTTGATGCGGATGCCGGCGAGGTAGCGTTGCAGCCGGTCGTAGGCGTCCTCCTCGATGTGGAAGACCGCTCCGGCGATGTTGGCGGTGACCGTCTTTTTCATGTGGCTTACGCGGGGTTGTTGCGGGTGGTCTTTTTCACGGCGGCGGCCAGCTCGTCCCAGGTATCGTCCAGTTCTTTCAGGAACCGGCGGCCCAGCGGAGTGAGTTGGTAGTATTTGCGCGGCGGGCCGCTGCGGCTCTCCTCCCAGCGGTAGGTGAGGAAGCCCGCGTCCTTCAGCCGCGTCAGCAGGGGATAGAGGGTGCCTTCCACCACGATCAGCTTCGCATCTTTCAGCTTCGCGATGATGTCACCCGGGTACAGGTCCTCGCCGCTCAGCAGCGACAGGATGCAGTACTCGAGCACGCCCTTGCGCATCTGCGCCTTGGTGTTCTCCACGTTCAGGTTCATCCTTTTCTGTGGCGTTGGTCCGGTCTTGGGTATCCGGTGGTACTGTGACGACGCAAAGTAAATGCTTTTGCTTGGTATTATGCAAGACAAAGTACCTGTCTTTGGATGAACGGTCATGCGCGCGTGATGGACGGCAGGGCGCACCCGCCGGGTCGGCTCTGGGGTACGCCTATCCCGGAAAAGCCGAAGCCCCCGTCCTGCCGTGCGGCAGGGCGGGGGCTTCGGAGCGGGAACGTGCGCCCTAGTCGAGCACGACCTTCCGGATGACCTTGCCTTCGGCGAAATGCAGGGTCAGGAAGTAGGCGCCCGCCAGCAGGCCGTTGCGCGGCAGGGTGAAGCGGTCGGCATTCACGTTGGCCGTATGCACACGGCGGCCGGTGGCGTCGAACAGGTCGTAACCGAGGATGCGGGCCTTGCTGCTGGTGATGGTCACCTGGTCATGCGCGGGGTTGGGCATCAGGGATACACCAGCGGACAGCCCGCCGTTCTCCTCGATCGCGTCGGGGATCCCGGCGCACACGCACTCCGCGCTCCAGATGTCGTCCAGCGTGTTCGGGTTGCCATCATCGCAGGCCGTACCCGGCAGCGCGGTACCGCCCGGCGTGCCTTCGCAGTCCGGAGCGAGGATCTCACAGGCCTCAGCGAGCTGCAGCGCCGCGTAGATGCGCGGGTTGGCGTAGCCCATGATGGTATCGATGTAAGCGCGCGCCTTCGCGGGGCTCATGTCGAAGTTGCTCAACACGGAGGCCTGGTGGGCGGTGACGCCCGGTGCAACTTCAGCCAAGGCGAGCGGGCTATCGGGGTTCCAGAATTGCCAGGGGCTGGCCTCCTCACGCAGTTGCGGGTTGATGCCGGGCCAATCCGGGGTGACGAAGGGGAAAAGACCTTCCGTGCCGGTATTGATGTTCACGCTGCCTCCGCTGTGGGCCTGGGTGGTGCCGTAGAGTGAACGCGCGCGATCGGTGAACGGGTCACCATCGGGGAAGTTGGCGAAGGCGCTGTTGTTGCCGTACTGGTTCACGAGTTGCTCGAAGAGGTTGGAGCCCTGCACGGGCACGACGGGCCCTTGGGTGGTGGGCACGATCACGATGCCCTCGGTGAAGGGCGCATAGGGATCGAACACCGTGTGGAAGGCCACCATGGGCACGTCGCCGGGATCCATCCAGCTGGTATCGGCCAGGGCGCCGCCAAGGTTTATGCAGAACTGGCTGTTGTGGTCATAGCCGTTGGGCTGGTACAGGTTCAACTGGCCGCCGAAGCCGTTGATGTTGCCCACCATCGTGCTGTCCACATAGCTTACCGTCGGCTCGAAGGGGTCGGGAAGGAACTTCTCGATGTAGAGTTCGCTGGGGTGGTTCAGCGTGGCGTTGGCCAGGGCGATGTAGCCACCCGTGCCCTCGCCGAGCACGATGATCCGGTCGGGGCAGATGCCCCAGGTGTTCCCGTCCTCCGCAGCGTCCTTTTTCAGGCCACGGATACACTCGCGCACATCATGCAGCGCGCGGTAGATGGCATTCAGCAGCTGGCCGCGGCGCTCCTCCTCGGTGGGGGCCAGCGGGTTCCAGCCCAGGCGGTAGCTCATGCTCACGGCCACGTAACCGCGGCGCGCCATGCGCTTGCAGATCTCCACCGCCGTGCTGTCCGTGCGCAGGCCGGTGGGGCTGCCGTTGATGGGCGGGGGCAGGGCATTACCCGTGTGCAGGTACAACACGACCGCACGGGCGGTCTCGGTGTCCACGGACGGGTCCGGCTGGTACACGTCGAACTGGAGGTCCTTCACCTTGATGGCCGTGCTCTGGTCCGCGCCATCGAAGAAGGCAGCCGGTATGGGCTGCCCCGTGGCCACCAGCGTGTGCAGGGTGGTGAGGTCGGCCGGTACCTGCGGGGACGACAGGTTGGAGGTGAGGAAGTCAATGTTCGCCGCGTAGGACACGTTCGGTGTAATGGCGACCTGTGCATCAGTGAACACCTCGGTGAGGTAGCGCTGCGCCTGCGCTTGCATGGCCAGTACGAGCGCGCCGTACAGTGCGGTTGAGCGTAACGTCCGTTTCATGGGGTCGGGTTTTCGGTTGTCTCTTGCGTTAGACCGCTCCAAAGTAAGCCTTCTTCACGGAGTTCCGGTGGGGCGGGGCGGTATCAGAGGGGCGTTGCGGGTCCGGAGGTGTGCGGACTGTTGCGGGCCGCTCGTCAGCATGGCCGAACTTCCACCCGCCACTAAGCGCGTGGGTATGAAGCGTGTCGCCTGAACCATGGACCGGCGTGCCGGCGGTCATTTGCGCGTGGAAAGTTCGTAGGAGAGCTGCAGGTAGGCGAGCCTGCCTACCAGCGGGCCGCCATACACCATGTACACGTTGTTGTTCACCGCGCGGTCCAACCGCTCCGCTGAAGACACGGCCTTGTCGAACAGCGGCACGATGCCGAAGAGGTTGCTGGCGCCCAGCTTCACCGTCAGGTGCGCCTTGGGGAAGCCCACGTTCACCTGCGCGTCCACCATGTCGTAGCTGCGGATGGGCCCGGTGAACTGCGGCGAGCCCGTGAAGGTGAAGCCCTCGATGAACTTGTAGTTCACCCCGAAACCCAGGTCCCGCTTGTCGGTCCACGGTATCCGGTATTCACGTCCCGTGACGCCGACGTTGAACTTGTTCAGCGGGGTGTTGTAAGCGGGGATGATGGGGTCGTCCGCGCCACTGATCAGCTTGTTGTAGCTGTAGTTGAAGGTGTACACCGCCTTTTTGCGGAAGTACGTCACCCCGAAGTTGCCGCCCATGGTGCGCACCTGGCCGCTGGCATTGGCGGCCAGCCGGTACACCTGGATTCCGCCCAGGGGAAATCCGTTGGTGGGGTCGAACGCCGCGTCGATGCCGATCATGTAGCCGATGAAGTCCGTGTACCAGCTATGGTACGCGCTCACGTCGAAGTAGAAATTCTCCCAGTGCGTGCCCCGGTAGCCCACCTCGATGGTACGCGCCTTTTCCGGCCGGATCCGGTCGATGTTGAAATAGTCCAGCTTGTTGAGCCCTTCGAGCAATTGCGGTGTCGACCGGTAGGCGTCGAAGCTCTCCACGGTGATCAGGCTGTCGCGCCCCGCCTCGAACTGCCCTTCGATGTTGCCCAGCAGGATCGCCCGCCCCACGTTGTAGTGGAAGTACTGGTCGGCCAGGGTGGGGTTGCGTACCGCGCTACTGAAACTCACGCGCCACACGTGCGCCGGCGTCCTGCTGTACACCAGGGAGAGGGCGGGGGAGAACTGCGGGTCGAAGTTCTGGTTGTGGTCCATCCGCAGGGTGGCGGTCATCTTCAGGGTGCTGTCCATGAAGGGCTTCTCCAGGCCCGCGAAGATCCCGTACTCGCGGTTGGTGATCGTTACATCGGCGGTGTCCTTGAAGATGGTGCCCTTGCTGTCGGGCATGTACTGGCGGAAGTTGCCGCCGACCGCGATCTCGCCGAACTTCGGCCTGAAGCGGTACTCGCCCATGGCGTGCACCAGCTTCGAGCGGTCGTAGAACCGTGAGCCGCCCTCGGTGAAGAGCTTGCCGGTGACCTCATTGAACTTGTCGTTGAAGCGCTGCGTGCCCGGCAGGTAGGCCGGGTCCAGGTAGGCGTCGTCCATGCCGTTCACCGAGTCGGTCACCAGCTGGTGGAAGTGGGTGAACAGATCCTGGTTATTATTGATGAAATCGGTGAGGTAGGCGTCGTAGCCCTCCGCCGTGGTGATGCCGAGGCTGTCATTGGCCTCCTGTCCGGGCTGGTACCAGCCGGACCGGCCCTGCAACAGACCCGGTACACCGCCCGTTCCGGGCCCCTTGATCCAGGTCTGCCAGATGTTGTAGTAGGCCGTATTCCAGCGGCTGGTACCGCCCGAGGCATCCTGCATGCGCAGCGCCGTGGTGAAGAGGTCGTAGGTGTCGCCCGCATCCTCTCCGGTGAAATAGCCCCGCACGTACCACTTGTCCTTCTGGCGCAGTTCGATCCGCTCCTGGTGGAATTGGATGTTCTTCAACCGGTAGCGGTTCTCGCCCTGGTACACCGTGCTGCCCCGGCTGTAGCTGCCCGCACCCACCAGTTCGATGTCGTCGGTGAGCTTGTAATGTACCGATGCGCCGGCCTTCAGGTTGTCCGTGCCGTAGTCCACCAGGTCGCTCTCCTTGTACCCGGGCCGCAGAAAGACGCCCAGGCCGGGAGAATTGCGCCGCTCGAACAGGCTGCGCGTGTAGTCGTTGTTCACCGTCACGTTCTCGTCGCCGTAGATGTTCACGCCATCGTACCCGCCCGGGTTGCCCACGGCGGTGGGCGAGTCGCTGGTGGCGCCATAGTTCTGGGCGTACCAGTCCGTGGCCCGCAGGGCGAAGAGGTTCAGCTTGTAGGCGAATTTCTCCTTGCCGTCCTTGTTCTTGAACACCTGCGCCCAGCGCACGGCGCCCTCAAGCATGTTCCGCTCACCGCCCTTCACGCTCACGTTCAGGCCAGGGAAGGTCCACGGGCTTTTGGTGGTCATGCTCACCACGCCGTTGAAGGCGCCCGGGCCGAAGAAGGCCGTGCTCGCCCCGGCGATGATGTCCACCTTCATCACGTCCAGGTCCGATGCGCCCAGGAAGTTGCCCAGCGAGAAGTTGAGTCCCGGGCTCTGGTTGTCCACCCCGTCGATCAGCTGCAGGCTCCGTACCGGGCTGGTGCTGTTGAAGCCCCGCGTGTTGATCACCTTGAAGCCCATGCTCGCCGCCGTCATGTCCACGCCCTTCAGCGTACCGAGACTTTCGTAGAAATCGCCGCTCGGCGCTTCCTTGATGGCGATCACGTCCATGCTTTCCACCGTGAGCGGCGCCTGCTTCTGCTTCTCGCTGATGCGCTCCTTCACTACCAGCGCCTCGCGCAGCATCACCTCATCGGGACCCATGCGGGCCTTCACCGGCTCGTCCAGGCTGGCCACCGGGATCTCTTGTGCGGCATATCCCAAGCTGCTCACCACGATGGTGAACGGCGGGAGCTGGGCCACCTTCAGCGTGAACTTGCCGTCCAGGTCGGTGCTCACTCCCGTTGCCTGGCCTTTCATCTTCACCACCGCGCCGATCAGCGTTTCGCCCGTGGCCTTGTCGGTCACGGTGCCCCGCAACTCGTACTGGGCCGAAGCGGTGATGGGGAGCAGGAAGGTGGACAGCAGCGCCAGGAACGGCGCTCGGCATCGGCTCATGGTCGGTGATCGGCCGTCCTCTGGTACAGGGGGCGCGCCAATATAGATGGATGCCCCGCTATCGCCGCATCCGTCTACATTCGGCGCCCGCATGCCCGGTTTCCATCGCTCGCTCCGCCTGCTCGACGCCGTGATGCTCGTGGCCGGCTCCATGATCGGCAGCGGCATTTTCATCGTGAGTGCCGGTATGCTGCGGGGCTTGGGCTCGCCCCCCTGGCTGATCGTGGCCTGGGTGGTGGCCGGGTTGCTCACGGTGCTCGCCGCCCTCAGCTACGGCGAACTCGCCGCCATGATGCCCGAGGCCGGCGGGCAGTTCGTCTACCTGCGCCGTGCGTACGGCAAGCTTACCGCCTTCCTCTATGGCTGGACGGCCTTCACGGTGATCACCTCCGGCATCATCGCCGCCGTGGCCGTGGCCTTCGCCAAGTTCAGCGCCGTCTTCTTCCCGGCCCTTTCGCCGGACAACATCCTCTTCGACCTCGGTTCCGTGCGGGTGAGTGCCGCGCAGGTGTACGCCGTGTGCGCCATTGTGCTCCTCACCTGGTTCAATACGCGCGGGGTGGAGAACAGCAAGACGTTCACCACCGTGTTCACCCTGGCGAAGGTGGCCGCCGTGCTCGCCCTCATCGTGGCCGGGCTTTCGGTGGGCTTGGGCACGGACATGCTGAGCGCCAATTTCAGCCGGGGCTGGGAGGCCGTGCGCATCGCCGAGGACGGCGGCCTGACGCCCCTGGCGGGCGCGGCGCTCGTAAGCGCGGTGGGCGTGGCCATGGTGGGTTCGCTCTTCAGCAGCGATGGCTGGAACAGCGTCACCTTCATCGCCGGGGAGATCCGCGAGCCGCAGCGCAACATCCCGCTCAGCCTGGCGCTCGGTACTTTTCTGGTCACCGCGCTCTACGTGCTGGCCAACATCACCTACCTCTCGCTGCTGCCGGTGGAGGGCATCCAGCAGGCGCCGTTCGATCGTGTTGGCACGGCCGCGGCGCAGGTGATCATGGGACCGGCCGCCGTATCCGTGATGGCCGGGCTCATCATGGTGAGCACCTTCGGCTGCATCAACGGCTATGTGCTGGTGGGGCCGCGCATGTACTACGCCATGGCCAAGGAGGGCCTTTTCTTCCGGCGCGCCGCCGCGCTCAATGCGAAGGGCGTGCCCGCATGGGCCACCTGGGTGCAGTGCGCGTGGGCCTGCCTGCTCTGCTTCAGCGGTACCTATAACGACCTGCTGGACTACACCACCTTCGCCTCGCTGCTGTTCTACGTGGTCACCATCGCCGGCATCTTCATCCTGCGCAAGCGCGAGCCGGACGCCGCGCGGCCTTACCGCGCTTTCGGCTATCCGCTGGTGCCCGCGCTGTACGTGCTGTGCGCGCTGGCTTTCTGCGTGAACCTGCTGGTGATGCAGCCGCTGTTCACCGGACTGGGCCTGGGCATCGTGGGGCTGGGCGCCGTGGTCTACTTCGCCACGGGGATGCACCGGGGCGGCGGCTGAGCCACCACTTGCTCGGCCGGTGCCGCCATCCGCTCGTCCGCGCTCACGGTCCCCCGGCCACCACCGTTGTTTCGCATCGTCGAACAACGATATCGAGATAACCAACAACAACCAAAAACCTTACGAACATGGCTTTCCGCGCAGACCTCGAAATGAACGGCAAAAAGTACCGCCTGCTGCACTGCAGCTACGCCCTCAACCGCGATGTGGACCACACCGGCCGCCCCAGCAGCGAAGTGAAGGGGGGCACGATCCAGTTCGAGATCGAGAGCACCGAGGACACCTCCATCTGGGACCTGATGATCGCCCAGTTCAAGAGCACCGACGGCACCATCACTTTCAAGAAGCGTGATGAGGACGCCAAGATGAAGGAGCTGAAGTTCAAGACCGCCTACGTGGTGGCCCTCAGCGAGAACTTCGACAGCGTGGGCGGCAACCCCATGAGCCTGAGCTTCACGGTGAGCGCCAAGGAACTCTCCCTCGGCAGCGAGACCCTGGAGAACGAGTGGCCCATCTAACGGCCCGATCGGCGGGGCGCGGCCATCCCTGGAGGGGGGCCGCGCTTTGCCGGTCGCATAGGCGGCCAGAACCCGATCTGATCTTCCTGTTCACGTATCCATAGCCCCAGATGTCAAAGACCACCCGGATCAAGGCCCGATGCACCATCGTGAACATGATGGTGGAGAAGGATGGTGCCCTGGTGGCACAACCCACCAAATGGGATCAGGCAATCGTGGTCTCCACCTTGAACAAGGCGAACGCCATCCTGGCACCGGCCAAGGTGGAGTTCACCATGACGAAGTTCGAAACCGCTGAACTGCGGGGCAGCCGAAAGGACGGGCGCGTGGATCCAAAGGTGGATCTGGACCTCATGGCGATCAAGATCGGTGCGGTGGGCTTCACGCGCGGCGAGGTGAGCATCGGGTTCATCCAACACTTCAGCGGGGGTGCCATCAATGGGCACTCGGCGGAAGCCTGGTGCTATGCCTGCGTACACTGGCCGTATGGCCTATCGGAGCTTGGGGCGAGCGTCCTGGCCCATGAACTCGCTCACTTGTTGGGCCTTGAGCATGATGAGCAGGTCGAGGACGCGTTGATGTATCCGGCGGCAAGGCTCGGGACGCCACAGACCATGCTTACAAAAGCGGAGATCGCCATCATCCGCGCCCACCCGCACGTGGACCACAAGGCCTCCTACACCGATATCGAAAAGGATCCCCCAAGAAAGTGATCCGAACGGATCGTTACGCCCTGAAGCCCATCGACCGCTTCAGCTCTGCGGGCAATTCCGGCAGTTCGCGCCGTTCGAATAGGAAGCTGCTCAGGTCGGCGATCTCCTGGAAGATGTAGTGGCTGTCCATGGCGCCCTTCAGGTAGCCGCCGCCCGTGCTGCCGCCCGTGCCCGTGCGCAGACCTATCATGCGCCGCACCATGCCGAGGTGCCGCCCCCGCCAACGCGCCAGCCCCTGGTCGATGTCCAGCAGCGCCTGCAGCAGCGCGAAGGGCATCTGGAAGATCGGCTCGTCGCGGTAGAGCATGATGAAGAGCGCGCTGCGTGCGGCGGCGGGGGAGAGGCGGCGGCCGTCGCCCTGTACGAAGAACTTCGCCCACACGGCAGCGTTGCCCTCCTCACCCTGCACCAGCGAAGCGGTATAGATGTTCTTCAGCCGCTCGAAGAAGGGCGCCTCGCCGCCGGGCCAATACGCGTTCTTCAGGAAAGGCATGCGCTCCAGCCAGCCGTTCAGCAGGTCGAAGAAGGTGGGCTTTCCTTCCAGCGCCTCGATCATCGCCTTGTGCTCGGGCCGTAGCTGGCTGGTGTAGTACTGTTTGCCGAAGCGGTCGTCCATGCGCAGGCCCAGCTTCGCCTCAAGTACCTTGAACTGCATGCTTTGAAAGCCGCTCGCCGGGCGCAGCATGTCGCGGAAGTCCAGGAAATCCAGCGGCGTCATCGTCTCCAGGATGCCGAGCTGGTCCACCAGCACGTCCAGGATCGTGTTCACGCGGCGCAGGCGGTGTACCGCGATGCTCAGCTCCCCGCCGTTATCGTCCACGTGCCCGTCGCCGAAGATGGCGATCACGCTCTCCACCTCGTGCAGGATCTGCTTGAACCACAGCTCGTACGCCTGGTGGATGATGATGAACAACATCTCATCGTGCGCGTGGCGGCCGTGCTTGTCGCTCTCCAGCGCCTGCGCGCCGAGGATCTTTTCCAGTTGCAGGTAATCGGGGTAGTAGACGTTGCTCATGTGTGCCGGGACCAGCGCCCATGCGGCCATGTGGTCTTCCACAGGGACGGCCGGGTGTGCGGCGAAAGTAGCGGCGGCCTTAACTTCGTTGCATGATCACTGTCAGGCTCGTGTCAGGGCTGCTGGCCGCTGCGGCCTG
>Ga0138256_10002458_pt1 | contig 19832 bp, 21 predicted proteins | sample KNB2016incub_MG_FD_105486 | JGI IMG/M metagenome (GOLD analysis project Ga0138256, IMG submission 105486) | Active sludge microbial communities from wastewater in Klosterneuburg, Austria - KNB2014incub_MG | ecosystem: Engineered > WWTP > Activated sludge > Unclassified | place: Austria... | reverse complement strand
GGTTAGGACTTATCAGGCAACTGACGTAAATGGTAACAAGTCTGAAACTTGTGTAATCACTATTGATGTACAAACTATTGCTGACCTCAATGCTATCGTTATGCCACCTTCTTATACAGTGGCTGCAGGCACAGAATTGGAATGTGATGGTCTATGGGCAATACTGCAAAATGGCAATCCTTCACCTATAGATTCTATTGCTCCTGGAAATATAACTCTTGATGGAACGGGAGTTCCTTCTATAAATGGGTTGGATTTATATCCTGATCCTGATTTATATTGCAATCTGATGGTATCATATACCGATACTAAATTGCCACCCATCGGATGTGTCACAAAGATAATGAGAACCTGGCAAGTGATTGAGTGGTCATGTGCCAATAGAACCAGAGCGCCTTATGTTCAGATCATAGAAATTAAAGATACTGAAGGACCTGCTATAGCCGGCCTTACTGATATATTGGCATCAACAAGTAATCATGACTGTGAAGCAACGGTAAATTTTGTCAATGCAATTTTAAGTGACAATTGTGCCAGTGTTGCAGATCTGACCGCTGACATTACTATCTATCCGAATGGAAACCTTGCGGCTCCCGGGATATTTATCAAGCATGGTGCAGTAAAAACTGCCAGATTACCTGTTGGTAACCACATTGCCACTTATACAGCTTATGATGCTTGTTACAATAGTACTACCGTAGCTATTAATGTAGTTGTAGAAGATTATACGCCACCTGTAGCCATTTGTGATGAATTTGCAACAATCGGACTTACTTCTGATGGAACAGCATGGGTTCCTGCTACAGTTTTTGACGACGGAAGTTATGACGAGTGCAGCCTTGCAAAGTTATTGGTAAGAAGAATGAATAACGTAAACTGTGCACCATGTGAAACACCTGAGTTTCCTGGATTTACCTTATTGGGTGAGTATGGTTCAGGTGTAAATAAACATTATTACTATTTGTCTCAGCACAAAGCTACGCCAAAGTCAGCTCTTAAAACTGCTAAAGCTATGGGCGGATATGGTGTTTCATATGAGTCAGTTGCTGAAAGAACTGCCATTAGAAATTTTGTAGCAACAGTAAATGATACCCTTGATTTCTTAGTTGGTTATACTGATCTAACCACTGAAGGTACACACGTTTGGGAAAGTACTGCTACTAATGCAATGAGTGTTACTAATAATGTTGCGTTAAAAGATTACGTGATTGTTCAGAACGATGCAGCACTTATGGGAAATAATGGAAGATTATTGGCTGTTGATAATAGTGTCCAGTTCAGATATGTCGTAGAAATTACAGATCCATGCGGTTGGAGTTCACATGCTCAGTTCTGCTGTGCTGATATAGGTACCAACAGAATGGTTGCCTTGAGAGCAATAGACGCTTCAGGAAACTTTAATGATTGTATGGTAAGTGCTGTGATCCAGGATAAAATCGGTCCAACCATCACTTGCCCTGGCGATAGAACGGTTAGTTGCGATTTTGTTTACGATCCAAAAAATCTTAGAAAAGATTTCGGATGGCCTACAGCAACAGATAATTGTGAGAACCCAACAATTACAAGAATTGATTCAGTAAATACAATTAATAGTTGCCGAATTGGTAAGATTACAAGAAGATTTATGGTCACAGATGCAGGAGGAAGAACTGCTTCATGTACACAAGTAATCACTTTTGAACCAGATGCAGGTCAGATTTACAATGGTCCTGTGGGTAACCAATGGCCAGCAAATGTAACCGTAAATGGATGCGGTAATCCTTCAGCTTATCTGCCGGCTGTTACAGGAAGTCCTGTTTTAGCTGACGGTGCTTGTTCGTTGGTTGGTGCAGATAGCGAAGATCAGGTGTATTTATTTAACAATCCCGGAAGCCCTGCATGTTTTAAAATATTGAGAAAATGGACGGTGATTGACTGGTGCCAACCAATAACTCCTAATGGTTACAGAACATGGACTTATACTCAGGAAATCAAAGTGATTGATGATGTTGCACCAGTGATAGCGCCTTTGTTGCCAACTGTAACAGCAAATACATTTGATGCTGCATGTGCTTCAGGTAGTATAACATTAACTGCGAGCGCGACTGATGTTTGTACAACAGTGTTGAAGTGGAGTTATAAAATTGATGCTTTTAATGATGGAAATGGGGTATTTGATATTTTTGATAATGGTACTGGAAATAATATAGATGCATCAGATGAATATCCGGTTGGTACACACAAAATTGTGTATTCTTTTGAAGATAAGTGTGGAAATGTTTCATCTAAAGAACAGCTATTCAGCATTGTAAATAGAAAAGCACCAAATGCATATGTGAAACAAGGTCTGGCTATGAGTCTGATGCAAATAGCTCCTGGTGTAGGAATGGCTGAAATTTGGGCCACTGACTTTGACAATGGAAGCAGTCATCCATGCGGATACACTATACTTCTTTCTTTCACTCCAGTAACTGTCAATGGTCTTGGTCAGATGGTAGGAACACCAAATTTAGTTTTTGATTGTGGTGACGAAGGAGACAATGATGTTACTATTTATGTTGCAGCATTAACCCCTGCGGGTGATATTGTTCAGTCTTCGGTGACCACATTTATCGATATTCAGGACAATAACAACATTTGCCCTCCAGCACCACCGCGTGTAGCGACTGTAAGCGGTATTTTAGCGACAGAAACTGATGCTGTAGTAGAAGATGTATTTGTAAGTCTTGGTGGATCAGAGTTACATGCGATGACAAGTGCAGATGGTAGATTTGATTTCAGAAACATGACTGCAGGTGGAACTTACTCTGTCAATCCTGAGAAAAATGATGATCACATCAATGGTGTTTCAACTTTAGACCTTGTGATGATTCAGAGACACATTTTATCCATTGATAAATTAAATTCTCCATACAAACTTATTGCAGCTGATGCCAATAAGGATGGAAAGATTACTGCAGCTGACCTGGTAGAACTCAGAAAATTGATTTTGGGTACCACAACATCATTTGCCAATAATAAATCATGGAGATTCGTGGATAAGGGATATACTTTCCAGGATGTTACATTTGCACAAGGAGAGGCCTTCCCGGAAATCTATAATATTGAAAACCTTAATACTGATATGACTACCGATTTCGTAGCAGTAAAAATTGGAGATGTCAATGGTAATGTAAAAGCGAATAACTTAAGCAATACCGTTGAATCCAGAACCAACCAAAATCTTGGTCTTACCACAGACAATACATCATTTGTAGCAGGTGAAAGAGTAGTAATACCTGTTAAAGTTGAAAAAGGTACGGATTTAAGTGGTCTTCAGTTTACACTTAATTTTGATAGTGAAGTATTAACTTTAACCAGTATTGATCCTGCGGGCATGAACATCAATGATCAGAATTTTGGATTCAATAGAGTGAATAATGGTGTTATCACCGCAAGTTGGAACGATGATTCTGGTGTAAATTTCAGAGCAAATCAAGCATTGTTTAATCTGACCTTCATTGCAAAAGCAAATGGTACAACAGATGAAATCATGGATATCAATTCTGAAGTAACAAAAGCAGAAGCATACGATCGTAATGCTCAAACTATGAATGTAAGTTGGAAGGTGAATGGAAGAACAGAAAACAAAGATTTTGTACTTCATCAGAATGTTCCAAACCCTTTCAAAGAAGTAACGACAATAGGATTTGAATTGCCAGATGCAATGACAGCTACTATTACTGTGTATGATATCACAGGAAAAGTGGTAAAAGTTACCAATGTCAATGGCAATAAAGGATACAATATGATTGAACTGAACAAGGCAGAATTAAGTGCAGGAGTTATGTATTACTCACTTAAAGCAGGAGAGTTTAACACTACTAAAAAAATGGTAGTTATAGAATAATGAGTTTTTAGAAATAGTTTTTATAAGCCCCCTTCAGAAGAGACGCTGAAGGGGGCTTTTTATTTTGACATCGATTCGTTTACTATGTTTTTACATAGAATTTGCCATCTTAAAGTATTAATCCATTACATTTGCACCTTGATGGCAAGAATACTTTGTATAGATTATGGTGTTAAAAGATGTGGTCTGGCAGCCACAGATCCTTTACAAATTATTGTTTCGGGTTTGGACACTGTACCAACCGGAGAGATATTTACGTTTTTAGAGAACTATATTATACAAGAAAATGTTGAAAAAATGATAATTGGTCTTCCTGTACATAAGGATGGGAACTTCACTTATTTAAAGACAGATATTGATAAATTTGCCGGAGAATTCTCCAAAAAGTGGCCGAATATAGTCATAGACTATGCAGATGAACAATTTTCTTCATCGCATGCGAAACAAATTATTTTTGATATTGGAGTAAATAAAAAAAAGAGACAGGATAAAGCATTGGTAGATAAGATTAGTGCAGTAATTATCCTTCAAAGATATTTAAAACACATTTAACGATTTATGATTTTACCTGTTTTTGCATTCGGTCAACCGGTTTTAAAGAAAAGAGCAACTGACATTAATAAAGATTATGAAGGATTGGAAAGTCTGATCAGTAATATGTGGGAGACTATGTATGCTGCGCATGGAGTAGGTATCGCAGCGCCACAGATTGGTGTGTCTGTCAGGCTTTTTATTATTGATTCTATTCAGATCATGGAAGAAGAAAAAAAGGCTGAAGGAATTAAAAAAGTGTTTATAAATGCACAGATTATCGAGGAGACAGGTGAATTGTGGTCGTATGAAGAAGGATGTCTAAGTATTCCCAATATACGTGGAGACGTTGAAAGACAACAAAAAGTACGGATACAATATCTGGATGAAAACTTTGAAAAACATGTTGAAATATACGAAGGTATTAATGCTCGCGTTATCCAGCATGAATATGATCATATCGAAGGTGTTCTTTTTGTGGAAAAACTGAAGCCGTTAAAAAAGAAATTGATTCAACGTAAGCTAAACGACATTAAAACGGGAAAAGCTACGGCAGATTATAAAATAAAGTTTGTGCGATTGTAGAAATCGTTATTATAAATTTCTTTCTTAAAAGTTAATGAGCCTTACTTTCTGCCAAAATCTGCAGGGATTTCTCCCCAGGATTCAGTGTTCCATTTAATGATTTTATTTACAAAAGTGTTGGTTTTCAACCATAACTCTGCCCTGATCATCAGATCGAAAAGTTCTGTATTATTGGGAGATGGAGTAAGGTTGGTTTTTACTTTTTTATTTTTTACCCAACTTATAGCGGTGATGGAGTCGGTATAAATTGACGTATGTGTATTGTTGTGCTTTTTCAGTAAAGCAAGGGCGTGAACCAATCCAAGAAACTCACCAATATTATTAGTACCTTCTTTAAAAGGTCCTTTGTGAAACAACAATTTCTTTGAAATTGTCTCCACACACTGATATTCCATTAAACCCGGATTTCCGCTACACGCAGCATCAACAGAAATGCTGTCTGCAATGATTTCGGATTTACTTTGATTTTTTGTTGTTGTATTATTAGTTGCTTTTTTAACAAACTCAAAATAATTGCGCTTACTTGCGAATTCAGCTTCAGCAAGTGAATCAAAGGCTTTATATTTTGCTGATGGATGTCCTTTGATCTGGTTTTGACATTCTTCCCATGAATTGTATATGCCGGGCATATTTCCTTCCCAAACCACATAATATTTTTGTTTCTTTGCCACTATTTTGATAAATGAAAGTGCAAAAGTAATGTTTATAGACACACATGCCCATATTTATAGTGAAGAATTCAAGGATGATTTTGAAGCTATGCTCGCAAATGCAAAATCGGCAGGAGTTACCGACATTTATATGCCTAATATAGATAGTACATCTATTGAATCAATGTTGGATATTGCGACAAAACATCCTGAATGTCATCCTATGATAGGTTTGCATCCTTGTTATGTGAAAGAAAATTTTCTCGATGAGTTGCGAATTGTAGAAAAGTATCTGGAGCAAACTGAATTTGTTGGTATTGGTGAAATTGGCATAGATTTATATTGGGACACTACATTTTCCAAAGAACAGGACTTGGTGTTCAGGCATCAGATAGGTATAGCCAAAGAAGCAGGTTTACCTTTTGTGATACATTCCAGAGAGTCATTGGATCTTACCATAGACATAGTCACTGAGATGCAAGATGGAAGTTTGAAGGGGATTTTTCATTGCTTCAATGGTACAGATTTACAGGCTCAACGCATTATTGACATTGGTTTTTATATGGGAATAGGCGGAGTCATCACCTATAAAAATGCTGGTGTGGATAAAGTGGTATCTGGAATATCTTTGGAATATCTGGTGCTGGAGACCGATGCTCCTTATTTAAGTCCTGTACCTTACAGAGGAAAAAGAAATGAGTGTGCATATATTCGTACCATCGCTGAGAGAATGGCAGAAATAAAACAGGTATCTATCGATGAAATTGGCGCGGCGACGACATTTAACGCAAATAAAATATTTCTGACTGCACCAAAAGCACTCCATTGAGAATCATTATACCAAATGTGTTGATGATGAATGAAAATAGCATCTTCGCAGCTTTGTAAATATGATTCATAAAATATTTATTCAATTAAATATATGGTAATCAATACATTGAGCATTATGAAAATAAGTATAGATAAAAAATGTTTTGATATTAGAAGTAATTTTTGAACATTTGCGGTGTAGGAGAGTTGTCCGAGCGGTTTAAGGAGCACGCCTGGAAAGTGTGTATACCTCAAAAGGGTATCGAGGGTTCGAATCCCTCACTCTCCGCAAAAAAAATGGTTGGGTTTATTAACAAATTTAAATATTTTCATAATTTTAACCTTTATTTTTAAAAATTTATTATTTCTAAAACGTAAATTAACAAATCATGCGAAAACTTTTATTTTTAATCGGGGTGTTTATGATAGCATCATATATTGGTGCTTTTGATGTTCTTGCTCAAGCTGCTGATTCTACTGCAGCTGTTGTAGATTCTGCTGCAGCAGCAGCAGCACCAGTTGCTGACGTTGTTTCTGAGACTACATCTGTAGTAGCTGATACTGAAGGTCCTGGAGCTTTTCAGGTTTTGAAAGAAAAATTCATAGAAGGGGACTGGATTTGGATGAGTACAGTATTGGTCTGTTTGATATTTGGTCTGGCTTTTTGTATTGAAAGAATTATTACCTTAAATATTGCGTCTGCAAATACGGATGTTTTATTGAGTAAAATTGAGGACAAACTTTCTAATAATGATATAGAAGGTGCAAAAGATATAGCAAAAGCTACGCCTGGTCCAACCGCAAGTGTATTGTATGAAGGGCTAAGAAACGCTAATGGTGGTCCTGAAGCTGTAGAGAAAGCAATCGTTTCTTATGGTTCTGTTCAGATGGGAATGCTGGAAAAAGGTCTGATTTGGATATCACTTTTTATAGCACTTGCTCCGATGTTGGGATTCTTGGGAACAGTTGTAGGTATGATTCAGGCTTTTGATAAAATCCAGGCAGCGGGTGATATTTCTCCTACCGTAGTTGCCGGTGGTATTAAAGTAGCACTTTTGACTACAGTATTTGGTCTTATTTCAGCCATTATTCTTCAAATATTTTATAATTATATCGTTTCTAAAATTGATGGTATTACCAATAAAATGGAAGATGCATCTATAGGATTGGTAGAAGTTATGGCGAGAAACAGAGTTTTTAAATAATCATTGATTACCAATAAAATATAAATTATTATGTATAATAAATTGGTTAAATACGGTGATGCCATTGCTGTTGGGTTGGGAGTTTTATGTATCCTTATCTTTGTAATAGGTATTGTCGCTGGCTTCAGTTCTGCTGGTTACGATATGAACACAGACCTGACAAGCATGGCAGATAAATCAAACATTAATTTCTTTAATTCGGGGTTATATTTGACAATAATACTTGGAGTTTTATGTCTTTTCTTAATGTTGGTGGGTATTGTATGGGACTTGGTCAGAAACTTTAAGTCCGGGTCAAAGTTTTTATTTGGCTTTGGGATTCTGATTATAGTGTTTTTAATCCTTTATAGCACATCTGCTTATGATACAGGTGGACGTTTTGATGCTTATTGGAGTAAAGATCCTTTCTACATTACCGAAGGCTTAAGTAAATTTATTTCTGCGGGTCTATATAGCCTTTTGGGTCTTGCGGCTGTAGCATTCCTTTCAATTGTTATTTTTGAAGTGAGAAATTTCTTTAAATAATTACTAAATCATCGTAATATGGCAAAGAAAAAAAACCGTATGAGTAATGAGATCAATGCAGGTTCTATGGCAGATATTGCCTTTCTGTTGTTGATATTCTTTCTCGTCACGACAACAATAGCAGAAGATAAAGGGGTACTTGTAAAGTTGCCTCAGTGGTCTGAAGAGCCGCCACCTGAAATGAAACTGAATTCCAGAAATGTATATTCAGTTTTGGTTAATGCACAAAATCAACTGCTTATCCGTGGGGAACAAATGAAAATTGAGGATTTGAAAAATAATACCAAGATTTTTATTGCCAATCCGGACAAAAGGTCCGATATGTCTGAAAATCCCCAGAAGGCGATTATCTCCATTAAAAATGACAGAGGCACCAAGTACAAAACTTATCTGGAAGTGTATAACGAACTGAAAGCCGCATATAATGAACTCTGGGAGGAGGCAGCTATGGCAAAATTTGGTAAAAACCTTACCGAACTGACCAACACTCAGCAAAAGGAGATTAAAGATGCAATACCGTTGGTAATTTCAGAGGCTGAGCCTACGAAATTTGGAGAAGAGAAATAAACATTATTGACAAATTAAAATCAATCAGATATGTCAAAATTTAAAAAGAAGCAGGGGAATGTTACTCCCGGTATTTCTACAGCATCTTTGCCGGATATCGTGTTCATGTTGTTGTTTTTCTTCATGGTGGTGACCAAGATGAGAGATACTGAGTTGATGGTAAAAGTAAATACACCTCAGGCATCAGAACTTACAAAATTGGAGAAGAAAACTTTGGTCAATTTTATCTTTGTAGGACGACCTACTGATAAATATAAAACTAAAGCCGGTACTAAACCAAGAATACAATTGGGGGATAAATTTGCAACAACAGATGATATCCCATTGTTTTTGGAAAAGCATAAAGTCGGAGTTGCCGAAGCACAAAGACAAAGTATCATATCTTCATTAAAAGTGGATGTTGACGTGACCATGGGAATTATAGGTGATGTAAAGACGTCTCTTAGGAAGGCCGGACAATTAAAGGTGAATTATTCAGCTAAAAAGAGAGAACGAACAAAATAAATAATTTACGTATTTAGAATAGTAAGGGCTTGGGAAATAAATCTCCCAAGCCCTTTTTAAATTATATATATGATAGAATCATGTGTTTAACATTTTATAGCAAATTAACAAAAAGACATTTTTTAGGATTTTATAATCATACCTAACTGAATTAAAGAATCAACTAATTGATCTCTTTTAAAGATAAGAAATACAACAAGGCAATGCTGATGAATCATTTTTAGTAAAAAGGAAAAGGAATATCAACTTTATGATATTCCCTTTTACCAACAAAACAACTATATTTTAAATTCCACTGAATAATATATTCCGGACCACTTACTTTATGATTTTTTAATTCTATTTTGTTCATCTTCAAGACCAGTCCTTCTATTTCTTGACTTGCTATTGATCTCTTTGCCAAAATTGTAGTTGAATGTTAATCTTGCTCTTCGGCTATCCCAACCACCGCTTACATCCATATATAAACCTCCGAAAGTACTCTCACCACTCCATACATTGGTTTTGAAAATATCATCAATACTTAAAGTTACCTTAGCTTTATCATTTGCAAACTTTTTGCTGATACCTGCGCCTGCAGCCCACATTGAATTCATGACAAATGTGCCTTCCCAGACCGACGGTGAAGTATACCATCCTGATATTTCAGCATTCCAGCCTTTAGGAAAAGAATAGGACTGTTGATGGTACATATTAAATGAGCTTACGTTCAGATTGATCAACCTTCCATCCCCAAAATCTGCTCTATTCCTTGTGTGTACTGCATTCAGGTTGGTATATGTAGACCATTTTTCAGTAATGGAAAACGGGGCACTAACGCTAGCTGTAAACACTTTCCGATAGGCAATATTATCCCAGGTAATAAATGAACCTTTCAATCCGGATGTATCTACCAACCTCGTGATCACATCATTAGTATGACTATAGGATAGGGTAGTGGTTAACTTGTATGCATATGTATGTGTCACTTGAAGGTTGTCCGTATATTCTGGATTTAAGAATGCATTTCCTTTCTCAAAAGTAAGCTGGTCCAGCTGAAACTCAAATGGATTCAGGTCCTGATAGTTTGGTCTGTTGATTCTCCTGCCATATGAAAACTGAAAGCTATGTTTCTGCGATGGTGAATAGGATAAGCCAGCAGATGGAAAGATGTCTGTATAACTTCTTTTAACCAATTTGTTGTTGACAGGGTTCATTGCTAAGAGATCACCTTTTGTATTGCTGTTTTCTACCCGCATTCCAGCATTGAATCCTAATTTTTTACCTTGCAAATTATAATTTATGTATCCTGCATTTACCCATTCGTCATATTTAAACCTATTGCTCAAATTAACATTCAGTAATTCTTCATCATCAGTGATATTATAAAAATTGAAATTGTTATCAGTCTGAACCAACGCTGATTTAAACCCTCCCGATATTTTGCCTTTGCCAATCTTACGTTCATAGTCCATTTTTAACGTCATGATATCAATGGTAGTGGGTGTAATGCTTCTGACTTTAAAAGTGCTGGTCACCCTTGACCTGTCTGGTGATGTATATTCATTTGGTGTATATGAATCATTATCTCTTCGAAAGCGGCCATAATTAGCATCAATATTAAATGTTGTTTCATTTCCTCCGTCAAAATAATAATTTGCGTTGAAGTTGGAATTTTTTGATTTGGCTTTAACTTGTCCAAGATTCAGAAGCAAAGAGTCCGTTTCCGTAAGCAGGAGATTACCCATTTTTGTGATCGAGTTATTACTCATCCCGAAATCATCGGCACTGTATTCAGAAATAAATCCAAGGGTGTTCTTTTTGTTCAGGTAATAATCACCCGATATTTTGGTATTATAGCCTGTATTATTGTTGTTATTTTCATTGACAGTATTGAATCCAAGGTTATTTTGTGTTCTATAAAAATCGTTATAGTTCCAGTTGTCGCTGTTAAAATAGCTGGCATTTCCGACTAGATTTATCTTTTCATTCCTATAGTTTAAGCTTGTGCTTGTGTTGAGCCCAAATGTTTTTCCTTGTCTGCCTGTAATAGATGCTGAACCATTTACACCGGTACTATTAAGCTTTTTGCGTTTTATATTAATGATGCCAGCCGTACCCTGAGCTTCATATTTTGCAGATGGATTACTTATGATTTCTATACTTTCAATATCATTGGAAGACATATTTTTTAGCATATTGGCCAGTTCTGCAGCATTTAGGGGTGATGGTTTACCGTCTATATAAATTATCAAACCGGATTTTCCGAGTAGTGTAATATTTTCATTGTTGTCAACCAATACACCGGGAGCTTTGCGAAGCAAACTGAGTGCATCATCACCCGTTGCAAGGACACTACCTGCCACGTTGAGCACTACTTTATCTGGTTTTACTTCCATCAATGGTTTTTTGGCGGTTACCGTCACTTCTGCCAGCTTATTTGCTGTTGTATTCATTGCTATATTGCCAAGATCTATATCTTCATTCTGAATAGTGAAGATAGAGCCGCGGTAATTTTCAAGACCAATAAAGGTAGCATCAATATAATACTCTCCGGAGGTTAACTGGTCAAACTGAAAAGATCCGTTGTCTTCGGAATAGGTAAATTTTATAAGAGAAGAATCTTTTGCGCTGTACAACATTACATTTGCATATGCAACAGGAATTGTATTGTCAGATAGTGTTCCTTTTACAGTTTGTGCGTTTAAGTTTGAAAGGAGTAGAGTGAAAATGAAAAGTAAAAAAGGTTTCATGCCATTTTGTTTTAATTGTTTTAAAATCAGAACAATGACGAGACCAACTGGATGGAAGTTGCAAAAGGTTTTTGACTATTCTATCAACAGCAAGAATTTATAGACGAAGGGCATTTAAAAGAAGTAATTATAATCGAAAACGTTATTTTAATTCAAATCAAGATAATTTTCCCGCATTGAATTGGTTTTGCTAATGATTCTTTTTCTCAATCTCTCAGGGGATTTTACCACCATAGTCTCTCCAAAGCCAAGTATTTCCCGCTCAAGCTCAAAATTGAGTTGCACTTTAAGACCTATGATTATACTTCCATCTTTATTTCGTTCCAACACTTGTTGACTGTGATGTAATGGTTTGGTTTCTACATAGGGAGCATTTCCTGCGTCCACCCAAAGCCTGACATTTTCTGCACGAACGTTCAAACTCACAGTGACGCCTATGACATCTCTGAAGTAGTCGTCAATAGAAGATATTTGTGAAGGTTTGTATTGAATTTTTTCATCTGTTACTATGGCTAGTATTCTGTCTAGCGCAAGATTCAGAATCGTATCTGCTTTCATACCAAAAAGAAACCAACGATTTTTATATTCTTTCAGCCACCAGGGATGGAAAGTAATGATACTGGCAGATTCTGCTTTAAAGGATTTGTAAGTAATAGAAAGGCCTTTTTTCTCTTGAATGGCTTTGTATAACATATCTAGATAATGAATACCAGTGAGCCTTTCATTTTTTTCAAAATGGATGATAGATGGTTGTTTTTTGGAAGTACTATAGACGTGGTCTTCGAGTTTCTGCACCACATCATTGAGATTATTAAAGTGTTCGAATCCCTTAAACTGTTTTAATAATTCTACAGCTTCAGACATCTGCTGCATATCGGCATGGGAGATCGGTAGATTGGTGATGCTATATTTTGGGTCTTCGTATGTGTAGTACTTTTTGTCCACTACAATAATTGGCGCATTATACCCAAGTTTATCGCTTCGCATCATTTGGATATCATATTGTATGGTACGAACTGAAGCACCTTTGGAGATACCTTCGTATTCGTAAAGTGAGTCGCTTACTTTATCAACGAGCATATCTAGTGTCCATTTTCGTTGACGGTTACGTAAGCAAGCGTCAAGGACTTTGTATCGGATTAGAGCATTTTTGTTTATGGGCATGTTAAAAGCTTCTCGAACTTAAAATAATTCGAACTATGAATGGTTAAAAAATAGAACTTTAGGTTGGTTATAAAATATTTTCGCAAAAATACAAAATAATTTCCCACTACGCAAAAAGACTGCGTATCACACTTTTACCCTTGCATCGCCAGTGATGATAAAAGGAACAAAAAGTTGTTTGATAGAATAATGGATATTAATACTTTAACTAGATGGCACCGATTTTTTATTATATTTTTTAAGTACAAATAAACAATACTACCAACCATTCCCAACAGTACCTACGTCTATATTAAAAAATCAATATTAATGAAGTTGCAACTTATTTTAATAATGCTAATTTTATTGACATCATGCTGCAAAAATGATGAATACATCAACATTAGTTGTGTAGAGAATGTACTTGATAAGTATAAAATGAAACCTAAAACCGATAAAACATTTTCATGCCACACTATGTCTTTATATATGCTCGACGGAATAGAATATTATGCTCTTGACTGTTGTATATGTGATATAATGTTCAATCCTTTCGATTGTAATTTTAACGATTACTTTTATATCAATGGTCAAATAGATACAATAAAAGCAGAATACTTTCATAAGAATGCCATCATGATAGGAATAGTTGGTGCACTCTAGTACTCAAGCCAATATCAGAAAATGACGTGAAGAGCGCTTCTACACGAAATTTGCTCAATTCTGCCTGATTGATGGAATACAATGCCATGGTTTTTAAGCTCAAAGCGATGTAATACCGGAGAAAATTGCTGTCAAAATCTACCATTTCACATTATCTGGCATTGGTCTGATCGTAGATCAGTTGAAGCAGGCTCAATACTTAATAGATTATTGATAGCTTGGTTTGGATTTTCAGGAAAAGCTGAGGTAAAATCCAGAGCCATTAAGTGTAAGGATATTCCTATTCGACCAAGTTGCACAGAACCTCACAAAAGTGTCATTAGGGAAGCGTATTTACAGCCTTACTACCTGAACAACATGGATACAGGTTCGAACCCTGTTCGGATAGCCTGAAGAAAAAAGGATATTTGAATTTTATGAATTACCTTGGTTTTTTAAAATGAAAATTATGGGTAGTTTATTTAGGCACCTGCTTTCAAAACATAAAAATCAGATAATTTTACATTGCTTGTAGTTTTTTTGATTGATATTGATTGTACCTAAATAATTACTAAAAAGAAGTACATTTGCTGTGTAATATTTACCGGCAGCTTTATGATCCTAGCAATAGATATCGGGAACTCCAATATAGTCATAGCCATGCACAAAGATGATGCTTGGACCAATACTTTCAGATATGAAACTAAGGATACCCAACCCGAATTTTATTACGAAAGCGCACTCAGAAATATTTTGCTTGAATGGCGTATCAGTGGATCTGATGTAGGTCATTGTGTCATCAGCAGTGTGGTTCCTGATCTGAATGAAGTCATCATCGAAGCAGTAAAAAATGTGACGGGCTGCCATCCGCTGCTGCTCAATCCCGAGGTATACAAAATTCTCGATATTGAAATCCCGCACCCATATGAGATAGGGTCTGATATCGTGGCCAATGCATATGCTGCCATAAAACTGTATAGCAATGCATGTATTATAGTTGATTTTGGCACTGCGTTGACCTTTACCATAGCAGACAAGTCCGGTATCATCGGCGTCACGATCGCACCGGGATTAAAGACTGCCATTCAGTCATTGTCCAGTCAGACCGCACAGCTTCCCTTGGTACCGATAGAACTTCCTGTGTCTGCCATAGGCCATGATACCGTAACTGCAATACAGTCGGGTGTCATGTGGGGCTACGTTGGGCTCGTCAATGAGATTATTCAGAGACAGAAGTCGGAGCTGAAGGGTACTTACAAGGTTATAGCTACTGGTGGATTGATTACTATCCTTCACCCTTTACAAACATCTTTTGATATCGTAAGTAAAGAGCTGACCCTGGATGGTATGAGATTGATTTATGATTTTTACATATCACACAAGTAATGCTTTCATATGCTTTCAAATAATGACATACTCAAAAAATTGCGCGTGGCTCTCCAGCTTAAAGATGATGATATCCTGCATATCTTATCTCTGGTAGATTTTAAAATTACTAAAGGAGCACTCAATGATCTTTTCAGAAAAGATGACCACCCCAGTTATGTGGAAGCAGGAGATCAGATATTGAGAAATTTTTTAAATGGTCTGGTCATTTACAAAAGAGGTAAAAAACCAGACCAATAAGTTTATGTTTAATATTTTTTGATTGATGAAAATCAGCCAAATTTAACTCATCAGATAATCACCAGATTATTTAAAATTAATATACAAATTGTCATAGGTAATATTTAAAGCAAAAAATATAGGATAGTCACAAAAATATAGGCTTGAATAAAATGTATCATCTGGCATATTGGACCGATATGCCATTGGGGTACAGGTAATTTGATATAATTTTATACTTACGCTTCAGTATTTATTCGGGCCATATCAAAGTCTCTCCGTCTTCTTCCACATCGGGAAGTATCTGGATTTCTATGACTTCATCGTCAGCAAACCAAACCATCAGTCCGGCATCTTCAGACTCTATCAGTTCCAGATTAGGGTTTTCGTCATCTGACAGGTCTTCTTCATTGGATATTTCTATCCCCAAATTACTTAGTAAATCCAGGGTTTCCTGCTTATCCATGCCAATGATGTTTTTGCCATGAAAAGTAAAATACGGGTCACTGACAGCTATAGACACCAGCCTCCAGTCATAATCTGCATCAAATACCAATGAAAATTCATGTTCGTCATAATGCCAGGATTCCAGCTCATCATTGACTTCTTCTTCAAAACCAGGTAGATTTTCAACTTCATCCGGTTTTCCTACCAGTTTTTTTACCTCATCTCTGGTCATTCCGAATTTTAAGGTACCTAATCCCACACCAGGGATTATCTCTTTGATTTCCTTTTTCATTATTTTTTCTTTTGTAACAAGTCACAAGGTAAGGACTAAAATTTCAAAGCATAAAATAATATGATAAAAATGGTGTATAAATTTTAATATCAACGGATAAACCTATATTTTTAGCACCAAAATCATTGAAATGGATGCATTATGGGGTATTGATATGGGTGGTACCAAAATAGAAGGGGTAGTATTGATGCCTGATTCAGGACAAGTGATATCCAGATTGCGTGTACCTACGGAAGGTCATTTGGGATATGAGCATGTACTGGATCAAATTCATCTTCTGATCAATCAATTAATAGCAGGCAGTGGTATTAGTCCAACTAAAATTGGAATAGGTACGCCAGGAACTTTGGATCCCATCCTTGGGGAAATGAAAAATTGTAACAGCACTTCACTCAACGGTAAAAATCTTAAAGCTGATCTGGAAAGCAAAACGGGCATTACTTTTGTTTTGAGTAATGATGCCAATTGTTTTGCTGTAGCAGAAACCAAGATGGGAGTCATCGTAGAAGAAATGCCGAACGCAGAAGTAGTATTTGGAGTTATCCTGGGCACGGGAGTGGGTGGAGGACTGGTGGTCAATGGCAAGGTGATAGGAGGGCGACAGGGCATAGGTGGCGAATGGGGACACAATTTTCTGGACAATTCAGGGGGTAAGTGTTATTGTGGCAAAACGGGTTGTGTCGAGACGATCATATCCGGCCCTGCGCTGGAGCGATACTACAGGCAGATCAGCGGCCAGACCAAAAACCTTAAAGAAATAAATCTTGACTATCGCAATGGTACAGACCAGCATGCCACAGAAACGATGGAACGTTTGTTTTACTTCTTTGGCAAAGCTATCACAGTAGTGATCAATATCGTAGATCCGGATGCAATCGTGATAGGTGGCGGAGTAGGTAATATTGATGAAATATATACACTGGGAGTAAATGAAGTAAAAAAACATGTATTCAATCACCGACTGGATACCCGATTTTTCAAACCAAAATTAGGTGACTCGGCAGGCGTATTCGGAGCGGCTTTCCTGTAGGGTTAAAAATCAGTTAAATTTCGCATTTTTTATCATAAAAATAAAACACATTTGCTGTCTTATCGTTATTTTTGTTTGAAATATTTATAGTTGGATATCAATGAAATTATTAATCATCATATTTACTTTTTTGGGATGGTTATCCTTGCCTGAAGGTCACCCTGACTCAGATCAGCAAAAGAATATGACGGATGCTGTAAATAAGATCAGGTCGCAGGGATGTTATTGCGGAAGGAAATATATGGCCCCTGTAGATAACATAGTTTGGAATGAAACGCTATATAAAAGTGCTCTAAATCAGGCTTCGGAAATGCATCAATACAATTTTTTTGCTCATTTTTCCAGAGATGGTCAGGACATCGGCCAAAGACTTGAAAAAGTAGGATACAACTGGATGGTTGCAGGCGAAAATCTGGGTGAAGGTCAGCGATCTTTTGAAGAAGTATTGAGGGACTGGCTCAATAGTTACTCACATTGCACCATGCTCATGCACCCGAAAGTCAATGAAATGGCTATCGCAAAAGTAGATAAATATTGGGTGCAACATTTTGGCAAACAGATGCCTGTCAAAAAGTGAAATCCATCATCATTTCTCACGTCCCCACTACTCAAACTCTATCAATAACTGGTTTTTATCCACAGATTGTCCTTTGGATACATGAATCGTTTTGATGACACCATCACCGGGAGACTTCAGTATATTTTCCATTTTCATGGCTTCAAGGCTGAGCAATTTATCTCCTTCCACCACGGTTTGTCCCACATTTACAAAAAAATTGACTACCAGGCCGGGCATTGGTGATTTTATTTCTTTAACAGAATGTTTGCTTGCACGAAGAAATCCCAGTTCGTGTATAAGTTTATCCAGCGGTTCATTTATTTTTATTCTGAAATCAAAACCTGAAACATTGATCCAAGCTCTTTTGGTTTCTGGATCAAAATCTTTGATGACCGCCTCATATGCTTTTTGATCATACAAAAGTTTTATCTTATTTCCGACCCTGGTAATGATTCTGATATCTTTGGTATGAAGATATTCATCGGTAAAAGAGTCAAGACCTTCTACTTCATACGTGGTTTTAGTTGCATCCATACACATGATCACATTTAATTTTGTTTTTGGTCAGCAAGGTTGACCATAAAATACGTTTCAAAAATAGTAAAAAAAAGATAAACCAACAGGAATGGAATAATAAATTTTCCATTAACAGGATGATAATTGGCTTTGTATATTAAAAGTAAAACGATAGAACATGTCATTTTAATAAGCATATTCATCAATGTAATGGAGATAAATAGTTGTTTATTGGGGCTCTTAACTGATTTGTAGAGAAATAAATAAAGCAATAAGCTAAGTACAGTAAACATAGATATACTGTAAACGCTCACATAGACATTATTTTTCTGAGCTTCAAAACTATGCACAAAGTATAAAATCGGAATGAGAATAACCAAAACCAAAAAAAGATGAAAAAGGAAATGAAAGAAATGTTTCATTGGTCTTTTTTGAGGTCATCATATAATTTATATAAAAACAAAGCAAAAAAAAGCATGACCAGCAACATGGTAAAAATGGGCTTTTCCAACTGCATTTTTGAATCAATCCATCGACCGGTAAAGAGACCAATACATACCACAGCAGCCAGCTGGAATGCTAAACCTGAATATTTAAGATAAGCGTTGTTTTTATTTTTTTGAGGTGGGTGCCCGGATTTCATAATCGGATATCAGATCACGGAGCTACTTTAGGAGTTTGTTCTTTGTGAACCAAAGACTTGAGTTTCTGGCCACCCATACTGCAACTTACATTAAATAGGGCACCAGTTTGGACCATCAGTTTATCTGTCACTATATCACCGCTTACCACGCCGGTTTCTTTTACGGTCAATAGCTCTTTTACATGAATATTGCCACTGAATGTTCCCTCTATAATTGCGTTTATACAATTGATATCACCTTCTATTTTGCCTTGAGGACCGATGATCACCCTTCCTTTGCAGTCCAGTTTTCCTACCAGTACACCATCTATACGTATGTCATTTGGTGCGATAATATTTCCATTTATACTTGTTCCTTCTACGATACTGTTGCTTACATTGGTAGAGACAGGTGCGTTTCCGGAAGTAGTTTGTTTATCATTTTTATTGCCAAACATAACTTTACTGATTTTATAGAAGAGATAATATCTCAACCTTAGTTAAAAAATAATGAGGGTGATATGCCGTTATGTTGATTACAAAAGATACGAGCCGATCAATCAGACTACGCAGATGAAAATGTTTATCAGAAGTATATCAGAATCGGGGACAGTATACACCTCTGCTTTCAGGACCACAGATATTATAGACCAGAGAAAATTCAAAAGCGCCGTTGGCTGGTGAAGCTTGTCGTAATCCCGATATATTTATATCATAACTGAATCCTATACCAAAGTTTTCGTAATTAAACCTTGTAGACAGTATTACTGCATCTGAATGAAGGCCTGATGGCACTTTATTACCTATTCTGTACCATGCGCCAACTTCCCATGACTGGTTAGTGGTCTTTGATGGTCCCAGTGCAAATCTGAAATTTGTACCTGCATTAAGTGATCTGTGTGGGCCTTGAGCCATAAATACTGCAAATGGCAACATGGATATTTTGCGTTGCATCTCAAACTGAAGTCCTGCATGCACGGTGTATCTGCTATACAGATT
>Ga0138256_10002457_pt1 | contig 19833 bp, 16 predicted proteins | sample KNB2016incub_MG_FD_105486 | JGI IMG/M metagenome (GOLD analysis project Ga0138256, IMG submission 105486) | Active sludge microbial communities from wastewater in Klosterneuburg, Austria - KNB2014incub_MG | ecosystem: Engineered > WWTP > Activated sludge > Unclassified | place: Austria... | reverse complement strand
GCAGGAGAGGGGGAGAATTGATGGGAATGTAATTTAATTAAGAGATCAGAAAAAAACTTATATGATTACAATATCAGATTTAAAAGAAGTGCTTGGGTTGGAGATTGGGGATAAATCGGAGGATCATTATTTGCAGGGTTTGATCAGGCGGGCTTCTTTCAGGGTTAGCAGTGCCTGTAACAGGCAACTTGAGTATAGTGAATTGATCGAGTATTTCTATGGAACTGATTTTGGTTCTGATTTCAGGCAGTTATATAGACTGTATCTGAAAAACTGGCCGGTGTGGGAGATCCTGCAGCTGCAGGAGTTCAATTCGGGATCCGGAACATACGAAGATATAATAAACGGCGCAGGTGATACGATTGAGAATTCAGTTTATATATATAAGGGCAGAAGCGGAGGTTTGATCCGGCTTTTGAAGAATTATAAATTTGGTGTATGTGGTTCGGAAAGTTCGGGATCGGATTATTGTATCAGGATCAAGTACAGAGCGGGTTATAAGAACATTGCAGGAATGGGATCTGTGTCCGGGAAAGAAGGGAACGCGGAGATTAGTGGTGATGGATCTTCTTTTAAAACTGAGTTGAGGGCGGGTGACAGGATTGTAACAGAGAGTGATGAATATATTGTATCGGAAGTTTTATCGGACACTGTAGTTAATATTACAGGAAAGATAGAGAGTTCGTTTTCGGGAGAAAGTTATAGGATCTGCAACGTTCCGGGAGATATTGCTGAAGCTGTTCTGATGCTTGCAGCGGGATCTTATCTGATCAGGAAATACGGTGCATACGGAATGGATCAGAAGACTGAAAATATATTGTCTGTTTCGTACAGCAAGTTGGAGCAGATAGTTGAGAACAGCAGTTTGACTCCGAATGTGAAGATGAGGTTTAGGGAGTTTGAATTGGGATCGGTTGTGGAGGCATACAGGAGGATCAATGTTTAATTTCAAATGTCAAATTACAAATGACAAATATTTAATTACTAGTTACGAGTTACGAATTTAGTTTTAAATAAAATTAGGAATTGTTAATGGCTACTGACATACTAACAGGGATCATATCGCAGGTGCCGGTATTGGTACTGATTGCTTACATATGGAAAATACACACGGAAAAGGTTTCTAAGATCGATCAGAGGGTGAAGGAGATTGAGAAGAATTACTTGGACCGGTTCGAGGATCTGAAACAGACTCTGGAAGAACGGCTGCATCCGATCAGTGAGAATATAGCTATGCTGGTGGAGAGGACGAGGAAGATATGATAGGAAAGAATTAATATTTTTAAAAATTTCTCAAATTGAATAATCTAATTTTCTAATTTAAATGAATAAATTAGCATAAGGAGGTAATATTAAAATTTAAGTTGATTTTCTATTGTTTGCCTAAAATGTAATGTTTCTTTAAGTAAAATTTTGTAATTTATTTCACTTAGTTTAAGTATGAATGTTAAAGAACTTATGAGCTGGTAATAATTTTACAAAATTTTATTTTAAAAATGTCCGACAAGCTCTCAAATCTTAAAACGTATTCTTTTAAACGTCCTTTGGGTAATGTTAAAATTATAAAACTCAAGGATGAAGAAAAAAAGAAAGACGATCTGGACATTAAAATTGCTAAAATAAAGAGAGACGATAAGGTAGTATTTACAGGAAGAGATTATGAGTTATCAGAACTTAGACAAGCATTCAATTCACAAAAAAAAAACCTTTTACATTTCAAAGAAAAACACACATTTCCAAATCCGAATGAACTTTCCGCCAAACCACTTATAATTGGAATAAAAGGTGAGGCAGGGATCGGTAAATCGCGACTTGTTTCAGAATTTTTAGAAGTAAATTCAAAAAACTATTTAAAGGGGATTGCCGATATTTCATCGCGAAATCCATATTCATTATTCGTTTCAATGATTAAGTCATATTGTCAAATAAATAACTCTGATAATATTCAGGAAATGAAGAATAAATTAAAATTTGCATTGAATGAATTATCTAATTTCGAAAAAGCAAAATCCGATAAAAAAAATCTTATTAGTAGTTATAATATTTTAAGCTATTTATTAGGAATAAACTCAAAAGTTTATAAAAAAGATCATAGATTAAAATTACCCGCAAGTGAACTAAAAATTCATATTCAGCTAAGCATTAAATATTTTATAGAAGCAGTTGCTGCAAAAGTGAACTTCTCCAATGAACCGCTTGTAATATTATGCGAAGATATTCACTGGATAGATGATTCATCAAGGAATACCCTAACTTATCTTTTCAATACGCTTAACATAGATAAAAACAATCCGGAGCAATACCGACATATTTTATTTTTAATGCTTTACAGACCTGATTTTAAAATTATGAGAGAAGTGGAATTGAAGAAAGAGTTTTCAGAAATAGAACTTCAACCTTTAAGTTATGAATCTATTCAGAAAATTTTGCAATCAAAGATTTACAACAAAGATAATAAACTAAAAACAATTACTGATAAAAATATAAAGGCACTTGCAGAAAGATCGGAAGGCAATCCATTATTCATTCAGGAGTGGATAAAAATGTATTCTGAAAGGATAGTAAATGGAAACATCCCCAAAATAAAAAGTAAAACAGTAAAAACGGAAAACAAACCTGTAGAAATTCCTGATTCAATAAACACATTGATAAATAAACGTCTCGACAGACTATCAGACTCAGAACTGAAAACACTACAGATCGCATCTGTAATTGGAAATGATTTTACAGATACGCTTCTTAAAAAGATTTCCGGAATGCTTTCAAGTGACCAATCAGTTGAATTCATATTAATTGAGTTAATAGAAAATAAATTCATAAAGTATTCTGATAAAGTATTCGGATTTGAAAAATACTATGAGTTTCATCACGATGTGATTAGAAAAATTATTTACGAGACCATTACAGAAGAGAATAAAATAATTCTGCATAAGACTGTCGGAGAAGCAATTGAAGATTTATTCCAGGATAAGATAGAGCAGAATTATTATACATTATGCGAACATTTTGAAAATGGCAAAGCTGAAAATAAAACATTAGAATATCTGGAAAAAACCGGTGACTGGGCTCGGGATAATTTTGAAAATGAGAAAGCTGTAGAGTATTATGAAAAGCTGGGAGAAAAGCTTATTGAAAAAAATATTGAACCCTTTGCTATAATATTAAAAAAAATTCAAATTTATAAAACTATTGGTAACTGGAAAGAAGCTTTAAAAATATGCAGGGAAAATTTGGCTCATTTCAAATTTAAAAAAACATCTGAATTTCATTTTTTATTTTCCTTTAACATAGCAGATATTTATTTTCACCAGAGTAATTATTTATTGTCTATCAAGCAACTTTTATTGCTCTTAAAATACGCGGAATATAAAAATGATCATTCAAAAAATATGGAGATACTTGGACTTTTATGTTTAAATTATTATGAATCCGGGAATCCTAATAAAGCGGAAATAAATGCAACAGAATATTTTGAAATTTCAAAAAATTCAGATGTTGAGATAAATTTTGCAAAAGCAAATGAGTATCTTGGATTAGTTGAAAAATCCAGAGGAAACTTTAGAATAGCCATTGAATACTATCAGAAGAGTTTTAAACTTTATCAAATATTAGGCGATAAGTTTAAATCCGCAATTCTCTTAAATAGAATAGGAATAAATTATTATTCAATGTCTGAATATAGCCATGCACTTGAATACTATCAAAAGTGTAAAACTTTAACAGAGAAAAACGGTGATATAAGAGAATACATAAATGTAATTGGAAATATTGGAATTGTTTATAATGCAATGGGTAATATAAGTAAAGCAAAAACTATATTTTACAAAAGACTTGCACTTGCTAAACGAATAAATTACAAGGAAGCTATAGCCAGTACTTTTGCTTCAATAGGAAATTGCAATTATGATGAAAAAAAGTTTGAGGAATCTTTGAATAATTACACTTTAGCTTTAAAAGTATTTAAAGAAATAAATATGAAGTTAAATATTGCTAGTATGTTTTGTAATATAGCTTTGATACACATGCATAAAGGTAATTTTGGCGATGCGCGGAATAATTTTAAGCAGCAATTGAAAATAAATGAAATGATGAAAAACAAAGATGGCTTATATCTTGCATTTTTGAATATGGGGAATTTATTCAAGAAAATTAATCAGTTTGTAGAATCAGAAAAAAATTATAAGAAAGCAATTAAATATGCCGGTTTAATTGAATCAAAACTACTATTGTCTATTGCTTACTTTAATTATTCCGAACTGCTATACTTTAACAATAAATTAGAGAAAGCAGATGAGTATATTGAGATAGCATTATCTATAAAAGATAACACCCATTATAAAAGAGAAGTTTTTCATTTTAAGTTATTGGACCTAGTAATAAAATTTAACATTGAATTAAAAAATAATCCTTTTAAATTAAAAAATTTTGATATAAGTTTAAGTAGTTCAGTTTTAATGTCAATAATTACCAAAGCTGAAAACTTATTGTTTGAAGCTATAGAAGATGAAGGAAAAGCGAAAGTTCATTATGAACTTTGGAAGATGTATCAGAAAATTGAATACAAAAATATGAAAAATATTAAACATGGAAAACTTGCCTTAAAATATTTTAAAACTTTATTCAAACAAACAGCAGATATAGAATATCAAAATTATATATCTGAATTGTCATAACTTAAAAATAAATATTATGTCAGAAGAAAAAATTCCCGAGATATTATTGGAAAACAATTATAAAAATTCAGAAAGTGTAAAATTTAAAGTGAAGTTTAAAGGTGATGATGAAAATATAACTAAAAACATTCAAAAAGGTGAATCTTTAAAATTAACAGGAATTGAATTTTCTGAAATAGATGAAGTTAAAGTTATAATAAATACAGTTGAAAATGATTTAGTCAAAAAAAAAGGTTTGTTTTCTGATGAAGAAAATAGTATTAATGTAATAGACCTTACACCACCTTATATTACTATTTACTATACATCCAGGATAAAAATTAAAGTTGATTATAAACCAGAGTTTGATCTTTTAAGTCAAGATGTGTATACTAGATATCCATTGAATGGAACATCAGATAAAATTGATTATTTATTTGTTTATATTGGTACAACTTTGAAAAAAATGACAAAGTTACCAGAAGCTGATACTCTATATCCAACTTGGGTATATGATCCAGATGGACTAAATGTAAAAGCAGAAATAACAGACGGAGGATAACATCTGATATTATTGAAGTTGTAAGAATATTTATTGGTTGTAAAACTTTCAACTTTTTTAATATTTATCCTAGCTTCAGTATTTATTTACTTATTTGAAATTTTAATGCAAAGTTGTATAATTGAAGAAATTATTTCTTTGATTATTAGTTTCCTATTATTAACTGTAGGAAAGAAATCATCACTGCTTGCTTCCATAAAAAAGCTGTGAATCTTATTCGGATATTTTTTTGTATTCATTATATTTCTATTTTCCATATAATCTCTTGATCCACCTGTCATAAGATACATATCTATTGATGGCTTTGGAATATATTTTCTTTTATAATAGCTTGCTTTATTTGCCGCTAATGCCATTTCTGTTGCAATTTCTTTTCTTAACTCCAAATCTGTACACTCTGTATATTCAGAATATAAAAAGTCACTTCCGTGATTTCCCCAATATTTTGATTTTTTCATATTTACGTCATCACGTTTAGTTTGAGTCTTACTATGACTCCAAGTGTAAAGAATATTGTTGATATTGTGATTATAAGAATGAATATCAAGAAAATATTCAATATTATTGTATTTCTTTAATACATATCGAACATTTCTGGTTTCTGGTTCTGAAAAAGCTTTACACCCGACAAAATTGTCATTATTTTTATTTATGCTCATATGAGAGAGATTAGCAGTTTTTTTACATAAATAATTTTTATAATCCCATAAAAAATCAAAATTACGATTTAAATCTACTCCAAATATATTATTTGAAAACCTCCTTCGATTTTTCCTCCACTTTAAATCAGCACAATTTTTACTTTGTTGACTAAATTCTCTTCCGTCAGGATTTACCAAAGGAAAAATATAAATATTAAGATTATTAACAATTTTTTTAATTTGATCTATTTTAAAAACATTAAGTCCAATTTTTATATCCTCATCATTTTTAAAAGCAAAACATAATATTTTAATAAAATAAATTAATGCATCCGGTGGATGCCATTCTCTGGCATGTAATCCACTTATAAGATACAACCCTTTTTTATTAGAATCAGAAAATTTATTACTAAGTGTAATGTAATGACTTTTCTTAAGATTGTGGGTCATATTAGGAAGAGGATTTTTTTCAATTAAATCGGTGTAAAATTTTTTATAAAAAGTAAGTGCAGATTCTATTTCGTCAGTATTTAAATATTTTTCAAAAAAATTATAATTTGAGATATCCTTTTTTGTATATTGAAACCGATTCTCAATATTAACCATACTTTTTATATCAATATGAGACATTGTACTCTGTGGAGTTATTATTTGATCAAATAATGAGCCGGAAATACATCTAACATCTGTTTCCTGTTTTAATTTTTTCTTTAGCTTTTTAAGATCGTTTTCATCTAAAGAAAGTATCTGATATTTTAAAGTATCTGCAACTCCACCACTTATAGTTTTAAATCCCTCCAGTAAGTTATTCCAACTTATATACTCTTCTCCAAACAAAGTAATAGTTTTTTTATTAGTTTTTGTCATACCAAATTTAAAATATTTTAAAATTTATTTATAATTAAAATACAAATACTTAATTTTAATTAAAATTTATAGAATTTTTCTGATGGGTATAATTTTTAGAATTTTATTCGTAAATTGAAAAATAATTAAAGCAAATAAGTATGAATTCGAAAACATTTTTAATTTTCTTGTTTTTCATTTCATTATGTGTTTCAAATCTAACATTCTCTCAAGGTGTTAAAATTGACGGACTTAGTGGAGAAATATTAATCCCTCCAAAAAACCATTATTATGATTATGTCACTATAACTATAGTTAACGCAAATCTCTTAAAGTACAGCTATGAAATGAAAGTAGATAAGGAAATATTTCTTGTAAAGAATTATAATATAATTGGAAACAATACTACTCCAGCTCCGAGTGTTACTGAAAATAATTTATCTGTGTTGAGTGATATAATTTCTTCATCAGAAAAATTATTGTTAGATACAGGGGGTAATGAAAAATTTATAAAGTTTAAAACTATTCTAAATGATATTATTTTCAAAATGGACACTTTGAATTTCAATATCTTGCAATTAGAAAAAAACTTTGATGCATTATATAACGAATCGAATGTTTCTGCAATCATTAATGATACTATAAAGTGTAAAGATACTATAAAGATTAAAAAATCATCAATCATTAAAAATAAATGGAATCCAACATATTTTGATGCCTGTAAAAATATAAATGATAGCCTAATTAATGAACTTGATAGGATAAACTCAATTAGAAATTTAATTTCAAGATTTAACTTGGAATTCTTAGCAGCTCAACTTTCGGAGGAGATTAAAATAGTTAAGGCATCAACAATTCAAGAGATTGAAAATAAATTAGATCTGTTTTCAAATTATATTTTAAGAATTAATGCATTATTGGATAGATGGTTGTTTATAAAAAAAATAAACAAAGAACCTGTAATTTCTCAAAAATTAGTATTGGGAGATTCTCCTAAAAAATATATTGTTTCTGTGACATGGAAAAAAATTAATGATCCGAAAATATCTAGTCCAATAAGATACTTATATCCTGAAGTTACTTCAGAAGCAAAGAAAGAAAGCGGAGAAGAGGAAATTTTGAAGAAAATTACTTTGGAAATTTACGGACATACAAAAAGTTATTTCAATTTTAATTTAGGATTAGCTCAGTATAACTTACCGTATGATAATTCATATAGTTTTCAATCTATTTATAGTGATAGTAATATAATGTATGAAATTTCAAAAAATAATCTTCGAGCACCTACAAAATTTTATATGGCTTTGGGAATTTATTTTCTAGGGTTTTCAGAATCGTTGGACTTCTTTCCAGGAGTAGATGAGCTGGATACGAAATCAAAAAACTTAAACATAATGTTAATGATTGGATCTAACATTAGCGCACCTCCAAAAAATTTTATGATAGGGCTTGGCTTAGATCACAAAGCTGGATTTAACTTAAATGTTGGCATAGCAACTTATACAGCAACTTTTTTAAATGATAGTTGGAATGAAGACCAAGTAATTACGCAGGCAATAAAATCTGTTGTTGTTAGTCCTCCAACTCATACTTCAACAAAAGTAGGTGGTTTTGTTTCAATTGGTTTCAGACCTCAGATATTTGGCTTTTTCAAAAAATTATTTGGCGTATCTTTATAAACTTTTTCTTGTATTGTATTATTGCAAAATCTTAATTTTAATTATTTAAATTTAAAACTTCTCTAATAAACCATTCCTTGTTTAATACGGTTTTTAGATTCTCAATCTTTTTAAGGAATTCTTTTTTACCGGGATTTTTTGTATTCCTAAACTTTATTTTTATTAATTCTTTGTACAGATCTAAAAAAGTTTTATAACTTCTCAGGCTGGATTCTTTTTTGCCTGAATTTCTTTTAAGATAAGTTGAAAATGATTCTATTCCATAGTTTATGGATGGTAAATCATTCAAATTATAAAATATTATCAGCGACATAGTTTTTGAACTTAAATAGAAAAAATCACTATGAGCGCTAACTTGTGATACATGTTCGAGCGCTTTATCATATTTTTGTCTGTAAATATAAATGGAAGCCATCGCCAGATTGACTGTGCTTTCCCGGAATTCCGGATCTATGTTTTCCTTATGTTTAATAAGAAAGTTCTCAGCCCAATATGCGTCATTCTCAATTAGAGCTGAATCAATTATTTTAAGAAAATATATGTAATCAGATTCTTTAATATTCAATAAAGAATTTTTCTCAAGTGATCTTATCAGCAGGAACTCTTCCTTCCTGAATTCATCATCATCGATAACACTGCAAAAGGTCATCATGATGTCATAGAAATATATTAAATTTTCTTTACTGAAATTCCTTTCGTTTTTTTCAACGTATGTTTTAATTTGATCAAATATACTCTTATCATCATCTATAAACATTTTAAGCATTCTGCTCTTCAGATAAATCATAGGATGGTTTTTTACAAAATCCTTTTCATTCTTTTTTATAAACTCGATAACTTCATTTTCCAGCCAAAGATTTTTCCGGATATTTTTATTCTTGTCAGAAAGGTGAAACAATTTTAGTATTAACTCGAGTTTTAAATGAACTATAACATTATTTACCGTCCCATCTAAATCAAACAGAGCTTTCTCTAAATTGAATTTTTTACTGTTAAACGAATACAAAATTGACTCTATTTTGAAGTCGTATTCAGTAAGATAAAATTCAAGATCTTTATTAAATTCATTATCCAATTTGCTTTGAATCTCACCAGAGTATTTTGAGAATGTTTTCGGAAGACTTCTGTTTCCCGATATTTCAAGAAGAATCTTGCTTCTCTCTAATTTTTTTTCATCTCTGAATTCATAAACAAGAAATTCCTCGACAGCTTTTACAAAGTCAGATGAGACCTTCAGATACTTATCAATATTGAAAATCTGATTATTGTAAATATATGCAAATACATTTTCTCTCTTTATTATTGAATAATCAGGATGTGTGTCTTTAGTTTTAAGAAAGTAATAAAACAGAATTATTTGTTTATTCTTATTCAAATAGGGAGAGTGAAGAAAATCATTGAGCCGCAGGAATTCTTCTTTGCTGAGAGACGATAAAATTTCATTTAATCTGGTACCTTTCATAACTGCTCTTCAAAAAAGTTGAATTTTTAAAAAACACCCGTTTCAGGAATTGGTACAAAAATAAATAGTATATATTTAAAAACAAACAATAAACGAGTTTTTCAAAAAGTTATTTCAAAAAATTCGTTTCAGAAACCTGAAAACTTGTAATGATAATTTGAAAGTATTCATATATAAATTGCATACAAGAGTTCATTAACATATAGATTTTTTATTCAACATTTAAAAAAATGAAAAGGAAAAAGGAGAAATAAAAATGACAAAATATCTTCAGACACTGGTATTGAGAATTCAGGAATTAAAAAAAGGAATGACTTTAAATGTGGAACAATGGAAGTCCATGCCTGAGACACCGGAAGAATTAGAAATGGAGATAAAGGAAATAGAGGATGCAGATAAAGATATTGCAGGAGTAAAAGAACAGCTTTCAATGAAACAAGAACGCGCCAGAGAGATCAGAGACAAAAAGAAAGCTTTAATACAAAAAATTGAAAAAAGGGCAATAGGTATTCATGCAGATGAATTGGAAAAACTGGAGGAGTATAATATCAGGCTTAAGAGAACACAATAATAATGATTACAAAGATTTTTAAAGGAATAAAAAATATGAACAAAGAACAAACAAATCACAATTACCTTTCAGAGGCAGCCGTTAGCTTGAGATACCGGCTGCCAACTTACCTCAAAAGTGATTTGCAGGAAAAACAGAATTGAGTATTAAAGTTTATAGAATTAAAGAGGAACAAGAACAAATAAAGGAAAGAATTAAAGAAGAGCAAATATTTAAAGAAACAATAATTAAGGAAGAACAAAGAAAAAACAAAAGCCTGCTCAATCACCAAAATTGAATTGAGCGGGAACAACCCCAAACACTGCCGGGGTGAAAACTCCGGCAGGTTTTTTAAATTTAATCCGGTAATTACCGGGAAAGGAAAGAAATTTTGAAAAAATTAGTTTTACTAATAATACTTCTATCTATTGAAAATCTACACTCTCAAACTGATTTAAGTATGGATACAAAAACCAATTTTAAAGATAAAGCTTTTGAATTGAACAAACAGAAAATTGATTCTCTAAAAGAATATTTGAAAATTTTTAAATATTCGATTAAATCATTTGAAACTAAAAGTGAAAATGATTCAAGTTTTTCTATCCATTCAATAAATACAATAGACAAGAAAATTGATTCTTTAGAGAATGAAATCTCTAAATTGCAAAATAAAGATCTAAAAGAAAATAATTTCCCAAACAATTTCAGGTCAATAATAGGATTTACAGATTCTAAGAAAGGAACAGCAACCGGAGATTTTTGGGAAGATAAAATTAATAACAGTATAATTTTATCACTTCCGGTTTTTGAAAACAGATCAACATTATTTGGCGAAATGCTTGTGGATCATATAGGAGCATTTAGAATCGCATTAAGTTCATCAGTTACTGCATCAACAAATAGTAATTCTGAAATCTCAGATTCAACTAATAACTCGACAGAAAAATCAAATGAAGATAATACAGTGGAAAATTTTATAAACTCCGGTGGAAATTTAATCTTAAAAACAGATTTTCCTTTGCTATACTGGGGAAACATTGATGATACTAATGAAAAGTTAAGAAATACTAGAAGTATTGGAATATACGCTTCAAACAGAATAAGTTTGAATGCGCCTGCATTAGGTGGGAGTGTTGAAAAGCCTGATGGGTTAGTAGAATTTGCTTTAGAGCCTCAGTTTAGATTTTTGACTAATAAGGAGCTTATTGGATTTGTAGGAAGAATGAGAATTGGATATGTAATTACCTCAACAGATCAAAAAAGGACACTAACAAATGAGAATGGTAAAACCTTCGGTTACATAATGGCTTCCATTACACTAAATATTAAAGACAGTTTTTTGATAAATTTTAGTTCACCGGTGAGCTCGGGAAATTCACAAAGACCAATAGATAATGCAAGTGTAATATTATCTGTTACAGCAGCAATAGGTAAAAAATAATTAATTAAAAGGAGGAACAAAAATGAAATTTCAACTAAAGATCATATTCATGCTTTCCCTACTGTTCTTTGTAACATATAAAATAATCGTTGCTATGGATTCTAAAGAAAAAGACGATTCGGTATTTAACCAAGTGAAAGAAAATTTTTCTGTAAGTTTACCTGAAAGAACTGAAGATATAAGCTATCAGGTAACTTCAAAAATGACAATGTCACCACACGGAATGTTTGATAATTCCTGTTCGATGCTTCACTGATAAAAGAATATAATCTGCCGGGAAAGCCGGCAGAATTTAAAATAAAATCCGCTAAAGCGGGAAAGGACAAATGAAATGAACAAATATTTAAGAACACTTTTAATTGTAGCTACTCTGGGTGTAGTTTCAATAAGTACATTAACATCAACTAAAGCATCAGATCAGATTCCGGAAAAATTAAATGGAGATTGTTCTGAATGTGAGAATGATCCGAATTATCTGAACTATTTAAATCAAGCAGAGAATGGAAGTATCTCAGCTACATATCAGGCAGCTGCAGCATTAATAAATTGCTACATACAAAACGGATGTTACGGATCTTCAACCGGATACTCATATGAAGAACTGATGAAAATGTATAATCAGAATATTGAAACAGCCAGAGAATTGGGAGATGAACAGCCATATATTAAACTGCCGGATTCAGAACCGGAAAATAGAAACTTTGACGACAACAATTCTGAAGAAGATTCAGACGGCGGAACTGTCAGAAGTGCAAATTAAATTAATTCACAAAATCTAAATACCAGGTAATAAATTCGTTCCTTACCATAATTTTACACCGATTGGCAGTCTGCAGCTTAAGATGCATACTGCTAATTCGCCTGGTTATTTGTAAAATTTTTAAAAAATAAAAATAAAAAAACTAAAATGAAAAAAACAATAAACAATTTAGTAATCGTAACAGCTTTATCAATGATCTTATGTTCTAATATTTTCGCACAGGGAAATTTTACTACAGAGTGGGAGAGTCCTGCAGGATGGTCTTTTAGTGGAATAGCAAAATTAGATGTTAGCACAAATGTTTATCATTTGGCATTTGCCGATGTAAATAATGAACACAATATCAGGATATATAACGGTTCGACTCATAATACTGATTACAGTTGGACCTGGTCAGGAGCATTTCAGTATTTTGATTTTCGAGGTATAAGGGGAATAGATTACGGAAGCGCTTTTTCTACAAATCAATTTGATGTTAATGGAGATGGAATTAATGAATGCATTCAACAATTTGGTTCCGATCCGGAGCAGATCATAAACCCTGTAAACGGAAATTCTATTTACTCAACATCCGGAATAAATTCAAGAATACAGGAAATATTAGACATAGATGGAGATGGTTTTTTAGAATTGATAGAAATCACCGGTATCGGAACGACAAAAATTGTTTCGACTTCTGCTCAAACAGTTTCTGTCGATAACCAAAACGAAATTATAAAAGACTATGAATTAAAGCAAAATTACCCTAATCCATTTAATCCAAATACGACAATAGAATATAATTTAAACAAAAATTCGGAAGTAAAAGTGATCATATATGACATTCTCGGAAAAGAAATTTCAACGCTTGTTAATGAAAAGCAGAATACCGGAAAATATAAATTAAATCTTAAAGGATCAGGATTATCATCAGGGACATATTTTTATAGTTTAGTTGTAGATGGGCTGGCAGACACTAAGAAAATGATATTAATAAAGTAGCATTACTAATTCTCAGAGTCATTCGGAAAAAAATCACCAAGTGACTCTGAGAAAACATTAAAAAAACTAATTTAAAATTAAGGAAAAACAAATTATGAACTACAAATATATTCTAAGTATTATAATTGTCTTTTTGACTATATGGGATATTTCTTTTAGTCAGTATAAAGACGAAAGTTACATTGATCTCACTAGTCAGAAAACATACTTCACTCTGGGATATCTGAAAATAAATCAGAGTTTTCCGGAAAGATTTAATATGGAAAGCAAATCTCAAAGCGGTTTACAGATTGGCACAAAATATAATTTAAAAACCATAGAAGAAATAGAAGTCGGAAATTTCACAAAAGCCAGATTAAATATTGGCGGATCTTTCATGCTTGGGTTTACTTACGGTAACGATTCGCTGAATATTCCGGATAGAATGGAAGTTGAAGGAATTCAAAATTTTAGTAGAAATCGAGTTAAATCTTATACTGTACTTGCTGACCTGTTTACAATGAATATTAATTTTGAATATTTCCTGTTGATTCCCGGGAAGAGGTCAGTCGAATTAAGTCTAGCGATCTCAGGACTGAATATAGGCGGAACAGTTACTTATTTTGAAGCTCCCGGAAGCTGGTTGAATAAAAACTATATGTACACTTTAAACTTTCTTCCTCTGTACATAGAGCCCACGGCTAAAATAAGATTTCAAGGCGCTACTTTAGGAATAGGACTGCTTTTAAATCCATACAATTTCTTTGAATACAGAGGAGGTTTGAAAGGTTATTATGCTTCAGATGAAGAAGGGATAAAGCAAGATGGGGCATCACAGCAAAAATATTCCTTGAATATATATTTAAATTTTTAAAATTAAAAAAGATAATAATGGAAAAAGCAGTAATATTGACCGCAGTAGCAACAGCTCTGCAAAGGTTTATTGAAATAATCATTGATCCTCTTGTAGAAAAAATATCTCCTGAACATAAAAAACTCATAATTTCCATAATAGCATTACTGATCGGAGAGATAATTGCTTTCAATGGTGGTCTTGATTTGTTTGAAGGGAAGCTGACTACAACTCTTGGACACATAATTACAGGGTTTGTAATCAGCGGAGGAACTGAATTTATAAATTCAGTGCTAAAGATACTTGGTTATAAAAAAGAAGAAGTAAAGGAAAAATTAAAATAAGCAATCAATTAAAACTAAACTCAAAGGAGAACAAAAATGGAAACAAAGAAAACAAAATCATTTCGAAAAGTAATATTTTTATTACTCAGTTTATTTTGCTGTTCATCATTTATTAGTTCAGCATTTTCTCAAACAGTTACACCCGGCTGGCATTTTGTGAACCCCTCACCAGCTCCATATAATAATTATCAGTATATCTATAGTACACATTTTTTTGATAATAATACCGGATATATCGTAGGCGAAAGGGGATTAGTTCACAGAACAACAGACGGCGGAAAGATATGGGATAGAATTCCTGTCTCTGTAAATTCAACATTATATAAAATTCTTTTCATAAACAATTCGACAGGTCTGATTTTTGGGAATAACGGGGTAATATTGAGAACGACTAACGGAGGATTTAACTGGACAACACAGACAAGCGGTACAACTCAATTAATAAGAGATGCATATTATGTAAATCCAAATATCATATATGCTGTCGGAGGTTCATCAGGATCAAATAGTTTAATTCTAAAGTCAACAAATGAAGGATTATCTTGGATTTCTCAAGTCTCCCCTGTTTCACAGAACCTAAACTCGGTTCATTTTATTAACTCTGTTATTGGAATCGCAATAGGTAATGGTGGCACAATTATACGGACCTCGAATGGAGGTTCGAACTGGAGTCTAAGAGCATCCGGTACAACTGTAAATCTTAATGGTGTTGCTTTTAGGGATAACTTAAAGGGATTTGCTGTTGGTGAAACTAGTACATTGTTATATTCAACTGATGCAGGTTTAAATTGGGGTATACAAACTGGCGTTAGCGGTAACTTTAAAACAATAAAGTTCAAAAATGCCACAGAAGGATATTTTGGAGGACCTGGTGGACAATTTCGAACTTTGAATGGAGGAGATACCTGGACTCAGATAGATATGACAATCTATCCATATGATATATCTTTTCCAATTTCAGGGAACAACTATTATTGTGTTGGAAACTTTTCTAATAGAGAAATTTCATTTTCATCTAATGGAGGGTTAAACTGGACCACATTAAGTAGAAAGCAACTGTATAACAATTCAAATTGTACAAATTTGTTATTTACAACAGTCAATAATGGTTTTGTATCACAGGATGTAAGATATTTATATTTTTCTTCAAATGGTGGGTTTAATTGGACCTATGTAGGTAGTTCATGTAATTCATTTACATTAAATGGATCACGTGGATGCATTGTTGGAAATAATGGTACTATCAGCATTTCAAGTAATGGTGGAGGTAGTTGGACTGCTCAAACATTTGGAACTATCAATTACTATGGAGTTTCATTTTTTAATACTTCGAATGGAATTATTGTGGGAAATACTGGCAGTGTTCTTATAACTACAAATGGAGGTTCAAACTGGAATGTAAGAACAAGCGGTACAGTTCAGACACTAAGAAGGGTGGAAATGCTGACCGATCAGATAGCAATTGCAATTGGTGATAATGGAAGTGCTATAAAGACAACTGACGGCGGTAATGAATGGACAGAACTTACTACCGGAACTAATTTTAATTTGAATGAAATTCATTTCTTAGATGGTAATACCGGATATATAGTTGGAAATGGGGGTGTATTACTAAAAACTACTAATACAGGATCATCGTGGACATCAATATCTACAGGCACTTCTAACTCTCTGAACGGTATTAATTTTATTGGATCACAGGGTGTAATAGTTGGAAATAATGGAACAATAATTCAAACTACAAATTCCGGAACTTCTTGGGTACAACAAAACAGTATTACAGAAATAAATCTAAATAGTGTTTCTATGCCTACAATGAATACCTGGTATATTGCAGGTGACTCATCTGTAATTTTAAAAACAAGTACTTCCGGAAATCTTACTGGTGTAAACTACTCAAACTACTTTGGAAGTCCTGATAAATTTAGTCTTAGTCAAAACTATCCAAACCCATTTAATCCTACTACTAAAATCAAATTCGATGTAAAAGAATCAGGATTAGTTAAATTAACTGTCTTTGATATGCTCGGTAGAATAGTCGAAACTATTATTAATGAAAATTTATCTTCGGGGTCTTACGAAAGAAATTTTAACGGTTCGAGATTAACAAGCGGAGTATATTTTTACAAACTGGAAGTAGGTGATTACACAGAAATTAAAAAAATGACTTTGTTAAAGTAAGAAATTTTCATACCTCACAGGTATTTGCCTGTGAGGAAATTTTAAATTAAGTAAAGGAGAATAAAAAATGAAAACAAAACTTCTAATGCTATTATTTATTTTTTTATGCAATAATTCAATTATATTTTCTCAAAATACAAATAATAATCTCAATGAACCCAAACTTGTCAGAGGGAATTTATACAATGAAAAACATGCCACTAAAATTGATAGCTCAAATTCAGATAATCAGATAATTTACTCAGGAATTAATTTTTCTAAGGATGTCGATAAAGAAGTTCCGTTTATTTTTGAAAACGGAAGAAGCATAAAAGATTCATCTAATAATAATACTGACGGAGATCCAACAACTTACTTTACTGATTACAGAGGGAATTTAAATCAGGGAGGAAGCTGGTATCAGCAATTTACTATACCTAGCGGAAATGTAGGGTTTGTAATAAGACTTGCTACAAAATATGCTACTGATGCAGCTATATTTGTGCCGGCGCAATTAAATAATTTTATAAACAATAATGCATTTTACGGATATGGAGTTTTTGATGATCAATATGGGTATCAATATCTTACAATGGGTCCTGGTACATACTATATAGGTGTAAGAAATCAGGTTAATGAATCTAATTATGCCAGTTTAGAGCTTGATTTTCAGATTAGTTTAGCATCTAATAATTCTCAGTATTTTACAGAGGGAATATCAAACGTTACTTATGTTCAAAATAATTCTTATTACTGGCATCAGTTTATTATTCAAAGCGGCTATAGATATTTTATAGATGGGTGTAATTCAAAAATGGATGTTTTTATAATACCGTTTAATCAGATTAATAATTTTAGTTCTGGAAATACATTCCAGTATTATATTGATTATTCAGGTTTTAATGATGCAAGTCAACCAGGATTTTATGAAATAAATTTACCTGTTGGAAATTATTATTTAGCAGTAAGGAATTTCACAGGCTCTCCTCAGTCATTAGTATATAATACTGAGATATGGCGGATAGTTGGAATTACTAATTTAAACACAGAAATTCCAAGTCAATTCCGTCTTTCTCAAAACTATCCAAACCCATTCAACCCAACGACTAAAATCAAATTCGACTTAAAAAATTCAGGGATGGTGAAAATTAAGGTTTTTGATTTAACTGGAAAGGAAGTGGCCACACTTGTGAATGAAAATCTGAATGCAGGCGGTTATGAAACAGAATTTAACGGAAGCGGATTAACGAGCGGTGTTTATTTCTATAAAATCGAAACTGACAATTATAGTGAAGTAAAAAAAATGACTCTCTTGAAGTGAAAAAAGTATAAACATAACTCTTTCCCATAAATCGGGAAAGAGTTAAAATAAAAAATTAATTTCCGGTTAACGCCGGAGAAAGGAATAAAAATGAAAACAATATTAATTTTAATGATTTTACTTATATCCTCTATAAAATCAAGCTCCCAGGTAAGTCAGGAGTGGGTTACAAGATATAATGGTTCTGCAAATTCAGAAGATAATGCTAGTTCAATTGCATATGATACATCAGGAAATGTATTTGTAACCGGATCTAGTAAAGGTAGTGGAACTGATTATGATTTTGTAACAATAAAATATAATCCTTCCGGAATTCAGGAATGGATTGTAACTTATAATGGTCCGGGAAATTCAGATGATTATGGATATGCAATTGCTTTGGATAATTCCGGAAATGTATATGTTACAGGTTCTAGTTTTGGGATAGGTTCAAATCTTGACTACGCAACGATTAAATACAATTCTGAAGGTGTGATGCAGTGGGTTGCAAGATACGACGGAATTCACAATTCGGAAGATTATTCATATTTATTGTCTATAGATAATGCGGGTAATGTTTATGTATCCGGACACGAGGGTATAATAGATTCTTCTGAATTTTGCACAATAAAGTATAATACTAATGGAGAAATGCAATGGGTCTCAAGATATAATGGACCCGGAAATTTTTATAATCATACTACCTCATTAGTATTAGATGATTTAGGTAATGCTTATGTAACCGGATCAACTACAGGAATTGGAACAGGATTTTATGATTACGTAACAATAAAATACAATTCTGTTTCAGGTAATCAGGAATGGGTCTCAAGTTATAATGGACCCGGACCCGGAAATAATTTTGATGAAGCGTTTTCAAGTACAATAGATGAATCCGGAAATATTTATGTTACCGGATCTAGTTCTGATAATATTAATCAAGGTAGTTGTGCAACTATAAAATATAATTCTAATGGTGTACAGCAATGGGCAGTCAGATACAGAGGAACTAATAATAGCAATGCTTTGGGATCAGCTATAACATCAGATGCTGCTGGAAATGTTTATGTAGCAGGCTATATTTTGAATGATGTAACAGGATATGACTATTTAACAATCAAATATAATTCGTCCGGTGATGAAATTTGGGCTGTAAATTATAACGGAACTGCAAATAATAGTGACTTTGCCGAATATATAGTAGTAGATAATTATAATAATGTTTATGTAAGCGGATCAAGTGCCGAAACAGGATTCGACTATTTAACAATAAAATATGATTCCTCGGGTAATGAATTATGGACAGAAAGATATAATGGTTCCGGAAATGGATCTGACAGACCATCATCTTTTAAAATTGATGATCATGGTAACCTGTATTTAACAGGATATAGTTTAGGTTCCGGTTCAAGTTCAGATTATGATTTTGCAACAATAAAGTATTCTCAATCCGTTGGCATTAACCAAATATCTACCATAATACCGGATCAATTCAGCATATCTCAAAACTACCCAAACCCATTCAACCCAACTACTAAGATAAAATTCGAATTAAAAAATTCAGGAAATGTAAAGTTGGTAGTTTATGATATGATAGGAAAAGAAGTTGCAACACTTGTGGAT
>Ga0138256_10002456_pt1 | contig 19837 bp, 17 predicted proteins | sample KNB2016incub_MG_FD_105486 | JGI IMG/M metagenome (GOLD analysis project Ga0138256, IMG submission 105486) | Active sludge microbial communities from wastewater in Klosterneuburg, Austria - KNB2014incub_MG | ecosystem: Engineered > WWTP > Activated sludge > Unclassified | place: Austria... | reverse complement strand
CGCGCGCCGCTTCGGCCAGCGGCTGCACGACGCGGCGGCCGCGTGCGCGCATCGCTTCGACATGACGCTCGATCGCGGCACGCGCGTCGGCGTCGATCACCGGGCCGACGTCGACGGCGAGCGCGCGCGGGTCGCCCAGGCGCTGCTCGCGCATCGCGCCGACCAGCATCTCGTCGACGCGGTCGGCCGCATCGCGCTGCACGCACAGCAGGCGCAGCGCCGAGCAGCGCTGGCCGGCGCTGTCGAACGCCGAGGCGACGATGTCGTGCACCGCCTGCTCGGCCAGCGCCGACGAGTCGACGATCATCGCGTTCTGCCCGCCGGTCTCGGCGACCAGCGGCACCGGGCCGCCGTGCGCGCCGAGCCGCGTCGCGAGCGTGCGCTGCAGCAGGCGCGCCACGTCGGTCGAGCCGGTGAACAGCACGCCCTGCACGCGCGCGTCGGCGACGAGCGCGGCGCCGACGGTTTCGCCGCGGCCGGGCAGCAGCTGCAGCGCATCACGCGGCACGCCGGCCGCGTGCAGCGCCCGCACCGCCGCGGCAGCGACGAGCGGCGTCTGCTCGGCGGGCTTGGCGAGCACCGTGTTGCCGGCCGCGAGCGCGGCGCCGACCTGGCCGGTGAAGATGGCGAGCGGAAAGTTCCACGGACTGATGCACACCACCGGACCGAGCGGCCGGTGCGTCGCGTTGTCGAAGTCGCGGCGCGCTTCGGCGGCGTAGTAGCGCAGGAAGTCGACCGCCTCGCGCACCTCGGCGACGCCATTGCTCCAGGTCTTGCCGGCCTCGCGCACCAGCAGGGCGCACAGCCGCTCGGTGTCCGCTTCGAGGCGCGCGGCCGCGGCGTCGAGCAGCGCGGAACGCCGCTCCGGCGCCTCGGCGGCCCAGCGCGGTGCGGCGGCGGTCGCGGCGGCGAGCGCGGCCTGCACGTCGTCCGCGCTCGCCTCCTGCACCGTGCCGACGACATCGCGCGCATCGGCCGGGTTGCGCAGCGGCTGCGGCGGTTGCGGGCACGCCTCGCCGGCGAGCAGCGGTGCGGACTGCCATGGCGTGGCCGTCGAAGCCTGCAGCGCGCGAGCGAGCGACGCGAGCTGCACCTCGTCGGCGAGGTCGAGGCCGCGCGAGTTGATGCGCGTCGCGCCGTGCAGCGCGCCGGGCAGCGGTATCGCGGGATGCGGCGCTCCGAGCACGCCGTCGCGCGCCGCGGCGGCCTCGACGGCCCGCACCGGATCCTCGACCAGCGCTTCGAGCGGCACCTCGTCGTCGGCGATGCGATGGACGAACGACGTATTGGCGCCGTTCTCGAGCAGGCGCCGCACCAGGTAGGCCAGCAGCGTGTCGTGGCTGCCCACCGGCGCATAGATGCGGCACGGCCGATGCAGCGCCGCGGCGACCGCGCCGCCGACGATCGGCTCGTACAGCGGCTCACCCATGCCGTGCAGGCACTGGAACTCGTACTGCCCCGGGTGAAAGTCGGGGCCCGCGATCTCGACGACGGCCGCCAGCGTCTGCGCGTTGTGCGTCGCGAACTGCGGATAGATCGCATCGGGCGCGCCGAGCAGTGCGCGCGCGCAGGCGAGATAGGCGACGTCGGTATGCGCCTTGCGCGTGTAGACGGGGTAGCCGGTCAGGCCCTCGACCTGGGCGCGCTTGATCTCACTGTCCCAGTAGGCGCCCTTGACGAGGCGCACCATCAGCCGGTGCCGGCTGCGCCGCGCCAGGTCCACCAGCCAGTCGACGACGGCCGGGCAGCGCTTCTGGTAGGCCTGGACGACGAAGCCGATGCCGTCCCAGCCGGCGAGCGCCGGCTCGAAGGCAAGACTCTCGAGCAGGTCGAGCGAGAGTTCGAGGCGGTCCGACTCCTCGGCGTCGATGTTCAGGCCGATGTCGTGGCGCCGCGCAAGCAGCGCGAGCTCGAGCAGGCGCGGGTAGAGCTCGCCGTGCACGCGTTCGACCTGGGCGCGCTCATAGCGCTGGTGCAGCGCCGACAGCTTGATCGAGATGCCCGGCCCGTCGCGCACGCCGCGGCCGCGCGAAGCCGCGCCGATCGCGGCGATGGCGTGCTCGTAGGCCGCGGTGTAGCGTTCTGCGTCGCGCGCCGTCAGCGCCGCTTCGCCGAGCATGTCGTAGGAATGGGCAAAGCCTTCGGCCTCGCGGCGGCGCGCTGCGGCGAGCGCCTGCGCGATCGTCTCGCCGGCGACGAACTGCTCGCCCATCAGGCGCATCGCCATGTCGACGCCCTTGCGGATCAGCGGCTCGCCGCCGCGCCCGACGATGCGGCGCAGCGCCGCGCCGAGCCCGGCGTCGCTGTGCGTCGCGACGAGGTGGCCGGTCAGCAGCAAGCCCCAGGTGGCGGCGTTGACGAACAGCGACGGGCTGCGGCCGAGGTGGCGCTGCCAGTCGCCGGGACCGATCTTGTCGCGGATCAGCGCGTCGCGCGTCGCCGCGTCGGGGGTGCGCAGCAGCGCCTCGGCCAGGCACATCAGCGCGACGCCTTCCTGCGACGACAGCGCGAACTCCTGCAGCAGCCCCTGCACCAGGCCGACGCGGCCGCCTTGGCGCGCGCGTTCACGCACGCCGCGCGCCAGGTTGATCGCCAGTGCCCGTGCGCGTGTTGCGGCGGCGTCGGGCAGGCGCGCCGCATCGAGCAGCGCCGGCAGCAACTCGGGCTCGGGCCGTCGCGTCGCCGCCGTGATCGCGGCGCGCAGCGGCGACGCCGTCAGCGGGGCTGTCGGGCAGCGTTCGGTCGAGCCAGGGTCCATCGCGCGTGCCGGCGTTGCGATGCCCGCAGTTTCGCTCACCGCAGCTGTCGCGCAGCGGACGGCTTGACCCTCGACAAGGCGGAGTGCGCACGCGGGAGTAGAGTTCCGGCCATCGTCACGTCGTTGCCGTCGCCTTGCGCCGTTTCGTCGCCTTCCTGCTGATGCTCGGGCTGTCGCTGCAAGTCTCGCTTGCCGCGCCGGCTTCGGTATGGCTGCCGGCGCCCGGGGCACCCGCGCACGAGGCGCTGCACGACGAACCTGCCGGTCACCACGAGGCAGCGCCCGGCGCCCACTGCGACGAGGCCGGGCATGCGGCCACCGCGTCGCACGAGGCCGCCGGCTGCGAACACTGCGCCCTCTGCGGCGCAGGCTGCGCGGCCATCACCGCGCAGCTCGAGCCGACCGCGGCAGCCGGCCTGCGCGCCGTGCGGCTGCCTGCGGCGCCGCCGCGCGGCTGGGCCTCGGTCTCGCCCGAGCCGCTGCAGCGCCCCCCGATCGGCGCCGCCGCCTGACGCGGCAGCGCGGCGGCGGCGCGGTTTCGCGCCGTGCCGGCCTGCGCCGCCCCACGCGCTGCGCGCGGCCTTGCGGTCGCCGCGATCGTCAGCGACGCGGGCCCGCCTCGACTCGCGCGGCCCCGGTCGACAGAAAGGAAACGAAGTGAAGATGAAGCTGCATGCATTCGTGTCCGCGGCACTGCTGGCCGCGGCGCTCTCGCCCGGCGCGTTCGCGCACGACGACGCCACCCTCGACGCTGCTCCGACGCCGCACGGCGGCCAGGTGCGCATGGCGGGCGTTCATCACTACGAGCTCGTCGTCGCGCCGGGCGGCGCGGGCGCGACGCCGGCGCCGGTGGTCGTGTATGTCACCGATCACGCCTCGGCGCCGGTCGCGACAGCCGGCGCGACCGGCAGCGTGACGATCCTCAGCGGCGGCAGGAAGGCCACGATCGCGCTGCAGCCCGACGGCGCCAACCGCATGAAAGGCAGCGGCGCCTACGTCGCGCGGCCCGACATGAAGGCCGTCGTCTCGATCGCGCTGCCGGGCCAGGCGGTGCAGCAGGCGCGCTTCACGCCGCTGGCCGGAAAGCACGCGGCGGCGCGCTGACGGGCGGGCGTTCGCCGACCGGTACGTCGGCAGTGTCGGCTCAGCGCCGCGCGCGGTAGGTGACGAAGTCGTAGCGCACGCCGCCGGCTGTCGCATGGGTCTCGCGCGCGACCTCGACGAAACGCTCGCGCCAGGCCGGGAAATGCGTTTCGGCGCCGGGGAACTCGGCGTCGATCTCGGTCAGCACGAGTTCGTCGGCGCGCGGCAGCGCCAGCGCATACAGCTCGCCGCCGCCGATCACGCACGCGCGCTCGGCATCGGCGACGCGGGCCAGTGCGGCGTCGAGCGAGGGCGCGGCCTCGGCGCCCTCGGCGCGCCAGTGCGGGTTGCGCGTGACGACGATGTTGCGGCGGCCGGGCAGCGGCCGGAAGCGCGGCGGCAGCGAGTCCCAGGTCTTGCGCCCCATCAGCACCGGCGCGCCCATCGTGACGCGGCGAAAGTGCTGCTGGTCGGCGGGCTCCTTCCACAGCAGCGCGTTGCCGCGGCCGATCGCGCGGTCGCGCGCCACGGCGGCGACGAGCACCAGTCGCGTCATCAGACCGCGACCGGCGCCTTGATCGCCGGGTGGCACTGGTAGTCGACCATTTCGAAATCTTCGTAGGCGTAGTCGAAGATCGACGCCGGCCGGCGCTTGATGTTGAGCACCGGGTACGGGTAGGGCGCGCGCTCGAGCTGCGTGCGGACCTGGTCGAAGTGGTTGCTGTAGATGTGGCAGTCGCCGCCGGTCCAGATGAAGTCGCCGACGCCGAGGTCGCACTGCTGCGCCAGCATGTGCGTCAGTAGCGCGTAGCTCGCGATGTTGAACGGCACGCCGAGGAAGATGTCGGCGCTGCGCTGGTAGAGCTGGCACGACAGCCGGCCCTCGGCGACGTAGAACTGGAACAGCGCATGGCAGGGCATCAGCGCCATCTTCGGCAGCTCGGCGACGTTCCACGCGCTGACGATCATGCGGCGCGAATCGGGATTGGTCTTGAGCGTCCTCACGAGCTCGGCGATCTGGTCGACGTGGCCGCCGCCGGGCGTCGGCCACGAGCGCCACTGCACGCCATAGACGGGCCCGAGGTCGCCGTCGGGCCTGGCCCATTCGTCCCAGATCGTGACGCCGCGCTCCTGCAGCCAGCGCGCATTGCCGTCGCCGCGCAGGAACCACAGCAGCTCGAGGATGATCGACTTGAGATGCACCTTCTTCGTCGTGACGAGCGGAAAGCCCTCGTTCAGATTGAAGCGCATCTGGTGGCCGAACACGCTGCGCGTGCCGGTGCCGGTGCGGTCGCTCTTGGCCGCGCCATGCGTGAACACATGGCGCATGAAGTCTTCGTACTGGCTGCGCACCGGACGGATCATCCGTGCATTCTACGGATGACCCCTCCGGTGCGCCGGTCTGCTCCTGGCCTCGGGCTCGCGCAGAACGTGCGGCCTTGCTTGGGGTGGCCCGCGCTTGCTGCGCGGCGAGTATTGCGAGCTGCTCACGGCTGTGTCTGTCGGAGAAGCGCACGCCAAGGTGTTGGTGTTGACTGACGCTGGCGCAATGGAGTGAAGCCCGGCACGCCCCGCCAACCCGATGCTGCTGCCGTAGCGGCCCGCCGACGGCGCGTGCCTGGGCGTGTCGCCCGAGTCCCTGCGCTGGTGCGAGCACAACGAAGTCGGCTTTTCGTGGCAATGCCGACGGCAGTACTTCACGCCGGCACCGATCGAAGCCGGCGCAAGGCGCTTCACAACGTGGCGCTTCGGCGATCATCGCCACGACGTTCGAAACCACGGTCGCCTGTTGTCGCACGTGGTCCCCGGTTCACCCCAGGAGGGAGAGTCGCAATGCTGCTAGACGCAACCAGACGCCGGCTGTTGACCGGCGTGGCACTCGCCGCAACGGCGCTCGCAATGCCCGCGATCGCCGCCGACGACATCGTGGTCGGCCAGATCGGCCCGTGGACCGTGCTTCCGGTGCCCGACGTGCCGCAGCTCAATCTGGGACTGAAGTCCTACTTCGCGCAGGTCAATGCGCGCGGCGGGGTCAACGGCCGCAAGATCTCCCTGTTCGAGCTCGACGATGCTTATTCCGGTGCCGGCTTCGTCAAGCGCTTCAACGAGGCGATGCAGCGCAAGCCGGTCGCGCTGCTGACGCCGCTGGGCTCCGAGGCGCTCAAGCGCATGTTCGACGACAAGCTGCTCGACCAGCACGACGTCGTCGTCCTGAACGCCGTGCCGGGCGCCGAGAGCTTCCGCAACCCGGGCCATCCGCGTCTGTTCCACTTGCGCGCGGGCGACCGTCAGCAGGTCGACAAGATGGTGCTGCACGCGCGCACGCTCGGCATCACGAAGCTGTTCGTGATGTACGAAACGATACCGATGGGTGAGTCGGCGGTGAAGATGGCCAAGGACGCGGTGCAGCGCGTCGGACAGATCGAGATCAGCACGCTGGGCGCCCCACGCCAGCCCGAGCCGATCGCCGAGACGGCGCAGAAGATCGCCAAGGCGGGGACGCAGTGCGTGCTGGTGCTGGGCTCGCCGCGCTTCTCCGTCGACGCGATCGCCCAGTTGCGCAAGGCCGGCGTCTCGCAGTCGATGTTTGCCTTCTCCTACGTACCTTCGCCGCTGGTCTCGAAGGTGGCGGGTGAAGAGGCGGCACGCGGCGTCGGCATCACGCAGACCTTCCCGAACCCGGTGGGCGTCAACACCCAGCTGCAGCGCGACTTCCAGGCGGCGATGAAGGAGTCGGCTCCGCAGGTCGCACCGACGTCCTACACGTCGTTCCACCTCGAGGGCTACGTCACGGCGCGCGTGCTGGTCGAGGCGCTCAGGCGCAGCCCGCAGATCACGCCCGAGCACCTCGCCAGGACGCTGAAGACGATGGGCGAGATCGACCTCGGCGGGTTCCGCGTCAACTTCGCCAAGAGCAACGCCGGCAGCAGCTATGTCGACATCGGCGTGGTCACCATGGCGGGGCGCCTGATGTACTGACCGCGCGGGCACCGCAGTTTCGCGAAGGCGGCCGCGTGCCGCCTTCGTGCATTTCAGGCGCCACCCGGCGGTGCGAAGTCGCCGACGGTCTTGCAAAGACGGCGAGCGCGGGCGTTCAGGACTTCGATGCGTCCTGATCGGCCAAGCCGAACTGCATCGCCGCGAGGCGGGCGTACAGCCCGCCTCGCGCCGACAACGCCGAGTGCGTGCCGATGTCGACGATGCGGCCGGCCTCGATCACGACGATGCGGTCGGCGCGCTGCACCGTGGCGAGGCGGTGCGCGATCACGATCGTCGTGCGGTCCTGCATCGCCGACTCGAGCGCGGCTTGCACCATGCGTTCGCTCTCGGCGTCGAGCGCGCTCGTCGCCTCGTCGAGCAGCAGCAGCGGCGGGTTCAGCAGCATCGCGCGCGCGATGCTGATGCGCTGGCGCTGGCCGCCCGACAGGCGCACGCCGCGCTCGCCGAGGTAGGTGGCATAGCCTTCGGGCAGCGCTTCGATGAAGTCGTGCGCATGCGCCGCCTTCGCCGCCGCGACGACGGCTGCCTCGCTCGCGTCGGGGCGTCCGTAGCGGATGTTGTCGAGCGCGCTGGTCGAGAAGACGACGCTGTCCTGCGGCACCAGGCCGATGCGCGAGCGCAGGTCGGCGAGCGCCGCGTCGCGCACCTCGACGCCGTCGATCGCGACGCGGCCCGTTTGCGCGTCGTAGAAGCGCAGCAGCAGCTGAAACACCGTCGTCTTGCCGGCGCCGCTCGGGCCGACCAGCGCTATCGTCTCGCCGGGGGCGACCTCCAGCGTCACGTCGCGCAGCGCCGGATGCTTCGGCCGCGACGGATAGTGGAACGTCACGTGCCGCAGCGACACCGCCGAGCCGCCCTGTACCGCAGGCAACGCAACGGGCCGCGACGGCTCGCGCACCGGAGAGCGCGTGGCGAGCAGCTCCATCAGCCGCTCCGTCGCGCCGGCGGCGCGCAGCAGGTCGCCGTAGACCTCCGACAGCACGGCGACGCTGCCCACCAGGATGATGACGAAGACGACGGTCTGGCCCAGGTGGCCGGCGCTGATCGTGCCTGCGAGCACCGCCTGCGTGCCCTGGTACAGGCCCCACAGCAGCGCGCCGAACGTCGCCGTGATGATGAAGGCGACGAGCATCGCGCGTACCCGCGTGCGCTTGCGCGCCGTCGCGAACGCCTGCTCCGTTGCATCGGCGAAGCGGCGCGCCTCGCGCCGCTCCTGCACATGACCCTGCACGACGGGGATCGCGTTGAGCACCTCGGCGGCGATCGCGCTCGAGTCGGCGACGCGGTCCTGGCTCGCGCGGCTGAGCTTGCGCACGCGGCGCCCGAAGTAGAGCGACGGCAGCACGACGAGCACCAGGATGCCGAGCACCTGCGTCATCACGCGCGGATTGGTGACGACGAGCATCGCCAGCGCGCCGATGCCCATCACGCTGTTGCGCAGCCCCATCGAGAGGCTCGAGCCGACGACGGTCTGCACCAGCGTCGTGTCGGTCGTCAGGCGGCTGAGCACCTCGCCGGTCTGCGTGTGCTCGAAGAACTCGGGGCTCTGCTCGATCACGTGCGCATAGACGGCGTTGCGCAGGTCGGCCGTAACGCGCTCGCCGATCCAGGTGACCATGTAGAAGCGCGCCGCCGAGAACACGCCGAGCGCCGCGCCGACGCCGAACAGCGCGACGAAGTGCTCGCGCAGCGCCATCACGCGCGCGCCGGGATCGGCGGCGACGAAGCCGGCATCGATCAGCGACTTCAGCGCGAGCGGGAAGACGAGCGTCGTCAGCGCCGCCATCACGAGGAACACCCCGGCCAGCGCGATGCGGCCGCGGTACGGCCGCAGGAAGGGCAGCAGGCCGCCGAGCGCACGCACGCGGCGCGCCGGGTCGGCCGGTGCGTTCGGGTCGGTGAGGGTGTTCGCCGAAGTCGTCGCAGTCATGGCGCAGGAGTGTAGGCATGCGCGAGCGTTGCAGGGCGCGAGCGCGGCGCAGCTATGCTGCCCCGACGATGAGCGACACCCTGATCCTGCTGCCCGGCCTCGTCTCGGACCGCGCCGTCTGGCGGCCGCAGTGCGAGGCGCTGGCGCCGCGCGCGCACTGCCACGTGCCCGACTGGGGCCTGCTCGATTCTCTGGGGGCGATGGCCGAGCACGTGCTGGCGACGGCGCCTGCCGCGCGTTTCGCGCTCGCCGGCCACTCGATGGGCGGCCGCGTCGCCTTCGAGGTGTGGCGCCGTGCGCCCGAACGCGTCGAACGGCTCGCGCTGCTCGACACCTCGTGCCACCCGCGCGCCGCCGGCGCCGCGGGCGAGGCCGAACGCGAGCAGCGCATGCGGCTGCTCGACCTTGCCCGGCGCGACGGCATGCGCGCGCTCGGCCGCGCGTGGCTGCCGGGAATGGTGCACCCGCGTCGCATCGACACGCTGCTGCACGACGAGCTGCTCGCGATGGTCGAGCGAAGTTCGCCCGCGCAGTACGCCGCGCAGGTCGCGGCGCTGCTCGCGCGGCCCGACGCCGAACCGCTGCTCGGCACGATCGGCTGCCCGACGCTGCTGCTGTGCGGTCGCGACGACGCCTGGAGCCCGCCGGCGCGCCACGAGCACATGCATGCGGCGATCGCCGGATCGCGCCTCGTCGTCGTCGACGACTGCGGCCACTTCGCGCCCGTCGAGCAGCCCGATGCCGTGACCTCGGCGCTGGCCGACTGGATGCAGTCCGCGCCCCGGATTTGATCTGCGACAAGGCACCCCTCGGGCCGCGCCGCCATCATCTTCCGGCCTGCGCAGGGCCGCGCAGAGGAGACTCGACGATGGGCGCTATCGACCCACAACCCGTGATACCCGGAACCACGCTGTTCGACAGCACCCAGGCCCGCAAGGGCTATGCACTCAACAAGATGTGCTTCTCGTTCAACGACGCCGCCAACCGCGAAGCGTTCGTCAAGGACGAGGACGCCTACTGCAAGCGCTACGGCCTCAACGAGCAGCAGCGCGCCGCGATCGCCGCGCGCAGCGTGCTCGACCTGATCGCGGCCGGCGGCAACGTGTACTACCTCGCCAAGTTCGCCGGGATCCTCGGCCTGGACGTGCAGGACATCGGTGCGCAGCAGACCGGCATGACGAAGGAAGCATTCATGGCCAAGCTCGTGGCCGCAGGGAGACAGTGACATGGCCAAGATCGTCGGAGCGATCACCACTTCGCACGTGCCGGCCATCGGCCGCGCGATCGCGAAGAACCTGCAGGGCGAGCCGTACTGGAAGCCGTTCTTCGACGGCTACCCGCCGGCGCGCGACTGGCTGGCCCGGGCCCGGCCCGATGTCGTCGTCATGTTCTACAACGACCACGGCCTCAACTTCTTCCTCGACAAGATGCCGACGTTCGCCGTCGGTGCCGCGCCGCAGTACAACAATGCCGACGAAGGCTGGGGCATCCCGACGCTGCCGCCGTTCAACGGCAACCTCGACCTGTCGTGGCACGTCATCAACGAGCTGGTCGCGAAGGACTTCGACATCGTCACCTGCCAGGAGATGCTCGTCGATCACGCCGTCACGCTGCCGCTCAAGCTGCTGTGGCCGGGCGAGGGCCAGTGCCCCGTCACGCTGGTGCCGGTGTGCATCAACACGGTCCAGTACCCGCTGCCTTCGGCGCGCCGCTGCTACGCGCTCGGCCAGGCCGTCGGCAAGGCGATCGAATCGTGGAACTCCGACGCGCGCGTGCTCGTGATGGGCACCGGCGGCCTGTCGCATCAGCTCGACGGCGAGCGCGCGGGCTTCATCAACAAGGAGTTCGACCAGCAGTTCATGCGCAGCCTGATCGACGACCCGTCGTGGACCACGAAGTACACGACCGCCGAGCTGGTCGAGAAGACGGGCACACAGGGCATCGAGTTGCTGATGTGGCTGGCCGCGCGCGCGGCGGTGCCGGGCGGCGTGCGCCAGGTGCATTCGAACTACCACATCCCGATCTCGAACACGGCGGCCGGGCTGATGGTGATGGAGCCGACCGCCGGCGCCGCGCAGCGCGCAGCGCAGCCGGCCTAGGGTCGACACCCGCTCGCCGGGTACGGCGAGCGACCCTCCGCGAGGGTCGAGGGCCTTGCCTGGGGCGGCCCGGCGCGGCGGGCCGGGAGAACGGCACGCGGGGCGCTGCTACAGCCGCAGCGCCGCCGCGTACCCCGTCATCTCGAGATAGCCGCGGCCGACGGCGCGGCCATCGGCCGCGTCGACGAGTTCCGACAACCCTTCCCAGTAGAACGCGCCGGTGCTGGCGCGGCTGTCGAGTTCCTGCGCGTCGAACAGCGCGCGCAGCACGTGCCGGCCGGCCGGCGTCTCGATCGTCCACTCGACGGGGTAGCTCGCCTGCGACACCGGGCTCGCCCAGCGCCGCCCGGGCATGAAGCGCACCTCGTCGGCGCCGAAGCTGCGTTGCGTGCCGTCCGGCGCGCGCCGACTGCCGCCGGCCCACAGCGTGCTGCCGTCGCGCTGACGCAGGCGGAACGCCGTCAGCGCGCCGCCGTCGTGCAGATTGATGCCGATCCAGTCCCAGCCCACCGCCTCGGGCGCGAGCAGGGCGTCGCTCCATTCGTGGTCGAGCCAGGCCGTGCCGCTCACGGCATGCTCGGCGCCGCCCAGCGCCAGCGTGCCGCGCGCCGCGAGCTGCGGGCGGCTGTAGTAGCGGCTGGCCTGGGCGGCGTCGGGGCCTTTGCGCGACCAGCCGGCGTCGCCCTGCAGCAGCGGCGGCGCGTCGGCGGCGAGCGCGAGGTCGAGCGCGTAGCCGGCGGCGTCGCTGCTCAGGCGCGCGCGATAGGTGTCGCCGTCTTCGCGGCGCAGCGACCAGTCGCGCAGCCGCACATCGGTGTCGCCCTCGCGCGCCTCGGCGACGCCGAAGCCGGCGCGCGCGACGCGCTGGTCGTGGAGCAGCCGGCGCCCGCCGACGTCCGACAGCGCGGCATGCGCGAACACGAGCTGCGTCGCGGCGAAGCGGCTCGGGTGCGCCGGAGGCACGTCGGTGCGCGAGCGGAAGAAGGTGAGCTGGAAGCCCCACAGCCGCGAGCCGGCCTCGAGCGCACCCGTCACGTACCACCATTCGAGGCGCGCGTCGGGGTGTGCGCCGTAGTCGCGCGGGAACGCGAGGGCGCGGCGCTCGAGCGCGTGGAGCGGCCAAGCCGGCGCCGCCAGCAGGGCCGCTGCGCCGAGCAGGCCGCGCCTGCGCATCAATCGTCCTCCTTCGCCGCGAGCGCGAGATCTCGCGGCGCGGCGTGCTGCGTCGCGAGCGCGGCGGTCGCCGTGCCGGCGGCGACGACGGCGCCGGCGAGCGCGGCCAGACGCGCCCACGGCAGCAGCAGCTCCATCGTCCAGTGGAAACTCTGCGGGTTGACGACGTGCACCAGCACGACGGCGACCGCGATGCCGAGCGCGACGCCGAGCAGCGCGCCCGCCGCCGACCACAGCGCGCCCTCGGCGGCGACGACGCCGAGCAGCTCGCGCCGCGTGAGCCCCAGATGTGCGAGCAGCGCGAATTCGCGGCGGCGCGCCAGCACCTGGGTCGAGAAACTCGCCGCGACGCCGACCAGCCCGATGCCGATCGCCACCGCTTGCAGCGCATAGGTGACGGCGAAGCTGCGGTCGAAGATGCGCAGCGACACGGCGCGCAGCTCGCCCGGCGTCGCGAAGTCGATCAGCGCCGGAGCGCCCGACGCGACGCGGATCTTCGCCTGCACGGCGGCGGCGTCGGTGCCGGGCTCGAGCCACAGCGCGACGTCGTTGACGCGCCGGTCGCCGCTCAGGCGTCGGAAGTCGGCCAGCGCGATCGCGATCGAGCCGTGCTGACGCGCATAGTCGCGCCACACGCCGCGCACCCGCGCGTCGATGCGCGTTCCGTCGGGCAGCGGCAGCGCGAGGTCGCTGCCGGCGCGCGCGCCGTAGAGCCGCGCCGTCGCCTCGCTGGCCCACACCGACACGCGCCCGGGTGCGGCGGGCGCCACGTCGCCGACCAGCGGCAGGCGCTCGCCGGCGGCGCCGGTTTCGCGCGCGAGCAGCACGACGTCGGGCCGCGCCGCATCGAGCTGCAACGGCACGGCGCGTTGCGCCTCGGCACGCGCCACGCCGTCGATGCGGCCGATCGCGTCGACCAGCGCCGGCGGCAGGAAGGCGGCGTCGCCGGCCGCGCTGCTCGCGGCAGTCCGCAGATACAGCTCGGCCGGCAGCACGGCGTCGAGCCAGCGCGTCACGGCGTCGCGAAAGCTCGCCACCATCACCGTCAGCGCGACGGCGAGGGCGAGGCTTGCGACGACGCCGGCCATCGCGACAGTCGCGGTGTCGCGCCGGTCGCGCGCACGTTCGACGGCCAGCAGCGCCAGCGCGCTGCGCGGCGCGACGACGCCGAGCAGCGCCTGCACCGCCCACGGCACGCAGGCGATGCCGCCGACCAGCAGGCATGCGACTGACGCATACGCCGCGAGCGGCACCCCGCCCACCGCCGGCGCGAATGCGAGCAGCCCGCCGGCGACCAGCAGCACCGGGCCCCAGCCGCGGTGCAGCGTCGCATGCGCCGCGCCGAGGCCCTTGAGCGCTTGCGCCGGCGCGAGGCGCGCTGCGGCGCGCGCCGGAATCCAGCCTGCGACGAGCGCTGCGACGATGCCCGCGGCCGCATAGCCGAGCGCCGCGCCGGCGTCGAACCGAAGCGCCGGCGCGAGGCTGCGGAAGTAACCGCCGCCGAGGTCGCCGCCGAGGCGCTGCAGAGCCTGGCCGGCGATCAGCGTGCCGGCGGCGATGCCGAGCGCGCCGCCCGCCGCGCCGATCAGTGCCGCTTCGGCGAGCACCAGCGCGAGGCGCTCGCGCGCCGCGAGGCCGAGCACGCCGAGCAGCGCGAACTGCGGCTGGCGCTGCGCCACCGACAACGCCAGCACCGAATAGACGAGGAAGGCGCCGGTGAAGAGGGCGACCAGCGCCAGCACGCCGAGGTTGACGCGATAGGCGCGCGACAGGTTCGACACGCGCAGCGCCGCCTCGTCGGGCGCGGCGGCGCGCACGCCGGGCGGCAGCTCGAACTCGCGCAGCGCCGCTTCGCGGTCGGCGCCGGGTGCGAGGCGCACGTCGATGCGGCCGAGCCGGCCGAGCCAGCCGAAGTGCTGCTGCACGCCGGCGATGTCGATCACGGCCAGCGCCGGCCCGTCGGCGGCGACGCTGCCGCGCAGCGCGAAGCCGACCGTTGCCAGTCCGCTCTGCACGCGCAGCGTGCCGGTATCGCCGAAGGCGCGGCGCGCGGCCTCGTTGACGAACGCCGCCTGCGGGTCGAGCGCCGCGCTGCGCGTCGCGCCGGGCGCGCCGCGCGGCAGCAGTGCCGGCGTCAATGCCGCGGCGGCGAAGGCGTCGATGCCGACGACACGCAGCGCGACGCGCCGGCCGCCGGCGTCGAGCGCATAGGTGTCGATCTCGATGACGGGGCTGGCCTGCGCGACGAGCGGATGCGTCGCGACGCGTGCGTACAGCGCCTCGTCGAACCCGCCGCGTTGCGCGCGCAGCTCGAAGTCGGGCTGGCCGTCGACGGCGCGCACTGCGGCGCCGAACTCGGCCAGCGCCGACGCGTGGATCAGATGCACCGACCAGGCCAGCGCGACGCCGAGCGCGACGGCGACGAGCGCCATCGCCTGGCGCAGCGGGTGGCGGCGCAGCTCGGGCCAGGTCAGCGTGCGCAGCAGTGCGAACATCGTGCGCCGATTGTGGCGCGCGATGGGGGTGGAACCCCGAGGAGCGTCAGGCTTCTTCGCTGTTGCCGCGCCGGCGCCAGAACAGCGCGCCGATCGCGAGCAGCGACGCCGCCATCAGCGCGTAGAACTCGCGGTCCGCCGAGGCCGGCTGCGCCGTCGGCTGCGGCGGGGCCTTGCGCTGCGCCGCCGCGGCGTCGGCGCTCGGCGTGGTGCCGGCGATGACGGTGTCGGCGGGCGAACTCTGCGTCGCGGCGTCGGTGGGTGCGGCCGTGGCCGAGGCGGCCAGCGCGATGGCCAGAGCGGCGAGGACTGCGGTGCGTTTCATCGTGTGGAGGCGAGGCGGGTCGGGAGCGGTGCGCAGGCGGCTGCACACCGTGGCGCCACTCTAGGCAGACCGCGCGCCGCGCGCGCTCCCGCGACCGTGGGACGCACCCTCGCACGTGGGGCGGGTGCTTGCGCTTCTCAGGCGCTTGTGCTGGCGTCGTCGACGATGCCGTCGGCGGTGAGGTGCAGCACTCGGTCGGCGCGTTGCGCGGCGACGCGGGAGTGCGTCGCGAGCAGGCAGGCCGCGCCGCCGGCGCGCGCCTGCGCGACGAGCAGGTCCAGCACGCGCGCCGCCGTCTTCGGGTCGAGGTTGCCGGTCGGCTCGTCGGCGAGCACGAGGCGCGGGCCGTGCACCAGCGCGCGCGCGATGGCGACGCGTTGCAGCTGGCCGCCCGACAGCGTGCGCGGCATGCGCGCGCCGAGCCCGCCGAGGCCCACGGCGTCGAGCATCGCCGCGACGCGCGCGTCGTCGGGCCGGCGCTGCAGCAGCAGCGGCAGCGCCACGTTGTTCGCGACCGAAAGGTGCGGCAGCACGTGGAAGGCCTGGAACACGAAGCCGAGGCGCTCGCGGCGCAGCAGCGCCTGCGCACGCTCGTCGAGCGCATCGATCGCGACACCGTCGAGCTGCACCGTGCCGGCGTCGATGCGGTCGAGCCCGGCGATGCAGTTGAGCAGCGTCGACTTGCCGACGCCCGACTCGCCGAGCAGCGCGACGACTTCGCCGGCCGCCACGTCGAGGTCGACGCCGCGGAACACGGGCGTTTCGCCGTAGCGCTTGGCGAGGCCGCGGACTTCGAGCAATGCCGCCATCGCATCAGCCTGCGCGTACGAGCGCGGCCGCCACGGCCTGCGTCGTGGCATCTGCGTCGTCGCAGGCGATCACGCGGCGCTCCGGCATGCCGCGCAGCCAGGTGAGCTGGCGCTTGGCGAGCTGGCGCGTCGCCGCGATGGCGCGCTCGGGCAGGTCGTCGAGGCGGCCGCTGTCGAGGGCTTCCCAGGCCTGGCGGTAGCCGACCGAGCGCATCGACGGCAAGCGCGCATGCAGGTCGCCGCGTGCGCGCAAGGCGCGCACTTCGTCGACGAAGCCGGCGTCGAGCATGCGGCCAAAGCGCTCGGCGATGCGCGCGTGCAGCCAGCCGCGGTCGCGCGGCTCGAGCGACAGCAGCGGCAGCGGCCAGGGCTCGCGCGCATCTGCGCCGGCGCCGCGCTGCCAGTCCGAGATCGGCCGGCCGCTGGCGCGCCACACTTCCAGTGCACGCTGGATGCGCTGCGTGTCGCCGGGCGGCACGCGCGCCGCCGTCGCCGGGTCGACGCGGCGCAGTTCGTCGTGCAGTGCAGCCCAGCCGTCGCGCGCAGCCTCGGCGTCGATCGCGGCGCGCAGGGCCGGGTCGGCCGCCGGCATCGCATCGAGCCCTTCGATGAGCGCCTTGAAATAGAGCATCGTGCCGCCGACCAGCAGCGCGACGCGGCCGCGCGCCGCGATCTCGCCGACGAGGCGGCGCGCGTCGGCGACGAACTCTGCCGCGGACCAGGGCTCGGCCGGGTCGCGGATGTCGATCAGGTGGTGCGGCACGAGTGCGCGCTCGTCGGCGCTCGGCTTGGCCGTGCCGATGTCCATGCCGCGATAGACGAGGGCCGAATCGACGCTGACGATCTCCACCGGCAGCTCGCGTGCGATGGCCATGGCCGCCGCGCTCTTGCCGGCCGCCGTCGGCCCGGCCAGACCGATTGCCTGTTGCCTCATGTGCTGCCCGCCGCGCGCCGCACTTCGCCATGGCGCTCCACCAGCGTCCACGCGATCGCCGCGACGGCGACGCCGCAGGCGCCGATCGTCAGCGTCAGCGGGTAGACCGTGCCGTCGAAGCTGTGGCCGAGCCACAGGCCGATCGCGAACGCCGCCGCCATCATCGCGAAGCCCGACAGCGACGCCGCCGTGCCTGCCTTCTCGGGGAACGGCCCGATCGCACCGGCCTGGCTGCACGGCTGGTGGATGCCGTGGCCGAGCACGAACAGCCAGTTCGGCAGCATGATCGCCCACACGTCGTGCCAGCCGGTCAACGACAGCGCTGCCATCGTCGTGCCACCGGCCAGCGAGAACGCCGCGCCGATGCGCACCGCGACGCGCAGCCCGTGGCGGCCGAGCAGGCGTCGGCACAGCAGAGTGCCCAGCAGGTAGGCGAACGCCTGCGACGATGCGAAGGCGCCGTAGGCGGCGCGGCTGATGCCCAGCGTGTCGATGAAGACGAACGACGAACTGGCGAGGAAGACAAAGAGTCCGCTGTAGCTCGCCGCGCCGAGCAGCGCGAAGGCGCCGAAGGTCGGGTCGCGCACGATCTGCCACCAGTTGCGGAGCAGCGTCGCGACGTGCGTCGCGCGCGGGTCGCGCTGCGGCACGGTCTCTTCGAAGGTGCGCGTGACGAAGGCCAGCGTGACGGCGCCGAACAGGCCCAGCACCAGCATCACGGCGTGCCAGTCGAGCGCCGTGACGACCGTGGCACCGACCAGCGGGCCGACGACGGCGATTGCGCCGAGCCCCGTCAGCGCGCGCGACATCACGCGCGCGCCGTCGAGCGGCTCGTAGAGGTCGCGGATGATCGAGCGCGCCGTCGTCACGACGGCGGCGAGCGCCAGGCCCTGCAGGGCGCGCCAGGCGATCAGCCAGCCGATCGACGGCGCCGTCGCCGCCAGCAGGCTGGCGACGACGTAGCAGCCGAGTCCGCCGAGCAGCATCGGGCGACGGCCCCAGCGATCGGAGAGCGGGCCGGCGGCGAGCTGGCCGACGCCGAAGGCGAGGATCAGCGCCGACAGCGTGAACTGCGCGGCCGCGAGCGTCGCGCCGAGCGAGCGCGCGATCGTCGGAAGCGCCGGCAGGTAGAGGTCGGTGGAGACGGGCTGCACCCCCATCAGCAGCGTCAGGGTCAGCACCACGGTGCGCGGCGCCATGCGCGAGTGCGCGGCCATCGGGATCGTCATGGGCGCCGAGCCTAGCAGGCCGCACCTTGGCGCCGCGCCGGCGGCGGCACGGGCGGGCGCGGCGCTTGCTCCCGTCGGCTTGTTGCACCTGCTGACAGTACGGCGCCCTGCGGCGCTACGATGCCGACTGTTCCACCACGCACAACCGCCACCGGAGGCCACCATGAAGAAGACGTCCCGCCTCGTCGCCACGTTCGTCGCCGCCAGCGTCGCCTACGCGGGCATGTTGCATACCGCGCAGGCCGCGCTGATCGGCACGGCCGAAGTCGCCACCGCTGAACGCGTGCCCGGCGTCGGCGACGCGCGCGCCCAGGTGCTCTCGACTCTGGCGCGCGCCGACGTGGCGCGCGCACTGGCCGAGCGCGGCGTCGATCCGGCGCAGGTACGCGCGCGCGTCGACGCGTTGAGCGACGCCGAGGTGGCGCAGCTGCAGCAGACGATCGATAGCGCGCCGGCAGGCGCGAGCGACGTGCTCGGCGTCATCGTCTTCATCTTCGTGCTGCTGCTCATCACCGACATCCTCGGCCTGACGAAGATCTTCCCGTTCACGCGCTCGGTGCGCTGACGCCGGTGCCGTCGCGCGCGCGACGGCGCGTCGCGCTCGCCGTTCTGGCCGCGCCGCTGGCCGGCTGCGCGGTCTGGCGCGATCCGCCGCAGACGGCGGCGCTCGTCGGCCGTGCACCCGCCGGCCTGCCGCGCCGCGTCGAACTCGACGCGACGCCGTTCTTCGCGCAGACCGAGTACCACTGCGGCCCCGCCGCGCTGGCCGGCGCCCTCGGCGCGGCCGGGCTGGCTGCGCAACCCGAGACGCTGGCGGCGCAGGTCTTCCTGCCGGCGCGCCAGGGCACGCTGCAGAGCGAGATGCTCGCCGGCGCGCGCCGCCACGGCGCCGTCGCCGCGCTGCTGCCGGGCGAACTCGAAGCGCTGCTGCGCGAAGTCGCCGCCGGCCACCCCGTCGTCGTGCTGCAGAACCTGGCGCTCCCGGTCGTGCCGCGCTGGCATTACGCCGTGCTCGTCGGCTACGACCTCGATGCCGGCGAGGTCGTATTGCGCTCGGGCACGACGCGGCGCGCGACGCTCTCGCTGCGCACCTTCGAGCACACCTGGGCGCGCGCCGGCCACTGGGCCTTCGTCGCGCTCGTGCCCGGACGTCTGCCTGCGACGGCCGGCGAGGCGAGCATGACGCAGGCGCTCGTCGCGTTCGAGCGCGTGGCAGCACCGGCGGCCGGGCTGCGCGGCTACGAGACGGCGCTCGCGCGCTGGCCGGCGAGCCTGACGCTGGCCGTCGGCGTCGGCAACACGCTACACGCCGCCGGCCGGCCGCGCGCCGCGCTCGATCACTTCGAGCGCACGGCGCGTCGCCATGCGAGCGCCGCGGCGTGGATCAACGCAGGCACGATCGCGCTCGAACTCGGCCAGCGGCGGCGTGCGCGCGATGCCGCGGCGCGCGCACTCGCGATCGGCGGCGAGTGGAACGATGCGGCGCGTGCCCTGATGCAGCGCATCGACGTCCGCCCCCGACCCGACTGAACCGACCGCCGCGAACTGCGGCGGCGGGCGGCGCGTTCAGAACCGCTCGAACGGCCCCAGGTAGCGCCACTGCCCCGGCGGCAGCGCGCCGAGCGCGATGCGGCCGATGCGCACGCGCTGCAGCGCCGTGACGTGCAGGCCGACCAGCTCGCACATGCGGCGGATCTGGCGCTTGCGGCCTTCGCGCAGCACGATGCGCAACTGCGCCTCGCTCTGCCACGACACCTTGGCCGGCTGCAGCGCGACGCCGTCGAGCTCGAGGCCGTGGCGCAGCCGCTCGAGCGCGGCGGGCGGCAGCACTTCCATCGGCGCGCCGGCCGCGGCCAGCGCGGCATCGATGCAGCGCACGCGCACGAGGTATTCCTTCTCGATCGTCGAGTCGTCGCCGATCAGTTGCCGCGCGATGCGACCGTCCTGCGTCAGCACGAGCAGGCCGCTCGAATCGAGGTCGAGCCGGCCCGCCGGCGCGAGG
>Ga0138256_10002455_pt1 | contig 19840 bp, 16 predicted proteins | sample KNB2016incub_MG_FD_105486 | JGI IMG/M metagenome (GOLD analysis project Ga0138256, IMG submission 105486) | Active sludge microbial communities from wastewater in Klosterneuburg, Austria - KNB2014incub_MG | ecosystem: Engineered > WWTP > Activated sludge > Unclassified | place: Austria... | reverse complement strand
CAGTGCTCAGAATTTGTGATGACGATCGTGGACGTATCGGCGTCGCCGAGAAGAAGGTCACGAAATCTAGACGGGATCGCAATGCGCCCTTTGTCGTCGATGTTGTGTTCAAACCTTCCGCGAAACATGTGTGACCGTCCCTTAGAGCCTGTTTGCGTACATAGAAACACTTACAGCCCGTTTATCGGGTGCGATGACCACCGAGCCACACCGGATCGGATGCCGGCGCCAACTTCTCCCACAATTTCCCACTGGATACTTTAAGAATAGCGAACTGGCATCTCAAGTGCAAGCCAGGCAAGAATTTCCGCTCGGGGAGGGGTGAGAAATCACAAGGCCGACAATAAGTTTTTTGCGATCTTCATCCGATCTTAAAAGGTTGGGATCCAACCGCCGAGGGTATTGGCTCGGACCGAAGGGGCGCGGCGCTCGGCAGTTGCTAAAGAGAGCGCGACGGCAGCAGAAAATGGGATAACCATCAGGTAGCTGGGCCAACCTGTGAGGAAGGCCAGCGCGAACAATGTTGGAAGGCATAGCAACGGCAGTGTCATGTGTCGGGTGAAGCCTGCAGCAACGCTGAGCCAGCCGACGCACATGAGGACCAGTCCAGCCAGGGCAACCGCTGGAGAAATGCCGACTCCGAGAGTTAATTTCATCCATTTTGCGAACGCATAAATTTTTAAGATTGTCACAATGATTACCACCATCGAGCCCACACTAAGCGTCATGGAAATGATCTCCCGCAACTTAATCGCTGCCGGGTCAAGTCCTCCAGAAGCAATCCAGGGCATGCGGTCATTCAATACGGCGATGATCATTGCCGATCCAATCATAAGTAACATACTCAGTGACGCCCCTTCGGCCTCGCCAAACAGTAACCTTTGCGTACAGTAAAGAACGGTCGCTAACGCCAAGACGTTTCCCACGCGGGTCAGAAACATCGGTCCGACGAGAAAAAGGACGACAATTTCCGGAATGGAAAGAAATCCGCTGAGGTTGAGGATGTTACCGCCGAAGTTACCGCCAACAATGAGGTTTGATCCCAGAATTGTCAGATAAATAATGGAAGCCAGCACCGGGAGCCATCGCGACCAGATGGAAACCCCAATGTAAAAAATTTTTTTCAGCGCCAAGGTCATTGACGTGACCATAGATATCACGGCGATAGCCAGGAACACTAAGAGTACAGCTACAATCATAGAATTCATCGGCAGTTACCTCGTCCAGTTCAGCTATGGTCCTTTTAGCAATCGATGTTCCGCGGGGCCAATAACGACAACACCCTAATATTATTTATGTAATTGCCGCCCAGACAGATGAGAGGTTGTATATCGCCTGTACAGCCGTACACCCTTAACACACCGGCAAACCCCTTCAAGACCATAGGTTTTTTACCTGTACAACAGCTTAGACACCTTGATGAAGAGGCATTTTGAGCCTTGTGTCGCGTGAAATTCCTGCCCGTTGCGGGTTTCACGAAAGTGGTTTGTAATTTCTAAAGGGGATCCGGTTTGCGCCGAAAGCGTAGACGGGTCAATTTTGTTTTTTAACTTTTTTGGAGGATGAATTGATGAGGTTCAGAGTGGGACGCCACCTTGGTGTGGCAGCGCTCTACCTTCTCGCTCATCTGGGGCTGGGGGCTTGTAGCTCGCAGCAACAGGGAGAAGAGGATGTAGAAGCGTCAGAGCAGGGAGGTCAGGGCGAGCAGGGCCAGGAGGAGGGCCAGGCGCAGGCCGAAAATGGCGGTAACGAAATCAACAATGGTGAAGAAACCGCAGAAGAAGGGGCTCAGGGCGAAGAAGCTACTGAGCAAGGAGCACAGGGCGAGGAAGTCGCTAACCAAGGTGATGGTGGATCTAACGAAAGCGATCTCCAGGAGATCATCTCCGACATGAACGGCCAACCAGCAGCTGAAGGCGGCAACGCAACTTTGGCAAACAACCAACAACCAGCCGCAAATCAGGCGGCTCCCATGAACCAGGCTGCACCAGCCGGCAACCAAGCAATCGTGTCTGATGCGACCACCGCAGCACCAGCTGCAACAACCCCCGCAGTAGCAGGTCCTTCAGCAGGTCCGGCACTACCGGAAATGGGCGCTAAGATGCCTTACATCGTTCAGCGTGGCGACACGTTGGCAAAAATCGCAACAAAGGTTTATGGAAGCAACGACAAGTGGAAAGAAATCTCCTCTTTGTCAGGTCTTGCAAACCCCAGCCGTATCTACCCCGGTGATGTCGTTTATTACACCCTTGATGAAAAGAGCCAGGCTTTCGCGACGGCATATGAGTCCGTTCAACGCGGATCTACTCAGGTTCAGCAAGGAGACACGCTGGCAACTATCGCAAAGCGTGTTTATGGCTCGTCCAGCTCATGGAAAGCGATCTGGCGCCAGAACGACACCATCAACAACCCAGACAAACTTGATCCGGGTATGACCGTTTATTACATTCAGTCCGGCGCACTGTCCGCCGCAGTTAAGAAGGTTCGTTCCCAGCTGCACAACGTAGCTCAGAACATCCAGAAGACTCTTGATACAACGGCTAATGCGACGATTTCCGTCGAGAATCATAATGTTTTTTCAACTGTTTCAATGAACGTACTTGCAAGCAACCTGTTCGCAACTGTTAACGTAAGCGTTTTAGGCTAGGGCCTTTAACGCGGGGCAAAAAGACCCCGCACGACCAAAGATAGACCAACTGATTGAAGGTACGGTCTTTGGAAGATCCCAGTAAGAGGAACCGGAAAGCAAACTGTGAACGGTTCGGGATCAAGAATGGGAGCCAGGTGTTTTCGTGAAATCTGCCATCTCGGGAATCTAGCGGCAGACCGTAGGTATAAGAAGCGTGATTACTTACAGTCCACAGCAGAGATTACCGCGTAGAAAGTCAAACGCTCCAGCAGATATCGTGAAACCAGCGGCTACCGTTTCCACCTCTTACAAACGCAATGAAACCGGGAGCATCGGCGATTTGCATATGCAGTGTGCCTATGCAGTGTGAATAGGCAAATTACTTAAGTGACAATGTTTACAATGACCCTTTGACCGCTTCCATCGAACCCCACCACAGCGTTTTCAATCTTCTCTCCAGCCGCAACGTTCACCCCCTGAAGCAGCAGCGCATTCTTAATTTGAGTACCTGCTCCAATCGTATGGTCCCCCGATAGAATGACGTTGGGCCCGATATCTGCATCCTCTGCCAAAACACATCGCGGACCGACAAACACAGAGCCGGAAAAGGTGAACTTTTCATTTCTGTATTTATAAACCTCTCTGATTCCGGTTTTTTCTGAATCAAACCCCAGCTTCATGAGATCCATGTGGGCGTCCCATGCGTTTTGGGGGGTTTCGATTCCATGCCAAAATCCATGGTGAACAGCACAGCCGACAGGAAGTCCGCGCGTAAACGCTTGCTGATAGGCTTCAAGTACATCGGAAGTTCCCGACTGTGGCAGAAGGTTCAAAAAGGCGTCTGTTAAGATGTGGAGGCAAGCGAATCCATGTGCTGTAGCGCCAGGGATTTCTGGAGGTGTTTTGCTGATCGCCACCACTCGGTCTGCGATTCGATAGACGGCAGCGTCCCGGCTCAGGGGTTTGGGCAAAAGCAGCATGGTCGCTATATTTTTGTTTTTTCTATGCACGTTACAAAGTGCGGCAACGTCGACATCGCTGGCGATGTCACCGTTGTAAACCAGGAGGTCAGCACCCGATCGCCATGATTTCAGGGGGACAAACGCTCCACCGCGACCCAGAATGTCGGGAAGCTCAATGGAGAGCCGGATGTCACGGCCAAGGGGAGACTTTTTCAGTGCCTCTTCGATTTTGTGAAAGTGATGATGGGCGTTTGCTGAGATGTTCGTGATCCCGGCTTCTCTGAGGCGAAACAACCCCAACTCCAGAAGCGAGATCCCGAAAAATGGAAAGAGCGGCTTTGGGTTTAAGTCGGTGAAGGGTTTGAGGCGGGTGCCAAATCCGGCAGCGAGCACCATACCCTTGATGCCAACGATGTCAGCCATTGATGTAAACCATCGATGTCAGCCCTGTTGAACGAGTCCGTTAGAAATTTTGTTGAACTTTCTCCCGCAGGCGCTGCAAAAGCGTGCGCGACAGAAAGGGCCAGCGGTCGTCACCTACATCCTGATCGACGAGGGTTGCCACGGCAGGAACCACATATTTAAGGTAGTCCCCCCGATTTTTATCGAGGGTTAAAAATCCAAAGCTGCCAATTGCCTTGAGCTGGCGCTGGAGAAGCATCGGCTTCCATTCCTCGCGCACTAGGGTTGTCAGGCTTTTCCCATGGTCGCGCTCAAAAACAGCCAAGGCGTTTTCCAGGAGCCGTATCCTCTGTGAGGCACTGAAGGGAACGTATGAATCGAAGCATAACGAGACCAAATCGTAAGAGGGCGGCCCAAGGCGCGCGTCCTGAAAATCCAGTAGCGCTAACTTTCCTTCGTGCACCATGACATTGCGGGAGTGGAAATCCCGGTGAACAAAGAAACGCGAACGTGCGGCGAGGAAGGCCGATAGAGCTGCAATATCTTTCTGCAGCAGGCCTTCTTCCTGAGCCGAAAGCTCAAATCCGGCGACTGGGACACCGTACTTATGCATGAAGAAATTCAACTCCCAGACAAATCGCTCTTCATCGAACTGCCGCTGACACCAGACGGACTCTGGATTTTGGGGTATCGCCAAAAACCGCGAGAGAATCTCCATACAGCCCTGGTAAAGCTTGAAAACAGGATCCCAGTCCTTCAATGCTGCGTAACCGAATACTTGCCCCTCTAGCATGCGGTCGCCGTAATCTTCAATGATAAGAGCCGCATGGTCAGGGAGTTGGGCCGCAACCCGCGGAACCGGAATTCGATAGTGGTCGAGGATTTCGGCGATCCGAATCCAGTCATAACCACCCTTTTTAAGGGCTTCTGCATCAGATCCGGAAAGCTGCATCAGGACTTGGGTGTTTTTCAAATCAGAAGACGAGATCCGATAATAGCAGCGGTCTGATCCGTCTCCAGCCAGCCAGTCGATGGTCAGTGTGTTGATTTTGAGGGCAGCACAAATCGTTTCCAGAGGTGGCGGCGGAAGAGCGTTTGCTCCTCGAGGCTGCGCCGGACCTTTGGCGGTGACCGGGGGAGTCGGCGACATATTTTGGCTGTTTCCTTTCATGGGACCTTCTCTTGCATCTTCTCATGTAAGGTTCTCATACGACGATAAATTCTAACTCTGGTCCGAGATTGATACATAGGTTTTCGCCAGTCATCTCGTATAATTCACCATCAAGGGTATACGATCGGGCCGTTTGGGAATGTATGTTCATCTTTTCGGCCAAAAAACTTGGCTTTTCGCCGGCGTCACCTATGTCGGTGGGAGTGATAAGACCCGGCAACCGCCACGGGAGATTGTCCGCAGGAATATTATAGCTAATGACCTGAAAGTATTCGGGTTTACCCCTCATGCCCTTAAATACCCGCGGACCCAACGGCATTCGTTCCACGGTTGAGCACATGACGGCGACACCACTCGCGACTCTTGGCTCGCCGCTGTCTGCAGTGAGTGTTTGCTCGTAGTTTTGAATAACTTCGTCGTAAACTTGCCGATTGAAGAAAAAAGCGAAGACCAGGCGAAGCAAGAGAAGCAGGGATCCGATGGGGCCGGTTTTATTTTCATAAAAGGTCTTCAGGAAGCTGGCAACCACCCCATTTCCAAAGAGAAATCCATAGTTACCCTCGATTTCCAAAGTGCGGAACTTCCTTGTTTTTAACTTTTGACTGCTACTGTGTCGCTCGACCAGACGATACAAAACCATCTCCGGGGACCCTTTTATTCCAAGGTTCGTCGCCAGCATGTTGATTGTACCGCCGCGCAAAATTGCCACGACCGGTAGGGGCTTCGCACCGTATTCGCGGATAAAGGCAGTCAAAGTGCGCGAAATGGTTCCGTCACCTCCGTTAATGGCGAGGATTCCAATGTCTTTTTCTTTGAATTCGCGCGCAACTGTGGAGAGTTGCTCCAACGTGTTGGTCACGGCCAGCTGGCCGCGTTCACCGAGGATATAGCCAAGCAGCTCCTGCCGGCCTGGATTTCGTTTATTTAACTTGGAATGCGGATTTGCTATAATCCCAATTCCTGACATAGCGGCTTCCCTCAAAAAGAGCGCTCATTGACCACAAAGACGCCAACGCATTCAAACTTACCGGCACGAGTCACTAGCAATAAGCTACCGTCGACCTTATCGCCTCTGCAGCTTTACCTGCACGAGATATCGAAATATCCACTTCTCGAACCCGAAGAAGAATACAACCTCGCGGTTCAGCATTTCGAAAGTGGCGATCGCCAGGCTGCCCACAGATTAATCACTTCAAACTTGCGGCTTGTTGTAAAAATAGCAAACGACTTCAATAAAGCCCAAGCGAATCTTTTGGATCTCATTCAGGAAGGAAACTACGGCCTCATGCAGGCCGTAAAGAAGTACAACCCCTATAAAGGTGTAAAGCTGTCAAGTTACGCCGCCTGGTGGATCCGGGCCTTTATCCTGAAGCACATTATGGATAACAAGAGCCAAGTGAGGATAGGCACCACGGCGGCGCAGCGAAAACTGTTTTTTAACCTCAAACGGGAGGCAGAGAAACTCCTCGCCGAATATGACCGGGTCGATCCAAAGCTTATTGCAGAGAATCTTAGTGTAAACGAGCAGGACGTGATCGACATGCAAATGCGTCTTTCCGCTCCGGACGTTTCCCTCAACGCCCCGATTGAAGAGGGCGGTACGGTGACACGCGAAGATACCATCGCTGATTCTGCTGAAACGATAGAAGATGTTCTGGCTGAAAAAGAAGTACGGCAGATTTTTCAGGATCACCTGAATGAATTCCGGAAAAAGCTAAAGGGGAGAGATCTCGAAGTCTTCGAGGCGAGGCTTCTGGCGGAAGACCCTCTCACCCTGCAGGAGATTGGCGATCGATTCGGCATATCGAGGGAGCGCGCTCGTCAAATCGAAGCAAGGATCATTAAAAAACTTCGGGAACTGGTAGACGAGAAAGGAAAGATCGATGTCATCGACATTTGAAAAACCGCAGCAAGAAGGCGGCGCGCGTGACGTTGAAAATCACGAGACGGTTATCGACAATGCAACCTACGAGGCGGCACTGAAGCGCAGCAGGGAACTGGAGCAGGATCTGCTAAAAAACCCCGGAAAATACCGGGTACTGACGGGTGATCGCCCAACCGGATCTTTGCACATTGGGCATTTGTTTGGGTCGCTACTGAACCGCGTGCGGCTGCAAAATTTAAATGTTACCAGTTTTATTGTGATTGCTGACTATCAGGTTTTGACTGACCGCGACACAGCGGACGCCATTGAGGCAAATGTCCAGGAGATTATTTTAGATTATCTGTCTGCCGGCCTGGATCCGGACTGTGGCCGTACATTTATATTCAGCCATAGCCACATTCCCGAACTCAATCAACTTCTGCTCCCCTTTCTCACGCTGGTATCCATGTCTGAACTCGATCGAAATCCGACGGTGAAGGAGGAGATCAAAGCTGCCGGACTCAAAACAGTGAACGCCGCGATGTATACCTATCCGGTTCATCAGGCTGCCGACATTTTGTTTTGCAAAGGTAACATTGTCCCGGTCGGCAAAGACCAGCTCCCTCATCTGGAGCTGACACGAAAAATCGCCCGCCGTTTTAACGAGCGGTTTTCGCCCGACCAGCCCGTGTTTCCGATTCCCCAGCCGCTACTCAGCGACATCCCGTTGGTGTTGGGATTGGATGGTGGCCAGAAAATGAGTAAGAGCCGTGGCAATGCTGTGATGCTGAAGGCAACTCCCGAAGAAACTGCAAAGCTGATTAAAACAGCGAAGACCGACAGCGAACGTTTGATAACGTACGAGCCGGAGCGACGACCCGAAGTGGCCAATCTTTTACGTCTGATCGCGCTTAGCACAAACTCGACGCCGGAAAAAGTAGCCGGCGAGATCGGCGATGGCGGCGGTGGCAAGTTAAAACAAATGCTTTCCGATTCATTGAACGCATATCTGGCCCCCATTCGTGAGCGCAGAGCTCGTTACGCCGCCGATAAAACATACGCACGAGAGGTCTTGCGACGTGGTATTCTGCGAGCACGTGAGGAAGCGCAAAAAACGTTGGCAGATACCCTGAAGGTTATGCACATGGATCATTTGGGTTGAAAAACAGAGGCCAGCATTCCAAATAACGGCGATTTCTTCATGCCATTTTTTCGCGTGGGTTTCGTCGCGGCATCATAACTGGCCGAGGCCTGAGTGGCGGTCTGATGGAGCAGTGGCGCAAATTTAGCCTTGGTCTCGTGTTCAATAGCCTTGCTATGCTCGATAAAGAGTTGAATCTTTTCGATTTCGTCCCGGTCCAACCAGACACCATGACCTTTAGTGCACCGATCAATCACGACACCCGAAGTATAAGCATAATTTAGCCGACGCATGGGTTGATGGCAGACGATGCAGCAAAGATCCGCACCAAGATCCTGCTCGCTTTTTACTTTCGCGGCGGTCTCCTTGGCGGAGATCTCCGGGTGATCCGCAGGATTGAATTTCTTTTCCGTGTTATGGACGATCTCGCGAAGCTCATCGCCATCGCACCAGAATCCGTGACATTGACCACACTGCTCTAGAGACTGGCCCTCATATTCGACCAGCGACAGGGCTGAACCGTCGCGGGGGCATCGGCGTTCTCCCTCAGGGACTCCGGAGACTGCCGTCTCGCCCGTGTTGCGCCGCAGAGCCTTTCGGGACTCGTCGACATAGTGCTGCAATGCGAGAAGTTCGTCGCGCTCCAGCCAAACGCCGTGGAGGTTGGGGCACTTGTCGATGTAGACGCCGGTATTTGAGGCAAACTGAAACACGTCCATGGCCGTCGAGCAGACTGGGCAGGGTAGGTGGGTCTTTGTCCTGCGACTTTCAGAGGCAGCCTTTTTTATCGCCTGAACTTTGGCGGCGCTCACCGGTTGACGTTTATCCATTGATTGGAGCGAAGCCAGCTCCTCAGAACTGAGCCAGGTTCCACCACATCCGCCGTCACTGCTGCATAGGTCAATCAGAACGCCTTCGTAGCGGGCGGGAACCATTTGTTTTCCACAATGTGCACACTTCATGGCCGAACCCCCTCGTCCATCTTATCTTACCATTTACCAGAAGTCAGGCTTTCGCGGATTTTGCTTAGTTGCGACAATGTATTCGTTTTGCGTACTTCAGCGTGGGCTGCGCCTGCTTCCATTTTAGACATGTCTGATGCGTGAACCATCAGTGTTTCTGGGATTTCTTTGAAAAAACGTGAGGGGAACCGGCTCGTGCTTCGTCCATGGCTTGAGCGTTCTAGCGTATAACTTAAGTGAATGCGCTTCTTAGCGCGAGTCAGTGCCACATAAAAGAGCCGTCGCTCTTCGGCGATTCCGCCGCTTTCCACCAGCGAATTTTTGTGAGGAAGGACATCCTCTTCGACTCCGCAGACGAAAACATAGGGGAACTCAAGTCCCTTTGCGCCGTGAATGGTCATCAGCGACACGTGATTGCCGCTTTTATCTTCTTCTTTTCTGGGGGTTTGATCGGAGAGAGTGATGCGATCAAGCAGCTCATAGGCGTCGAGTTTTCCGGATTCATCCACCATTTCTTCGCAAGCTTTCCGTAGCCATGCCGGCAAAACGCGCAGACTCTCGAGTTTGCGGTCCCGCGATGCGCCCTGTTCGTTGTTTTGACGTACATCGTCGAGTAAGCCGCAGTCTTTTATGATGCGCTGTCCGAGTGCTTCAACATCCGCTGGAGTGGACAAACCCGACTGAGACAGGTCGCTGATTAGCGCCGTAAACTTATCAAGGGCGGTCGCCTGGCGCTGGAAATGCTCACGGTGCTCGGATGCCTTAATCACGCCGTAGGGGGACTTTCGCAGTCGCTTCGCAATATCCTCGATTTTCTCGAGGGTTTTTAATCCGACGCCGCGTGCCGGGACATTCACCACACGCCAGAAAGCCATGCGGTCGTCGCTGTTGATGACCAGGCGAAGGTAGGCCAGGAAATCCTTTACCTCTTTGCGTTCGAAAAAATTTTGCCCGCCATAGGTTTTGGTCGCAATGCCGACTTCCCGAAGTGCCATTTCAATTGGTCGGGAGAGGTTGTTGGACCGATAAAGTATGCCGATGTCGCGCGGCTGATGTCCTTCCCCGAGTAGACTCATGCATTTTTCAGCGATCCAGCGAGCCTCGGCTTCGTCACTGTCGAGAGCAGAGATGACGATCGGCGATGCCTCTTTTGATTTGCTCCACAGCGCTTTTTCTTTGCGTTTGCTGTTGTTTTTGATGACGGTGTTTGCGGCATCCAGGATAACGTTTGAGCAACGATAGTTTTGTTCGAGTTTAACAACTTTCGTCCCAGGAAAAAGCCTCTCGAAGCGTTCAAGAGTCTCAAACATTGCGCCGCGCCAACTGTAAATGGACTGGTCGTCGTCGCCGACAACGCAGATATTGTGCCGGGTTCCGGCAAGGTGCTCGAGGACAGTAAGTTGGGCGCTGTTTGTATCCTGGAATTCGTCGACCATGAGGTAACGATATCGCTCTTGCAGGGTGGCTCGAATGTCGGCATGGTCCTGCAAAAGTTTGACGGCTTTAAAAATACAGTCATCGAAGTCAATGACCCGATGAAGTTTTAGCTGTCTCTCGTAATGGTCGTAGACCTCGGCAAGCACAACAGGGTCGATTCCTGAGGGGCCTGGCGAAGCCATGCGCCGAAAATCCTCAGGAGACAGAAGCATGTTTTTGGCGCGACTGATCTGCGCATGCAGGATGTCCAGAGCGTAGGTGCCCTGCCAGCCTTTTTCCTCAAGAGCCTTACGGACGAGGTCCATCTGGTCACCAGTGGCAGCGATCGAGAATCGCCGATCCACGCCTGCCGCTTCGGAAAATTCCCTCAGCATCGAAAGGCAGAAGCTATGAAACGTGCCCAATCGCAGTTGTTTCGCCACAGCGGCGCCCGTGAGAGCTTTGACCCTCTCGGCCATCTCGCGCGCGGCTTTGTTAGTGAAACTCAACGCGACAATGGCGTCGGCAGGGATACCGGTGCTCGTCATATGGGCGATGCGATAGGAGATGACGCGGGTCTTGCCGGTGCCAGCGCCGGCTAATATCAATACGGGGCCCTTGACGGTCGTCGCCGCTTCTCGCTGCTCGGGGTTGAGGTCTGAAAGGTTGATCATAGGAAGCTTCCGTAACAAAGATTGTCACGAAAAGCATCCTATGTATTGGCGGCGAAAGGAATGAAAAATGAGGGGGCTATTTTCCACCCAGATAAGCGACCACTTTTGCTTTCTCGGCAGCTGTCCACGTACTCGCGTCGGGCGGCATTGAGCCGGAGTTGATGGCAGCAAGGGAGCCGCTGGCTTTGAATTTTGTGCCATCAGTGAAAACATTCGCCTCGACACTTCCTTGCTTCGTGTCGTGGCAGCCTGACGACGCGCAGGCTTTATCTGTAATGGGCTTGATGTCTTTGGTGAAGTCGGTGGAGCCGGTATCCGTGGAAGTGTCTTCATCTTTTTTGTCCGAGCCACAGCTCTGAATGGTCAACGCTGCTACAACACAGGCGATTGCGATCCAGGGAAATTTGCCTTTAAACGTCATCACGCGCCCCCGAAAAAAGATGGTATGTAATGTTGTGTAAAAATCGCAGAAAGCTTGTATCTTCACTTCCTACAGTGATTCTATCGGACTAGAGATATGTTTACTAAAGGTGCCATCATTTTTTCTGAACCCTCTGGGTACTTTCTTTTCCTATGCGCCCCTTTTTTGGTCGGGTACCTGCTCATTTTGTGCGCAGAATGGCGCCGGCATCGTTTAAATGCCCGATTTCTATTGTTTGCCGGCGCAACGCCGGTCGCGCACCGTCTTACTCGAGCTTACTATCTGTTAATTATAGGTTTTCTGCCATTTGCGTTGATTGAATCATGGTACCGATGGACAGGCACGGTGGCGCTATGGCAACTGGCAGGCCTGGCCATGATGGTCGGCGGAACCGGGCTGCGTGTGTGGGCTTTGTCGACGCTCGGAGCGGCCTGGACCATGGGCTGCCTGCGCTGGCCGCAGATGCCGCGCATCAGGCGCGGTCCCTATCGGTGGATGAGGCACCCCGAGTATGTGTCGCGACTGATGGACTGCACAGGGCTTTGTCTCGTATTTAATGCTTTTTTAACTGCCGGGGTCTTAGTGCCAGTGATGGTCCTGTTGAGTTTGAAAATCATCCGAATCGAAGCACCGAATGTCGAGCTTATGCGTGAGGAAGATGTGGCAGAACCCTTGGGGGACGCGGGATTTGTCTCTTGATGACATCGCGTGCTTCAGGTAACTTTGGCTTCCTCTTGTGATAATCTTTAAAACACTAGTATTGGGGAGTGATTTCATGGACTTCGGATTGGTCGGAACCGCGTTGGCCCAGGGCGCAGCGGCAGCAAAAGGCCCCTCAACAATGGAAATGCTCGTGATGCCACTGGGCTTCCTGGCCATCATGTACTTCTTTATGATTCGTCCGCAGCAAAAGCGCGCGAAAGAGCACCAGCAGCTGGTGTCCGGCTTGAAAGTGGGTGACGAGGTTGTGACGACAGGTGGAATTATCGGTAAAATTCGTTCAGTCGCTGATAATTTTGTTACCCTTGAGTCTGCAAACTCGTCCCTGAAAGTTTTGAAGGTAAACGTTACCGGAATGACAAAAGCTCCCGAGGCGACGAAAGCCTGAGTCGTTGAACGGGGTTGACTGGAGTTGTTTGCCGGGACGATTTTGCGAGCCATATTTTTATGGAGGTAGTCTCGGTGGGCACACATAGGACCTTATCTATCCGCAGAGTTTTCCATTCGTCGGTTTATGCGGTTTCGCTGACACTGACAGGTGTCGCGTTACCCTCGGAGTTGTTTGCGGATGACGTTTCCCGACGCATTCCTAACGAATATGAAAGTACTGGCGGACACGGGCTTGCCTTCAATAACGCCGGAACCGCCGCAATGGGCGGCGTTTCCGCCGTGCGAACAAATCCTGCCATGCTCTCCCTCGAACGTGAATATTCCGTAGCTGCCGGCTACCACTGGCCGACGTCCGGACGCGACTTTTACCAGGCAGGTGTCGTGGATTCCAAGACGGCTGCTGTGGCCGCCGGCGTGATGTATTCCAGCTTCAGCGATGACTTTGAAAAAGCGGCTCTGGCGTCAAAGCCGGGTGAGGTTGACTCACCCGTCAAGCGGCGACTGGCAATTGGCGTTGGGCAGTCATTTAAGATGCTGTCGCTAGGTATTGGCGGGCAATGGGTTCAAGGCTATGAAGCCAAAGGCGTAAGCGATCGCGATGAGAAAAACGAAGTCAGCGGGACTGCTCTTTCTCTCGGTGTCGCGTCGATGGTCAACCCGCAGTTGCGAGTCGGCCTCTCTGCCGAAAATATGACAAATCGAAAGATTGCGGAATTTGCACCAAAGACCTATCGAGCGGGACTCGCCTATCTACTCGCCGGCGGCGACATTTCTTTGAGTCTGGATTTCCGCCAAAGAGACCGCGTCACACGCTTTGAGGGGTCTTTTCCTGATGCCGGACTTGGAGGATTTGCCCTCAGCAAGAGGGATTCAGGTTTGGATGAGGCGTACGAAAAGCCCGAGCAGATGGTGATTGGTTCAGGCACAGCAAAGATTCAGAATTTTTTGCGATTGATCGCCTCCTGGGGTCAGTCGGTTGGTAGCGAAGACCGTAAATCGGTTGCTGGCGGCGTCGCGGTCGTCAACGACAAGTTGTCGTTGTCCTATCTGGCGAGCCGACCCTATTTTCCAAGTGAAGAGTCGCACCAGGCTATTAACCTTAACATTGAAATGTCGATGTGAACGTGGACGAAAACAAAAGAGACGTTGTTAGAGAAATACTGCCAAATGGCATCGAGCTCCTGCTGGCTGAGGACCACTTCAGCCGGTCGGTCGCTATTCAGTGTTGGGTGCGGGTTGGATCACTTGATGAGACCCACGAAGAACGGGGCATGTCCCACTACCTGGAACACATGCTTTTCAAGGGGACTGCACGGCGGGCGGTTGGCGAAATCGCTTCCACTGTTGAGGCGTGTGGCGGCAACATCAACGCCTACACGACTTTTGATCGGACGGTCTTTTATCTGACCCTCGCCTCAAAGCACCTTGATACCGGCATTGATTTGCTGGCCGATGCTGTATTTCACTCCTCCTTCGATGAAGTGGAATTTGAACGTGAACGTGAAGTAATACTCGAAGAGATAAAGCGCTCGCTGGACGATCCGGGGTCAAAGGTTGGGCGAAAAATCTTTGAAACTATCTATGGCAAGGCCGGAATGGGCAGGCCAATTATTGGCGACGCAGATAGTGTGCGGTCCTTCAGCCGCGATATGCTCGCCGGTTTCCATCGTCGCTGGTATACGCCGGAAAATATGTCAGTTGTCATTGTCGGAGACATTGATCTCGCCGAAGCGCGTGAGTTGGTCCTGAAGACGTTTGGCGGCGAAGTGAAGCGGACACCTCCGCCGCGTCGCAATGCTGAGGCCGTCATTGGGCAGCAGCCAAGAAACACTGAGCCGAGAGTTGTTCTGCTTAGAGGTGACTATAAGCAGCCGCGACTGGAAATCGCCTTTCGGGTCCCCGGTCTCGAGGCCTTTGATACAGCGCCTTTGGATTTGGCGGCATTCGCGGCCGGGTCCGGCGATTTGTCGAGGTTTAGCTGGCGTTTACGGGACGAACGTCAGGTATTAACCGCCGCGAGTTGTTCCGTGTATTCGCCGCTTCAGCAGGATGGCATATTTGAAGCCAGCGTCTTTGTCGGTGAAGACGGCTATCTGGATGCGGCGAGTGCAGTCTGTCATGAATTGGCAAAATTGTGCGAAGAAGACCCTGTGACAGAAATGGAACTGGCGAGAGCCAGAGCCAACCTTCGTGCGGATCGAATTTACCGGGATGAAACAGTGGAGGGTCAGGCAAAAAGTCTGGGATACTCCCTGATGACTTCTCACAAGCAGGCCTTTGACGAAGTTTATTGGACGCATATATGCAGCGCGACATCACAAACGGTTCGCGAATCCTGCCGCGCGTGGCTGAACCCTCAGGAGATGGTGATTGTGGGACTCGTACCCGAGTCTTCCGAGATCACAGAAGAGCAGGTGCTTAAGGCCTGCCTTGAAGGATTTGCCAAGGCTCCACGGCAGACCGTTGCTCCAGGCCTCGTTTCCTCTGGTACGGGGCGAAAACTTCAAAACAGCGACAAAGCCCTGGTCACTGACATTAAGCCGGGCCTAAAGCTTGTTTATAAATACAATCCTCAAGGTAGATTATTCAGCCTGGTCGCGGCTTCGGAGGGTGGGTTGCGCGGAGAAAGCCCTCAAGAGGCAGGGCTTTATTGCTCCATGACTGCTCTGCTCGCAAAGGCGTCCCAGGATTATTCCTATGAAGAGATGCTCGGCGTAGTCGAAAATCTTGGTGCCTCTCTGGACGGGTTTTCGGGCAAAGACAGCTTCGGAATGCAGTTTCATTGTTTGACCGAGCATGTGGACGTCTTGTTGGATCTGTTTGCGTCCGCGCTCGCGCATCCCGTTTTTCCTGCCGACCAATGGACCTCGACGCAACGGGAAATACTCGAAGCAATCAAGGCCAAAGACGATTCTCCTGGAGGGGTTTGCATAAGAAACCTGCAGGAACAGATGTTTGGAGATCATCCATACAGTCGGCCCACCTACGGGACGAAAGAGACGGTTTCCGCATATACCGCGGAGTTTCTTCAGCGGCGATTTGTTGAGCTCAGGGATCAGGGGCCTTGGGTGATATCCTGCGTTGGCAGTCTTGACCCCGAAGCAATGGTGGAAAAACTCTCCGCGGTATTTAAAGCCTGGAAGCCGACATCGACACCGAGAAAGTTTGCCTCTGACCAGCAGCTTTCGCGCGGCAAGCCCTCAAAGAGACGTATTGAAAAAGATCGTGAACAAAGCCATCTGGCGATCGGGTTTCCAGGTATCAACTGGGCCGACTCCGACAGGGCGTCCCTCGATGTTCTGGTTAATATTCTCGGCGGACACGGCGGGCGCCTGTTTCGCAAATTGCGCGACAGAGATTCTTTGGCGTATTCCGTTTCCCCCATTGTTTCTTACGGTAAGCACCCTGGGGCCATTGGCTCTTACATCGCCTGCGCTCCAGCAAAAGTAGATCAGGCTGTTGCATCTCTGAAGCGCGAAATGCTTTCGATGACGCAGTCGCCACCTTCGCCGGAAGAGACCGACCGCTCGAAAAATTATATTGTCGGCAGCCATGAAATGGACTTGCAGAGAAGTGATGCACAGGCGATGACCATGGCGTTGATGGAGCTATATGGCCTCGGATATGATGATTTTCGCTCCTATCCAAAGTTGATTGAAAAGGTCACTCCAGGCGATGTTCATCGCGTTGCGAAACGCCTGTTGGTGGAACCTTTGCTTTGCGAAGTGATCGTGGGCCACGCCAGCCCTCCCCTTTGAACGACTCTTGAAATTTTAGACCTAAAGGCGCATGCTGAGGCCTGTTGAAGCTGTGGGGGAGTACTGATGAATTGGGTAGTTAGGACTGTCCGGACGCCGATTGGCGCGAAGACATTGATGGCCCTGACGGGTCTCGGTTTGGTTGGTTTTATCATGGCGCATTTATCTGGCAATCTTCTGATTTATGCCGGCAAAGACGCCATTAACGCCTACGCCGAAGGGTTGCGAAAGTTCCCTGCGGTCTTGTGGGGCGTCCGGCTGGGATTGTTGGGTATGTTTTTGGTGCACGTTCCGCTGGCGATCAAGCTGGTTCGCGAAAACCGCGCGGCGCGCCCGATTCCTTACGCATTTGAATCAACAGTAAAAGCCTCATGGGCATCCCGATACATGGCTGTTTCGGGGATGACGCTTTTATTTTTCGTTCTGTTTCACCTTGCACACTTCACCTGGCGGGTGACTAGCCCGGAAGTGGCTGGCTTCGGCCATTTTGATTGCTACCAGATGCTGATTCAGGAGTTCAGCAAGCCACATTTAGCAGGACTCTACATTATCGCGATGCTTTTTCTTTGGAAGCACCTCTGGCACGGAGTGACGAGTCTTTTTCAGACACTGGGGCTCAATCATAAACGCTATTGGGGTCTGATTCGCCTTTTGGGCCCGGTCGGAGGAACAATACTTGCCGCAGGAAACATTTCCATCCCGTTAGCAGTCTTACTGGGCATCATTAAGTAAAGGTAGTTGCGGCATGAAGCTTGACTCAAAAATTCCAGCGGGACCGTTGGAATCAAAATGGGAAAATCACAAGTTTGCGATGAAGCTCGTTGCTCCGGCAAATCGGCGCAAATTTGATGTCATCGTGGTTGGCTCCGGGCTAGCCGGCGCTTCTGCGGCCGCAACTCTGGGTGAGCTTGGATACAACGTTCACTGTTTTTGTTTTCAGGATAGTCCGCGACGGGCGCACTCTATCGCGGCCCAGGGCGGGATCAACGCGGCTAAAAATTATCGCGGTGACGGCGACTCCGTCATGCGCTTGTTCTATGACACGATTAAGGGTGGGGACTTTCGTGCCCGCGAGGCGAATGTTTACCGTCTCGCCGAAGTCAGTAATTCCATCATCGATCAATGCGTGGGCCAGGGAGTCCCGTTTGCCCGGGAATACGGCGGGCTTCTGGACAACAGATCTTTCGGTGGCTCGCAGCTGATGCGGACTTTTTACGCGCGTGGTCAGACCGGCCAGCAGCTTTTGCTCGGTGCATATAGTGCATTGGCTCGTCAGATACATGCAGGGACTGTAAAAATGTACCCGCGCACAGAAATGCTGGACCTTGTCGTCGCGGACGGCAAGGCGCGCGGCATCGTTGTGCGCGACATGGTCACGGGCGAGATCCGCTCCCATGCCGGCCATGCGGTGATGTTGGCGACGGGTGGTTACGGAAACGTCTTTTATCTTTCAACAAACGCCAAGGGCTGCAATGTGACGGCTGCATACCGTGCCCACAAGCGCGGTGCCGGCTTCGCCAATCCCTGCTTTACGCAGATTCACCCGACCTGCATTCCGGTAAAGGGTGATTATCAGTCAAAGCTGACGCTGATGTCGGAGTCGCTCCGCAATGATGGCCGCGTATGGGTCCCGAAGAAAAAAGGGGACACACGCAAGGCTGCGGATATTCCAGATAGCGAGCGTGACTACTATCTCGAAAGAAAATATCCAAGCTATGGCAACCTAGCGCCACGGGACATCGCGTCGCGTTCTGCAAAGGAAGTTTGCGACGCCGGCTTTGGAGTTGGAGAGGGCGGCCTTGGGGTTTATTTGGATTTCGGCGCGGCAATCAATCGTCACGGCAAAGAGACGATCAGCGAACGCTACGGCAACCTCTTTGATATGTATGAAAAGATCACCGCAGAGAATCCTTACCAGCAGCCGATGCGAATTTATCCTGCGGTCCATTACACGATGGGTGGCTTGTGGGTTGACTACAACCTCATGAGCACCATTCCGGGTCTGCATGTACTGGGCGAAGCGAACTTCTCTGATCACGGCGCGAATCGGCTCGGTGCCAGTGCGTTGATGCAGGGTCTTGCAGACGGTTATTTTGTCGCACCCTATACGCTTGCTCACTATCTGGCCTCGGAAAAGCTGGAGGCCATTACCACTGACCACCAGGCATTCAAGTCAGTCGAGGCTGAGGTCCATGCACGCACGAACCGCCTTCTGACGATAAAGGGAAGCCGCAGCGTGGATTCCTTTCATCGCGAACTCGGAAAAATCATGTGGGATCATTGCGGCATGGGTCGCAACAAAGCCGGATTGGAAAAAGCACTGACCCTGATCCCCAAGCTCCGCGAGGAGTTCTGGCAAAACCTGCGGGTGCCGGGAGATGCTGCGGAGATCAATCAGTCCCTCGAAAAGGCTGGTCGGGTCGCAGATTTCATGGAATTTGGCGAACTCATGTGTCGCGATGCCCTTGACCGGGAAGAGTCCTGTGGTGGCCATTTCCGCGAAGAGCACCAGACTTCGGATGGAGAAGCGAAGCGGGACGATGCCAATTTCCTCCACGCAAGTGTCTGGGAGCATCAGGGTGAGGGCAAGGCCCCTGTTCGCCACAAGGAGCCACTGAAGTACGAAAACATTCAGCTCGCGACAAGGAGCTATAAATAATGAAGTTCAAGCTGCACGTCTGGCGCCAGAAAAACAAGAAATCAGAAGGAAAAATGGAGACTTATGAGGCAAAGGATGTCTCCTCCAGCATGTCTTTCCTTGAGATGCTCGACGTCGTCAACGAAGACATCATCAAGGATGGCAAAGAACCAATTACCTTCGACCACGACTGCCGCGAAGGAATATGTGGGGCCTGCAGCCTGATGATTAATGGCGTCGCCCACGGGCCTGAAAAAGGCACGACGGCATGCCAGCTCCATATGCGGTCCTTTAAGGATGGTGAGGAGATCTTCATCGAACCATGGAGAGCTAAGGCTTTTCCGGTGTTAAAAGACCTGATGGTGGACCGCTCGGCCTTTGACCGGATCATCCAGTCTGGCGGCTATGTATCTGTAAATACAGGGTCAACCCAGGATGCTAACAATCTCCCCGTGCGCAAAGTCGACTCAGATAATGCCTTTGATGCTGCCGCCTGTATCGGGTGCGGTGCCTGCGTTGCGTCCTGCAAGAATGCCTCGGCCATGCTGTTTGTGTCGGCTAAAGTCGGGCAGTTAGCCCTTCTGCCGCAGAGGCAGCCGGAGCGGGAAACCCGTGCGATCGCCATGGTTGAGCAGATGCAAAAGGAAGGGTTCGGAAATTGTACGAATCAGTTCGAATGTGAAGCTGTTTGT